>Ga0335397_10005358_pt1 | contig 16805 bp, 11 predicted proteins | sample MAT04_FD_205740 | JGI IMG/M metagenome (GOLD analysis project Ga0335397, IMG submission 205740) | Freshwater microbial communities from Lake Fryxell liftoff mats and glacier meltwater in Antarctica - MAT-04 (spades assembly) (version 2) ... | reverse complement strand
CCGGGCGGCCCCGACCAACGAAACTCAGACCAACGAAACCCGGACCAACGAAACCCGGACCAACGAAACCCGGACCCGCGGCCCTCAGACGCCGGTGATCACCCTGACGCTCAACCCGGCGCTCGATCTGTCCACGCGGGTGCCGCATCTGATGCCCGACCAGAAACTGCGCTGCACCGAACCGTTGCTCGACCCCGGCGGCGGCGGGCTGAATGTCAGCCGGGCGATTGCGGCCCTCGGCGGCGACAGCCTGGCGCTGGTGGCCCTGGGCGGGCTGACCGGCGACCGGCTCGCCGGGCTGATCCGGGCGGAGAACGTGCCGTTCCTTGCCCTGACCGCCCCCGGCGAAACCCGGCAAAGCCTGACGGTGACCGAAGACGCCACCGGGCGCCAGTACCGCTTCATGTTGCCGGGGCCGGTCTGGTCGGCGGCCGATCAGGACCGGGTGTTCCTGTTGTTGCGTGCCAGCGCGCGGCCGGGGGCTTTCGGGGTGATCTCGGGCAGCCAGCCGCCCGGCGTGCCCCCCGACTTTCCCGCCCGGCTTGCGCGGTCGATGCCCGGGCTGATGGTCGTGCTCGACACCTCCGGCCCGGCCCTTGTCGAGGCGGTCGCCCACCCGATCCCGGGGCTGGAGATCCTGCGGATGGACGGGGCCGAGGCGGAAGACCTGGCGGGCCACCCGCTCGCCACCCGACAGGCCACGGCCGACTTCGCGCAAGGTCTGGTGGCGCGCGGGGTGGCGCGGCGGGTCGTGGTGGCCCGCGGTTCCGAAGGCAATGTGATGGCCGACGCCGACCAGAGGCTGTTCGCGCCCGCAGCTCCGGTCAAGGTGGTCAGCACGGTCGGTGCGGGCGACAGCTTTGTCGGCGCGCTGGTGCTGATGCTGGCGCGCGGCGTTGCGGCCTGCCCGGCGCTGGCCTTTGCGTCGGCCGCGGCCAGCGCCGCCGTCATGACCGACGCGACGCAGCTTTGCCGGCTTGCGGATGTGGAACGCTTGCTGCCCGACTGCGCGGTTTCGCGGCTTTAGACGTCGGATCGTCCGGTCAAACCACTGAACACTTGCATTTTCTGTAGCCGCCTATTGCCGCCAGAGGATCTCGTCCGGTGGGCAAGACCCTTCGGCGGGGATGTTTCCGGCCCCATGTTCGATAGTCTGGAGGTGCACGACCACGTCCGCAGACCCGAAGAAAAACGGGGCCTTTGTTTCCGGGGCGATCTCGAAGAGCCTGGGATAGAACGGATCGGGCCTTCACGAAACGACGGCGGTCAGGCGCGATCATCCGTTCCCGCATTGAACCAATAAAAAACCACGGCTTTCCCGGATTTCGCATTTTGCGCGACAGCAAGGTCGGCAAAAAACAGGGCGGCTATGCCTTGGATTACCGACGGCAAGATGGTCTGCCGCGCGCGGAACCGATCGGGACGGAAGCGGGGGCTTTCGCCCCCGCGATCACTCGAGAACCGGCGGCACGTCGCGCACCCGGCGGTTGGCGGCTTCGTCCGGCGGCAGCAGAAACCCCACGCCGCCCTGCGGACCGTCCTTGGCGAGCGTCGATTTCGGGATGGTCGGGTCATCCTTGCGGTCCTCGATCGCTTTCTTGCTGACCAATGCGAACACCAGCACGCACAGCAGGGTGATCATGAACAGAACGGGTACAATCCAGGCAAAATCCATCAGCAGTCCTTTCAGGCGAGGTGAGGCGATTGCCGACCGAACGCGCGGCGGGCCCCGACGGTTCCGCCACGCGGGCTAGACCGCCGCCTGCACCGCGCCCACGATCTCGTCCACCACTTCGCCCAGCAGGGTCTCGTCCTCGCATTCGGCCATCACCCGGACCAGCGGCTCGGTGCCCGACTTGCGGATCAGCAGACGCCCCCGGCCGTTCAGCCGCGCTTCGGCCCCGGCGATCACCGCCTTGACCGACGGAGCCTCCAGCGGCGCAGCCCCCATGCCGTACCGCACATTCTTCAGCATTTGCGGCACCATGGCAAACTGATCGACCAGTTCGGCAGCCGTCTGGCCGGTGCGTGCCATCTCGGCCAGCACCTGCAACCCGGCGATCAGCCCGTCGCCCGTGGTCGCGTAATCGGTCATCACGATATGGCCCGACTGCTCGCCACCCAGGTTCCAGCCGCCACGCCGCATCGCCTCGACCACGTAGCGGTCGCCGACCGCAGTGCGCTCCAGCCGCAACCCGCGCCGCGCCAGATGCCGCTCCAGCCCCAGGTTCGACATCACGGTGGCGACCAGCGTCCCACCGTTCAGCCGGCCGTCATCGGCCCATCGCCCGGCCAGCAGGGCCATGATCTGATCGCCGTCCGCCTCGCGGCCCTGCGCGTCAAGGATCATCACCCGGTCGGCATCGCCATCAAGGCAGATGCCCACATCGGCGCCGTGCGCCACCACGGCCTCGGCGGCGGTCTGGGTATAGGTGGACCCCACGCGGTCGTTGATGTTGGTGCCGTTGGGCGACACCCCCACCGGAATGACATCGGCGCCGAGTTCCCACAGCACGTCGGGTGCCGCGCGGTAGGCAGCCCCGTTGGCGCAGTCGATCACGACTTTCAGCCCGTCGAGCCGCAGCCCCTGCGGAAAGGTCGTCTTGACGAATTCCTGATACCGCCCGCGCCCGTCGTCGATCCGCCTGGCACGGCCGATCGCCTCGGGGGGGGCGAGGAAAACCTCGCCATGAACCAGTGCTTCGATCTCGACTTCGGCATCGTCCGACAGCTTGAACCCGTCGGGGCCAAAGAACTTGATGCCGTTATCCTGATGCGCGTTGTGGCTGGCCGAGATCATCACCCCAAGGTCCGCCCGCATGCTGCGGGTCAGAAACCCCACAGCCGGGGTCGGCACCGGCCCCAGCAGCAGCACATTCATGCCGGTGCTCGTCAGCCCCGCCGTCAGGGCGTTTTCCAGCATGTAGCATGACAGCCGGGTGTCCTTGCCGATCACCACCCTGTGCGCCACCGATCCGTCGCGCCGAAAGAACCGGCCCGCTGCCGCCCCCAGTTTCAGCGCCATCTCGGCCGTCATCGGATAGGTGTTGGCGCGCCCGCGCACGCCATCGGTGCCAAACAGCTTGCGGGTCATTCGGGTACTCCCTTGGTTACTGCGAGCCACAGCGACAGCGCCTGCCGCGTCTCGGCCACATCATGCACGCGGATCATCTGCATCCCCTGCGCGACACCGGCCAGCGCCACGGCCAGCGAACCCGGCATCCGCCGGGACGCTTCGGCCCCGGCGCCAAGGGTGCCGATGAACCGCTTGCGGCTGGCCCCCAGCAACACCGGCAATCCAAGGTCGTGAAACAGGCTGAGGCGGTTGAGCAGGGTCAGGTTGTGCTGCAGGCTCTTGCCGAACCCGATCCCGGGATCGACCGCGATCCGGGTTCGCGCAATGCCTGCCGCCTCGGCCACCGCCACCCGCGCGGCCAGAAAGTCGAACACATCCAGCAGCACGTCGTCATAGTGCGGATCGGCCTGCATCGTCGCAGGGTCGCCCTGGGCGTGCATCAGGATGACGGGGGATGCAGCCGTGGCGAGCATGGCTGCCATCCGGTCGTCGAACCCAAGGGCCGAGACATCGTTGACGATCCCCGCCCCTGCCGCCAGCGCCGCCCGCGCGACCCCTGCCTTGCGGGTGTCGATCGACAGCGGGCAATCGAGCCCGCCCTCGCGCAGAGCCGCGATGACAGGGGCGGTGCGGGCGATCTCTTCGGCCTCAGCCACTTCGACGGCTCCGGGCCGGGTGCTTTCGCCGCCCACATCTATCAGGTCCGCCCCGGCCGCCATCTGCCGGGCCTGCATCAGGGCCGCCTCGGGGCGCAGAAACCGCCCGCCGTCGGAAAAGCTGTCGGGCGTGACATTGAGAATGCCCATGATTTTCGGCCTGTCGAATTCCAGCCCGCCAAGGCTGCGCCGTGCCGTCAGTCGCGCCAGCGATGCCGCATCGAGTTCGGCTGCGGGCATCGTGACCGGGGCACGGCCCCGCTCCAGCACCTCGACCTGCGAAAACCAGCACCACCCCCCCGCCATGGTCGGCGCCGAAGCCGGACGGGCGGGGTCGGTCATCGGAATGGGCCGAAGGTATTGCATCGACCCCGATTATGGCACGCCACGCCGCCTGACAAGCAGCGCCATCACGCCCGGGTGATCCGGACGCGACTTCCCGCCGGAAAGGCCTCATCGCCGCAAACGATCAGCCGTTCTGCCGCCATGCCTTCGGCCAGCCACAGGGCCAGCGCCACCGGCTCGCGGCTTTGCGGGCCATCGACGGCATCGAGCACCATCTTGGACGGGGCCCAGACCACCATCTGCCCGCGCCGCACCGCCCAGTCGATCTCGGACCGGCTGGCCATCACCACACAGCGCGGGTCGCGCGCGGCCAGCGCCCAGGCGTTCTGCTCGATCGCCAGCAGATCGACGCGGCGTTGCGTCGGGCGGTGCCCGGTCACCGGGCGCGGCAGATCGGGCAGACCCACGGTCAGAATGACCGGCACACCCGCCGCCTGCCACGCGTCCAGCCGTCCCGACAGACCGTCCGCCCCGATCGCGGCGTTGTCCAGAAACACCACGAGGGGATGCAGCGCCGCCGCCTGCCCGTCCTGCCCCACCACCTCTACCGCCGCCTCGGCCCGGCTGCGCACGATCTCGACCCCCAGCTTGTAGGGGCCGATGTCCAGCTTCTCGATCCGCACGAACGCCCGCATCGCCTGCGGTGCCGCCAGAATCCGCTCTGCCACCCGTTCGGCCAGAGTTTCCAGCAGGTTCAGCCGCTCTGCCGCCAGTTCCGCCGCAATCGCCTCGGTGATCCGGTCATACGACAGGATGCGGTCCACATCGTCGTTCAGCGGCTGCGGGGCGGGGCGGACTTCGACCACCACATTGAACATGACCCGCTGCCGGTGGCCGCGCTCGATCTGATAGGCCCCGATGTCAACCTCGACCACATGGTCACGCAGCGAGATCCGGTCGCGCGGGTCGGCGCTGGCCGAGGCCTGGCTGCGTTCTTCGGGATGGGCAAAGGCAAGGCGGATGTCGGTGGTCATCGGGGTCCGGGCCATGTGTGCTGTCGCAGCATAGGGGCCGCGCGCCGCACTGCAATGCCTGACATGATCGGCCCGCGCAGGCGGTGCGCTCTCAGGGCTGCCGGTAAAACAGGTGCTGGCCGATGGCCGCGGTCCGCGGAAACTGCCGCGCCCAGCCGGGTTTCACGTTGACGGTATGGAAATGCGTGGCGCCCTGCGTGAGCGCCCGGGGTGCGCCATCCAGCATCACCCTGGCAATGCGCCCGGCCCGGTCGGCGGCTTGCCGTTCGCCCATCGCCTCGCTGCGCCCGTCGCAGGTGAAACTGAACTGGCAGCCCTGCTGCACGACGGAACAGACCGACTTGGGATAGGCCGGGCTGTCGACCCGGTTCAAGATCACTTCGGCCACCGCAAACTGACCTTTGAGGCTTTCGCCGCGCGCTTCGAAATATAGCGCCGTGCGCAGGCATTGCCATTGCGCATCGCCACCAGGCTGCGGTTGCGCCGCAAGCCACGCCACATCATAGCGGACCGGCGCAGGGGCTGCCGTGGCCCGGAGCTCGATTGTGTTCGAACGCGGCTCCCTTGTCCGCTCGGCGGACGGCCCGGACGCCAGCGCCGCCAACCGCGCCGCAGGCAGCGCGCCGATCGTCTTGCGTTCCGCGCCAAACAGGTCGGCAAAGCTGCGTTCGATCGCCGCGGTTGGGTCGTTCGACTGGCTGACCGTGACATCGGCCCGCACCGCACCCGCCACAAACATCAGCGCCACCCCGGTCGCCACCCAGTCTTGTCGTATCCGCATGGTCTGTTCCCCCGGTCCTGCAACGCACGATCGTCGCCCCGAACCCTGATCGAGGCCACCTCGGGCAACAGCGGTCAGCGCTAGCGCAGCGGTCGGCGCTGCGTCTACACCTGTGACGAAATTACAACGGTTTTCAGAAGAATCTGAGCGAAATATCGCTCATTAACTAAAAGTAACTTCTCAGAAACTTCTGGTATTCCATTGATAAATATATATTATATTCATTTCTTTCCGCGGTCGTTCAAGGCCAGATGCGCCGCTGCAAGCCGCGCCAAGGGGACACGATATGGTGAACAAGAGACGTAATCGAACCCGGCCTGACGGCAAAAGGCGATTGATTCGGGGTTGCCGCCATGCTCGCCGCAGATGCTCAGCACCAGGTCCGCCCGGGTGCGCCGCCCGCGTTCGGCGCCGATCAACAGCAACTCGCCGACGCCGTCCACATCCAGGGTGTGAAACGGATCTTCAGGAAACACCCCCTGCTGGACATAGGTGTTCATGAACCGACCGGCATCATCACGGCTGAGGCCGTAGGTCATCTGCGTCAGGTCGTTGGTGCCGAACGACAGGAAATCGGCGTGCTGCGCGATTTCGCCGGCGCGCAGGGCAGCACGCGGCGTCTCGACCATCACCCCCAGCTTGAAGGCAAACGGAACCCCGGTCCGCGTCCGCACCGTGGCTGCCACGGCGTCGATGTTGGTCTTGACCAGTTCGACCTCGCGCCGTGCCGAGACGAGCGGGATCATGATCTCCGGCACAACCTGCCCGCCGCGACGGATCACCTCGACCGCCGCTTCAAAGATCGCGCGGGCCTGCATGTTGTAGATCTCGGGCAGCACGACGCCCAGACGCACCCCGCGCATCCCCAGCATGGGGTTGAATTCCGACAGCGCTTCGGCCCGCCGCACCACATCGGACAGCGGCTTGTCCAACGCCTCGGCCAGCTCGCGCAGACCCTCGCGGGTCTGAGGCAGGAATTCGTGCAACGGCGGGTCGAACAGCCGGATACAGACCGGCAAACCGGCCATGATCTCAAAAAGCTGAATGAAATCGTCGCGTTGCATCGGCAACAGCCGGGCAAGTGCCGCCGCGCGATCCTTGGAGGTGTCGGCAAAGATCATCTCGCGCATCACCACCAGCCGCGCCTCGTCAAAGAACATGTGTTCGGTGCGGCACAGCCCGATCCCTTGTGCCTCGAACTGCCGGGCGGTCGCGGCATCGGCCGGGGTGTCTGCATTGGCGCGAATGCCGATGTCGCGCACCTCGTCAGCCCAGCCCAGGAGTTTTCGGAATGCGTCGTCGAGGGCTGCGGCCAACATGTCTGCCGCGCCCGCCAGCACCTCGCCGGTGGTGCCGTCCAAAGTGATCACATCGCCCTCGGCAAAAACCCGGCCGTCGGATGCGCCGAGTTTGCGGTCCCGCGCGTCGAGCCGCAGGCCCGAGGCGCCGACCACGCAAGGCACCCCGAGGCCGCGGGCGATCACCGCCGCATGGCTGGTTACCCCGCCCCGCTCGGTCAGGACACCCACGGCCGAATGCATGCCGCGAATATCCTCGGGCGCGGTTTCACGCCGCACCAGAATGCAGGGTTCCCCGCGCGATGCCGAGGCTTGCGCCGCTGCAGAGGAAAACACGATCCGCCCGGTCGCCGCCCCCGGACTGGCGGCGATGCCCCTGGCGAACACGTCGCGCGGGCCCCGCGGATCGACCTGCGGATGCAAAAGCTCGGTCAGGGCGCGCGGTTCGACCCGCAAGATCGCCTCGTCGCGCCCGATCACCCCGTCATCGGCCAGCGCCACCGCGATCTTCAGCCCGGCCCGCGCCGAGCGGATCACCCTGACCGCATCGAGCACCGACAGATGGCCGTCCTCGATGGTGAATTCGATCTGCATTTCCTCGCGCAGCCGGGCGCGGCAGACCGCGCCGTAACGTAGCAGATCGGCAAAGACCTCGGGGGCCAGATCCTCCAGCGCCGGGCCGCGCGGGTCGCGGGTCAGATAGAGGGCATCGGTCTTTTTCAGCGCATCGCGGCCCTGCGACTGCCCGAGATACCGCCCGGTGACCCGCGACACGCCCGTCACCGGATCGACGAACTGGATGACGCCCGACCCGGAAATGCCCTGACCGATGCCCTGCGCCATCGCCTGCACCACAAGCCCCAGCGGGGCCTCGGCCGGTGCCCCCTTTGATTGTCGCAACAGGCGGGCCGAGGTGCCCTCCCAGGCGCGCGCCATCGAGCGGAGCACTTCGGACAACTGGCGGCCGGGGTCCTCGGGAAACGGCTCGTCCATCTCGCGCTGGTACTGGCGCAGGGCGTCGCGCAACACCTCGGCCGCGGGCTTGGTCGGATCGAACATATCGGGGTCGAGCCGGGCAACATGGGTGGCATAGGCTTGCACAAACCGCAGATAAAGGGCGTCTGCCGCGGCTTGTCCGTGGCGCTGCACAAGATCCGCGTGCCGGCTGGCGTTCATCCCCACATTCAGGATCGACCCCGGCCCGCCCCAATCAGGATCGGCCGGCGAGGGTCGGACCGAGATCAGGGCATCGGGGCCGAAATGGGCGAGGATGGCAGCGGCGTCCAGCGCCTGCCCCGCAGCGATCGCGCGCACGGTGTGGGTCGGCAGCGCGACGGTCCGTGGCACCGGCAGGTCGAGCCGGATCAGCCGTTGCAGGCATTTGGCCCGCCAGCCATGCGCCTCGGGCCGGATCACCGAGGTCGGGGTGATTTCGGCATAATCGGCAAGGGGTTGCGGTTTCGGAAGGACGTTCTGCACGGCGGCACCTTTTGGTTGCGCGCAGCATAGACCCATTGTGACGGATGTGCCAAGCGCAGAGGCCGGGGGCCAGCCCCCTGACCCCCGGGATATTTGTGCCAGGATGAAAGCGGGTCAGCTCTCGATCCGGGTCAGGTCGGCCACGCCGGAACAGATGGTACGGATGCGGTGCAGCAGGTTCAGGCGGTTGCGGCGGATCACCTCGCTGGGGTCGTTGATCTGAACCGCGGTGAAGAAGGCGTCGATCGGGGCGCGCAGGTCGGCCATGGCCGTCATGGCGGTGGCGAAGTCTTCGCTGGCCATCGCGGGGGCAATGGCGGCTTCGGCGGTGTCGAGGGCGGCGAAGAGGGCAAGTTCCTCGTCGGTCTGGGCGAATTTGACGTCGGCTCCGTAGGAGTATTCGACGCCGTCCCTGGTTTCGGCCTGCGAGAGGATGGTGCTGGCGCGTTTGAAGCCTTGCAGCAGGTTGGGGCCGTCTTCGGTTTCCAGGAAGGCGGTCAGGGCGCGGGCGCGGTTGACGAGCAGGGTGAGGTCGTCATTGCCGGGCATGGCGCGGCAGGCGTCTAAGACGTCATGGGGGATGGATTGGTCCTTGAGGTAGGTTTTCAGGCGGTCGTGGAGGAAGGTGAGGAGGTCGGAGGAAGCGTTTAAAACGAATCGCTTTTCCTCTTTCTCGACTGGCAGCCATTGGGCTTCAAATATTTCAAATTTCACTTCGTGAGCTTTGTAAAAGTCCATGGCAAATCTTTTTTTAGCGCTTAGAAGGTCTGCGGTTTCTGGGACGTCGGTTTCCATCTTCGCATCAAGCAAGATTGCTAAACTAGAAGCTGCCCTTTCCTTTTCAGATCTAGCCAAATCGTATTCCACATTGGCAATTGTATCTAAACGGCTGCGCCGACTCTCTCTCAAAATTCGAACCTGACGACTGATTGGTTCAATTAGATGAAACTTTGAACTACTCCCCAAAACCAACCGAATGACCCCCAACGCCGCCCGGCGCAGCGCGAACGGGTCCTTGCTCCCGGTAGGTTTCTCGTCAATCGCCCAGAATCCGGTCAGCGTGTCGAGCTTGTCGGCAAGTGCCACGGCGACCGATACCGGTTCAGTCGGCACGGCGTCGGTGGGGCCGAGGGGCGAGTAATGGTCGCGTGCGGCGAGCGCCACCCCTTCGGGCAGGCCTGCGGCGCGGGCGTAGTACATGCCCATCACGCCCTGCAACTCGGGGAATTCGCCGACCATGGCGGAGCGGAGGTCGGCTTTGGCGATCCTTGCTGCCTGTTCGGCCTGATCGGGGTCGGCGCCGACCAATGGGGCAATCTCGCGCGCAAGGTCTGCGATGCGGGCAACGCGGTCGGCCTGCGAGCCCAGCTTGTTGTGGAAGGTCACCGAATTCAGGCCGTCCAGCCACGCGCCCATTCCGGCGCGGGCCACGGCCAAGTCCTTGTCGTAAAAGAACTTCGCGTCCGACAACCGGGCCGACAGCACCTTCTGGTTGCCAGCGAGGATCGTGGCACCATGGTCGGCGGTTTCGGTGTTGGCGACGGTGACGAAGCCTTCGATCCGGCTGGTGCGGGGGTTTTTCACCGAAAAGAACTTCTGGTGTTCGCGCATCGAGGTCTGCAGCACTTCGGGCGGCAGGTCCAGAAACGCCGGTCCGATCCGGCCCAGCAGCGGCACCGGCCATTCGACCAGCCCTGCGACTTCGGCCAGCAGACCGGCATCGGGCACCACCTCCAACCCCGCCGCGAAGGCCAGATTAACCGCGCCCTGCCAGATCGCCGCCTCGCGTTCGGCGCTGTCGAGCACCACGAACGCCCGCTTGAGCCGGGTTGCGTAGTCGTCAAACCCGCTGACCGCAAAATGGCCGCGCGACAGAAAGCGGTGGCCCTGGGTCACATCCCCTGCCACGATGCCATCGACCGACAGCGGCACGACCGCCGCACCGGCTTCGTCCGACAGCAGGCACAGGATCGACTGCAACGGCCGCACCCACCGCAGCGACCCCGACCCCCAGCGCATCGACCGGGGCCAGGGGAAGCCGCGCACCGCAGCCTCCAGCACCTCGGCCACGATCGCGGCGGCGTCGCGGCCCGGGCGTTCGACCACGGCAAAATAGACCTGCGCCTTCTTGTCGTCGCGGACCTCCAGTTGCGCCAGGGCGAGCCCCGTCGAGCGCACGAACCCCTCGATTGCGGCGGCCGGCGCATCGACCCGCGGCCCTTTGCGTTCCTCGCGCACGGCACGGCTTTGGGCGGTCAACCCGTCGACCGCCAGCACCAGCCGCCGCGGCGTCGAGAACGCCCCGGCCGAGGCATAGGTCAGCCCCGCCGTCACCAGCCCGTCGGTCACCAGCCGGCGCAGGTCATCACGGGCCTTGCCTTGCATGCGCGCGGGAATTTCCTCCGAAAAGAGTTCGATCAGCAGATCGGGCATGACTGCATCCTAGATCGCGAGGAACGGCTGGATCACCGCGGCATCGGCACTATCGACGAAAAACGCCGAGACCAGCGGCAGGATCACGAAGGCGACCGGCGCGGGGCCGCAGCGTCTGGTGACCGCATTCATGTTGGCGATGGCCGTCGGGGTGGCGCCAAGCGCAAAGCCCGCAAAGCCCGCAAAGCCCGCCGACAGTACGGCGGCGCGATATTCCGACCCCATCAGACGAAACACTACGAACAGGATGAGGGCCAAAGTCGCCAGCGTTTGCAGTCCCATGGTGATCAGCGGCAAAAGACCCAGCCCCTGCAGCGTCCAAAGCATCGCCATCAGCGAAATCGCGAGAAACGTGCCGAGTGACACATCCGACACCAGCGACAGCCCTGCACTTCGCGGCACCGAAGGGTAGCGCGGCGCGACGATCGGCAGCAGGTTGCCGACCGCGATGGCGACCAGCATGCAGGGCACGAAACCGGGCAGCTTCAGCCCGGTCAAGCCGATGATGTCATGCAGCGCCAGCCCGATGATGATGACGACATGCAGGACCAGAAGCGAGCGCATCAGGTCGGTCGGCGTGATGCTGGTCGACGCTTCGTCCTTGAAACTGAGGCCAAGTGCAGAGCGGTCTTTCGGGTGCTCCGGGGTCAGCTTGTTCCGCTCGATCAGGAACTTGGCAATCGGCCAGCCGATCAGGGCCGCGACGACCAGACCGATGGTGGCGCTGGCGATGCCCAGTTCCATCGCGCCTGCGAACCCGGTGACGCGGCTGATTTCCGGGGCCCAGGCGATGGTGGTGCCGTGTCCGCCGACCAGACTGGCCGAGCCCGGCAGGATGCCGATCTGGGCGGGCAATCCGAACGCCAGCGCCAAGCCGACGCCAATCAGGTTCTGGATGAAGATTATCCCCACGGTCAGCACCAGAAGGATCGCGAGAGGTTTCCCGCCTGAAACCACATCGCGCAGCCGGGCGTCCAGACCGATACCGGAAAAAAACAGCACCAGCAGATGATCGCGGACCTGCAGGCCGAAACTGACCGGCCGCCCCAGCCGGACAAAGATCGCCAGCGTAATCACCGACGCCAGAAGCCCGCCCACGACCGCTTCGGAAATGTTGAAATCCCGCAGGAAGCGGACCCGCAGGGTCAACTGTGCGCCGATCAGAAAGACCAGAATGCCCAAGGTCGCCGTCTCGAAATCGGGAACAAGGCTCGGATCACCCGTCATTTCGCCTACTCCTGCTCTGTGACCGGTTGAAGTTGATGCCAGGCAAAGGCGCGTCCGTCGGGGAAGACCGCCACGACGCGGTCGACCTGCGGAGCGATGCCCTGTTGCGACAGGAACGCCAACGCCTCGCCACGTTCCAGCGCATCGGCGATTTCGCCGGCACCAAAACAGTCGAACCAGCCGGGGGCGATTGTCGGCTCGGCGGCGTCGTATATCTTGTAAGTCTCGGTCAGGGTGGCCAGAGTCAGCGGCGTGGTGAAACAGGCGCGGAACCGCAAGGGCGACGAGGCGGCGTCGATGCCCTGCAGATCGCCTACGACAATTGCCTCGGGTATGCCGCCGATGATCGGGGTCAGCAGGATCTCGGCCCCCGGCACGAACGATGCCGGTTCATAGAACGCAAAGACCTGCAACCAGTACATCGCGATGCCTGCGACCAGACCTGTCAGCACGATACCCCCAGCGACCAGTTTGCCATTCACGCCCCCGTCTCCGCCGGGGTCCAGCCGCCGGCCGTCGTGGTGACAAAGGCGTCGGCGCAGGATCTGGCGAGGCTGCGTACCCGCCCGATGTAGGCCTGCCGTTCGGTGACGGACACCACGCCGCGGGCGTCCAGCAGGTTGAACAGGTGGCTGGCCTTGATGCACTGGTCATAGGCCGGGTGAACCATGACGATCCGCTTGCCCGAATTGGGGTCCTCCACGTCGAACGCCAGCAGGCGGGCGCATTCGGCTTCGGCATCCTCGAAATGCCGCAGCAGCAGCGCGGGGTCGGCGGCATCGAAGTTGTGGCGCGAGTATTCTTCTTCGGTCTGCCGGAAGATGTCGCCATAGGTCAGCGGGATGGCCGATTGCGGGTCGTTGAACGGCATCTGCATCACATGATCGACGCCCAGCACATACATTGCCAGGCGTTCAAGCCCATAGGTCAACTCGCCTGCCACGGGGTGGCAATCCTGCCCGCCGACCTGCTGGAAATAGGTGAACTGGCTGACTTCCATCCCGTCGCACCACACTTCCCAACCCAGACCCCAGGCACCCAGGGTCGGGCTTTCCCAGTCATCTTCGACAAAGCGGATGTCGTGCAGCGACGCGTCGATCCCGATGGCCGCCAGTGACCCCAGATACATCTCCTGCAGATCGGGGGGCGAGGGTTTGATGATCACCTGAAACTGATAGTAATGCTGCAGGCGGTTCGGGTTCTCGCCATATCGCCCGTCGGTCGGGCGGCGCGAGGGCTGGACAAAGGCTGCGGCCCATGGCCGCGGCCCCAGCGCACGCAGCGTGGTGGAGGGGTGAAAGGTGCCCGCCCCCACTTCCATGTCATAGGGTTGCAGGATGACGCAGCCCTGCCCGGCCCAATAGCCTTGCAAACGCAGGATGATCTCCTGAAACGACCGGGGCGGGGTCGGGTTTGCGGGCATCGGGGCGGAACCTCTGACTTCAGTTGCCCTTCCATAGGCAAGGGGCGTTGAAGGGTCAATGCAGCCACCCGCGCGTCATTCGCAAAAGACGCTCGCATCCGCCGATCGGTCTGTTACCCTTCCGTAAATTCTGTGATGGCAGGGCGGGTTGCCCGGTCGGGTCCGCATGTCGAAAGAGTGAGTGCAACGATGAAGGTCACGGTGCGGATTATCGGGCTGGTGCTGGCCTCGTGTGCCTTTGCCCCTGCGGCTCAGGCGCAGGATCAGGCATGGTTGCAGATCGAGGCGCATCCCGACCTCTCCGTTGCCGAGGATCGCGCCCGGGCCTATGAAACGCTGTTTCGGGATGTCACAGGATTTGCCACCGGGCGCGGCTGGTATCTGATCGCCCTTGGGCCGCAATCGCCGGGGGCTGCCGCCGGGCGACTGTTCGAATTACGTCAGCAGGGCACGATTCCGCCAGACAGCTTCATTTCGGACGGATCGAACCACGGGCAGCGGTTCTGGCCTCCGGGGGCGTTGCCAGAACCGCTGGCCGATCCGCTGGCCGAACCGCTGGCCGAACCGCTGGCCGATCCGCTGGCCGATCCGCTGGCCAAACCGCTGGCCGAACCGCTGGCGGACCAGACAACTGCGGCAGAACCCGCGCCGGTTCCCGAACCGCAACCCGTCGCCGACCCCGACGAAAGCCCTCGGCAGGCCCGCGCCTCAGAAGCTGCCCTGACCCGGGACGACCGCAGGGCCCTGCAAACCGCGCTGAAATGGTTCGGCTTTTACAGCGCGGCTATTGACGGTGCGTTCGGGCCGGGCACCCGCGCGTCCATGGCCGATTGGCAAACCGCCAACGGGTTCGAGGCGACCGGCGTGCTGACCGCACGCCAACGCGCCACGCTGGTGGCCAACTTTCAGGCCGATCAGGCCGAGTTCGGCTTTCAGACCGTGACCGAACCCGAGGCAGGGATCGAGATCACCCTGCCGATGGCGCTGGTCGCTTTTGATCACTACGAGCCGCCGTTCGTGCACTTTGCCGAAACCGCCGGGTCGGGTCTGCGGATCGTGCTGATCTCGCAACCCGGCGATCAGGCCAGCCTGTCGGGGCTTTACGACATCCTGCAAACCCTCGAAGGGGTGCCCCCCGACGGCGAGCGCCGCCGCGACGAGCGCAGCTTCACGATCAATGCCCGCAGCGCCTCGGTGCAAAGCTATGCCTTTGCCGAAACCGCACGGGGTCAGGTCAAGGGTTTCATGGCAATCTGGGCACCCGCCGATGCCGACCGGATGGCGCGGATCCTGCCCGCGATGCAGGCCAGCTTCCGGTCGGTCGGCGACAAATCGCTGGACCCGGGGCTTGTGCCGATGGACGATTCGGCGCGACGCGGCCTGCTTTCGGGTCTCGAAGTGCGCAAGCCGCGGTTCTCGCGGTCGGGGTTCTATGTCGATGCGACGGGCAACGTGCTGACCACGCTCGCCGTGGTGCAGCAATGCGGCCGCCTCACGCTGGACCGCACCACCGAGGCGACCGTCGCCCTCAGCGATCCCGCCACCGGCACCGCGATCCTTGCCCCCGCCCAGCCGCTGTCACCCCCGGCGTTTGCCCGCCTTGCATCTGCGCTGCCGCGCATCGGGACCGACGTGGCGGTTGCGGGCTATTCCTATGAAGACTCGCTGCCCGCCCCGGTGCTGACCTTCGGTGCGCTCGAGGATATCAGGGGCCTTGCCGGCGAAACCGGGTTGCGCCGCCTGACCGCCGCCGTCCTGCCGGGCGATGCGGGCGGCCCGGTGCTTGACACCACCGGGGCGGTGATCGGCCTGCTGTTGGCAAGCCCGGACCCCAACCGCAAACTGCCCGATGGCGTGGCTTTTGCCGCCGGAGCCGAAACGCTGGCTCCCTTGCTGTTGGCAGCCGGAATAGCCGTTCTCGCACCCGACACGGCGTCGCTGACCCCGGATGCGCTTGCCAGGCAGGCCTTGGGCATGACCGTTCTGGTGTCGTGCTGGGACTGACCCGGCATGGCCGATCGACCTGCGGGCAACCCGGACCTCACCGCTGCCAGAACCGCGGAAGAACCACCAGGAACAACGCCAGCAACCCCAGTCGCCCCATCAGCATCGTGATGATCATGATCCATTTCGCCGCCCCCGGAAAATCGCGGTAGGTGCCGGTCTCGGCCAGCATCGGCCCAAGCGCATAGCCGATGTTGCCGATCGACGACCAGATCGCGAAAAGCGCCGAAAGCATGTCCACCCCGGTCAGCGTGCAGGCCACGCTCATGACACCCATGGTCAGGAAATACCCGGTCACGTACAGCATCAGCGCACCCATCACATCGGCATTCACCCGCCGCCCATCGTACTTGACCGGACTGATCCGGCTGGGCGTGTTGATCCGGCGGATTTGTGCCAGCAGGGCCGCCCCGGTGACCTGCACCCGGAATACGGTCAGCGCGCTCGAACTGGATCCCGAACACCCGCCGATCAGCCCCATCACAAAGGCCACTACCATGGCAAATCCACCCCAGGCCGCAAAGCTGCCGGAAGAGAAACCGCTGCCCGACACGATGGACGCGAGGTTAAACAGGCTCTCGCGGAAGGCCGGCTCGACCGCCATGTCCGACGTGGCACTGCGCCAGATCGTGACTGTTGCGACCCCGGCGGCGACGATCCGCAGATAGCCACGGACCTGCGCGTCGCGCCACAGCGGGCCGGCCTGCCCGTTCACCAGTTGCACATAGCGGATGTAGGGCAGGCTCGCGACGATCATGAACAGCGCGCCGACATACTCGCCGGCCCCTGCGTAGCGGTTGAAACTGCTCGCCCGAGGCGAAAACCCCCCCGTTGCGATCGTTGTCAGCGCATGCACCACGGCATCCAGCGCCGTCATCCCGATGGCCCCGTAAACCGCCGCACAGATCACGGTCAGCCCGGCATAGACCCCCAGCAACTGCCGCGCGATGTCGGTGGCGCGCGGCAAGGCCTTGCCGAACGTGTCAAACCCTTCGGTGCGGAAAAACTGCATGCCGCCCGTCCGCATCACCGGCAGAAAGATCATCGCGACAAAGGCGATGCCCAGACCGCCCAGCCAGTTCAGCATTCCGCGCCACAGGTTCATCCCC
>Ga0335397_10005352_pt1 | contig 16821 bp, 13 predicted proteins | sample MAT04_FD_205740 | JGI IMG/M metagenome (GOLD analysis project Ga0335397, IMG submission 205740) | Freshwater microbial communities from Lake Fryxell liftoff mats and glacier meltwater in Antarctica - MAT-04 (spades assembly) (version 2) ... | reverse complement strand
CCGGGGACGGCATCATCGCGGCGAAACAATACTACGCGATCTCACGCGAGTATTACCAGTATGCCATCCTGCTGATCTTCGGGTCCTGTCTTTTCGATCTTCTGGACGGTCGTCTTGCCAGGCTCGGCGGGCAGGATTCGCCATTCGGCCAGGAGTTCGACTCGCTTGCGGACATCATTTCCTTCGGCATGGCTCCGGCGATGCTGCTCTCGCGCGCCGTCCTTTTCCCGCTCGGAAATGTCGGCTGGGCCATCGCGCTTATCTACCTCGTCTGCGGCGCCATGCGGCTCGCCCGATTCAACTGCCTCTCTTCCATGCCGAAGAAACCCGGCACGAGCAGTGATTTCCGTGGCATCCCCATCCCGATGGCCGCCGGTTTCATCGCCTCGCTGACCTTCCTCATCATCGATCTTTACAAAAACGATCACGAGGTCGGCGTATGGAAATACGTCTTGGCCGGAGTCATGCTGGGCCTCTCGTGGCTGATGATCAGCGATGTGCGCTACCCCTCCTTCAAGACCGTCGATTGGAAGACACGCGGCACGCTCACAACTATCCTGTTGGCTCTCATCGTGGTGTTTTTCACCATCCGCTTCCGCTATATCATGCCGGTGGTGCTTTTCAGCTCCTACCTGCTCTATGGCTTCATCCGCCCGTGGATCTCGCAGCGCCTCCGAAAAGAGATTGAGGATTTTTCCGAAAAGGAAGACAGTCCCGAAGAGCCTGTGGATGAAGCGGAATCCCCCTGAAAACCCATGGCTCCCAAGAACAAGATCCGCATCATGCCAGTGCTGCTGGTGATACTGCCACTCTGGCTGGTATGCTCCGGGGCATTCGCCCTTGTGAAATATTTCAAGAAGGAGAAAGCGGTCGCCATCGCGGAACAGCAGCGCTTTTCCCAATCCGTTTCCAGCGTGTCGATCGCAGATGATCTGAGAAAAATCATCACACTCATTGGCGAGCGGAACACCGCCAGACCTGAAAAACTCTCCGCCACCGCCTCGATGATACAGGGAACCCTTGGCCCGGCGAACACTGGCTACGAAGTTAAAACCTTCGCAAGCCCTTCCACTGCGCCGATTATCCAGGCGAGCCTCCTTTCGGAAAAATCGGACGACGCTCCCATCTGGGTCATCACCTCCTACGATTCTCCGCCGGGATCACGTGGCGCGGAAAAGAACGCCACCGGTCTTGTCGCCAGCCTGGCCGCCGCCCAAGCGCTCGCCGATTCCAAGCCCGCCCGCCCCGTCCATTTCATCTACCTCCCCCATGCCAATGATCCTGACTCCCCGGTGCTGGAAACCGCCGCGATGCTCCGGGAAATGATCGTGAAATCCCCCGCCCCGAGAGCCGTTCTTTGCGTCGAGGCCATGGGCGATGCGGAAACGCTCATGCTCACCTCCCGCGATACCGAGGCAGTCCCGGCCACCGAGTTCGAAGGACTGGGGGAAGTCGTCGGAGCGGAAGTAGCCTGCCTGGGGGATGACTACGATCTCGCTTCCACGCTGTTTGAAATGGATCTCCCGGCCATCCGGATCGCGACCCGTCCCACGCTTCTACCCGATGAGGAGGATGACAAAATTCCCTTCGCGCCCACGCTGGCCGCATCGACAGGACGACTCATCGCCCTCGTGAAGAGGCTGGCGAAGTGAATTTTCCTAAAAAATTACCAGCTTGACCCGAAAAGCATCCTGCCCGACCGATTTCTCCTAACAAAACGCGAATGACCTCCACTAGCGATCTCGACATCAGCTTCACATCACATGCCCCCGGTTATTGGCCGGACTCAGCCATGGAAACATGGTCGGATCCCAAATGGCAGCTCCGCAACCGCATCGACTCCCTCTCGGATCTCGAATCACGCATCAACCTGACCGACGAGGAAAGAGCCGGAGTGCTCCTCGCCGGCACGAAGCTTGCGATGTCGATCACCCCGCACTTCTTCAACCTGATCGACAAAAACGATCCCGACTGCCCGATCCGCCGCCAGGTCATACCCCGCATCGAGGAGGGCTGGACCGCTCCCGAGGAAATGGCCGATCCTTGTGGCGAGGACTCCCACATGCCTGTCCCCGGTCTGGTCCACCGCTACCCGGACCGCGTGCTTTTCCTCGTCACCGACCGCTGCGCCTCCTACTGCCGCTACTGCACCCGCTCGCGGGTTGTCTCAGGAGTCGGCGAGCAGCAGCTTGAAACCCAGTGGGAAGCTGCCTTCCAGTATCTGGAGAAACATACGGAGGTGCGGGACGTTCTGCTCTCCGGCGGCGACCCCCTGCTCTTCTCGGATGCGAAGCTCGACAAGATCCTCACCCGCCTCCGCGCGATCCCGCACATCCAGTTTCTACGGATAGGCTCGCGCATCCCGATTTTTCTCCCGCAAAGAATCACACCGGAGCTCTGCGCGATGCTGAAAAAGCACCACCCGCTTTTCATTTCCATACACACGAACCACCCCAAGGAACTCACCACCGAAGTCCGCGACGGTCTCGTCCGGCTCGCCGAGGCCGGCATCCCGCTCGGAAACCAGTCCGTGTTACTGCGCGGAGTCAACGACTCCACGGAGATCCAGAAAGCCCTCGTCCACAAGCTCCTCATGTGCCGTGTGCGACCCTACTATCTCTACCAGTGCGATCTCATCACCGGCTCCTCCCATCTCCGCACCCCGGTCGCGGAGGGAGTCAATATCATCGAAAACCTGCGTGGCCACACCACCGGCTACGCGGTGCCGCAGTTCGTCATCGACGGCCCCGGCGGTGGTGGGAAAATCCCGATCAATCCGAACTACGTCGTGGATAGTAGCGAGGGGAAAATCACCCTACGGAACTACGAAGGCGGCATCTTCGATTACCCGGATCCCACACCGATTTCCGCATCAGCTTTGAAAGAACTCCACGAAAAAGCGATGTGCAGTTAGTCAGCGATTCGCATTCCATGGAAAGCCTCATCACCACGGTCGCAAACCTCATCCGGGAGAAAAATCTCCCGGCCCTGATGATAGGCGGGCACGCGGTGACCGCGCTCGGCCACCCCAGAGCCACCTACGATCTGGATCTGCTCATCCCACGTTCCGCAGCGGACAAATGGGAAGCGGAGCTGTCCCGTCTCAGCTACCGGCCTTACGCGGGAACTTCAAATTTCCTTCAGTTCGAGGCTTCACCTGATTTCCCGCTCCCCCCCGTCGATCTCATGCTGGTGGACGATGCGGTTTATGAAATCCTATCCTCCACAAAGAACGATTCCCCACCCATCGCAACCCCCGGAGTCCTGTCCATGGTCGCGCTCAAGCTGCACGCCATCAAACAACCTTCTCGCGAGAACACCGCACAGGATTGGGCGGATGTGCTCGCTCTGGTAAAAGCCCACAAGCTCACCCTAGACGATCCCGAATTTTCCGCTATCGTCTCGAAGCATGGAGGAGAAGCCGCAACAGAACGCATCCGGTCCGAAATCACTGGCGGACATTGATTTCCCGGTTGGAGAGGGACCCAAGCCGCATCCCCCCCGCTTCATCGATCCACGCATCGTAGAGGCGCACTTCGCTCCGTTGATGAAAAACCCGCCAAGTGCAGAGGAACGATGGGCGAGAAAAGCGAACGCCACACCCTTCCCGGGTCTCTGAGGGTCACTCTTTCCGCACGACCTTCTGCACCGCGGACTTCGCCCCGTCCTTGAAAGTCACTTGCACCATCACGAAACGGGTGTCGTCCGGAACGGTGATGTACAGCTCTTTCAGATTGTCACCCGTCTCATACATCACTTCGCTTGGCTCGAACTCGTGCACCGTGTCCAGCGCATCGCTGTCCAGCGAATAGCGGATCTCGCTGATGACCGGTCGGTAAGACATCAGTCCGGTGAAATAGAGGAGGGTTTTCCCATCGTAGTCCCGGAAGGAGAGCCATGACCCGGCAACCGCGTTGAGCATCATCTTTCCCTGGGCAAGCTGCTCGTCCCCGGTGGAGAACTGGAGGGCGTAGGGGCCGTTCGAGACATCGTTCGAGTCGGTGTATTTCACCTCGAGATCATGCTTCCCTGGCGCGAGGTTCGGGAGCGGGACATGTGTGTTGATCATTGGCAGGCCGGTCTGCGGATTCTTATAAGGGAGGTGTCCTGTCGATGCGAAATCGCCTTTCCCATCCAATCGGTAGAACAGTTCCTTTGCCCTGAAATCCGAGAGACTGAATATGACCGCCCATCCTGAGTTGCTCTGCTGGGCCGTCACTGTGACCGGATTTTCCAGAACGCTGTCCGGGGTCGAATTCAGCCGCGCCCAGGCCGTCTTCGCCGCCTCCGACCATTTCTGAGCCTCCTTCTGATCGATGAAATAACGCAGGACCTTTCCGGCAGCCTCCGCCTCACGGAATTTCCCCAGCCACTCCTTCTCCGCGCGCTTTTCGGCAATAGTCTGAGTCCCGCGCCTGGCATCGGAATATTCCCGGCTGACCAGCCACGCAAGCGGCCCGAAGTCCGGATTCTCGACAGCGAGTTCCTCGAGGCGTTTGAGCCGCGTGGCGTCTTCTTCCAGCAATGCCAGCGCCGTCTTGTAGGAAACCGTCCGGGGATCCAGCTTGTCTCCGAAGTAACGCAGGGTTTCCAGCGCACCCGCGCGCCCCTCGGATGCTTTGAGCATTTCCGAGTAGCTCATCCATGGGTCCAGCGCCTCCAGATTGGCGGAAAGATACTCCGCGTAATCCTTGCGTGCCGCCGAGAAATTTCCGCCGAGTTCGTGCATACGGGCATTGTGGTAATGCTCTTCGGGCGTCTTCGGCTCAGGGATCAGCCTGCCACCTGAGGCGAGCGATTCGAAGCGGTTCGCGATTTTCTCCATCGTCTCGTTCCCCTTCCTCACCTCCGCGGCCACAACATCGACGGACCGCTTGGTGTCATCCACGGAGCGCCTCGTTTCATCAACGGATTTTCTGGTGCCGTCCACGGATTTCCTCGTCTCGTCCTGCCGCTGCAGGAGCCACACGGACAGCCCGGTGATGACAAGCAGAAGGCCTACGATGGCAAACGCCCAGCGCCTCGCCCGGCGGCGCAGCACCGTAAGATCGTCGCGCAATTTCAGCACCCCGGATTCGAGAGCCGCGTTGGTGGTCAGTTCATGGAACAGGTGGGTGTCCGCCTTCAGGCTGTTGCGGTAGGCCTCCTGCAACTGCCGCGCTTCCGCTGGCTCCGGCTCGAACTCATCGGCCGGGAAGGTCTTGTCGATGAAAAGATACCAGACCTTGATCCCCTTTTTCCGCGCATAGAGCGCCTCATACTGGGTGTAGCTGACCCTTCCGAATTCCGAGTCGATCTCCGTCGGCTCCGCTCCATAGGCGTATCCCACCAGTTGCACGACGCCCTTGCAGCCATCGACGCGGTTCCGGAGCATCTCCCTAAGGTCGCCGCTCTCGGTCCCGAAGATGTCCTGCCAAACCGGCTCGTAGCCCAGGAAGGTCAAGGTATTGGCCACAAGCTGCCTCGCGCTGCGAAGCTCCTTGCTGACGGTGGAAACGAAAATGGTCGGACGTGCATTCACATGTCCCTTTTCCTATATCGCGCGGAATTCCGCAAGCCTATTGCTGCGGAGGGATGGAAGTCTTTGATTCTAGCTGTTCAACTGCGAACCAACGCCAATGGAAGCGGATTTTCCCGAAGGGAGCTTCATACCCAATACTCACCCCGGTCACGGAATGCGCAATCCGTTTTTCCCTATCCCATGCTCGCACATGCGCCCGCCTCTGCTACAGTCCGGCATGAAAATTTTTTCACTCTTCCTGTTCTTTCTCGCCCCGCTCCATGCGGATCAGGTTCTCGACTTCTGGTTCAACGGCGCGGAGATCAGCTCCTTCGGACTCTCGCAATCGCGCTACGGGAAAAACCATCCCGGCCATGCGGAACTCATCTTCGTCACCGAGCCTTTCCTCACCCAGAAGCAGGTGAAAAACGAAAGCGGGAAAGGCGACTCCACAGATGTCCTCAAGCTCAACGCGCTCACCACCTTCAACACCGGCATCTACTCCTACCGCACGATGACGAGCACTTTCCGGCCCATCGACTTGGGCAAATTTCCCCACGCCCTCAAGTCCACCACCTCGATCCAGGACTGGTGCGGGCAGGTCTTCCAGCAGTTCAATCTTCGCGAAAACGGCTGGAGCGTCCAACTTCGCTCGTATTTCGAAAACGAAGCCGACTTTGATTCAAAGCTCGCCGACGCCTACCTCGAGGACGAGCTGTGGATCACTCTCCGCCTCGACCCGGGGAAACTCCCCGCCGGAGAATTCGATGCGATCCCCGGAGCGATCTTCACCCGCTTCCACCACAAGCCGATTGGAATTTCAAAAGCGAAAGGCACTTTGGATATCGGCGAAAGAATCACGACCTACACCATCGCCTACCCCTCCTTGGGGAGAGTGCTTTCCATCGGTTTCGACAAGAATTTTCCCCACGTCATCTACGCATGGACCGAGACGACCACGACTGGTGAAACCACCGCGAAACTGAAAAAGCGCCTGATGAACGTCGCCTACTGGGACATGCACGATCCCTCCGATGCGGGGAAACGCAAGGAGCTCGGCCTCGCACCCGCCGCCGATTGAAATCACCGCCCGCTCCCGTTGATCTCCCACTTGTCCTTCCCGTCGAGAGCGGCCTTCGCACCCTCTCCATTCAGCCACTCCTTCGCAGCCGTATCGCCACGTAGATTGGCATCCCAAAAGGCGGTGGTGAGCGCGAGGACGGGCGTGTGGTAGCGCTTGGGCTTTTCCTCCTTCTCCTTCCGCTGGCCGAAGTCCATGTGCTCGGCTCCGTCGAAAACCACCTGCCATGCCGGAGCTTTCGCCAGATTCGGAAACATTTTCACCCTGTCCTCCGGCTTGTCATCCCCAATCGGGCTGGCGTCCTGCGTGCCCGTCATCAGCAGACATGGGACTGTGATTGAGCCGAAAGCCTTGGCGGGATCACCCATTTTCGGAAGGCTCGGACTCATCATCACCGAGGCTTTGATTCGCTTCTCTACAAACGGTGATTTCCCCATGAACTCCTGCCCTGAGACGGCTTGCGTCGTCTTCGCCCCGAACGAATGCCCGGACATGCCTATGTGCTCCAGGTCCATACGCCCATTGAGCGCGGGATACTCTCCCGAATTCCATTTCTCCAAAGTATCGATCACGAAAGGGATGTCCTTCATCCGGCCCGTGAAACTTTCCATGGACGCCGCGCCTTTCATCGCCGCCATGCGCTCGCGTGCCGGAATATCCTTCCAGACGCTTTCGTCACTGCCCGAGTGCTGGACGAAGACGACGACATACCCCCGCTTCGCCCAGTGATTTCCGAGGTAAGGGCTGTTATCGCGCGAGCCACCGAGCCCGTGGGAGAAAAGGATGACCGCCGCGGGTTTCTCGGTTTCAGGAAGATAGACACGGATGGGAATCGTCCTCGCGCGGCTGGCATCCCTGATCTCGAAAGTCTCCGATTCGATCTCCTCTTTCCCGACTTCCAGCGGATCGTAAGTCTCCGCGCCGATGGCGGCAGCGGTTAGAAAAAGGAGGACGGAAAATGGAATACCCTTGGACATTCCGCTTAAACACTTGGCGTGGGAAAAGGTTGCGGCGGTGAATCCTCAATTGGGAACCATCCAGAGTGCCTACCCAAGGGAGTTTTTAACCACAGATCGCACAGAAGGCACAGATGGCGGAAGGAATGCCTTTCAAAATTGCGTTGAATATTTGTTTTAGGTAAGATGATGACTCGGTTTCGAGAGAATTCACATCAAGTTTGAACAAAAATCCGTGAAATCTGTGCAATCTGTGGTCAAATCTTCTGACTTCCTGTCTTCGTCATTGTCAAAACGAGACAACCTGGCTTGCGGGAAAAGCAATTTGCGATCTCCGCTTTTCGCCACATGTTCCCGCATGTCAGAAACATTCCACGGATGGGCCACGAAGGAACAGGCCGGGAAACTCACCGGATTCGAATTCGATCCCGGCGAGATGAGGCCGGAGCAGGTGCAGATCAAGATCGAGTCCTGCGGCATCTGCCACTCGGATCTTTCGCTCATCGACAACGAATGGGGCAACGCGCAGTACCCGCTCGTCCCGGGCCACGAGATCATCGGCACGATCGAAAAGATCGGCGATCAGGCCAAGGGGCTGAAAGCGGGCGACCGGGTCGGACTCGGCTGGTTTTCCGGAAGCTGCATGTCCTGCCAGCCATGTCTCTCCGGAAGGCACCAGCTCTGCGGTGACAGCGAATCGACCATCGTCGGTCGTCACGGCGGCTTCGCGGACCGCATCCGCGCGGATTGGGAGTGGGTTTTCAAACTCCCCGAGGGAGTCGATCCCGCCAGCGCAGGCCCGCTCTTCTGTGGCGGAGCGACGGTTTTCTCCCCCATCGCGGACTTCGGTGTGAAACCGACGGACCGGGTAGGCGTGATCGGGATCGGTGGTCTAGGACACCTCGCGCTCCAGTTTCTCAACGCATGGGGCTGCGAGGTCACGGCGTTTTCCTCCAGCGATTCCAAAGCGGAGGAGGCCAAGAAACTCGGTGCCCACCACGTCGTCAACAGCACGAATACGTCCGCGATCAAAAAGCTCGCCGGCTCCTTCGACATGATCCTGAACACAGCGAACGTCCCGCTCGACTGGGACGCATTTGTCAACGCCCTCGCCCCCGATGGCAGGCTGCACTTCGTCGGAGCGGTCCTGGAGCCGGTGCCGGTCCAGGCTTTCGCACTCATCTCGGGAAGAAAATCCATTTCCGGTTCGCCCCTCGCGTCGCCGTCAACCGTCGCCACCATGCTGGACTTCTGCGCCCGTCACAAGATCGCTCCCATCACGGAGACATTCGCGATGAAAGATGTGAACGACGCCCTAGACCATCTCCGCGAAGGCAAGGCCCGCCATCGGGTTGTTTTGAAAAACTAGGATGGCGCGAGTCCGGCCTGGCGTTTCCTCTGGGACATCAGTTTCCGGATCAGGAAGACGAAGCCCGCCACGGCGAGCACGATCAGCGGGATGCCGATGAGTGGGCGGTAGAAGATCCATGCGATAGCGATGACGACCAGCGAGATCGGGATTGCAAGGAAGAACGCGACGATGTTCGTGCCGACTCCGACGATATTTCCCGCGATGGGCAGGACATCAGCGATGACCGAGAGCGGGCGGAAGAGCATGGAGAAGCCGATGAACATCAGCAGCACGCCGAGTCCACGCAGGAGCCAGGTGACGATCTTGTTGGTCTCCTGCGCGGAGACGAACATTGAGTCGGCGCTCTGCTTTCCGGTCGCCAGCATTTCGATGGAGCCGCCCGCTTTGGCCATGAATGGCTCGAAGCTGTTTCCCATAAGTTTGGAAACGATGCTGACCTCCCCTGGAAGGGCGACAGCGTAGGTGATCCGCGAGTCTCCGACTTCGGGATTGGCGGGATTTCTTCCCAAGTAGAAGCCTCCATCACTAGGCGTGAGCTTTTTCCCGGAAATGACCTCCGGAATTTCCGTCTCGGCGCTTGGTTCGAGCTCCGTGAAGTTATCGATCCGGCCCGCCAGCCCAGGGGAAAGGACGTACGCTCCGAGAGAAATCGGGCTGGCCGTCCATTCCTTCGAGGCGATGAGCGCTTGCGGGTTCGTGTGTCCGTCCGGCTTCTTGAATTTGGAGGAGTCGATCCGTTTGTCCGACCATTCCTTTTCGTAGGAATACGTCGTCGTGCTTTCCTCGCCTCCGCCGAGTTTTTTCTTCGTCTCCGTCGTGCTGTTTTCCTTCCACTGGAAGATCTCGACATTCCGCTTCATGCGCAGTGCGGTCGCCTCGATGCCTAGTTTTTCATCGCGGAGGGGTGTGCTGGCGCTTGCGGGGCCGGTGAGGTAAACGAGCTTTCCGTCCTGCGCGGAGTCCACCGCTTCCGATTGGATCGTGACAAAGGACTTCGCCCCCTCGTCCAGAGTCTTCCGGGTTTTAACCGCGCGGCCTTCGTTGATGAAGAGCAGCGGCACTGAGACCACAATGAGGAGCAGCCCGAAGAGGATGCCCTTGATTGAGTTTCCGATCCGGCTAAACCAACCGGTGCTTGTCGTTTCTGTGAATGAATCGTTCGCCATGTTCGGACTATGCCTATAAACGCCTTTCGATATCAATGGCAAAAAGCGGGCTTCATTTTATCCGAACATGCCTCGCTCCGCCAGGTGTTTTAGGAACGGGACGAAGTTGAGTTCAGGCGCGTGTTCTCTCGCATAGGCGGCGAGATTGACATGCGAGCGCGAGCCATCCATCGCGGCCATGACGAGGAGCTGCGGGACGGAGAACTGGCAGGGATTGAGATCCTTGTCCGGCACCGGCAGCCCCTCCATCACGCAGACCAGACGCCATTGGTTCAACTTTGGGAAATCCGGGACCACCTGCGGAATAGCTGAGGAGCGGAGAGCCTGGGGCGGAGAGGAGGAAAGTGGAGCATCGCTGTGGCAGAGGATTTCGGAGCGGAAAGTCCGCTTCGAGAAATTGTCCTTCGCGTCATCTCCTTTTTCCCCGGAGACGGAATCCCCGAGCCAAGCGAGCCCCTTCTGCGAAGCCAGTTTCCGGAAAGCACCCAGCGACCACGGATCCATCACCGGTGCGAAATCATCGTAGGCAAGCACCGCCGCACCCTTCGCGAGCATGTCGTCGATGATCGCCAGTTCGCTCTTCTCCTCCGTCACCGTTCTCAGGAGGGAGAGCGCGGTCATTTCATCGGTGTTACCCGCCGACTGTATCGCACGGGTTTTCTCCACCACAGGCATCCGCTCGCGCCAGCCTGCGGCTACGTTGAAGCTCACGGTCGCGATCCCGTCCGGAGCGAGATGCTTTGAGATGAAATCCATCAGGCCCAGCTTCACCTCGTCAGGCACCCAGGAGAAAAATCCGTGTGCGATGATAAAATCGTAGGCGCTGTCCGGCTCGAACTCCAGCACGGACACCTCGCAGAACCGGACGTTCCCGATCTTCGCGCGTTTCGCCAGAATTCTCGCACGGGCGATGGCTCTCGGCGAAAGATCCAGCCCGGTGAAACGCGCCTCAGGCCAGCGGCATGCCAGCGAAAGAATATGGTGCCCGGTGCCGCAGCCGATCTCAAGAATCCGCGCCGAGGAAGGCGACTCCACTGACAGCCCAGCCTTTCTGGCCACCGCCGCGTTCACCGCGCAGTCCGCGCCGGGGTGGCACATCGCCGGGTAGGTTCCCAAGCCCAGCATTTCCTCGAACGACAACTCCATGGCCATCTCTGGAATATGGAGAAGGGGTTTGCAACCCATTTGCGGCAAGTAGAAGGATCCTTCCAGGCCCTTTTATCAAGCGGAGTCTTCTCTTTTCGAATCTTCGCTAGGGCTTGGAAAGACCCTTCTACTTGATCCGACCTTCGTTGGTGAGCACCTGGCCTTCTGCGATCAGCTTTTTCCCCAGCTCCTCATATGCCACATCCTGCACGGCAATGTCTTTCTCGATGGCCATCACCCCGGCGGTGGCGGCGCTCTGGCCGAGGATCATGAAAACAGGTTCCATCCGGATGGAGCCGTAGGCGACGTGGGAGGCGGAAACGGCGCATGGCACCAGCAGGTTCGTGCACTCTTCCTTTTTCGGAACGAGGGAACCGTAGGCGATTTCGTAGGGCTTCACACCCACGCCGATGTCCCCTTCATTGTGGACGCGTCCGTCCTTGGAGATGTAGCGCTGGGTGTTGTGGGAATCGATGGTGTAGGAACCCATGCCCACGGAGTCCGGCGTAGGCTTTTTCTTCAGAAGCTCGTGCTCCGTCATCACGAAGTTCCCGACCATGCGGCGCGCCTCGCGGATGTAGAGTTGCGGGGACCAGTTGCCGGTTTCCTCGTATTCGTCCTTGGGCAGACCCCAGGTGTTCATCTTCGCGCGGATCTCCTTAGGCACCCTTTCGCTGGTCATGTTGTAATACAGCCATCCGAGCATGTAGTTCTTGTGCTCCTCTATGATCTCCTTGCGCTTCTCGTAACTCGCCTCGGGATACTCGTAGTTCCCGCCGATGTAGTCAGTGCTCACCGGGCCGTGGTTGTTGGTATCGGTCTTGCCGTTCGGGATGGGATCGAATTTCCCGAATGTCTGCCTCCAGCCGGCATCGTAAACCCGTCCTAATAGCTCGTAACGTTTCTCGTCGTAGCCCGGTGGTTTCGGGAAAGGGATGCGGTTCTCCTTCGAATTCGTCATGCAGATGCGGAAGTTGTAAGCCTGCACCCGTTTGTCGGCGGAGTTTTTCTCACCGGGAGGCTCCTGGGAAACCAAGGGAATCACCCCGCTGGAAGGATCGCCCGGGACCACATACGGATCCACTTTGAGGTGCTCGAAATGGTGCTGGTGGTGGAAAACATCCGCGCGCACACCGGCCCATTCCTCGCCGTAGGTTTCCTTGCCTTCGCGACCGACTATGTATTTAACACCGGCCGCCGCCATCAGGTCGCCCTCGTAGGTGGTATCGAGAAAGACTTTCCCGGTGAACGTATCGCCGTCGAGAGTGGTGATGGAAACGATCTTCCCGCTTACCATTTTCACGCCCTTTTCCCGGTCGAGATACGCCTCGCGGTGGATCGGGATTTCGTATTCCGCGATGTAGCCTTCGAAGACTTTGAGCGCCGCGCTCGGCTCGAAGATCCACATGGTGCGCTCGCCGTGGTCGAGGGCGGGATTGCCCTGGCCTTTGCCGCCGTAGTCGCTTTGTTTCTGGAATTTCCATGCCTCCGGGGTCTGGTAGTGATTGTAGATGCGGTGGTAAAAGTCCCGTGACAGTCCACCGATGACCGCTTTGTCCCCCGTGTCCGTCCAGCCGAGTCCCCCGGAACTCAAGCCTCCCAACCGCTTGTCCGGACTGACGACGATCACGGTTTTCCCCATCTTCTTCACCTGCACCGCGGCGATGACAGAGGCGGACGTGCCGCCATAGATGATGACATCCGCCCCATGGCTGGCGGCGTTGAGAGGTAAGCAGGAGGAAAGGGCGGATACGAGGAGGAGGATACGGGACTTCATAACGGACTTAAGAAAACGCGGGTGGCGGGTGGATTGTTTCGGAAAAAACGTAGAAGGGATTTTCCAAGCCCTAGCGGAGGATCGGTGCTTCAAGATGCTGGATTCTTCGCTAGGGCTTGGAAAGACCCTTCTATCTACGCTAAAATCTTCTTCACGACCTTCCCATGGACATCCGTCAGGCGGAAGTCGCGGCCTTGGGAGCGGTGGGTGAGCTTGGTGTGATCGAAGCCGAGGAGGTGGAGGATGGTGGCGTGGAGATCGTGGACGTGGACTTTGTCCTCGATGGCGTTGAAGCCCAGCTCGTCGGTTTTCCCAAGCTCCGTGCCGCCTTTCACGCCGCCGCCGGCCATCCACATGGTGAAGGCGTTGGGATGGTGGTCGCGACCGTCGCTCCCGCCCTGGACCATGGGGGTGCGACCGAACTCGCCGCCCCAGATGATGAGGGTTTCATCAAGGAGGCCGCGCTGCTTGAGGTCCGCGACGAGGGCGGCACAGGCTTTGTCGGTGTCCAGGCAGTTTTTCCTGAGGCCGTTGGTGAGGTCTCCGTGTTGATCCCAGGACTCATGGAAAAGCTCGACGAAGCGGACTCCCCTTTCCACGAGGCGGCGGGCGAGGAGGCAGTTGTTGGCGAAGGAGGCTTTCCCCGGCTCCGCCCCGTACATTTCCTGGATCTCTTTCGGCTCCTTGGAAATGTCCGTGACCTCGGGGGCGGTGTCCTGCATCCGGAAGGCCATTTCAAAAGCCGAGACGCGGGTGTTGATTTCCGGATCGCCGAGCGCCTGGAAGCGCTTGTGGTTGAGGAGGTTCACCGCATCGATGGTCTGGCGCTGCTGCTGGCGGGTGATGCCCTTGGGATCGGAGAGGTAGAGGACCGGCTCTCCGGAGGAGTTGAAGGATACTCCATCGTGGACGGAGGGGAGGAAGCCGGAGGACCAGTTGTTGTTCCCGCCGGAGGGGCCCTTAGAGCCGGAGGACATGACGACGAAGGCGGGGAGGTTCTCGTTTTCCGAACCCAATCCGTAGGACACCCACGAGCCGAGCGAGGGTCTGCCGAACTGCTGCGATCCGGTGGACATGAGGATCTGTGCGGGGGCGTGGTTGAACGCGTCCGTGTGCATCGCGCGGAGCAGGGCGATGTCATCCGCGCAGCCTCCGATGTGGGGCAGGATCTCGGCCATCTCCATGCCGCATTTGCCGTATTTCTGGAAAGCGAACTTGGAGCCGAGGAGCTTGTTCTCCGGGCGGATGAAGGCGGACTGGTAGCCTTTCAGCAGCTCGGCGGGCGGGGTGCTGCCGTCCATTTTCCGCAAGACGGGCTTGTTGTCGAAAAGATCGAGGTGGGAGGGCGCGCCGCCCATGAAGAGGAAGATGACGTTCTTCGCCTTCGCGGGAAAGGGCGGGGTTTTGGCACCGGTGGGGTTGTCGATGACGGCTGCGGCGGAGGAATTCCCCATCAGCGAGGTGAGGGCGATGGAGCCGAGGGAAAGGCCGCAGTCTTTTAGAAACCAGCGGCGGGAGAAGGAGCGCTGGGTGTCTGAGAGAGTGGAGTTTGGAATGTTCATGGGAGTGGTGGCAGGGATGGCTCTCCGAGCCGTCCGGAAAAAGGACGGGCAGGATTCAGGGTGAAAGTGGAAGTCTCCCGCCTCCCGAGCCCGATCCTGACGAGCGATGGGGTGGTGCGGATACACGGGATGGAGCGCGGGCACAGGGCGGACGGCTCGGAGAGACCGTCCCTGCCCTCGCTCGCCTGCGGCGAAGGTGGGCTTCCCGTTCCAATGTATGTAAGGGGGGTCATGGGCTTAGTTCTTCGTGATCGTTTCGTCGAGATTGAGGAGGACGCGGGAGACGGAAACGGCGGCGGCTAGGTCTTGGAGGGAGTGGGCGGAAAGATCGAGGGTGACGGGCTTGTAGGTTTCAAGGAGTTGCTTCGTTCCAGCGGGGTCGGCTTCCTTTCCGGTATTATACACGGAGACTAGTGCGGCGGTTTCCTCGCGATCCGGGCTGCGGGAGGTGCAGCGCTGGAACGCTCGGCTGAGTTTTTCCTCAAGCGTGCCGGAGTCCGTGAGGATGAGGTGGGCGAGACCCAGGGCGGCCTCGACGGAGACCTGCTCGTTGAGCGTGACGAGGGCTTGCAGCGGGGTGGTGGAAACGGTGCGGCGGACGCAGGAGGCTGAGCCGGTGGGCGCATCGAAGGCGACGAGCATAGGATACGGGACGGAGCGGAAACGGAAGGTGTAGAGGGCGCGGCGGTATCGGTTCGAGTCCTGCTCAACGTTCCATGTCTTGGGGCCGTAGGAGACGGGTTTGTCGAAAAGGTAGGCGGGGGCCGGAGGATAGACGCTGCGACCGCCGAGGGTGTCATCGAGCAGGCCGGAGCTTGCGAGCTGGATGTCGCGGACCGTTTCCGCAAGGACGCGGAGGCGCGGGCCGCGGGCGAGGAGGCGGTTCTTCGGATCGTTTTCCCGGAGTCCGGCGCTGGCGAAAGAGTCCTGGCGGTAGGTGGCGCTGGAGGTGATAAGGCGGTGTATGTGCTTCATATCCCAGCCGCTTTCCATGAACTCCACGGCAAGCCAATCGAGCAGCTCGGGGTGCGAAGGGCGGGCGGCCTGGTGGCCGAAGTCCTCGGAGGTTTCCAAGAGACCGATACCGAAGTATGCCTGCCAGAGGCGGTTCACGAAGACGCGGGCGGCGGTTGGGGATTTCTTATCGACGAGCCACTTGGCGAAGGTCAGGCGCGACTCGGGATCGCCGGGTGGGAGCGGGTGGAGAAAGGCGGGGACCTTTGGCTTAACGAGTTGTTTCGGCTGGGTCTGCTCGCCGCGCTCGAAGAGGTGGGTCTCGCGCTTTTCAGTTTCCCCGGCGACCAATGCCCAAGTGGGGATGGGAAGGGTCGCGCGCAGTTTTTCGATCTCGGCAGTTTGCTGGGAGAAGGTGGGGTTGGTCTCACGCCAGTGGGCGAAGAGTTTTTCCTGCTGGGCGGGGCTGCGCTTTTCCGCAGGGGTTTCGAGGGCAGCGAGGACGAGGGGCGGGAGTTGGTCGAGGGCGTTGGGAGGGGTGGCGGCGACGGACAGGCGGATGCGGCCGAGGTTGTAGGTCATGTTGTCGTCCGAATTGAAACCGCCATGCTTCTGGATGAGGGTGTATTTGAAGTGGGTGGTTTCGCCTTCGTTTTTGTAAGGGTCGGGCAGCTCGAAGGTGATGACGGCGGGGTCGTTGTCGCGGTCCGGGAAGGTCTCGTTGGTCCATGCGGTTTTCTCATCTCCGTCCAGGGCGAGGGCGGCGGGGCCGGTGCGGCGCTCGTCTGGCTTGCGGCTGGCGTCTTTGGGGAAACGGGCGGGATCGAGGGGTTTCTCCGGAGGATTGACGCTGGCGACGGCGGTGGTGAAGGGCAGCTTGGTGAGCTTTTCGGGAGCGGAACCGGCCTCAAGGGTGAACTCGGTGAGTGCCGCGGTGCCACGGGTGGAACGGCCGGGGCCGGACATTGGAAGGTAGGGATCGTTCATGATCTCCAGCCGGGCGGAGCGGATTTCCGGAAGTGGAAGGGAGGAGGTGAAGGACTCCGCGCTCATGGTGGCGGCGTAGCTCATGTTGATGACGGACTTGTCAGGGAGCGGGAAGTATTTCTGGCCGGAATCGCCGAGCTGGTAGAGCTCCATGGCGTGCCACCCGGTGCGTGGGAGGGCGAGGAGGTCTTGCTGCCATTTTTGGAAATCGGCCTCGGTGGTAGAGGCGGTGCGGATGGTTTCCGACATGGCGGAGATCTGTTTCTCGATGGAGGCGATGTTCGTTTTGTCCCCGGCGGTGTAGGCGGGGATGGAGGTTT
>Ga0335397_10005348_pt1 | contig 16824 bp, 19 predicted proteins | sample MAT04_FD_205740 | JGI IMG/M metagenome (GOLD analysis project Ga0335397, IMG submission 205740) | Freshwater microbial communities from Lake Fryxell liftoff mats and glacier meltwater in Antarctica - MAT-04 (spades assembly) (version 2) ... | reverse complement strand
AGGACGGTAGAGGGCGCGGTGGTTGTGGGCAGAGCGTCGGGGGACTTCATGCAAGCTCCAGTTCGGTGAGCATGTGATGGCGGAGATGGGCGAGGTCGGCCAGCGCGAACGCCAGCCCGATGGATGGTGACGACGGGTCGACGCGATCGATTGCCTGCGCGACGGCCGGCAACGACGACGGATCCATGCGAGCCAGCAGGTTGACGAGTACGGCCTTGTGCGCACGACCAAGCTCGGCCGATGACAGGCCGGCTGCCAGCGTGCGCGCCACCTGCGCCGGCGGCGCCGACAGCAGCGGCACGAGCTCGGGCACTATGGGAAGTTCCGGCAGCTCTGCCAGCAGCTCGACAACGGGGGGATGCTTGGCGGTGCAAGCAAGACGCGGCGACCACTCGATCATCCAGTGGCCCAGCGGCCCGGCTGCCACCATCGCACGCGCGTGGCGGTTTGCGTCGGTTCGGTGGCGCGCCAGCACGGGCGGAACCAGCTCGGGCGCCAGCCGGCGGCTGTTGCGCACGACAGCCAGCACCCACTCGTCCTCCAGCAGCGGCCAGTCGGCTACCACCCGTCGCCACGTCTTGGTTGCCGCCTGGGGCGTGGGCGGCCGCGGGTCGTGGGTTGGCGGTGCCACTGTTGCCACGGGCGCGCCCGGCAGCAAGCCGGCTCGGCGCACGACAGTGCACCCGGCGACCTGCTGCAGGAGTCGTTGCGACGGAGTGGGCCGTGGGTCGTCGGCGGCAAGGTCGGCGAGGCCGCCGGCGGGCGGCGTCGGTGGGTCGCGCCGATCTGTTCCGAGCAGAGCGACGGTGACCATCTCGTTCCAATAGTCGTTCATCAGCCGGCCGCCAGAAACGACGGGTCGGCGGTGGGCCCGAGGTCGATGACCCTGTCAGGGAGGTGCGCGGTGAGTGGCACCATTCCGTGCGGGGTCCACTCCACGGTGATGGGCACCGGCCTGCCCTCGCTACACGCCAACAAAGCACCGACGCCGGTAACTCCCTCCACGAGCGGTAGTGAGCCGCCATCATCGGTCAGTACCCAGCGCGCGCCCGCCCGGGCTGGCGCCGCCAACACGCACACCGGGTAGCGCTCGATCCACGGTTCCGCGGCGACGGCCGCGCCCACCTGCGCGCAGGCCTCAGCGATGGAACATCCGACGATGCCGGTCGCGGGGGCAGGGTCGCCGTGTCGACGGCCGACCAGCACCCGCAAGCCCAGTGCGCCTGGATAGCGGAACAGGTCGGCATGAACCTGTGTGCCCACCATCATCGACGTATCGAGGGTTTGCCCGTACGCTGCGAACGAGAGCATCATCGCCCAGCGGCCTGATGTTTGGCCGCGCAACCACAGACGCCGCACCTCGATGCGGTCCTCGCGCACGTCGCTGCGCCCCATCACCGCCCAGTGGTCGGTGTCTGGGACGCCCGCCAACACGTCGGCCTGGCGCACCTGCCAACCAATTGCGGCCGCGACCGAATCTGCCAGCGGCGGCGGCAGCGACCCCATCTGGCGACCTGCCGTAGCGAGCAGGTGAAGCGCCCCCAACTCGGACAGCACCTGCTGATGCCAATCCGGGTGGGCACCGACCACACCCGCAAGCCGTCGAACACGGTTGGCCAACCCGCCCACCTGCGCGTCGATGAGGCGCGCCGCTAGGTCGTCCCACGTGGAATAGCGGGCCAGCGCAGGGTCGGCCAACCCGGTCCGAACGCGGTCATCGAGCCAACGGTCGAGTTCTGCCAGGCCGGCAGCCATGCGAGCAACACGATTATCTCGACCGGCGTTGGGATCGCGGTCGGGGAAGATGGGCGGCGCAATCAGCCCCACATCGTCACCGTCGTCGGCCGACGGCACTGGCGCCGGCACAGCGACCACCTCGGGAACCTCCGCTGCCTGCTTTGCCGAATTCGCAACCGCACTGGCCACCACTGCTGCGGCGAAGGCCGGAGCTTCACCCTCGGCCACCTGACCGCGGGCCCACAGCAACAATAATGCGAGCGCGTGCTTGCACGGCAAGACCCGGCTGGGGCAACTGCACCGCACGGCCACTGCGACATGGTCGATCGCGCACTCGTACGGCTCGGCGCGGCCACCTGTGCAGCGCCCCCAGACGGCACGCTCGTCGCAGCCGGCGCCCACCCACCGGCTGGGGACGGCCAACGGCTGCGCGGCCGTGAGCGACGACGGCTTGGGCGCGAGCGCGAACACCTGCTCCGCCTGCCACCGTGCTGCCGCAGCCACCTCACTCATCACCGCCACGGTAGCCAGAGGGTGCGACACAGAAGTCCCGCCCGGCCCTTCAATGGAGGGTTCCGGCGACCTACGGCGGTGTTGGAGCCCTCCATTGGGGCTCTGACCCGTGCGGATGTGACGAATCGCCCTAACCATTGGGCAACCGGTCCCCGCCGCCCGGGAACCTGGCAATGACACTGAACGACCTATTGGTATGCGATTCATCTCCAGTTCAACCACTCGATCCACCCGTCAACTTGCAGGCGCTGCGTGCGCTGTCGGGTTGCTCACGCTGGCCCTTGGGTGCGGCGACGAGGAGAGCACCTCCGACACCACGACGGCTGCCGCGACCGAGTCCACCACTGCAACCGACGAGATCACGCTGACGGGTCAGTGGGCGCGCACCAGCCCGATGATGGCCACCCTGGGCGCCGCGTACGTCACGATCACCAGCCCGATCGACGACAAGTTGCTCAGTGCCTCCGCCGACAGTTCCATCGCTGCCACCGTGGAGGTGCACGAGACGTACACGATCGAGCCAGGCTCCGACACGACAATGATGGGCTCCGACACGACAATGGTGGGGTCGGCAGACGGAGAAATGGGCATGCGTCCGGTTGAGTTCATTGTGCTGTCCGCCGGCACCGCCCTGGAGCTGAAGCCCGGTGGCTACCACATCATGTTGATCGACCTGGTCAAGCCGCTGGAGGTGGGCACCACTGTGCAGCTCACCCTCACCTTCGAAAAGGCTGGCGCAGTCACCATTGACGTGCCAGTTCTCAACGAAGCGCCGTAGCCGTGAGGCCGTCGCGCCCGGTTGCTCGCCTCGCCACCGGCGTGGCTATTGGGCTCTTGCTGGTGAGCGCCTGTTCGCACTCGCAGAACGCCTCCGTCGCCGACGTTCCATTCACAGGAGCCGACGGTTCGGTGACGTCGGTAGCTGACTTCGCTGGGAGACCGTTGGTCCTCAATATGTGGGCCACATACTGCGTCCCATGCGCGAAGGAGATGCCAGCGCTCGACGAGATCGCCACCGAGTTCGCCGACGAGGTGAACGTCATTGGCGTCAACGTGTTCGACACACCGCAAAAAGCGGCGGCGTTCGCACGCGAACTCGGTGTCGGCTACTCCCAGTTCAGCGACCCCGATGGCGCACTCTCCACGGCACTCGCTGTCACTGGCCTGCCTGCCACCGCCTTCTTCGATGCCAACGGCACGCTGCTCGATGTGCACCAGGGTGCATACACCGCCGCAGAACTACGCGACGCGATCACAACCCACCGACTCACCGGCTCCGAAGGGACCGAAACCTCATGATCACTTTCCACCGAATGGCACTCCTCAGCATTGGCACGTTGCTTCTCGCAGCGTGCGGGGACGAGGCTTCTCCGAAGGTGCTGAGCGGATACGAACTCGACCCGGCCCCCGTCGTCGGTTCTGTAAGTCTTCCAGACACGACCAACGGCGATGCCGACTTTGCCATGCAAGCCGAGGACGGGCGACTGCTGATCGTGTACTTCGGGTATACGCAATGCCCCGACGTGTGCCCCACCACGTTGGCCGAGGTGAAGAAGGCATTGAAGGAGATGGGGAGCGGGGCAGACCGGGTGGATGTGGCGATGGCCACCATCGACCCGAACCGCGACGCCGACGACATCATCAGTGGATACGTGCAGAGCTTCATCCCTGGCGCACACGCACTCCGCACGGAAGATCCAGACGAGCTGAGGGCTGCCGCGGATGCGTTCGGCGTCAGCTACTCGGTCACCCCGACCGCAGACGGCAAATTCGAAGTGACCCATAGCGCCGCAATGTACGTGGTCGACTCCACCGGCACTGTGGTGGTCACCTGGCCCTTCGGGATCAACGCCGAGGCAATCGCAACGGATCTCGAGATCCTCCTCGATCGCAGCCCGTCATGAGACGCCGGCAGTTCTTCGCTTCGCTCGCGGGCGCGCTCGCCATGCTGACAATTGCAAGCTGCGGTGCCGAACGGACGAATGCTGTCGAGACCCGGCCACTGGGGGCCGACGAGCGAGTCACGTATGAATACATCGTGCCGCTGGGCACGGGTGACCGTCTCGACAGCGGCGAAAGGATCGAGCTGATGCCACAACGACTCACGGTCAAGGTCGGCGAATCCATGCGAATAGTCAACGATGACGTGCGGGGCTACATGATCGGACCGTTCAATGTCGCCGCCGGTCAGCGCCTGGCGATGCGCTTCACCCACCCGGGCACGTTGCAGGGCGAATGCCTGGTCAACCCTGGCGGCGAGTTCTTGATCGAGGTGGTCAAGTGAATCGCAGCGAGGCCGTGTACACGGGCGGTCTGGTCCCGGTACCCTCCGGTCATGGCCTGGGGCAACGATTCAGCTGATCCACGACTGCACGGCACCAACATTGCCGACAGCGTCATCGACACCATCGGCAACACGCCACTGGTGCGCTTGAAGCGCATCAGCGAGATCCACGGCATCACCTGCGTGTTGGCGATGAAGATGGAGACCACCAACCCGGGCGGATCTGCGAAAGACCGTCCGGCGCTTGAAATGATCCTCGCCGCCGAGCAATCCGGCGAGCTGCAGCCGGGTGGCACCATCGTGGAGCCGACCAGTGGCAACACCGGTGTGGGGCTGGCAATCGTGGCAGCCCAGCGCGGCTACAAGTGCGTGTTCGTGATGACCGACAAGGTCGCACCGGAGAAGGTCAGCCTGCTGCGCGCCTACGGCGCCGAGGTCGTGGTCTGCCCGGTCGCGGTGCCACCGGAAGACCCCACCAGCTACTACAAGGTTGCCGAGCGGCTCACCGTCGAACGCAATGCGTTTCGCCCCAACCAGTACGCCAACCCCAACAACCCGCTGGCGCACGAGAAGACCACCGGGCCCGAGCTGTGGGCGCAGACGGGTGGGCGCATCACCCACTTCGTCGCAGGAGCGGGCACCTGCGGCACCATCAGCGGTACGGCCCGCTACCTGAAGGCGCTGAACCCCGCGATCAAGATCGTTGCCGGCGACCCGGACGCCTCCGTGTTCAGCGGCGGCTCAGGTCGACCATACCTGGTCGAGGGTGTCGGCGAGGACTTCTATCCCGCCGCGTGGGCGCCCGAGCTCTACGACGAAGTGATCCCGATCACCGATGAGGAGAGCTTCCTCACTGCCCGCCAAGTCAGTCGCGAGGAAGGCATTCTCATCGGCGGCTCCGGTGGGATGGCGGTGGCAACTGCCATCCGCGTCGCGAAGGCTGCAGGTCCGGACGACATCGTCGTCGTCCTCAACCCCGACAGTGGCCGCGGGTATCTGTCGCGCGTGTTCGACGACCAGTGGATGGCCAACTTCGGTTTCTTGCGCGAGTGCGACGAGTGCATCGCTGCCGTGTTGGACGCCCGCGGAGACACGCCGTCGCTGCTCTACGTCAATCCGACGACGAGCGTGCGCGACACCATCGAGTTGATGCGCGCGAACGGCATCAGCCAGCTACCGGTGTGCAAGAACACTCCCCCGTTCGCTGCCGCTGAGGTGGCAGGTGCCGTTGATGAGCTCGCTCTCATGGAAGCCGTCTTCCACGATGCCACCGTGCTGGACTCGGCGGTCGAAGACATCATGGGGTCGAAGCTGCCCACCATCGGCGCCGGCCAGAAGGTGGAGCTGGCGGTGGCGATGTTGGATGTCTCGCCGGCGTTGCTGGTGTTGTCGGGTGGCCGCCCGCTGAGCGTGCTCACCCGATCCGATCTTCTGAGCTACTTCGAGGTGTTGAGCAATGGGTGAGTTCGAGCAGCAACCCACATGGGGCTTCGAGACGGCGGCCGTTCATGCCGGCCAGGACCCCGACCCGGTGACCGGTGCGGTCGTGACGCCGATCAGCCTCAGTACCACGTTCCAGCAGGCGCAGGTCGGCCAGCACCGTGGCTACGAGTACAGCCGCAGCGGCAATCCCACGCGCACCGCGTACGAAACGCAAGTGGCGGCGCTCGAAGGCGCCGCACACGGTCTTGCATTCGCCAGTGGTCTGGCGGCCGAGGACAACGTCCTGCGCCTGCTTGCTAGCGGCGAGCGCGTGCTGTTGGGCAACGATGCGTACGGTGGCACGTACCGCCTGATCAGCAAGGTGCACACCCAGCTGCCGTGGACTGCGGTCGACTTGCTCGACGTCGACGGTCTCGCAGCCGCGTGGCCGGCCGACACGAAGTTGATCTGGCTCGAGACCCCCACCAACCCGATGTTGCGCTGCTTCGACATCGAGGCCATCGCCGCGCTCGCCCACTCGCGAGGAGCGATGGTGGTGGTCGACAACACGTTCGCCACGCCCTACCTGCAGCAGCCGTTGGCGTTGGGTGCCGACGTGGTGGTGCATTCAGCGACCAAGTACCTCGGTGGCCACAGCGACGTTGTTGGCGGCTTCCTGGCGCTCGACGACGAGGAGCTGACCCAGCGGCTGCGGTACACGCAGAATGCGGCTGGCGCGGTGCCTGCGCCGTTCGACTGCTACATGGCGTTGCGCGGGGTCAAGACACTGGCAATCCGGATGGAGCGCCACTGCTCGAACGCACGCGCCGTGGTGGATCTACTGATCGGCCATCCGGCCGTCGAGCATGTGCTCTACCCGCAGCTCCCCGACCACCCGGGCCATGCCGCGGCCGCAAAGCAGATGCGCGACTTCGGTGGCATGGTCAGCTTCACGCTGCGCGCCGGGCAGGAAGCGGCGCTGCGAGTGGCCGCGGCCACCGAGTTGTTCACGCTGGGCGAAAGCCTCGGCGCGGTCGAGAGCCTCATCGAACACCCCGGCCAGATGACCCATGCCTCCGCCGCCGGCTCGCCGCTGGAGGTACCCGACAACCTGTTGCGCCTGTCCGTCGGCATCGAAACCGCCGCCGACCTCATCGCCGACCTGGAACAAGCCCTCACCCACGCGTGAGAAGTAGTTCGGGAACGAACTTTGAATTCGATGTTCGCTACGTAGCGACCATTGAATTCACGATTCCGCACGATCGAGCGTCAGAAGAGCGATGTTTGATTGGTGCGAAGGTCGAACGGAACGACCCTCGGCACGCCGGGCCACGGCACGTAGTGATCCATGAACACCCAACTGCGGCGGTGAATGGCTGACGGACCGTAGCCCTGCAGCGCCGCCTTGTGCAGCGGGCACGGATAGCCCTTGTTGGTCTCGAAGCTCCACTGCGGATAGTGCTGCGCAGCCTCGCGCATGATGCGGTCGCGGGTCACCTTCGCCAAGATGCTGGCCGCCGCCACCGACAGGCAAATGCGGTCGGCCTTCACCCGCATCTCCACATAGGGCACGTGCGGCGACACGAAGTTCCACTTACCATCCACCACCGCCGCGTCGGGCGGCACACTCAGCGTCTCGAGCGCGCGTCGGGTGGCCAGCCGTTGCGCGGCTGCCATGCCCAACTCGTCGCACTCTTCCTGGCTGGCCCCGCCAACGGCCCACGCATCGCACCAGTCCGCGATGCGGTCGAAGAGGAACTCGCGATTGTTCTCCGTCAGCATCTTCGAATCGCGCACGCCATTGACACGTTTGTCGCGCGGCAAGATCGCTGCCCCGACCATCAAGGGGCCGGCCCATGCGCCGCGGCCCACTTCGTCGATACCGACGATGACGTCATGCCCGGCCGCCCACAGCTCCTTCTCCATCTGGCGAGTGGGAGCGCGACCGGCCATCAGATCAAGACGATGGCAGCTGGGCCGGCGGCGACCTCGCCGACGCGCCACCAACCTTCGCTCATTGACGCCACGGCCGACGGATGAACTGCCGCCAGTAGACCGCCAGAAGTTTGTGGGTCCATGCACAGCGCCTCGCCGGCACCACTGGCCGTGCTGCGCACATGGTCGGCGACGTACTCACGATTGCGCGGGTCGCCACCCGTGCGCACTCCGCGCTCGGCGGCCTCACGCGCACCCGGGTAGGCCACGATGCCATCGGTGTCGACGATCACTTTCACGCCACTGCGCTCGGCCATCTCCCAGCCGTGACCGGCGAGGCCGTAGCCAGTCACGTCGGTGACAGCGTGCACGGCCGCACCCAACGCCTGCAGCTCCTCCGACGCTGCCCGATTCAGACGGCGCATCCCCGCGATTGCAGCAGCCTTGTCCGACGCCGAACCGCCGGCGAGCGCAAGAGCGGTACCGATGGGCTTGCTGAGCACCAAGACATCGCCGGGTTGCGCGCCACCCTTGCGGAACACACGGTCGGGGTGCACGACACCCTGTACTGCGAGCCCAAAGATCGGCTCCGGGTTACGAATGGTGTGGCCGCCGGCAATGGTGCCGCCGGCTTCGGCGACAACCGCTGCAGCCGCATCGAAGATGGCAACGATGGCCTCGCGCGGAAAGTGCTCCGGGAAGGCGGCGATGTTGACCGCGATGACCACGCGACCACCCATCGCGAACACATCACTGCAGGCGTTGGCCGCGGCAATGGCACCGAAGTCGGCAGGATGGTCGACCAGCGGCGGGAAGAAGTCGGTGGTGCTGACCAGGGCAACGTCGGGTGCCACCTGATAGATCGCCGCATCATCGAACGGCGCAAGGCCCACCAGTAGCGAGGGGTCGGCACCGGAAGGCATGTCGCGGACCAGGTCGGTGAGCAGCGATGCCCCCCACTTGGCAGCGCAACCGCCGCACGACGTCCACTCGGTCAGTTTCAGATCGGAGAAATCGTGCTCTAGGGTCGACACGCCGCCAGCCTACGGTGTGGCCCATGCACTCCATCGGGCCATACAACTTCACCGAGACCGACGCTCGACGAACGGTTGCCAACCTGGACGACGTCTGGGCGCTCTATGCGCAGGGTCGTGACGCGACGGTCTTGGACTCCATCTACCCGACCCTCACCGGCGACCTGGCCACCGACGTGAACCTGGTGTGGGCCGCATGGACGGCGGCCGGCCCGGCCCTGCGCGCTGCCGGGCAACTGCCGGCACGCACTGACGGCACGGTCGCGCAGCTCAATCTGTCCCGGGGCGGCCTCCCCAAGACACCGGTCGAGCAAGTTGCCGTCGAGTGGCGCGGCGTCGTTGGCGACCGACAGGCGACTCGCGTTCATCACGGCCGGCCGTGGCAGGCACTCTGCCTGTGGGGCACCGAAGTCATCGAAGCATTTCACGCCGAAGGACACCCGATCGCACCTGGGCTCGCCGGCGAGAACATCACCCTCTCCGGTCTGCCGTGGGCGGATGTCCGCGCCGGCGTGCGCCTGCGCATCGGCGAGGTGTTGTGTGAGATCAGCGCCTACGCGCTGCCGTGCTTTCAGAACAAGCCGTGGTTCAGGGGCGGCGAGTTCGAGGTGATGCACCACACACGCGGCGACGTGAGCCGCGTGTACGCCACTGTCCTGGAACCGGGCGCCATCACAGTTGGGCAACCGGCGATCCTCGAGCCGTAGCGCTGGTCGACAGAGCCACGTTGGCCGACGGAGGGGTGGGAACCCAGCCTTCCTCAGCAATCACGTGGGCGGTTGCCTCGGCAATACCTTTGCGCACGAGACCAAGACCGCTGAGCCCGGGGAGCGCATCAATGCGATCCTCCACGTTCTCGACGAGTTGAAGGCCATCGCCGGCACCGAACAGGTAGGCGGCGGCGAATGACGTCTCGATCTTGGGCACGTCGCCACTGCCGACCACGGCCCACTCGTGTTCGAGAAACCACTTCGTGACGCGCTGCGCCTTGCGGTCGTTCTCCAGCATGTCGCGCGCGTAGCTGGCGTAGTAGGCGGCGTGGCGACCCTCCTGACGCATGATGCGCCCCAACAGTTCGGTCAGAACCGGATGGTCAGCAATCTGCGCGAGGCGGTTGTAGGCGGCGTTCGCCGTCCACTCATTGATGGCGCCCCACGTCATGTGAACGGCGGGGAACTTACGAACGCCATGACCAAGCGCCCAGAAGATGACCGGACTCCAGAACAGATAGCGCTTGTTGAACCTGCGCATCTCGATCAAGCGGGTGTCGTGCGCCGGCCAATCGTGTGCGGCCAGCACGCGACCGAGTGCCTGACCGTGCCAGTACTCCTCGTAGTTCCACAGCGTCAGGAAGGCGGTGAACTGGGGGTCCTTCCAGGCGGGCATCAGCAGCAGTTCGCGGGTGTACAGCACCGTCTGGTACTCGATGTCGTGCATGTACGAGAGGCAGCGCAGGACGTCGGGGTGCAACGGCTCGCGGCGGAAGGCATCGAAGTCGATGTCGTCGGTCTTGAGTCGACCACCCTGCTCTTGAAACTTCTCGATGGAGATTGCCATGCCAATCCTTCGTTACGGAAGGCCGTTCGGATCGTGGCGACCTTACCGCATACTTGACAAGTGACCTCCCCGACATTTCGAGCCATCGCCTTCAGCGGCAGCCTGCGCACCGGCAGTTCCAACACCGCACTTATCCGGCTTGCACAGCGGATGGCACCCCCCGAGCTCACCATCGCGATCATCGATTGGGTCGATCAGCTGCCGTGGATGAACCCTGATCTGGAAACAGACCCGCCGGAGATCGTGCAGCGGTGGTGGAACACATTGCGCGGTGCAGATGCACTCATCATCGGTATGCCCGAGTACAACGGCACGCCGACTGCGCTCGCGAAGAACGCCATCGACTGGGCAACCCGCCCACCCTCGGACCGTGCCATCGCCGGCACCGCAGTTGCGTTCCTCAGCGCCGCGGGCCGCTCTGGCGGGCAGAACTCACAGAACAGCGTCACGCCGGTGCTCGGCTTCATGGGTGCGTCGATCATCGAGGAGCCGCCGGTGAGATTGTCGATGGTCGGCGACCGTCTGGATGCCGACGGCAACACCGACGACCCGGAGATCATCGATGCTGTTGCCGGAAAGCTGCGGGCGATCGTCGACGCGCTCTCGCTGCGCGACGCCGCACCCGAGGCCTGAGACTCGACCCGCCTAGACGTCTGTGAGGTCGGTCGTTGCAGCGTCGTCGAATCCGAACGCGAGGTATTCGCGTCTGCATGGCCGGCCGGTCAGCGCCCACACCAGCGGAGCCGCATCTGACCGCAGCGCGACGATCATCGAGGCGGTGGTCGCCTCCACCCCGTCCACGTGCATGCACACGCTCCAGCCGCGCTCGCCACATGAGTCGTGCGAGCGCAGGTGGGCTTGCATCGCGGCAACCGTCACTGGGCGCTGGGTGAGCATGCGTTGCGACGCGTGCCAGCGAGGGTCGACCAGTCGTTCGACAGGTTGACGGGGATGGCGGTGGATCGCATCGAATGCAGGGATCGTGGTTCGGTTGGAGATCGCTCGTGCGTCCACGACTTCTTCCACCGCCCAGTGGCTCCCACTGGTATCGATCACGAACGCCGTGCCGGCCGATGTCACCAGGAACGAGTTCCAATACGCTCGACCACCGGGCACGAGGGCCAGGTCGTGGCCGCTGCCACCTTGGCCGTAACGCTCCAGCATGGACGTGATGACGTCGACGGCAGCGGCGGCGCCGGTTGCTCGTTCAAGTGCCAATCGAACAAGGTCCATGCCGGTCAGCCCGTTCGCCGCACCACGTGGATCGAGGGTGGTGTACACCGTGGTGTTGCCGATGGCGACGCCGGCTTCGTTCACCCCGTGCTCGGCACCCCAACCCCACGCTGGTCGCGAGAGGACGCAACCGAGTGTGTCGGTGGCGTGTGCATCGACGTCGATGTGAGTGGCGCGCAGCGAGCCGTTGTCGCGACGCGGAGCCGACCAATGCACCACCTGTTGTTCGGCGGGTGGGCGATCGCTGTTCTTGGCGAACAGTGTGAATGGGCCGCCGGTCGCCTGAGTCATGGCGACGAGACAGTCGCACATCAGCTGAAGGACTCGCCCTCGCCCGGCACACGAGGGGCGATGTCCGGTGCGCTGTCTGGTGCGATGTCGACACGTGGATCGTCCTCGGCCTGAGCGACCGGCACGAGGTCCGCTGGCTGCGACCACAAGGCTTCACCCTTCACGTCGTTGGTCTGCCAGCCAGGCGCGATTGCGGGCGAGGAGAGCGTCACCGGCTGGCCGCTCTGCTCCCAGAGCACGGCTGGACGTTCGCCGTGCCAACGCACCGCGAACGAGACCGAGCCCAGTGCACCGGTGGGCACGCCGTAGACCTCGAAGTTGTTGCCCCCCCAGCCGGAAGGCATGCCGCTGGGCAGCAGTCGACCGCCGTTCGTGTGCACGTCGACGATCAGCCGCTCGGCCCACGTGATGAAGTACGCGCATTCGCCGGGAGTGTCTGCAGGCAACACGTGCGAGGGGGCAAGGCGGCTGCTGAGTGTGCGTAGATCGCGGCGAGCGCGTTTCTCGCCGGCCACCGCCAACACATGGTCGGCAGCGTCGAGCGCGGCAGCAAGCGCCCAGTTCGGCTCGGCCGATTTCGCAGCCAGCTCCAACGCGTGTGCCAGGTCCGGAATCCACTCAGTTGCCTTCTCACCCATGCGCACCAGTTGGCCGACGCCGAGCAGAAAGCCCACAGGATCGTTGTCCGGGTGTTCCGGGCCCACCAGTGCCAGTTCGCAGCGTTCGGCGACGAAGCGCTCACTGAGCGCCGCGTCGGGCAGCAGCAGTCGGCTGGCTCGTTCCACGGTCGCGGTCCACCCACGCGCGACGCCAGCGGCAGTGGGCACGCCGCCTTGCAGCGTTCCAGCGCCACTGCCATCGTGTGCCAGCGCGACCGTCAGGGTTGAGTGATGGCCCACGGGGAACGCCACGCTGCCAGCGGGCAACATGATGCCTTCGATGGGCGCCGTCGGCGGACGCGGCGACTGCAGCGCACCGTGTGTGAACGCGACGGCAATGGGCAGCGGCGACTCGTTCTCCACCTCGATGATGGTGAGTCCACCGCGATCGGGAACCGAGTACACGCGTTGCACAGCATCGCCATCCGGAATACGCACGCGTGTCTCCACCACGGCAGTGCCGTCGATTCGACGTTGACGAACAGCGGCCTCACGCTGCGGGCTGTGCCAACGGTCGTCGGCCGCAATGTGCCAGTCGAGCGGCGCACCGCCGTCCCACGGCTCGATGCCGCCCCACGGCGTGACGGTGGCGCGCCAACCGCCACCGGTGACGCCGGTCGTCACCCCGGGGGTGATACCGCCGGGCGTGCCACCGAAATCCATGTCGTTGCTCATTCCATCTCGCTCTTGCGGGTGCGCTGCATCAACGAACCCAGGGCCTCTCGCGCCGGAAGGCCGTGATGACATACGGCCACCACCTGCTCTGCAATCGGCATGTCCACTCCGTAGCGGCGAGCAAGTTCGAGCACGCTCGGCGAGCTCTTCACACCCTCGGCAACCATGCTCATTCCTGCCAACACTTCTTCGATCGACTTTCCACGGCCCAACTCGAGCCCGACCATGTTGTTGCGACTTTGCTTCGACGAGCAGGTTGCGATCAGGTCACCCATTCCGGCCAGCCCGGCAAACGTACCGGCGTGCCCTCCCATCGCGATACCCAACCGCGTCATCTCCGCAAGACCGCGAGTGATGATGGTTGCCCGCGTGTTGTCGCCGAAGCCCATCCCCTCGGCCATGCCGGCCGCGATGGCGATCACGTTCTTGACGACACCGCTGACCTCGCAACCAACGACGTCGCTGTTGGTGTAGATGCGCAGCGTGGGGCGACCGAAGATGCGCTGCAGCTCGGCCGCGATGTCTGTGTTGTCGATGGCAACCACACTGGCTGCGGGCTGGCCACTGAGAATCTCCTTGGCCAAGTTGGGGCCGGTGAGCACTGCGACCGGGTGGCCCGGCATCTCGTCGCGGATGACCTCGCTCATGCGCTTGCGAGAGTTGCGTTCCAAGCCCTTTGCGAGGCTGACCACCGGCACCCAGGGTCGTAACGATCGAGCTGCCTCTGCGGCAACCTCGCGAAACCCGTGTGAGGGCACCGCCATGACGACGACGTCGGCGCCGACGATGGCCTCCTCGAGGGAAGCGGTTGCGTACAAATCTGCCGGCAGTTCGAACTGCGGTAGGTAGTCGGCGTTCACATGATCGCGAGTGATCGACTCTGCCAGCGCCGGCCGGCGCGCCCACAACACCGTCGGCGTATTCGCGGAGGCGAGCGCGGCAACCGTCGTCCCCCACGAGCCGGCCCCGATGACCGCGACATTGATCGACATGCGCACAGCGTAGGCCGTACCGGGTCCAGCCACGGCAGTCTCGGCGGCGTCTGCGCCCTCTACGCTGCACGTGTGAATGCTGTCGTCCTCGTGCCGGTGAAGGCGTTCGCCGATGCCAAGGCCAGGCTCAGCCCGGTGCTCTCCCCCACCGAGCGCGAGGCGCTGGCGCGCTGGACGGGCGAGCGCGTTCTTGCAGCCGCCGGCGAGCTACCGGTGTTCATTGCCTGCGACAGCGAGTCAGTTGCCGAGTGGGCCACTGCTCACGCGGCAACCGTGTTGTGGCATCCAGGCGTGGGCCTCAACGCTGCAGTCAACAACAGCGTCGCCGACCTTCGTCAGCAGGGCGTCGATCACGTGGTGGTTGCTCATGGCGATCTACCGCGAGCCACCAACTTGGCCAGCATCATCACCGTCGGCACCCTCATGCTCGTGCCCGATGCCCGCGACGACGGCACCAACGTGGCTGCATTGCCCACCTCGTTCGACTTCGAGTTCGAGTACGGTGCCGGTTCGTTCCACCGACACCTCACGCGAGCTGTCGCTGCCGGCCTGTGCGTCGGCATCCGCCGCGACGCCTTGCTGGCACTCGACATCGACACCCCATCCGATCTGACGCACCCGCTGGTGCAGGAGGTGCTGCCCGCATGGCTGCCAACGAACCGGGTCAGCCCGACCCATCGCCTTCGCTGACGACCTACGACCTCCCCACACCGTCGTCGGCGCTCGCTATCGGGGCACACCCGGACGACGTTGAATTCGGCTGTGGCGCGACGCTGGCCAAATGGGCGGCCGCTGGTTGCGTCGTGCACCATTTGGTGCTGACGGACGGATCGAAGGGCACGTGGAACCCAGATGCCGACGTGCCCGCGCTGATCGCTGCGCGACAGACCGAACAACGCGACGCAGCGCGACGGCTTTCGGGGACCAACGCCGGCGAGGTCGTGTTCCTCGGCCAGGTCGACGGCGAGTTGTCGAACAGCCTCGCGCTACGGGGCGAGGTGGCCCGGGTCATCCGAATGCTGCGACCGAAGGCAATCCTGGCGCACGACCCGTGGAAGCACTACCGGCTGCATCCCGACCATCGCGAAGCAGGGCTGCTCGCATGCGACGGCATCGTGGCCGCACGCGACCCGCACTTCAACAAAGAGCACGGTCTCGCGTCGCACCGCCCCGACACGCTCCTGCTGTGGGAGGCCGAGTCACCCGACCATGTCGAGAACGTCGGCGGGTTCCTGGAGCACAAACTGCGCGCGCTGGAGGCACACGCCAGCCAGTTCGAAAGCACGATGAAGGCCGCCGATGCCGACCAACTGACAGCCTTCCGCACACGCATCGCTGCACGCCTGGCCGGCCTCGGTGGGCGCTACGGGGTCGACAGCGCCGAAGTCTTCAAACGCATCGACGACCTGTAGGTCAGGTCCTCCGGCTACCCGAACTGGCCAGCAGCGCGGCCGCCGCCGGGCTCGCCAGCGAAGGCTTGCGCAATGCCGATCCATTCGACAGCGTTCGATCCGTCGACGACCAGGGCGGTGTCGTCACGATGGCGACGCTGCGTGACGACAAGACAGAAGTCCAACGCCTCGCCGGTGACCCGATCCGCTGCCGGCTCGCCCCACTCCCAGAGTGAACCATCGGGCGCGGTGAGCGCTACGTACACGGCGGCATCAGGCAGCGGTAGGCCGTTGATGAGGTAGCTGAACGGCCGCGCACGCACGCCGATGTGCGCCACATGCTTCAGGCGGGCAGAGGCGTTGCGAGCCACCCCAAGTGCATCTGCAACATCTTGGCCGTGCGCCCAGGTCTCCATCAGCCGTGCCGTGATGAACGAGCGCGCAGCCATCGCTGGGCCGTACCACGGCACGCGCAATGAAGGATCAACCCTGCGCGCCACCGAAAGAAGGTCGGCTCGATCTCGTCGCCATTCGGTCAACAACTCGGCACCGGACATTTCGCGGCCCGGAACGACCGAGGCGTTGGTGCCCCCCGAGGCCATCAGCCTTTTCATGTCGGCCGCAAACCCGTCCGGATCGCGGAGTGCCAACGCTGCACGCTGATCGAAGAACCACAGATGGCTGATCTGGTCGCGGACGCCCCAGCCAGCGGCGGGTGTGGAGAGTGACCATTGCGTTTCCGTGAGCTTCGCCACCAACACGTCGAGTGCGTCGTGTTCATCGGCAAGGTCCTCGCAGATCGCGTGCATCACCACATTGTTCAGCACCGGTACCGAAAACGGCGAATGGAGGGCACAAGGCCCCCCATTCATCACCGTTGGGCGCAAGGCCTCACTTCTTCTTGGCGGCGGCCTTCTTCGCAGGTGCAGCCTTCTTGGCCGGAGCGGCCTTCTTCGCAGGTGCAGCCTTCTTGGCCGGAGCGGCCTTCTTCGCAGGTGCAGCCTTCTTGGCCGGTGCAGCCTTCTTGGCCGGTGCGGCCTTCTTGGCCGGTGCAGCCTTCTTCGCAGGTGCGGCCTTCTTCGCAGGTGCAGCCTTCTTCGC
>Ga0335397_10005347_pt1 | contig 16824 bp, 15 predicted proteins | sample MAT04_FD_205740 | JGI IMG/M metagenome (GOLD analysis project Ga0335397, IMG submission 205740) | Freshwater microbial communities from Lake Fryxell liftoff mats and glacier meltwater in Antarctica - MAT-04 (spades assembly) (version 2) ... | reverse complement strand
ATAGAAGAAACTCGTCATCCCCACGTGCAAGACGCCGGTGACGTAGATGAACGACGTACTCCAGAGACCGTGGTCGGGCAGCGGCCAGGTCCGCAGGACAATCGGTACGAGCAGCAGCGGAACGAAACCGGTGATGAGTAGGACCAACCGGAACCGGGTGTACGGGGCCAGGCGCGCGACGACCGAACCTGACGCGACGCGCTCCACGCTCCCTGCTCCCTCCTGGATCACAAGGAGAGAGTACACACTCAGCGGGACGGCGCCAACCCCCCATGTGGTTGAGTCGCTGATTGGGAGCTGCAATTGCCTCGGGACGGATTGGTGGCCGACCGTAGACTGACCGGACTATGGCTGAGATCACGATTTCACTTCCGGATGGTTCGCAACGCTCCCTGCCCGCAGGTGCGACCGCGACCACCCTGGCGGAGTCGATCGGTTCTCGGCTGGCCAAGGCTGCGGTCGCCGCGGTCGTCGACGGCGAGGAATGGGATCTCGGTCGCGAACTTCCTGCTGGAGCGACCGTTGCCATCATCACCTCCGACACTGAGGAAGGTCGCCACGTGCTGCGCCACAGCACGGCCCATGTGCTGGCCCAAGCCGTCACACAGCTGTTTCCGGGCGCCAAGTATTCGATCGGCCCCGCCATCAACGACGGGTTCTACTACGACTTCGAGTTGCCTGACAGTCGCACGTTCAACGAAGCCGATCTTGTGTCGATCGATGCGCGCATGCGCGAGATCATGAAGGCCGATCAGCCGTTCGTTCGCGACGAGCTGCCCGCTGCGGAAGCACTGAAGGTGTTCGCCGACCAGCCGTACAAGTGCGAGATCATCGAGCGAGTCAGCAGCGGCGCCGCCGACAACGACGACGCTGGAGAGATTGGCAGTGGCGAGACCATCAGCGTGTACCGCAACACGCCTGAGTTCGTCGATCTCTGTCGTGGCCCGCACGTGCCGGGTACCGCCAAGCTGGGCCACTTCAAGCTGATGAAGGTCGCCGGCGCGTACTGGCGCGGCAACGAGAAAGGCCCGATGCTGCAGCGGATCTACGGCACGGCTTGGGAATCGAAGTCGGCGCTCGACGAGCACCTGCATCGCTTGGAGGAGGCCGAGAAGCGCGACCATCGCAAGCTGGCAACGGAGCTCGATCTGCTGAGCTTCCCCCACGAGTTGGGCGGCGGGCTGGCCGTGTGGCACCCGAAGGGCGCCATCGTGCGCAAGCTGATGGAGGACTACAGCCGCGAGCGCCACATGAATGGTGGCTACCAGTTCGTCTTCACGCCGCACCTGGCCAACGCCAATCTGTTCGAGACGTCGGGTCACCTCAGTTGGTACAAGGACGGCATGTACCCGCCGATGGAGATGGACAACGGCACGTACTACATGAAGCCGATGAACTGCCCGATGCATTGCCTCATCTTCCGCAGTCGTCAGCGCAGCTATCGCGAGCTGCCACTGCGCTTGTTCGAACTGGGCACGGTCTATCGGTACGAGCGGGCCGGCACGTTGCACGGCCTGATGCGCATTCGTGGCTTCACGCAGGACGACAGCCACATCTTCTGCATGCCCGAGCAGGCAGCCGACGAGATCAAGTCGCTGCTCGACTTCGTCATCAGCGTGTTGAAGGCGTTCGGTTTCACCGAGTTCACCGCCAACCTCAGCACCAAGGATCCGCTGAAGTTCGCCGGCGACGATGATGCGTGGGATCTCGCTACCGATGCCCTGCGCGGTGCGTTGGAGGATTACGGCCTGGAGTACAAGATCAAGGAGGGCGACGCCGCCTTCTACGGTCCAAAGATCGATATCGACGTCAAGGATGCCATCGGCCGCACGTGGCAGCTGTCGACCATCCAGTACGACTTCAACCTGCCCGAGCGCTTCGAGCTGGAATACGTCGGTGCCGACAGCGCCCGCCACCGCCCGATCATGTTGCACCGGGCGTTGTTCGGTTCCGTCGAGCGCTTCTTCGGTGTGCTCGTCGAGCACTACGCGGGCGCGTTCCCTACTTGGATGGCCCCGTCGCAGGCGCGGGTGTTGCCTGTCGCCGCCGCTCACCAGGAGTATGCCGACCTTGTCGTCAAGCGACTGCAGAGCGAAGGCTTCCGAGTGGATGCCACTGACGCGAGCGACCAGCTTGGTAAGCGGATTCGAACGGCCAAGATGGAGAAGCTGCCGTACGTGTTGGTGGTGGGTGACGATGATGTCGCCAACAGCTCGCTCGGTGTCAACCCGCGCGGTGGCGACGTCGAGCGCGGCGTCGGCCTCGACGAGTTCGTCGCTCGTCTGCACGCCGAAATCGCCGCTCAACTCGCCAACGTCTGAACCTCACGGAGCGGCGCAGGTGATGCCGTGCCCCTACTTGGACGTTCACAATCGCACATGTCGCGGCCTGACCTCGGTGTGATTCAGTGGGGCCGCGACACGTGCAATTGTGATTGGTCAGGTGATGCCGCGCAACAGGTGGCGTTGAAGTTCGGAGGGGTCTGCGGGCACGCCGTGCGCATGGAACCATGTGCAGATGTTCTCGCAGTCGCGACGCAGGAACTCGAAGCCCTGCGGGTTGCCGACGATGTCGACCGCCTGCGGGACATCGATCAGCACCAGCCGCCCGTGGTGCACGAGGATGTTGTAGGCCGACAGGTCGCCATGGGCGTAGCCGGCTTCGGCCAGCTTTGTCAGCGCGTCACGGAGCTGGCCGAACAGGTCGTCGCCTTGCTCGAATGTCGGACGCAGATGGGCAAGCCGCGGCGCTGCGATGCCGTTGCCATTGCCGTCATCGTCGCCGATGAATTCCATGACCAGTTCCGTGCCGGAGAGCTGCACCGGATAGGGGACGGCGGCACCCGCGGACCACAGTGCGCTGAGCACCGCGAATTCAGCCGATGCCCACTGGCCCGCAATGAGGTCGCGACCGAACTCCGTGAGCGTTGCCATTGCCCTGGTCTCTCGGCTTCGGCGCACGCGCCGACCTTCGAGGTAACCGGCGTCTCGATGGAACATGCGGTGCTGGGCACTGCGGTACTGCTTCACCGCCATCAGCGTTGCCGTGCCCTGGTGCTCGCGACGCAGCAGTGAGACGTCTGCCTCCTTGCCGGTCTTCATGACGCCGAGATCGGTATCGATGGCGTTGGCGGAGGTGATCACCCACGCAGGCACGGGCGAAGGCCCGTGCGAGGAATCGGTATAGGTACTCCAGTTCGGCTCGACGTCGGGTTCGTTGTCGAGGTCGTTGGCTTGAAAAGTTGGAATGGATGGAAGATCGGTGAAATCGTCGTCGTCGAATCGACGGCGGGAACGCGTGGCCACTGGTGGGCTCCTTGATGGGTTCGGTGCGGACAGTTCTGGCACCGAGCCGGCCGTGATGGTCTGTGTGAGAGCTGGGTGCCTAGTGGAGAACGGGGGCGCGGAACTGGGAGGGGACAGTTGTCATGTCGCCACCTCCCTTTCGTCTCGCGCCGGCGGCGTTTCCGACCGAACAACTGCAACTTACCGTGTGCATTCGAGGGGTGCCAGCTAATTTCTACGTGTGACTCAACTCGATCGCATCTGGAATGGCTGGCGCTCGCAGTACGTGAATTCGGCGGGGGCCCGCGAGGTCGGCGCAGTGGGGAGTGTGTTCACGCAGATCCTCGCGTCCGGGCTCGACGACGAGGTCACGCATGTCGTGCACCGTGGCGCATACACCTTCGCCATTCTCAACGCGTTTCCGTACACGTCGGGCCACCTGATGGTGTTGCCGTACCGCGAGGTCGGCAATCTCGAAGAGCTGAGCGCGGAGGAGGCCGAGGAGCTGTGGCCAACGGTGACAGATGCTGTACGCGCAGTGAAGGCCGCCTACACGCCCGGTGGCGTCAATGTCGGTATCAACATGGGCCGCGCCGCGGGCGGCAGCATCAGCGAGCACCTGCATGTGCACGTCGTGCCCCGGTGGAGCGGTGACGGCAACTTCATGACGGCCATCGCTGAAGCGCGCACGCTGCCCGAGCCACTGTCGCTCTCCGCCGCCAAGCTGCGGACGGCGTGGCCCAGATGACGCTGGAAGTTCGCCAGCTCCTACCCGGCGACGACACAGCCGTTGCCGGCGCCATCGTGCAAGGCGCGTACTTTCGGCTACCGGGCTACCCGCGCGACGTGGAGTACGACCTGCTTATCGCGGACGTCGCCGGCCGTGCCCACGAGTCGTGCGTGGTTGTCGCTGTGGTCGATGGGCAGCTTGTGGGATGTCTGACGTATGTGGCGGACATGAGCGGCCCCTACGGCGAGTTCGATGATGATGATGCCGCCAGCTTCCGCTACTTCGGCGTCGACCCATCGGCGCAGGGCATCGGCGTCGGCGAAGCAATGGTGCAGTGGTGTGTCGACACGGCGGCCGCCGCAGGACGGCAGAGGATTCGCATCCACACGTTGGAGTCGATGCCCGCAGCCCAACGGCTCTACCTTCGCATGGGCTTCCTGCGCGACCCGGACAACGACGAAGAGTGGGATGGCATCACGGGTTTGGCCTTCGTCTACCATTGCTGAGACGTCGGATCGTGTGAGACTGCAACCATGCGCGCAGTCGTCCTTCACACTCACGGTGGCCCAGAAGTCCTGACGATCGAGGAAGTCGCTGATCCGATTCCCGGGCCCGACGAAGTGTTGGTGAAGGTCGCCGCCACGGCGCTCAATCGTGCTGACCTGCTGCAGCGGATGGGGCTCTACCCTGACCCCCGACGGTTGCAGCCAGAGATTCCTGGGCTCGAGTTCGCCGGCACGGTGGTGGGCAGGGGAGCTCGGGCAACGATGTGGCAGCTTGGCGATCGGGTGATGGGCATCGAAGCCGGCGGAGCGTACGCAGAGATGATCTGTACCCATGAACGCCAACTGATGGCGGTGCCCGCATCGCTTTCATTGGAGGATGCGGCAGCTGTTCCAGAGGTGTTCCTCACAGCGTGGGACGCGCTCGTGGTGCAGGGAGGTCTGACCAGTGGTCGCTGGGCGCTGGTGCACGCGGGTGCATCCGGTGTGGGCACCGCCTCCATCCAGATCGCGAAGGCCATCGGCGCTCGGATTGCGGTCACCTGCTCGGCCGGGAAGGCCGAGCTGTGTCGTTCGCTAGGTGCTGATCTGGTGTTCGATCGATCGCCCGACGACTGGTTGGCGCAGGCGATTGCCGCAGTGCCGGGAGGCTTTGACACGATCCTCGATGTCGTCGGCGGCGAGGAGATCGATCGCAATCTGCAAGCCGTGGCCCAGCGCGGCACGATCGTGCAGGTCGGGCTGATGGGTGGAGGGAGCGTGCAGGTCAACGTCGGGCTGCTGATGGGCAAGCGCGCTCATTGGATCGGTACCACCTTGCGTGCGCGGCCGATCGAGGAGAAGGTCGCCGTCACTCGACGGTTCGCCGCCGAGATGCTGCCGCTGTTCGACGACGGTCGCATGCGCCCAGTGATCGACCGTCGGTTCCGCTTCGAGGAGATCGCCGCCGCCCACGAGCTGATGGCGAGCAACGCCAACGCCGGCAAGATCGTGATCACAGTTGGCTGAGTGCGGTCACTCGACGGTGACGCGAATGGTGTGATAGCCGGTGGCGCCGTTGGGAGCGACGGGGGTCTGCAACTCGGTCTGCGTTTCACCGGTCTTGTCGGTGGCGCGCACGCGCAGCGTGTACTTGCCCGGAGTCGGGTCCCATTCGAGCAGCCACTGCCTCCAGGTGTCGTTGCTGACATCGGCGGCCAGTGTGGCCACCTGCCAGGGGCCATCATCGACCTGCACTTCCACTTGCTCGATACCACGGTGCTGCGCCCACGCCACTCCGGCGATCGCCTGCTTCCCGACCGTCACGTTGCGGGTGCGGGGCACGTCGATCCGTGACTGCGTCTTCACCGGGCCGAGTGCTGCCCACCCACGCGGCACCCAATAGCCCTCGTCGTCCCACGAGGTGAGTTTGATCTCGGCCAGCCACTTGGTGGCACTCACATAGCCGTACAGACCGGGCACCACGAGACGGGCCGGGTAGCCATGCTCGAGCGGCAGCGTCTCACCGTTCATTCCGATTGCCACCATCGCCTCGCGCCCGTCGAAGGCAACCTCCACGGGAAAGCCGCACGTCCACCCGTCGAGGCTGGTGCTGTAGACCTGCTCAGCATCGGACTGGACACCCGCCTTGTCCAGCAGGTCGCGTAGCATCACGCCACGAAAGACGGCGTTGCCGATGAGGTCGCCGCCGACCTCGTTCGACACGCAGCAGAGTGTGACCGTACGTTCCACCTGCGGCAAGGCCAGCAGGTCGGCGTACGTGAACTTCATCGGTGTGTCGACCATGCCCTTGATCTCGAAGCACCAGCTGTCGATGTCGACGTTGGGAAATGAGAGCGCAGTGTCGATTCGGTAGAACTCGTCGGTGGGCGTGAGAAAGGCCGTCTCGTCGAACAGTTCTGCGTCAGGCGGGATGTCCTGCGTCTGGGCGGGCGCGTCGATGCCCGGCGCGTCGAGGGCCGGTGCGACGATGGCGGGCAGCGGCGTCCGAATGCTCTGGCGGATCTGGTCGACTCTGCGGTCCTCGATGCCCCGCGCCATGCCGCCGCCCACCACGGCACCAGCGGCGGAGACGCCGCCCGTCATCAAGAACTGTCGACGGTTCCAGCCGGTGGTTGATGCAGCGCCAGCCGCCGTTTCACCAGCGCGGGGTTGTACGAGTCGGTACAGCACAGCCGCTCCTGCAATCGCACCGAGAACGCTGGGGACTGCGGCTCCGATGCTCTCGCCCGGACGGCCGGCAGCCGCAACCGAACCGACAACACCGAAGAGGGCGATGCCGGCCACTCCCAACCAGATGCGGCGGGCCGCCAGCAGGCCGACGCCCAGGGCGGCGATGGCGAGGATGCTGACGATGCCGATACGAAGTGCGAGCTTGTCGTCGGTGCCGAACCACGCGATCGCCTGTTCTTTGAGCCACAACGGGGTGTGGTCGATGACCTCACTGCCGACGGCATCGATGGGCGAGACGACCTTGGTGATCGCGGCGACGAGCATGCCGACGGTGACGGCAAGTCCGCCGGCAGCCAGGCCGGACAACGCAGCAAATTTGCGGGGAATGGTGCTGTTCATACGTGCTCCTTGGGGGGATACCAGAGATGTACGTCGCCACCTGGGCCGTTGCCCAGCCAGATCTGTCCGCCGTGTTGTTGCACAAGGGCACGAGTGATGGCGAGGCCGAGGCCGGCATGGCCGGTACGTGTGGCCCGCGCGGGATCGGCGCGGGTGAATGGATCAAATGCCTGGTCGCGGAAGTCGGCTGGAAAGCCTTCGCCCTCGTCGGCGACGACGACCGATACTCCCTCGTCGGTGCCTGCGACAGTGACGGTGATGAGGCCGCCGGCAGGGGAGTGGCGGATGGCGTTCTCCACCAAATTGCGCAGGCCGCGGCTGACGTCCAGCTGATTCGCAGTCACGTTGCCAGGGCCATCTGCGAATAGCTCCATCCGTAGGCCGCGACGGTCGGCGACGGGTGTGAGCGCTTCGACAGCCTCATGTGCGATCTCAGCGACTGAAACCGTCTCGCGTGCATGCGTCCGCTGACCGGATTCGATGCGAGCGAACTCGACGAGCTGGTCCAACAGTGCTTCCACGTTGTCCAGTTCGTTGCCGACCACCCCGAGGTATCGGTGTGGGTCAGGAGCGATTCCATCCTGCAAGCTTTCGACGGCCGCGCGCATCGCAGCGAGTGGTGTGCGAAGGTCGTGCCCAATGCTGGTGAAGAGCATCTGGCGGGCAGCTGCCAGACGGTTGCGTTCTTCGGCGGCGGCCTGCAACGAGTTGACCATTTCGTCCACGGCGGCCGCCGCGCGGCCGACCTCGTCCTTGCGCTGAATCTCGGTACGCGCCGTGAAGTCCCCGGCAGCGACCTGCTCGGCAACGTCACCGAGGCGAGCGATGTCACGGGCGAGCGGCCGGGTGAGCTGCGAGCCGACGACCAACGCAATACCGCATGACAGCACCAGCACGACGAGGAACAGCCGATAGTCGTGAGTGGAGAGGAACATCGCGTTCGATGCTGCCGACGTGGTCACCGCACCCAATGCCAGCGAACACAGGCCAACCACGAGCGCAGCGCCGGCGACGCTGGCTCGGCTGGACACCCATCGACGCAGCAATGGCACCAGCGCGGCGGTCACAACTGCCGGTGCAGCAAGGATCGCCAGCAGGTGCCAACGGTCGCCGGCGGTGGCAGGTGCCAACAGCACCTCTGCGAGCACGGCCGCGCCTACGACAAGCGCAGCCAGCCAGAGTACGAGCCGCCAGTTCACGGCTCGAACCGGTAGCCCACGCCCCACACCGTGGTGATCCACCGGGCCTGTTCGGGGTTGGCCTCGATCTTGGTGCGCAGGCGGCGCACGTGCACTGTGACCGTGGCTGGGTCTTGGAAGTCAGGTGACGAATCCCACACATGATGCAGGAGTTGTGCGCGCGAAAACACTTGGCGGGGAGCCTGCGCGAGGAAGGCGAGAAGGTCGAACTCCTTGGCGGTCAGCGAAATCGACGAACCGGCGACGAAGACCTCCCGCGCCGGCAGATCGATGCGCAATCCACCCTCGAACTCGAGCGCAGCGGAGGTCGCCGCTGCCGCTTGCGCACGACGGAGCACCGTCCGCACTCGGGCCACCAACTCACGTGGAGAGAAGGGCTTGGAGATGTAGTCATCGGCGCCGAGCTCGAGGCCGAGCACCCGATCGGATTCCTCCACCCGGGCGGTGAGCAGAATGACCGGAACACGATCGCGGCCTGAGCCGCGCAGAAAATCAAGTCCAGAGGCACCCGGCAACATGATGTCGAGCACGATGAGGTCAGGTTGGAACTCGGCCACCGCGTCGGCGACCAGATCTCCGCGATCCAACTCTCGGACCTCATAGCCGTCACGCATGAGGTACTGCGCGACGACCTCTCGGACAGTGGGTTCGTCGTCGACGACAAGGATTCGCTGCGCAGCCATTGCCGCACACCATACGGACGAACGAACCCGCGGAGAATGACCCTGACGCAGAGTTTCTCGGATGTTTCGTAGACCGTGCGCTGTTCTTCAGCGGTTGGTGATCGGCACGTAGTCGCGGGTGCCTTCGCCGGTGTACCACTGCCGGGGACGACTGATCTTTTGTTCCTTGTCGCCCAGCAGTTCCTGCCAGTGGGCCAACCAACCAACGGTGCGCGGGATTGCGAACAGCACGGTGAACATGGCGACCGGGAAACCGAGCGCCTGATAGATGAGGCCGGAGTAGAAGTCGACATTGGGGTACAGCTTGCGCTCGACGAAGTACGGGTCGCTGAGGGCGGTCTCTTCCAACTTCAGGGCAATGTCGAGCAGCGGGTTCTTGCCGGTGACCTCGAAGACGTCGTAGGCGGTCTTCTTGATGATGGTGGCCCGCGGATCGAAGTTCTTGTACACGCGGTGACCGAAGCCCATCAGGCGGGTGCCGTTGCCGCTCTTCACGTCCTCGATGAACGCAGGCACGTTCTCGATGCTGCCGATCTCGGTGAGCATGCGTACAACCGCTTCGTTGGCGCCACCGTGTAGCGGGCCGTAGAGAGCCGAGGCGGCGGCCGCCGCCGAGGAGTACGGGTCGGCGTGGCTGGACCCAACGACGCGCATGGCCGTGGTGCCGCAGTTCTGCTCGTGATCGGCGTGGAGAATGAACAGCACGTCCATCGCCCGCTCGAGACGCGGGTCGATCTCGTAGTCGCCGATGCGCCACATCATGTTGAGGAAGTTGCCTGGGAACGACAGCTCGTTGTCGGGGTACACGAAGGGCAAGCCGACCGAGAAGCGATAGCACATGGCAGCCAGCGTGGGCATCTTGGCGATCAGGCGCAGGATCTGCTTGTCGCGATTCTCCTTGTCGTGGATGTCCTTGGCGTCGTTGTAGAACGTGCCCAAAGCACCCATGGCGCTGACGAGCATCCCCATCGGGTGTGCGTCGTAGTGGAATCCGTCGACGAAACGCTTACGCATGTTCTCGTGGATGAAGGTGTGATGGATGACGTCGTCGTTCCACTTCGCCAGCTGCGGGGCGTCGGGCAGCTCACCGTTGAGCAGCAGGTACGCCACTTCGAGGTAGGTGCTCTTCTCGGCAAGCTGCTCGATGGGGTAGCCACGATAGCGCAGAATGCCCTGATCACCATCGAGGTACGTGATTGCGCTCTTGCACGCCGCGGTCTGCATGTATGCCGGGTCGTAGATGAACAGCGACGGATCAAGCTCTCGAACGGCCGCCGCCGGAAAGACGCCGCCCTCGATGGGAACGGTGACCGTCTTCCCCGTGCGATCGTCGGTGATGGTGATGGTGTCGGGCATGTTGTTCCCCTCGGTGACACGACGTGGTTGGTGAGGGCTTTTGTCCCCCGAAGGTTGAGACTAGCGGCGAGGGGTCTTCAGTGTCCCAACCGGCAGCCACATCTGTTCGGCCGCCGTGGCTAGAGCGGCGTGTTGTCGTGTTGGCGAGACTGCAGGCGTTCGCGCTTGTCGATGAGCATCAGCAATGCTTCGCCAATGATCTGGCGAGTTTCGGCCGGATCGATGACAGCATCCACGTAGCCACGTTCGGCGGCTATGTACGGGTTCAGCAGCCGTTGGGAGTAGTCGGCCTCGAACGCCGCTCGTTCCTCTGGCGTCGCCCGTCGCTGGAGAATGGCGGCTGCCTGGCCGGCACCCATCACCGCCAGCTCGGCCCACGGCCACGCGAGGCACAGGTCGTTGCCCATCTCCTTGCTGTCCATCACGATGTAGGCGCCGCCATAGCTCTTGCGCAGAATGACGCAGATACGCGGCACGGTGGCGCGGCCATATGCGAAGACCAACTGTGCGCCGTGGCGAATCATGCCGCGCCACTCGAGGTCCTTGCCGGGGTAAAAACCAGGTGTGTCGACCAGCGTGATGATCGGCATGTTGAACGCATCACAGGTGGCGACGAAACGGGCAGCCTTCTGCGAGGCGGGAATGTCGAGCGTGCCCGCAAGCGCGAGTGGTTGGTTGGCAACCACGCCGACGGGCATGCCGCCGATCGTGGTGAGGGCGGTGACCACGTTGGCTGCCCAGCGAGGCCGCAGTTCCAGTAGCTCGCCGTCGTCAGCGAGCGCTCGGATGACTGCCCGTACGTCATAGCTACCGGTGGACGTCGCCGGAATCAGGGCACCCGCCTCGGGCGTTTGGCGCGCAATGTCGTCGTCGGTGGGCCACGGTGGCGCCTCCTCGTCATTGTGCTGTGGGAAGTACGCCAGCAACTGCCCAGCGAGCTCGATGGCTTGCTCCAGGTCGACGGCGACGAGTGTGGCCGCACCGCTGTAACGGCTGTGGCTGGCGGCACCACCAAGTTCGTCGTTGTCGATGACCACGCCCGTGAAGTCGGCCACCATTGTCGGCCCGCTGACGAATGCGTATGCCGCCTCGGTCATCACCACGTGGTCGGCAATGCCCAACAACAGCGCGGGACCCGACACCGCCGGACCGTCGACGATGAGAATGGTGGGCACGACGCCCGAACAATCGGTGAGCGCGCGGGCGGCCTTGCCCCACCCGTGCAGCGCGCTGAAGCCCTCGACGATGTCGGCGCCGCTGGAGCGCAGCACGCCGACCAGCGGCAGCTTCTTGGAGTGGGCGATGTGCGCGGCGTGCTCCAGCATCGACGATGACTCGCTCGACAATGCACCCTTGCGGTCGGTCGCGTCGACTTCGGCCCATACAACGCTGCGACCAATGAATTCGCGGACCTCGGCGCGCACGGAGCCGGGCACCTTGCTGCGCAGCGCGACGGGAGTCATTGCGCAGAGACTAGACGGACCGGCCGAGCGGGAAGGCGTCCGCCCCCACGTACAGGCCAGGCTGCTTGGCACCTTGGCCTGCAATCACCTCGCGCATGACAGCCTGCAATGCCCGCGTCGGTGGGCCGGGGCTGGGGCGGCGACGCTGCACCCAGCCAACTACGCGACGGGGAAGCTCGGGGACGACGATGCGCTTGAAGTCGCCCTTCAACCAACGCGGTACTGCGGTGGCCGGCACGATGGCTGCGCCGAAGCCTTCGAATGCCAGCGACGTCAGCAGGCGGACACCGTCGATCTCGACTTGTGCTTCCAGCTCGACACCGACGCCCGCGGCCGCACGGTCGATTGCGCGACGCAAGGCAGCGCCCACCGGCGGCAGCATCAGCGGCTCGCCGGCCAGCTCTGCCAACGGAATCGAGTCGCGTTCGGCGAGGTGATGCCGGGTGTGCACCAACAGCACGAGGTCCTCGGCGAACAACGCCTCGACGGTGACCTCTGTTTCGTCGACGGGCAGGTGCACGATGATGGCGTCGAGTTGTTGCGCGAGCAAGCGGGGGAGCAGGTTGGTGGTGTTGCCCTCGTGCACCGTGACGTGTACGCCTGGGTGCTGCTTCGCCAGCTGGGTGAGCAGCTGGGGGAGCAGCCAGCGAGCGGTGGTACCGATGACGCCAAGGCGAGTGTCGCCGCGTACTTCGTCGCCACGGCTGGCCATCTCCGCAGAGATGTCGTCCAGCTCATGCATCACTCTGCGTGCCTTCTCCACCACTAGCAAGCCCTCGTCGGTGAGGCCCCCCCGCTGACGGTCGACAAGCACCACGCCCAGCTCGCGCTCGAGCCGGGCGATATGCCCGCTGACGTTGGATTGCACGGTGTACAGCGCCCTGGCGGCTGCGGAAAACGTGCCATGATCGGCGATGGCGACCAGTGTGGTGAGCTGGCGGAGGTCCATCGCTAAAAACGATACCGAGTATCTTCGAAATGCGCTTGAAAGATCACTCGTTCACGTGATAACTTTCACATGTTGTTCGAAGCGGGTTGTCCCCCAATGACTCGCTCGACACGAACCCAACAATGTGGTTCCCCCAATCACAGGGTTCAAAAATGGTTGAGAGGTCCCGCTTCCCCCAAGCGGGACCTTTCCCGTTTTGGCAATTGATGCAGTGCCGTACAGTGGCGCCATGACTCACCACGCCACGACCAACGGCGCTGCCTTCTTCGATCTCGACCGCACGTTGCTGGCAGGCGCCTCCGGCGAGGTCTTCTCGCACGCCATGCGCGAAGCCGGGCTGGTCAGTCGCACCATCCCCGGCGAGAACATGATGTACAAGCTGTTCAACACCATCGGTGAGACGCTGCCGTCCATGGCGTTGGCCCGCCAGGCCGTGACGTTTGCGAAAGGTCGCCAGCGGTCAGTGGTGCAGCAGGCTGCGACCAGCGCTGCCAGCGCATTGGCGGAACTGGTGCAGCCGTTGGCTGCACCGCTGTTCGCCGAGCACCGCGCCGCTGGGCGACCGGTCGTGATGGCCACCACCACCCCCTACGACCTGGTCAAGCCGTTGGCCGATCTCCTGGGTCTCGACGATGTGGTCGCAACTCGCTATGGCGTCAGCACCGATGGCACCTACGACGGCACGCTTGATGGGCCGTTCGTGTGGAGTGCTGGGAAGTTGGCAGCGGTGCGCGAGTGGGCGGCCGAGCACGGTGTCGACCTAGCGGAGAGCTTCGCCTACAGCGACAGTGTTTATGACACACCGCTGTTGGCGGCGGTCGGGCATCCGTTCGTGGTCAATCCGGACCCGCGCATGAAGCTCATGGCCGCTGCGCGCCGCTGGCCCACCCTCGACCTTTCTGCTGCGGCGGACCTCGTGAAGGATGTGACGTCGATGGCCAAGATTCCAGTCGTCAACATGGAGATTCAGCGCCTCGCGCTCAGCTTCACGCATCCGCTGTTCTTCCCGTATGCGAAGTTCCGCATCAGTGGCACCGACAACATTCCGTTCGACGGTCCGGCAATCATCGTTGGCAACCATCGAAGTTACTTCGACGCTGCAGCGCTCGCAGTGGCAATTGCCCGCACCGACCGCACTGTTCGCTTCCTGGGGAAGAAGGAGGTGTTCGACGCGCCGGTCGTGGGCCAAATTGCGTCGGCAATGGGTGGCATCCGCGTCGATCGCGGAACCGGCAGCGACGGGCCGTTGGAGGCCGCAGCCGAAGCGTTGGCCAACGGCGATCTGGTGGCCATGATGCCCCAGGGCACCATCCCGCGTGGCAAGGCGTTCTACGACCCGCAACTCAAGGGACGCTGGGGTGCCGCCCGCTTGGCAGCGTTGGCCAAGGTTCCCGTGATTCCTGTGGGTATGTGGGGCACGGAGAAGGTGTGGCCACGATCGGCGCGAGTTCCCAACATTCTGAATGTCGTCAGCCCACCTACCGTCACCATCAGCGTCGGTGCTCCCGTGAAACTCGGTTACCGCAGCGCAGATGCCGACACAAAGAAGATAATGAAAGCGCTGATGGATCTGCTGCCGGCCGAGAGCCGCGAACACCGCGAGCCAACCGATGAAGAAATCGCGCTCGCGCAGCCCGCTGGATACAAGGGTGATCAGCGCAAGGAGATGGTCCGGCGTCCCGGAACCGACTGACGGGAGCTATGCCTTCTTCGGCGGTCGCGGCACGAACGGGCTGGTGCGTGCTACGTACTCCACATAGCCCTTGCGACGCTTCACCAACGACTTCTCGAGCAACGTGACACCACTGACTCGGCGGAGCAGCGTTGTCATCACGACCGCACCAATGAGGCCCCATCGGCCGACAGTGGTCTCGGCTGCGACCAGGGCAATGCCCCACCACACGCATGCGTCACCGAAGTAGTTCGGGTGGCGGGTGTAGCGCCAGAGGCCCTTGTCCATGACGACGCCGGTGTTGGCAGGATTCTTCTTGAAACGAGCGAGCTGTGCGTCGCCGACGCCTTCGAAGAAAAGCCCCACCGCCCACAGCGCCGCGCCGACCCAGGCCAGTACACCCAACTTGGGTGTGAGCTCGGTCTGACCCAACTGCACGGGCAGTGAGACCAGGAACATCAGCACGCCTTGTGTTGCGAAGACAGTGCCCAACGAGATCAGCGGAAAGCGAGGACCCCAGTGCTTGCGCATGCGGACGTAGCGATAGTCCTCGCCCTTACCGTGGTTGCGGATGAACAGGTAGACGGCAAGCCGCAGGCCCCAGATCGTCGTCATTGCGACGAGCAGGTTCTGGCGTGCTTCCAAGCCGTCGACGCGCAGCCGCACGGCCCATGCCACGCAGACGAACCCGAAGCCCCACACGATGTCGACGATCGACGCGTTCTTCACGATCAGGCTGACCACCCACGTACTCACCATCAAGATTGCGATCGTGACCGCAGCCGTTGTCAACGCAGTACCGGTCGCTGAGGCAATCATGATGTCCCTTCGGGGTGGAGCAGTTCGTGTACCGCTCGGTCGGACTGTAGCCATTGGTCGTCGAGCCACTGTGTGAATGCCGGGCCGCCGGGCACTTCGGTGCGTGCAATGCGGCGAGCGTGGAACTGCACGGTGCGCGGCTTGCGGGCGAGATACCTGAGAATGCCGCCGAACGTGTCGAGCCCATCGAAGCCGACATGCCAGGCGACGACCACGTCAGCGTCTGATCGGCCACCGAGGAGTGCCTGCGACCCGGCCGGCCGCGGCGGGAGCAGGTGCTGCAAGCCGGCCAACCGGTCAGCGCGTGCGGGGTCCCGTTCGCGGATCTTGTCCAACGCCCGCTCGCGCTTTCTGGGCGATGAGCGAGTCCCTTCGGGAAAGATGATGGCCACCTGGTTGTCGGTCAGGCCCGCGGCTAGAACCCGCAGCGCGGACAGTTCGGTGGCCGAATCGGGTGCCTGGCGGTCGAGGAAGTAGTTGGGCAGCCGGTTGCCGACGACATCGAGGCAAGGGTCGGCAAGCAGCTCTTTCTTGAGGACGTACCGCGGGTTCATCCGCGCCTTGGACGTAACGACCCAGGCGCTGAGCAGGCTGTCAGCCAGGCTGGCATGGCGGCACAGCATGATGGCAGGACCGGGCGAGAGGCTGCTGGCATCGGCTGCGTCGACACGGATTCCGGTGGTCAGTTGCAATGCGCCCATCAGTCGCGCGGCCCACCAACGCTGTAGCCCGAAATGCACACATTCGTTGCGTCGCTGCCCGGCCAACCACAGCACCAGCGCTGTCGTGACGCCGACCGTTTCCAACCACGTCCACGACACTGCAAACGCGAGCAGTCGAACGGTGGGCAGGCGCCAGCGGAGTCGCACGATGTCGGCCAACGCTGCCAGGGGGAGCCAAAGGGGCAGCAACACCACGAGCGCGATCGCGCCGACCATCAGCGAGGGGATACTGACCGCTCGACGTTGCAAGGCGCTCACTGGCGCGAACCATAGCGACGGGCGCGGCGGTGGACGGTGATGTGCTCGGTTGTGACATTCACGATGCCTCTGTTCGGAGCGTGCCCCATCTTGGATGGGGAAAGCCAGTTGAGGGCTCAGCCGTTGAACTCGGCGACCAGCGGGGCGTAGTGGTCCAGCGTTGCGAGAGCTGCATCGCGGTCGAGGGGTGGCAGGCCCAGCGCGACGAAGGACGTGCCGATGTTCTGGAGGTGGGCAAGGTGCTCGACGTCGGCTTTGGCGCCGAAAACACCGAGCTGCAGCGTGGCCGGATCGCGGCCGGCGGCGTCGGCCGTCTGCTGCAGCTCGACCCACTTGTCGTCAACCGGGAATCGGCCCTCGATGGGCATCCACGCGTCGCCGTACTCGACGACGTGCGAAAGTGCAATGGGGTGGGGGAGGCGCCGATGATGATCGGGGGGTGCGGTTGTTGCACTGGCTTGGGCCAGCTCCGGCTCTTGTCGAAGTTGACGAACTCGCCGTGGAACTCAGCCTCATCCTTCGTCCACAGTTCCTTCATCGCCAGCACCTTCTCGCGTACGAGTCGTCGGCGCGTCGTGGGGTCGACTCCGTGATCCACCATCTCCTCGTGGTTCC
>Ga0335397_10005340_pt1 | contig 16838 bp, 17 predicted proteins | sample MAT04_FD_205740 | JGI IMG/M metagenome (GOLD analysis project Ga0335397, IMG submission 205740) | Freshwater microbial communities from Lake Fryxell liftoff mats and glacier meltwater in Antarctica - MAT-04 (spades assembly) (version 2) ... | reverse complement strand
GCAGCCAAAGCTTGATAATTTGAGCGGCTGAGGGGCAACGATTGGATATCAGTATTAACGGAGAGTTGTAAAACATGGAAAATATCAAACCATTCGAAGTCATTGCGTCACGCTTTCATATTTCGGCAGAAAGCGCAAAATTTTTTCTGGGCAAGGTGCAGAAGAGTTTTAAGGTCGAGAAGCCGCCGCAGCAATTAATCATCGATGCCATGAAAGGCAAACGATACAAAGCCCTGCCTGAGCCGCACGAGGTTGCCACGATGATGAATGAAAGCGGCCTGTGGGCGCACCCGTTGAACGCGGAGCCGCCCGCCCTGGCTGATGAAAAAGATATTTATTTTTAATGTGAAGCGCTTGCAGATGTTATGCTTTTTTTGTTCTGCAGGGCGACGTAAGCGACCAGGCCCAGCAGGGTAAGCCCAATACCGGCCAGCCCGAGTGGGCCGGGAAGCACACCCCCCAGGAAAGCAATTTCACCAATCAACGAAAAAACCACTTCCATAGACTGGGTGGCATCCACCGCGGCAATCTCATAGGGCTGCTGGCAAAGGTGCCGGGCGTACAGGAAGAGTGTGGTAGCGATCACGCCGGAAAAGAGCGCCACCAGGGCTGTGCTCAATAATTGGCCGGTGGAAGGGGGCGGCGGAGCAGCAACAAACAACAGGATGAGCCAGAACGGGATGGAGCCGAGAGTGAGCAGCAGCACGCGGGCAAAACCGTTTTCGAGGATGGGGTGATCGATATGCGGCAGGCGCTTATTTTCGCCCAGGCGCGCCTCCCAGACCAACTGGTTGCCCAACGGATACGCAAAAGCCGCCACCAGTACCGGCAACGCGCCGTACAGCACGATTTTCCATACGCCAAGGCCCGAACTGCTCAACTGGCTGACAGAGGCGGCATGCTCCACGTTCACCAACAGGATGCCGAGGAAAATCACGCCGGTGAACAGCAAGCCTTTGCCAGGCACCTTTCTGCCGAAGAAAAAAAGGATGATGGGGGTGGCAAGGACGGTGATCTGCCAGGTGGTGGCCACGACCCAGCCAGCCGCGTAGGCTGAGCTAAAGGTAATCAGACTGTAAAAAAACCCAAAACCAATGGTGCCTGAGACAATATAGAAAAACCAGTGGGAGCAGAAGACCTGCCAGACCTGCACCAGGGCACACCAGCCGCGGGTTACGCCAAGGAGAAGCCCCAGGAAAAGCAGCATATAGCCAAAGCGCAGGCTGGCTGTCCAAGCCCAATGCCCGCCAGCCAGACTCATGGATCGATTTAAGACAAAAGTGCTGCTAAAAAATAAAGCCGCCAGAATTCCGATTGTCACTCGACGAAGCATGCGCAACTCCCCGGAGAGGTATTATTCGTCACTTCAAAAACAAGAACGCCACCCCGGTGATAGCAACCAGGGTGCCAGCCACAGACTGCCAGCTCAGGCGCTCTTTATAGACAAAATAGCTTATGGGCAGCATAAAAACGGGCGGCAGCGCCATGAGTGTGGAGGCCACACCCACCTCAGCGTGCTGGATGGCCAACAGGGAAGCCGAAACGCCCACCACCGGGCCAAACAACGCGCCAAAGGCCGCCCAACCCAGGGCTTTGGGGTGCGCACGCACGGATTGAATTGTGCTCTTAACTTCCTTTTGGAAAATAGCCATACCCCACAGAAAAACGATGGCGGCGGTCATGCGAATAAGCGTCCCGGCAAAGGGAGAGAAATCCCCACCCATGCCCTGCTTTGAAAGTACCAGACCACCAGACTGGCCCAACGCGGCGATCACACCGTACAGGACGCCGCGCCTGGAGAGCCGGGTATATTGTTCACCAGCTTGCAGCGCGGGACGGCTGAAGACCACCCAGCCAATGCCTGCCAGGGTGACGAGCATGCCCAAAAACTGCATCAACGTGAGGTTCTCGCCAAAAAACAACCAGGCAATGGCCGCACCAAAGACCGGCGCCAGGCTGAGGAGCAACAGCCCGATACGCGGACCGACCAGCTGGTAAGAGCGGAACAAAAACGCATCTCCAAGGGCCAGACCCACGATGCCCGAAAGGGTTAGCCAGCCCCAGCGCGCCAGCCCGGCATGCAAGGGAAGCGGCTCCCCGTACAAAACAGTGTTGATCAACAACAATGCCAGGAAAGCCAGCGTGACACGCACACGGTTGGTTACATTCGAATTGAAATGCTTCCCGGCGTTGGAAAAACCAACAGCCGAAAATGACCAGCAAAAGGATGTGAAAAGCGCTGCTAATTCACCGATGAAGGGCATGCAAACCTCGTGATTAAAAAATCCCGCGCAAACGGGTCAGTAAAATTTTAAAAGCCATCCGAGTATACCCCCAGGTGGAGAGACCTGTATTCACCGAAGAGAAATGGTCAGGGCGATGAGATCCTAGATGAGAATTTCTTGAGATATTGGGCGAGGAAACACAGCAAACGGGGATAAAAACGCATTTCCTCTTTACGAAATGGTCCCGGACCAGGCCTCAAAGCGGCGCTCGCCGCACTCGTCCGTATCATAAAAGGTCAGGTAGGTCATGGACTGATAAGGAACAAATTTCTGTTTGGCAGGGCTGCGCACCGCCAGATCAAAATAGGAGTGCCATGTTCCGGAGTTGAAGTAAACCTGACTCAAGGCATAAGGCGGTTCACCGTTTACGTCGAGCGGGATTACCTCGTGATGGTGGGTGTGACCATAAACAATATAATGGGCGGAAGATTCCAGAGAAGCTGGCTCCCTGAGCGCATTACAGCAGGAAGAAGACTCGCCGCCCCACATCTTATCGCGCATCCACATGGTCACATCGTTGATGGTTTTGAACGAGGTGCGTTTGGAAATTTTTACGACCAGCTCCAACGCATCGACCAGGTCGAACTGGAAGGCTTTATCCGCTTCGCGCACAAAATCCACCTGCAAGAGCTCGTCGCTGAGCTGATCCCAGATTTTCTTAAACCTGCGTTCCAGCACAAGGCTGGGGGCCGGGTACATATTGTGACGAATCTGGGATGTGATCCATAGCGAGGTGGCAAGTGCTGGCCGGACATTGGTCAATTCACGCAGGCTGTTCACGAGCGGGGCGGGCAGTTCATCCCCAAATTCCCGCAAAACCGCCAGCGGGAAACGGTTTAACATCTGGACGGCAAAGACATCCCCCAGCGTGGCGTGATTGCGACCCTTCTCACGGTCATAATTAAATTGGTCGTATTTATCGCCATGTTGTCCGTACACTTTGTAACGCGCAAAATTATCCTGCAGCGGTTCGTATTCAGAGATTTCCCAGGGAAAATTCTCAATGGGATTGCTCAGCCCCATGCTTTCTATGATCTCCTGGCGGATCGAATCAAATTCCTGACCGGGAAGATGGTAATACCAGTCATGGTTACCGCACATATAGTGAATGTTTACGCGCGGAAAGACGCGGTCATGTGAGTCAAGATCGGGGAGGCCCCTGACGACTGGAGGCAAGCGCACAATATCTTGCGCGGCAATGCGTCTCAGGATGCTGGTTGACACTTCAATCTCTTTCAAAATGGCGCGGGTGATCTGTTTCAGCTTTTGAGCATAAGCGGGTCGGGAAAAGTCAGTCCAGGGGCGGACGGGTTTGGCCAGACCTGGTTCATCTTCCAGCCACTTTGTAGAGTGCAGAGGATCGAGAATATCGCCCATTAGAACAAGATCTATAGTCTCCACCGGCTGGTAATGACCGTCTCGACGAAAAGAAGCGTGATAGGTCAGTTCGCGCAGACGCTCGCAGAACAGATGAAAGGCATTGGGAGAAATAGACCTGGCACATGTACCATCACTGAGATGAATATCGCTGGCAATAATCAGCATGATAAGCCTCTACATTAATGTGAATAATGGTTAGGGTTATATTAGACCTATTGCATAAGTCCGCTCTGGGCTAAAGCCCTGAGCTATGAACAGCGCCCCATGAATGGGGCTTTAACACAATTAGTAATACTTCATGGTCAGGATTTGACATTTACAAGAGTTCTATTTAATGACCTGAAGAAGGCACACTCAACCCAGGATGGGACAAACGGTATTATAACTTCTTTGCAAAATGCACCAGGCGTTCCATTTCCGCATAGCCCAGGCTGAGATGCGCCGCGATGCTCTCCTGATTGTCCAGCCAGGTATCAGAAGCCACTTCAGTGAAGCCCTGCTGGCGCGCCCATGCTTCAAAACCACGGACAAGCAGCCCGCCGACTCCCTGGCGGCGCATGTCTTCATCCACATACCAGCCTTCAATATATGCCACCGGGCCGGTCTCGCAGCCATCCGCATACTTGCGCACACCGCCTTCCAAAAAACCACACAGTTGATTTTCAGTAGTTTCTTGGACAACAAATACGGGAGATTGATCTGCGCCAGCGAGAATCTCATTCATTTCGGCCAGCATATCAACGGTGGTATGGTCAGGCCACAGTAAAAGGCGCATACGCAGCCATTCTGGACGATCTTCAGCACGTACCCGGCGAATCAAAGGGTTTGACATGGCTTATCCTTAAAATCAAAACCCCCAAAGGCGAACCTTCAGGGGTTTTGAGTATGTGAGAATTACTTGCCGCGCTTGGCAAGCTGATGGTCAAGCTGCAGAACTGCAGTTTCGTGGGATTCAATACGATTCATGCTTTCGATCACCTGAGCGGCATTCTTTTCTTCTTCAACCTGTTCATTGATGAACCACTGGAGCAGGATCTGAGCGGCGTAGTCTTTCTCAGACACAGCCACTTCGTACAGGTCGTAGATGGATTTTGTAATGAATTGCTCGTGCTCATAAACGGCTTTGAATGTGGCCATCGGGCCGGCCCATTCGGTCTGGGGCGCGGCAATGGCGGTCAGTGCTACTTTGCCACCACGGTCAATCAGGTGTGCAAATAGCTTCATGGCGTGTTCGGTTTCTTCGCCAGACTGCACATACATCCACTTCGCCGCGCCAGGCAAGCCGGTATTCTCAAAATAGGCTGCCATCGAAAGATAGATATAGGAAGAAGCCATTTCCCGGTTAATTTGTGCATTAACTGCATCTTGCATTGTTTTGCTGATCATGTTTTGCTCCTTTTATAACGGATACTCAATAGACTGCTTTATTATTTAGCCAAATCTTATCAATATTATATAACATTTGAGACTGTGATTGGCAGAGTCAAACGAGTGTTTGCCAAACTCTTACGTTGGCGTGCAAACCTGAGGGAAATTAGGATGCCCAGGATTGCTGACAAATTGCCAGCAGAGCATCCAGCGGGTTTTCGTGTGCCAGAGCAAAAACATGGATGCCCTGTTTGTTTAACTCAGCATTGGCCTGGTCTGTAATGGCGGCAATTCCGGCGCGGCTTGCCAGAAATGTGGCTGGCGCACCGGCATCGGTCTTGACCAGGTTGACGACAAGGCCGCTGCGCTGGGAACTCATGATACGCCCCACAATCTGGATCATCAGCAATGTACCGATAACATTAACCTCAAAAATACGGTGCAGATCCCATTCGTCAATATTCAATATAGGCGTGAAGATCTCAACATTCGCACTGTTGATCAGGATATCTATGTGCCCGAAATCATCCATCACATTGTTGAGCATGGCCTGCACATCCACCTTTTTGGCAATATCATGGATGTAGGGCTTGGCGCGGCCCCCGGCAGCCTGAATTTGGTCCACAACCTGTTCAACATTGACTGGAGAAATGTCGTTAGCGGCAATCACAACCCCGCGAGCGGCAAGCTCCAGGGCCAAAAGACGCCCGGCTCCCCGCCCGGCACCCGTCACCAAAGCGACCCTGTCTGTGAAAACACGCGGATCCATGACGTGACTCACAGATCCATGCCTCCATCAAAGGAATGGTCATGGTCATGAACACTTTCATCCAGACCTGGAATGGCATTGCTAATCTCTTCCGGGCTTTGACCTGCTTCCAGGCGGTCCACGACCTCATCAAACTGGGGCGGGAGTTCTTCGCCCATCTCACCGCCCATCTGGCGCATCATGCGGCCCAGGGCTTGCGGGTTCTCATCGATATTGGCCAGCATGGAAGGGTCTGCAATCTGTGCCAGGCGAGCTTCGTCACTTTTAAGAACACGCACACGAGGGGCACGCCGGCGGATGCTGCTGCTGCCACAATGAGCACAGGCAACCGGTTTGAAACCATATTCCTGATAGGTCAGGAAGACATCGAAGCGTTTACGGCAATCAAGGCAGGTGTAATCGTAAGTTGGCATAGTCTTTTTATTCTAATCGAAAATTACCCGCACCCTGCAAATTTCTGTCACAAAGGTATTCGTTTTTCTTCACAAGATGGCAGGCATGGGCGCTTCATAGAAATTGAAGAATTTTTAACTGCTGTTACTCGTGTTATAGTTAAATCATGCAACCCACACGAACATTACCCGAAAAATTTGTTCTCGCCTGGAAACTGGATCTCAAACAAAACACCAGGCTAAATATCATTTTGCAGCTCATAGGGCTGGCATGGATGGCGCTGGCAGGCTGGTTGCTGACCAGCCTGGTAATGTGGCTCCGTCCAGATTTTAGCGAGAGCATCCGGAAAGGCATTTCGATCAACCTGACCGGCGCACTGCTTATCCTGGTTGTGATGATCGTCACCATATTGCTCCACGAACTTATACACGGGCTATTTTTTTGGGTTTTTGCCCACGCTCGCCCAGAGTTTGGGGTCGGACCTGGCTACGCATATGCTGCCATGCCAGATTGGTATTATCCCAAACGCCAATATCTCGCGGTTGCCTTTGCTCCGCTGCTTGCGCTCACCATACTGGGCTTGTTGGCATGCTTTTTTGTACCACATACCTGGCTGGGGCTGCTGCTGGCAGGCATAATCATTAATGCCGGGGGCGCAATAGGCGATATTTATGTGGGCTGGCGCGTTGCGCGCGAGCTGGAACAAGTCTGGGTGAAGGATACAGGAGATGGCTTCGAGCTTTACCGGCAGCAGGTTGGATAATCCGCGCCGGGTGCGGGCATGCTTTCGCAACTTTTTGGGTATAAGTGCGTAAATTAAATAATCCGATTTCTAAAAAATCGTGTTGAGGAGATTTCAATGACTAATAAACTATTTCTTGGTCTGCTGGTGTTGGCACTGGCCACACTGGCCTGTGGTATCCAGACCGATCTGCCGATCAGCAAAACTGCGGGACCCGATATAACCGACGAGATATCGGTTGCTGCTCCAGATGGAGATGCCAACCTGAGCCTGGCATTCGGCGCGGGCGAATTGTACCTGGCGCCCGGCGCAGCAAAATTGGCGGAAGGCACAGCCACTTATAATATTGCAGACTTCAAACCTGTGATTAAGACCGATGGTTTGGATGTGAGTATCGTTCAGGGTAATTACAAGTTGAACGGATTGCCGAGCCTGAGCAACGTTAAAAACACCTGGGATCTAAAACTGGGCTCTGGCAAAATGGCTTTGACGATTAATGCCGGCGCATACAAGGGCTTTTTTGATTTTGGCGGGCTGGCGCTGACCAGTTTAACGGTTAACGATGGCGCAGCAGAAGTGACGGCTGATTTTTCTGCGCCCAACCCGACCAAAATGAGCCTACTCAGCTACAAGACCGGCGCATCGAATGTAACGCTTAAGAACCTGGGTAACGCGAATTTTGGAACTCTTATATTCGAAAGCGGCGCTGGCAATTACAAACTCGATTTTGGCGGTCCGTTACAACGAGACGGCAGCGCCACAATCCGCTCGGGGATGAGCAACCTGACGCTGGTTGTGCCCGCCAATGTAGCAGCCACGATCAAGGTGAGCAGCGGGTTATCCAACATTCAGGCGCCGAGCAGTTGGAGCAAACATAATGACACCTATACTCAAGAAGGAAGCGGCCCGATGCTGACGATCATTGTCGAAATGGGCGCGGGGAACGTTCAGATTACCCAGTAAGCAAACTGTGTAATCAAAAAGTCGCGGTCGATGCACATCGATCGCGACTTTTTGATTATTTTTGGTACAAATTATTTTCTGCACAGGATATCGGAGTAAAAGGTCACATTTTATCCATGACGATGGTCACTTGCAGATTCTGGCTCACAGAACTAGAATATGGTATATCTGGGTGAAAATTACCCTTTTTACTCGTTTTAGCGCTACATTTTTTTGCCTGATCGTCTTAGCAAATTTTGGGACACGCAGGCTCGCGCAAACTCCATCCACCTTGCCCTGTACGATTTGCACGCAAAGCAGCGCAAATTGAAGCGGGACGATCACGTAAGAGAGAGGTTTGTTATGCAAATAACCCGCCAGGCCGACTATGCAATCCGCGCAGTTCTTTATATTTCGAAACTTGAACAGGCTCAACGCGCAGCCACAAGCCAAATTGCAAAGGAACAACATATTCCGCCTTCGTTTTTGGCAAAGATCATCTCACAGCTTTCGATCGCGGGACTGCTACAAACTTCCCGCGGCGCGCGCGGCGGTGTAACACTGGCCCGGAAACCCGATGAAATTTCGCTGCTGGATGTAGTCGAAGCAATCGACGGCCCGATCGCGCTGAATGAATGCGTTACTGATGAGAATGCTTGTTCCTTTGGCGATGACTGCCCGCTGCGGCCGATCTGGTGCGATGCCCAGGATGAACTGGTGCAACGCCTCAAAACAACAAATTTTGCTCAATTTGCAACTCAGAACTGACAACTTTCCGGGAGACACCACCGGCACAGAGACATCGGAGACCGAAAGGTTTCCGATGTCTTTTTTGGGGCGTATAATTGTGAGCGATACCCCAACCCACCTTGAGGAGCTGCCCATGTCCACTTCACGTGTTGTCCGCGCGCCGCGCGGCACTCAATTGACCTGCAAGAACTGGCTGAGTGAAGCCGCCTACCGCATGATCCAAAACAATCTTGATCCTGAAGTGGCTGAAAAACCTGAGGACCTGGTCGTTTACGGCGGCCGCGGCAAAGCCGCGCGTGATTGGGAATCATTCGATGCGATCCTGGAATCGCTCATCAACCTGGAAGAAGATGAGACACTGCTGGTGCAGTCTGGAAAGCCAGTGGTGGTATTTAAGTCACACAAGGATGCCCCCAAAGTTCTGATCGCCAATTCAAACCTTGTGCCGCACTGGGCCACCTGGGAACATTTTGATGAACTGGCCAAAAAGGGCCTGATCATGTATGGGCAAATGACTGCCGGATCCTGGATTTATATCGGCACGCAGGGCATACTGCAGGGCACGTATGAAACCTTTGGCGCGCTGGCAAAACTCAAAGGCTGGGGCACGCTGAAGGGGAAATTTGTCCTGACGGCAGGGCTGGGCGGCATGGGTGGCGCCCAGCCGCTTTCGATCACGATGAACGAGGGTGTGGGGCTGATAGTGGAAGTGGACAAAGAGCGGGCGGAGCGCCGCAGGGCCATTGGCTACGTGGACATGGTGGTGGATACACTCGAAGAAGCCATGACACTGGTCGATGAGTATAAATCCGCGGGCAAACCCATCTCCATAGGGTTGGTAGGCAACGCAGCCGATATTTATCCTGAACTGGTGACGCGCGGCATCATTCCAGATGTGGTGACAGACCAGACTTCAGCGCACGAGGCATTGTATTATGTGCCCAGCGGGCTGAGTGTGGCCGCGGCGGATGAGCTGCGCGTCAGCGATCCGCAGACCTATAAAAAGATGGCCATGGATTCAATGGCAAAACATGTGCGCGCGATGCTGGCGTTTCAACGCCAGGGCGCGGAAGTTTTTGATTACGGCAACAACCTGCGCCAGCAGGCCTTTAATAACGGGGTGAGCGATGCGTTTGAATTCCCGGGGTTTGTACCGGCTTACATCCGACCGCTTTTCTGCGAGGGCATGGGACCTTTCCGCTGGGTGGCGCTCTCTGGAGACAAGGAAGATATTTACCGGACCGATGAAGCGGTGATGGAGTTGTTCCCGGACGACGAGCATTTACACCGCTGGTTGAAAATGGCGCGCGAGAAGGTGCCGTTCCAGGGGCTGCCAGCACGTATCTGCTGGCTGGGTTACGGCGAACGTGCCAAAGCCGGGCTGAAGTTTAACGAGATGGTTGCCAAAGGCATTCTGAAGGCTCCAATCGTAATCGGGCGCGACCATCTGGACTGCGGCTCGGTGGCGAGTCCCAACCGCGAAACCGAGTCCATGCTGGATGGTTCGGATGCCATCTCGGATTGGGCCATTCTTAATGCCATGATCAACATTGTGGGCGGAGCCACGTGGGTATCCTTTCATCACGGCGGAGGGGTTGGCATTGGCTACAGTCAGCACGCCGGACAGGTGATCGTGGCAGATGGCACGCCGGAAGCAGCGGCACGACTTGAGCGAGTACTGACCACAGACCCGGGCATGGGCGTGGTACGCCATGCAGATGCCGGGTATGACATCGCCATCGCAGCGGCCAGGCGGCATGGGATTAAGATGCCGATGCTGAAGTAAAAAGGTGGATGGGGAAACCTGTTTTTTGCAGTATGGTTGTACAATGATGTAAGATTTTTTGGAACAGGAGCTTTTTAGAACAATGACCTCAACAAAACGAATCGCTGTATTGACCAGCGGAGGCGATGCACAGGGAATGAATGCGGCCGTCAGGGCTGTAGTGCGCACTGGAATTGACCAGGGCGCCGAAGTGTACGCCGTAAACGAAGGCTACCAGGGGCTGGTGGAAGGCGGCGAACTCATCCATAAGATGGATTGGAACGGTGTCGCGGGTATTTTGCACCGCGGCGGCACACTGATTGGTACCGCGCGCAGTGAAGAATTTATGGCGCGCGATGGGCGGCGCAAAGCCGCGCGCAACCTGATCCAGCTCGGTATCGACGGCCTGATCGTGATTGGCGGCGATGGTTCGCTGACCGGGGCGCACATCTTCCGGCAGGAATGGCCGTCACTCGTGGCAGAACTGGAACAAAATGGCGAAATCGGAGCCGAGATGGCCGCGGCACACCCGGCACTATTGATTGTAGGGCTGGTGGGTTCAATTGATAACGATTTTTACGGTACAGATATGACTATCGGTACCGACAGCGCCCTGCACCGCATTACCGAAGCGATTGACGCCATCTCCAGCACAGCAGCCAGCCACCAGCGCACCTTCATCGTCAAGGTGATGGGGCGCAACTGCGGCTACCTGGCACTATACGGCGCACTTGCCAGCGGCGCAGACTGGGTGCTGATTCCCGAATCGCCCCCGGACGTGGATAACTGGCAAGATGTAATGGTGGAACGGCTTAAAGCCGGTACCAAGGCCGGCAGGCGCGACCACATCGTGGTCATTGCCGAGGGCGCGCGCGACCGCAACGGCAATTACATTGGCAGCACTGATGTACAGCAGCTTTTAGAAGAAAGCCTGGGCGAGGAAGTTCGCGTGACGGTTCTCGGACACGTTCAGCGCGGCGGCCGCCCGAGCGCGTATGACCGCAACCTGGCGACCCAACTGGGCTACGACGCGGTGATGACAATTCTCAGCGCAAAAGCAGATGATGAGCCCGTACTGGTGGGGATGCGCGCCAACCGGCTTGTCCACTATCCGTTAATGGAATGCGTAGAAAAAACCCGGGCGGTGGCAGAGGCGATTAACGCCCGGGATTATGAACGCGCGGTTGAACTGCGCAGCGCCAGTTTCAAAGAAGCCTTTAGCACCCTCAAAACAATGGTACGTGCGCTGCCTCACCCACCCGAACCCGGCCAAAAGCGGCTGCGGATCGCCATTCTGAACGCGGGCGCACCTGCCGCAGGGATGAATACAGCAGGACGAACTGCCATCCGCCTGGGTCTCGATCAGGGTCATATCATGCTGGGGGTGAACAACGGGTTTGACGGCTTGACCAAAAACCAGATAAGCGAATTAAACTGGATGAGCGTTACCGGCTGGGCTTCGCAAGGCGGTTCGGTACTTGGCACCAGCCGCATGATCCCCAAGGGCAGCGATATGTACGCCATCGCGCGCACGCTTGAGGATAACAAAATCGATGCGCTGCTGGTGATTGGCGGCTGGAGTGGTTATGAGGCAGTTTACGCCATGACCAATGAAAGTGGAAACTTCCCGGCCTTTAATATCCCGATCGTATGCCTGCCCGCCTCGATCAGCAACAATCTACCGGGGTCGGAATTCAGCATTGGAGCTGACACCGCGTTAAATAATATCGTGGATGCGGTGGACAAAATCAAACAGTCGGCGGTGGCAGCGCGGCGCTGCTTTGTTGTGGAAGTGATGGGGCACTCCTGCGGATACCTGGCGTTGATGAGCGGTATGGCAACCGGCGCAGAGCGCGTGTATATCAACGAGGAAGGTGTGACCCTGAAGGATCTGCAGACCGATATCAACAACCTTAATCGCGGGTTTGATGCGGGAAAACGGCTGGGTTTGTTTATTCGAGCTGAAAACGCAAATACCATTTACACCACCAACTTCATTTGCTCGCTGTTTGAAGAAGAAGGACGGGCTGTTTTTGACGTACGTCCGGCAGTATTGGGTCATTTGCAACAGGGCGGCGACCCATCGCCGTTTGACCGAATTCAGGCCTCGCGGCTTTCGCGCCTGTGCCTGGAGTACTTGATTGCTCAGTGCGGCAAGGGAAACACGAACAACGCTTTTATCGGGCTGCAAAACGGCAAGATCACTTTCCACGATATGCGCGACTTTGAGCGTATGGTGGATACACGCGTGCAGCGACCGCGCGAACAGTGGTGGCTGCAGCTCAAGTCCATCGCCAGCCTGATGGCCCAACTGGCTCCCAACGAATAAGAGACGTGTTTTGACGGCTTTGCTGCGCCCCGTGATTGCACCCCGAATCTTTTGCGGGAAACTTTACGGGGCGCAGTGCGTATAAATACCTGTCTGACAATTTATTGATTTATACAAGGAGTGCAGGTATGCCCGGATTTCATCGTCATGGAAACAGGTTTTACCGGCGCGGAGGCTCGTTCCGCGGCGCAGGTTGGTTAATTGGCATCGGCGTTTTGATGATGTTTGGAGGTCACCTGTGGCCGGTCATTCTGATATTCATAGGCATCAGCCTGGTGCTGGGGGCTTTTTGGAAGGAGGCCGAATCTGAAGAAGTGGAACAAGCACCCTTCCGCCCTGCACCGCCGCCCATGCGCCCTCCTGCCCTGCCGGTTGAATTTAACCAGGCGCCGCCCAGACCCGCTGAACCGGCCCGACCTGTTCAGCGCATCGAGCTGCTGCCCGCGAACTGCCCACGCTGCGGCGCGCCGGTTCGCTCGCCAGCTGTACTCTGGAAAGGCGAGCGTTTCGCCGCCTGCGCTTACTGCGGGTCCAACATGCTGACCAAAAATGCCAGCTAACCCGCTGCGCGAACCGGCAGACAATGAGATTGAGTGCGCGCGCTGCGGTGCAATCTTTTTCTATGAGTTGACGCGCTGCCCGCAGTGCGGGGTAAATTTATATGAGCCGGAGGATGACGGAGATAGCGGGCCAAAACCCTTCAAACCGCACCCATCCGGCTTGAGCGCAAAACTTAGCAATCTTTGGCGGCGGATGAGCGGCAAAGCGCACCCGGCTGAAGATCTGTTCAACCAATCTCTGGTACAGGCGGGCCTGTTTAATGACCTGCTGCGCAAGGTGGGCGGCGAGCGCCAGGCAGTGGAACGCCTGATCGAGTTTGAACGCCAGCGTATGCCAGAAGCCAACCGCACACGCTGGATGCAAAACGCCATCCGGCGTTGGGAGCAGGATAACCGTTAGCATTATCACTTTTCACGATCAATAAAAGGCAACTATTCAATACTTGCCTTTTGTTCTGTAACTAACAAAAGGATATGCTAAAAACATGCTAGAAAATACGATCGCAACTACAAATAAAGAACCCAGCTCCTTCGAAGCCATTGCCGTGATCACAGGACAAAAATGGGTTTCGCTGATCATCCGTGACCTGGCCGAAGGCACACAACATTTTGGCGAATTACAACACTCCCTGAAAATCAGCGCACGGGTACTTTCTGCCCGGTTACAAGATTTGGAGCAACAGGGCCTTGTCTCTCGCGCGGCATTTGCCGAATGAGTGGAAAGTTCCTACTTTTTGCGAATGATGTGTATTTTCACACTTCACCAACCTATAGTATATTGATTGCCTTACTCTTTTTAGCATTTCAAGTTTGCAATATTTTTTGGAGACAATGATGCCTCATCTTTTTGATCCACTCACGATCAAAGAAATCACTCTGCGCAACCGGATTGGCGTTTCGCCGATGTGCATGTACAGTTATATCGACGGCATTTCCAACGATTGGCAGGTCACACACCTGGGTGCGCGTGCTGCAGGCGGAGCGGGCCTGGTCATAACTGAAGCCACCGCCGTTGAAGCGCGCGGCCGCATCAGCCCGTACGATGCCGGGATCTGGTCAGATGATCACATCGAGCCATTAAAACTGGTAACGAAGGTGATTAAAGAAAACGGCGCAGTGGCCGGTATACAACTTGCCCATGCTGGCCGCAAAGCCGGATCCAGGCGGCCATGGGACAGCGGGAAACCGCGTTTACCAAACGAACTGCCAGGCTGGCAGGGAGTCGGTCCGAGCCCGATCGCGTTCAGCGATGAGTCAGGTGTTCCACATGAACTGAGTGCGAAAGAAATCAAAGAAGCTCAGGAATCATTCCGAGACGGGGCTCGACGCGCACTGGCAGCGGGCTTTGAATGGCTGGAACTTCACGCAGCTCACGGGTACCTGATCCACAGTTTCTATTCACCTCTTTCAAACAAGCGCAGTGATGAATACGGCGGCAGCTTTGAGAACCGTATCCGATTTTTGCTGGAAACGATTCGCACCGTCAGGACCGTATGGCCCGATCGGCTGCCGTTGACCGTGCGTATTTCAGGTACGGATTGGGTTGAAGGCGGCTGGATTATCGAAGATTCAGTTGAGCTGGCCCGAAGTTTGAAACTGGAAGGGATTGATTTGATCGACTGTTCTTCATCGGGTGCGGTATCAGATGCCAGGATTCCTGTTGGGGCTGGTTACCAGGTACCGATTTCAGAGGCCGTGAGAAGAGATGCGGATATTATGACCGCAGCAGTAGGCATGATCACCGCGCCCGAACAGGCAGATGAAATCATCCGTAACGGCAGAGCTGACCTGGTCTTATTAGGTCGTGAAATGCTGCGTGATCCATACTGGGCCCTGCATGCTGCAAAAATTCTCAAACAGCCTGGTTCAGTTCCAGTACAATACCTGCGCGCCTTTTAAGCAAAGTAAGCTTTCAACAAAGGACAAGCAGTACTAAAGAGATGGTCAGTGATGCCAGCCGCCCGGCAGCGGAACGCCTGATCGAATTTGAACGGCATCCGGCGCTGGGAACAGGATAACCGTCAAGGTGGGGCTGAAGTCGCCAGGTCAGGCTTTCCCCCAAAGATAAGATTTGTGGTTAAATCAAGGCATGGACAGTAAAACCCTGCACGTTCTTGAATATCCCAAAATATTGGAGCGCCTGGCCGCCAACTGTGATTTTTCGGCTTCGGCGGAGCTGGCGCGCGCTTTGGAACCGACCACATCTTATGATGTGATCATGCTGCGCCAACAGGAAACCAGCGAAGCGCGGCGCCTGATCAGCACCCACGATGTGAGCATCGGCGGCGCGCACGATGTGCGCAGCAAGGTGGAACTGGCCCGCCGCGGCGGCGTGCTGGAGACCCAGGATCTGCTGGATATTAAATACACGCTGATCTCATGCCGCGAACTCAAACGCTCGCTGCTCGGCAAAGCCGCCACCGAGAACCCGCCCCCGCTGCATCCGCGCCGCCAGGCTCAAAAAGCCAAAGCGGAGCCCGAAGCACGCCCGGAATTTCCCTATCCACGCCTGGCAGACCTGGCGCTCTCGCTGCCCGCCCCGGCGGGTGTGGTGGATGCCATCTCGCGCACGATCTCGGACAAAGGCGAGGTGCTCGACTCGGCTTCGCCCAAACTGGCATCGATTCGCGCCGAAATCCGCGTGGCACGCGAACGGCTGATGAGCCGCCTGCAGCGCTACCTGGGCGAGAGTAAAACCGCCCAGATGCTGCAGGATACGATCATCACCCAGCGCGAAGGACGCTACGTCATCCCGCTGCGCGCCGAGTTCAAGGGGCAGATCAAGTCGATTGTGCACGACCAATCCTCCAGCGGGGCGACTCTGTTTATCGAGCCGATCGCGGTGGTGGAATTGAACAACAAGATGCGCGAGGTGGAACTGGCCGAACGCGATGAAATCCGGCGGGTGCTGGCTGAGCTCTCAACGGTGGTTGGGGCGCAGGGCGCTGAGATCATCAACGGGGTGGCGGCGCTGGCCGAAATTGACCTGGCTTTCGCCAAGGCAAAGTTTGCCGAGGATATGCACGCCAGCGAACCAATCATCCACCCGCCCAAGGCTCCGGAACGCAAAGGGCACAATAAAGATCAGGGAGAGAAAGCGGAGCAGGCAGCCGGATCGGGCACAGTCATCCGGCTGTTTAAGGCGCGCCATCCACTGATCGACCCGGCTCAGGTGGTTCCGAATGATATTGACCTGGCACCCGGTACGCGGGCGGTAGTCATTACCGGACCGAACACGGGCGGCAAGACCGTTTTGCTCAAGACAGTCGGGCTGCTGGTGGCGATGACTCAAAGCGGGCTGCACATCCCGGCCCAGAGCGGCTCGGAACTTTCTATCTTCCAGGATGTGTTCGCGGATATTGGAGATGAGCAGTCCATCGAGCAGTCGCTGAGCACGTTCAGCAGCCATATCACCAATATCATCCGCATCCTTAAGAAAATTGACGCGCGTTCGCTGGTGATCCTGGATGAACTGGGAGCGGGCACCGACCCACAGGAAGGCGCAGCCCTGGCGCGCGCGATTCTGAGCCACCTGCTGGAGCACGGACTGACCAC
>Ga0335397_10005339_pt1 | contig 16841 bp, 15 predicted proteins | sample MAT04_FD_205740 | JGI IMG/M metagenome (GOLD analysis project Ga0335397, IMG submission 205740) | Freshwater microbial communities from Lake Fryxell liftoff mats and glacier meltwater in Antarctica - MAT-04 (spades assembly) (version 2) ... | reverse complement strand
CCCAGCAGGTGCAGCCGGCTGGCGAGGGGCGTGAACTCCTTGCAGGCCGCGGCCAGCCGGTCGTCGTCGTCCGCGCCGTCGACACCCAGCTCCACCAGCGCCTGGCGCGCGAGCAGGGCGTTGCGCACGTTGTGGGCGCCGAGCAGACCCAGGTGCTCCACCCAGGGGGCCGGGTGGTCCTCGACCCACCGGACGCTCGGGCCGAGCAGGGCCGCGTGCTCGCGCAGCAGGGGGCTGTCCGCGTCCGTGACGACGACCTCGACTCCGGGCCGGGTGCACAGCGAGAGCTTGTCGCGGAAGTAGGCCTCGGGCCCGCCGTGCCAGTCGAGGTGGTCCTGGCTCAGGGAGGTGACCACGACGACGGGCGGGCCTGTCGTCACGTCGGTCGCCTGGTAGCTCGAGACCTCGACGACCCACCAGTCGACGTCTGCGGTGACCTCCGGGTCCCAGGGCGGGACGCCCAGGTTGCCGCCGGTCAGCACCCGGTGACCCAGGCCGCGCAGCAGCCCCCCGACGATCGAGGTCGTCGTGCTCTTGCCCTTGGTGCCGGTCAGCGCCAGCACCCTGGACCGGTCGACGTCCTCGAGCCACAGGCCCAGCCCGCCGCGCAGCAGCACACCGGCGGCCTGCAGCTGCTGCACGTCCTCGCGGTAGCGGCTCAGGCCCGGGGTCTTGACGACCACGTCGCAGCCGAGCAGCAGCTCGAGGCCGCCCTCGGCCGTCGGCGTGACGCCCGGGCCGGGGCGGTCGTCGACCAGCACCGGCTCGACCCCGAGCCGGGCGAGGCGGCGCAGGTTCGCGCGGCCCTCGACGCCCAGACCCCAGACGCCGACCCGGAGGCCGGCGAGGTCAGACCAGGAGGTCGTCGGCGGCATGGGCTGCGGGGACGAAGTGCGGCCCCATGGGGCTCAGGAACGAGCCGAGGTCGGGCCTGTCGGTGACCTCGCGCGCCAGCTCCTGGAGCAGCGGGGTGTCCTGCCGGTCGGGCCGGTCAGCGGCGATCAGCACCGCCGCGCGGCACTCGGTGACCTCCCCGACGCACTCGAAGGGCTTGGTCACCAGGTCGTCGCCGAGCAGCCCGCGGAAGCGGTCGGCAAGCGTCGGGTCGGCCAGCGGCTCCTTGCCGTCGAACACGGCCCGCAGGCGCTCGGCGGCGACGAAGGGCGACAGGACCAGGTCGATGAACACGCACTTGTCGCAGCGCCCGCACCAGTGGTCCAGCCGCGTGGCCGGGTCGATCGTGAAGGCGCGGTTGCAGCTGCGGAAGGCCAGGTGGTAGTCGGTGAGCTTGGCGAAGCGCTCAGCCACCCAGATCTCGCTGTAGGGACGCAGCGCCGAGAAGTAGTCGATGCCGTCGATCGAGGCGGCGAGCACGGCCCGGAAGTCCTGCTCGAACGACAGGCTCTTGGAGTACTGGTGGTTGACCTCCCGGCCGTCGACCTCGACGGTGCCGGAGGACGCCGACCACTCGTTGGACATCACGACGCTGTCGCGGCCGTCGAGGACGGCGGCGGTGACCGCCAACGCCGACAGGATGCCGGTGACGGGCACGTGCCCGTTGAGGAAGCCGTGCTGTGCCGACCGCAGCACCTGCTCGTCGATCTCGCGGCCGGCTCGCAGCACCGGCAGACCGGTGACCCGTGCGGGCTCCTCGATGGCGGCGAAGGTGTCGCCCAGCCGGCTGGCGACGAACAGCGCCACGTCGTCGAACCGCGCCTTGGTGTGCTCGACGACGACGACCGAGTCGATGCCGCCGCCGAACGGCACCAGCGGCCGGCCACGGGTGGGAGGTGCGTAGGCTGCGGGCGGCGCGGCCTCCACGACCGGGCCCTCGAAGGCGAGGTTCGACAGGTCCAGTCCGTTGCGGAACGCGAACTCGCCCAGACCGTCGAGGTAGAAGGTGCGCAGGAAGTCCTGCTCGAGCTGGGTCAGCGCGGTGCTGCCGAGGTCGACGACCGGGGGTGCCATGGTCTTGTAGTAGGAGACACCGGCCAGCAGGAACACCCACCGGGCCGCCGCGTGCGCCGCCGGCTGGGACCACGCCTGCTGGCTCGACGGAAGGACGAACCGCTCGACGAAGTGCCGGTCGTCGAGGGAGTAGTCGCAGCGGATCTCGCCCTGCGCGGGGTCGATCGTGAAGCCGTCGTAGCGGAAGCGCCGGCCGCGACCGTGGTCGTCAGTCATCCGGGCGACGCTACCGTGCGGCAGTCTTGCGAGGTGCCCGTTGCGACGCCCCTCCACCTGCTCGACGGGCGGCCGTGGCGGGACAGCGACTGGGTCGACCCGCTGTCGCTGCTCGGCTGCTACACCTCCTTCGTCGTCGACGGGGCCGGCGAGGTCGTCGACCTGCCCGGGCACCTGGAGCGGCTCCGCCGTGACAGCGCTCGACTGCTCGGCCGGGAGGTGGACGTCGAGCTCGTGCGGCGCCTTGCCGCCGACCACGTCGCCCTGGTGGGGGCCCCGGTGCGGCTGCGCGTCGCGCTGCTGGCGCAGACGCCGCCGCTGCAGCCGCAGGACGTCCGTGCGCTCCACGTCGCGACCTCGAGCCGGCCGGTGCCGCCGGAGTCGGCCCGAGCCTGGTCGGTGCAGACCGTCCAGCACGTCCGAACGCTGCCTGCGGTGAAGGCCGTCGACCCGTTCGTGCAGCTGCACCTCAAGCGCGAGGCGCGCCTGGCCGGCCACGACGACGCCCTGCTTTGTCGCGGGGAGGCACTGCTCGAAGGCACGACCTGGGGTCTGGTCGCCTTGACCGCCACGGCAGCGGTGGCCCCGCATGCTGATGTCCTTCCGAGCTCGGGTGTGACCCGGGTGCTGCGGGCGGCGGGACTCCCGGTCGAGCGCAGGCCGCTGCGCCGGGACGAGCTCGCACAGGTGCGGCTGCTGGTGGCCTCCAACGCCGTCGCGGTCGCCACGGCGGTCGCCCGGGTGGACGAGCAGGACATCTCCGTCGATCTCGACCTGCTGGCTGTCGTACGGCACCGGAATCGCGAGGAGCGGGGCGTTCGGCTGACCGGATGAGGTTCCTCAGGCGCGCCGGACAGCGTCGCCGTCGCGTGCGAGATTCTTCAGCGGGGGTCGAATGACAGCACCGACGCACGCCGAGCTGGTCGCGGGTCTGAGCACGTTCATGGGTGCTCACCTCGCGGACTCCGTCGCGGTCTCGGCGCTGCGGCTGACGCGGGTGCTCGCCGCAAGCCGCGACGTCATCTGCCTGGTCTCGCTCGACGGCCGCTACGCCTACGTCTCGCCGGCTTCCACCGAGGTGCTGGACCTCGCCCCCGAGGAGCTCGAGGGGACCGAGGTCGAGCTGCTGGTGCACCCCGACGACCGGGCCGCGGCGCGGGAGCAGGTCGCTCGCATGCTGGCGACGCGTCGGCCGGTGGTCCTGGAGTTCCGGATGCGGCGCAAGGACGGGGAGTACGTCCACGTCGAGGCCACCGCCCGCCCGCCCGAGCCGGGGGAGGACAGCTGCGGCGTCGTGCTGCGCGACGTCACCGAGCGGCACGAGCTCGGGGAGCTGCTGGCCCACGCGGCGCTGCACGACCCGGTGACGGGTCTGGCCAACCGGCGACTGCTCGACGACGAGCTCGCGGCGGCGGTGGCGCGGGCCCGGCGCGGAACCACCGGGCTGGGGATGGTGTTCATCGACCTCGACGACTTCAAGTGCATCAACGACCGGCTGGGCCACAACGTCGGGGACCAGGTGCTCCGGGCGGTCGGGGAGCGGTTGCGCCTCGCGGTGCGGGCAGGGGACCTCGTGGCGCGCTACGGCGGCGACGAGTTCGCCGTCGTGTGCCTCGAGGTGCAGGAGCCGCAGGAGGTCCGCTCCACGGTTCGCCGGATCCGCCGGACCCTGGCCCAGCCGCTGGTGCTCGACGGCCAGGAACCGCTGCAGCTGGGCGCCAGCCTCGGGGTGGCGCTCTGGCGCCCGGAGCGCGAGGCGGGCGACCTGCTCCGCGAGGCGGACCGCCTGATGTACCGCGAGAAGCGTCGGCACCAGCGGGTGCGCACCGAGATCTGACCCGCCCGAACCTCGCATGTGCTTCCATGGCACCAGCGAATGACACGGTTGTCATCTGTCCGCGTCGTCGTCACCGCCGACGCCCGTGCCGTGCCCAGCCAGGAGGAACGATGAGCGGATCCCCGACGCCGTCCCTGACCGATCTGGCGGCCGCCGGCGCCGCCTCACTGACCGAGCGCGACCTGGCCGTCCTCGCCTTCGAGCGCCAGTGGTGGAAGTACGCCGGCGCCAAGGAGACGGCGATCAAGGAGCTGTTCGACATGAGCGCCACCCGCTACTACCAGGTCCTCAACGCCCTGATAGACCGACCCGAGGCGCTGGTCGCCGACCCGATGCTGGTCAAGCGCCTGCGCCGGCTGCGCTCCTCCCGGCAGCGGACCCGGTCGGCCCGCCGCCTCGGTCTGGACGCCTGAGCGGCCGTGTCGCGCAGCGGTCCGCCCCTGCGACCGGAGGGGCTGAGCGACCCTGCCGTGGGTGCGGGCTTCCCCACGGCGTCCCGCCCCACCCCGGCGCGGGCGCTGGCCGGCGCGGCCGTCGCGGTCGTCGGGGTCTGCCTCGGCATCGTGACGCTGCTCTGGGTCACCGGTGAGCCGGCGCCGCCGCCCGCCGCCGTCGCACAGGAGCGGACGATCGAGGACCCGGTGGCCGAGCTGCCGCTGGCGGAGCTGGCGGTGGCCGAGGAGCCGGCCGCTCCTCCGGTCCCAGGACCGCCCCCGCCCCCGTCGCCCAGTCCCGTCGCGCAGGCGCTGTCGCCCGTCGTCCCGGTCACGGTCCTGAACAACAGCAGGCGCACGGGACTCGCCGACCGCGCCGCCCAGCGCTTCGAAGCCGCCGGCTGGCCGGTCACGGCCACCGGCAACCTCCGGGGCCGGATCCCGGTGACCACCGTCTACTACGACGCGGGGCTCGAGGCCTCGGCTCAGGCCCTCGCGGCCGCGTTCGACGGCATCACGCGGGTCCTGCCGCGCTTCGCGTCGCTGCCGGCGCGCGGCGTCGTCGTCGTGGTCACCCGCGAGTTCCCGGTCTGATGACGCCGGCCGGGCAGGAAGGGCTCGCGGCCCTGCTCGCCGAGCCCTCCCGGGCGGTCGTCGCGTTGGACTACGACGGCACCCTGGCGCCCGTCGTACCCCACCCGTCGGACGCGGTGCCGGCTCCCGGGGCGGTGGCCGCGCTCGCCGTGCTCGCCCCGCGGGTCGGGACGCTGGCCCTGGTCACCGGCCGCCCTGCACAGGACGTGGTCGAGCTCGCCGGCCTGCACGACGTGCCCGGACTGCTGGTGCTCGGGCAGTACGGCGCGCAGCGCTGGGCCGGTGGCGCCCTGACCAGCGCACCGGCGCTCCCTGGGGTGACGGCCGCCGGGCCCGAGCTCCTGGCCCTGGCCGAGCGGGAGGGCGCCTGGGTCGAGGACAAGCAGCTCGCGCTGGTCCTGCACACGAGGCGCAGCCCCGACCCCGATGGCGCGCTCGCCCGGCTGACAGGTCCCGTCACGGCTCTGGCCGAGGTCCACGGGCTGGAGGTGCACCCAGGCCGCTACGTCCTGGAGCTGCGGCCGCCGGGGTTCGACAAGGCGGGTGCGCTCCTGTCGCTGTGTGACCCCGCGCCGTCTGCCGTGTTGTTCGCCGGCGACGACGTCGGGGACCTGTCGGCCTTCGACGCCGTCCAGGAGCTGCGACACCGCGGCGTCCCGGGCCTGCTGGTCTGCAGCGCGAGCGACGAGGGGCCGGCCGCGCTGCGCGAGCGCGCCGACGTCGTGGTCGACGGCCCGGCCGGCGTCGTCGCGCTGCTCGCCTCGCTGCTGCCCTGATCGCCTGGCAGGCGGGCGTTCTGGACGTCGGGCGGGCGCCGGCTCAGCGGCTGGCCCGGCGCTCGGCGTACGACGCGAGCGCGGCCACCTGCGCCGGGTCCAGCGACGGGCGCACGGTCGCCACCGCCGTCTCGAGGTGGGCCTGGGAGACGGTCGTCGCCGTCATCGACTCCCGCATGGCGGTCAGCGCCGCCTCGCGCACCAGAGCGGTGCAGTCAGCCGCGGAGTAGCCGTCGGTGCGTTCCCCCAGCGCCGCGAGGTCGACGTCCGGCTCGAACGGGACGCCCTTGCCGGCAGCCTTGAGGATCAGTGCGCGGGCCTCGGCGTCCGGTGGCGGGGCGTAGACCAGGCGCTCCAGCCGACCCGGTCGCAGCATGGCCGGGTCGATCAGGTCCGGTCGGTTGGTGGCGCCGATGACGACGACGTCGCGCAGGCTCTCGACGCCGTCGAGCTCGGTGAGCAGGGCCGCGACGACGCGGTCGGTGGTCCCACCGTCGCTGGACTGCCCGCGCACCGGTGCCAGGGCGTCGACCTCGTCGAGGAAGATGATCGTCGGGGCGGACTCGCGGGCACGGCGGAACAGCTCGCGCACGGCGCGCTCGCTCTCACCGACCCACTTCGACAGCAGCTCGGCGCCCTTGACCGACAGGACGTTGGCCTGCCCGGACCCGGCGATCGCCTTGACGAGGAAGGTCTTGCCGCAGCCGGGCGGGCCGTAGAGCAGCAGGCCCCGGGGCGGCTCGACACCGAGCCGGTCGAAGGTGTCGGGGTACTGCAGCGGCCACAGCACGGCCTCGGTCAGCGCCGCCTTGGTCTGCACCATGTCCCCGACGTCGTCGAGGGTGATCGTGGCGATGTCGAGCGTCGAGCCCTCCATCGAGGTGGCCCGGACGACCTCGAGCGCGGCCTCGAAGTCGGCGGCGGCGATGGTCGGGGCATCGCTGACGCGCTGCCGGGCCGCGGCGCGCAGACCGGCCTCCCGGACGAGGGCGAGGACGTCTGCGGCCACGAAACCGGGTGTGCGGCCGGAGATCTCGTCCAGCGCGACGTCCTCGGCGAGCGGGACCGTGTGGGTGGCGACCTCGAGCAGTCGCAGGCGCTGTCCCTTGTCGGGCAACCCGATCGTGAGCTCGTGGTCGAGCGTGCCCGGTGCGCGCAGGGCGGGGTTGACGTTCTCGGGGTGGCTGGAGGTGCAGACGACCGCGGCCCGGCCGTCGCGGACGACGTCGCGCAGCGCGGTCAGCAGGACCGTCATCAGCGGGCCACTGCCCTCGCGTGGAGCGAGCGCCTCGACGTCGACGATCAGGACGACCGCCGGTGACTCGCGCGTGGCCCGCGAGAGGGTGTCCACGAGCTGCTTGGCCGCCGTGGTCGACTCCGTCGCGGCCAGCGTCGGAGCCCACAGCTGGGTGACCGTCGCGCCGACCGCGTGGGCGACCGCTCTGACCAGCGCGGTCTTGCCGGAGCCGGACGCACCGGTCAGCAGGACCCCCATGCCCGGCGACGCACCGAGGCGGGCCAGCAGGTCCCGGTGGTGGAAGCCGAGCTCGAGCCACTCCTGCAGCGCCTTGCCCTGCGACTCCAGCCCGGGGAGGTCGGCGAGCGTCGCGGGCGGTGCGTCCTTCGTGCCGGCAGACACCGCGGGGGCAGCCGGGGTGGCCTCACCGGTGGTCGTCGTCCCGCCCTGCCAGCCGACGACGGTGCCCATCGTGATCATGGCCGGTCCGGCCGGCTCGACGTCGGTGACGTGCAGGATCTGCGTGGTCCAGCCGGCTCCCAGCCAGGCGGTGAGGCTGGCCCGAAGCCGGGGGAAGTCGACGGGCGGGGACAGGTCGCTGGGGCGCAGCGACACCTGGTCTCCTGCGGTCACGACCTTGCCGAGCAGCGCGGTGCGCAGCACCGCCGGGTCCAGGGCCTGGGTGCCCTGCGGACCGGTGACGGTGATGCGCCGCGCCTCGACCCGCGGCGCGGACTCCACCACGACGGTGTCGCCGTCGCGCAGCCCGAGGTTGGACAGCAGCAGCTCGTCGCAGAGCGCACTGCCGGCAGGGCAGTCGAGGGGGGCGATGACCGCGACGGCGCCCGTCGTCCTGGTCCCGCGCAGGCGGACGACCGCGCCGTCCTGGATGCCGAGGCCGGACAGCGCCTGCAGGGGGAGCCGCACGATGCCGTGGCGGTCGTACCGGGCTGAGCCGCGCAGGACCGCAGTGAGGGTGAGCACCCGCGGAGCCTAGGGCTCAGGATCCAGCCGTTGCGGTTTCGCACCTCGCGCGGCGAGTGCCCCCACCTGGGCTGCGAGCCAGGCCGCGGGGGGCAGCGCTGTCGCCGCCTCCGCGAGCTGAAGGGAACGCCTCGCCCGGACCGTGGCCGAGGTGGACAGCGCCTGGTGGAGAGCCGCGGCCGTCTGGGAGACGTCGAACGGGTTGACCAGGTGGGCGTGCGCACCGAGCTCGTCGGCGGCGCCGGCGTGCCGGGAGAGCACGAGCGAGACGCCCCGCTCGGACAGCACCGGGCCCTCCTTGGCGACCAGGTTCATCCCGTCGCGCAGCGGGTTGACGACCAGGACGTCGGCCAGGGCGTACGCCGCGAGCGAGCGGGCGAAGTCGTCGCGCACCTCCAGGTGGATCGGCAGCCAGCCGTCCTCGGCGTACTCCTCGTTGACCTCGCGGGCCACGCGCTGCACCGCAGCGGTGTACTCGCGGTACTCAGGCAGATCGTGCCGCGAGGGGTAGGCGAAGGCCAGGTGGACCACCTTGCGGCGCCACTCCGGCCGGGTGCGCAGCAGCTCGCGGTAGGCCTCGAGCCCGCGCACGATGTTCTTCGACAGCTCCGTGCGGTCGATGCGCAGCAGCAGCTGGCAGTCGCCGACGAGCTCGCGGAGCCCGGGGAGCCGGCCCTGCACGTCGGGCTGCGCCGACCGCTCACGGAGGCCGGCCGCGTCGACGCCGAGGGGGTGCACCGACAGCCGCGTCGTACGTCCTTCGTACATCACGGCGTCGGGGGTGACTGCTGCCCCGAGCACCTCGGCGCAGCACCGTCCGAAGGCCGCCGCCCATCGGGGCGCGTGGAACCCGACCGCGTCCGCGCCGAGCATGCCGAGCAGGACCTCGCGGGCGACGTCGTCGGGCAGCAGGCAGAAGTACTCCGGGGGCGCCCACGGGGTGTGGCTGAAGTGCCCGATGCGCAGGTCCGGACGCCGGTGGCGCAGCTGCCGGGGGGTCAGCGCCAGGTGGTAGTCCTGGACCAGCACGGATGCGCCGGGCGCGGCCGCCTCGGCAAGTGCTGCGGCGAACGCGTCGTCGTACGCCCGGTAGGCGTCCCACTCCCGCTGCGAGCGGGCGTCGAAGACCGGCGCGCTCGGCAGGTCGTAGAGCAGGTGCGAGACGAACCACAGCGTGGCGTTCGCCACCCCGTTGTACGCCCGGTCGAACGTCACCGGGTCCAGGTCGAGCATCTGCACGCCCGGCGCGACATGACCGTCCACGGCTCGGCTGGCCCACCGGTCCGCGTCGTTGAGCGCGGCGCAGACCCACACCGCGTCGCTGCCCTCGAGCGCGGCGGACATCGCGGACACGAGCCCGCCGCCACCGCGGCGGGCGACCACCGCGCCCTGCTCGTCCTCGACGTGCGCCAGCGGACCCCGATTGGAGGCCAGCAGCAGCGAGGCGGTCACCCGTGCACGCTACGACCCTGGGGGCATGTCGCGCAGGCCCCTACACTTCCCAGCACAACTGCACAGCACCGCTCATCCCGAGGGGCACCAGGGACACGGCCCGACGACGCCCCGGCAACCAGCGCACGGCGCCAGGTGCCAACTCCGTCCCACGCCGATGTCCGGCCTGGGGAAGATGAGGAGATCCTTCGTGACCACACTCGACGTCCCGGCAGCCTTCGCCGACTCGCCCGCCCGCGCCCTCGTCTGCCGTGAGTGCGGCCACGAGGTCCCGCTCAGCCCGGTGCACGTGTGCGAGCAGTGCTTCGCACCCCTCGAGATCGGCTACGACCTCGAGAAGCTGCAGCGGGTGACCCGCGCGTCGATCGAGGCCGGGCCGCAGGACATCTGGCGCTACGCGGGCCTGCTGCCCGCCGGCCAGGACCTCGCCACCCGCGTCAGCCTCGGCGCCGGCATGACACCGCTGCGGCGCGCGGACAACCTGGCCAAGGCGCTCGGGATGAAGATGCTGTGGGTCAAGGATGACAGCGCCAACCCCACCCACTCCTTCAAGGACCGCGTCGTGTCGGTCGCGCTGTCTGCGGCCAAGGCCTTCGGCTACACGACGGTCTCCTGCGCCAGCACCGGCAACCTGGCCAACTCGGTCGCCGCCCACGCGACCCAGGCCGGTCTGCGTGCCGTCGTGTTCATCCCCGACGACCTCGAGCAGGGCAAGGTCGTGCAGACCGCGGTCTATGACCAGACCCTGATCGCCGTGCAGGGGACCTACGACGACGTCAACCGGCTCTGCAGCGAGATCGCCGAGGCCGAGGACTGGGCGTTCGTCAACGTCAACGTCCGGCCCTACTACGCCGAGGGCAGCAAGACCCTGGGCTACGAGGTCGCCGAGCAGCTCGGCTGGCGCATCCCGCCGCAGGTGGTCGTCCCGATGGCGTCCGGCTCGCTGCTCACCAAGATCGACAAGGCCTTCGGTGAGCTCACCAAGCTGGGACTGGTCGAGCAGTCCCCCTGGAAGGTCTACGGCGCCCAGGCCACCGGCTGTTCGCCGATCGCCACGGCGTACGAGAACGGCTGGGACACCGTCAAGCCCGTCAAGCCGAACACCATCGCGCGCTCGCTGGCGATCGGGAACCCGGCCGACGGGCCGTACGCGCTGGACGCCGTGCGGCGCACCGGCGGGGCGATGGGCCACGTGTCCGACGAGCAGGTCGTCGAGGGCATCCGCCTGCTGGCGTCCACCGAGGGGCTGTTCGCCGAGACCGCCGGCGGCGTCACGGTCGCGACGCTGCGGCAGCTGATCGAGCGCGGGCAGATCGACCCCGAGGCCGAGACCGTGCTCTACAACACCGGCGACGGGCTGAAGACGCTCGACGCCGTGGCCGGCCTGGTGGGCCCGACCGCGACGATTCCCCCGTCCTACTCCGCCTTCGCCAAGACCGGGCTGGCCTAGTCAGGTCATCTGGCGGGTGCTGAACGTCCACGTCAGCAGGGCTTGTCGTCCCGGCACCGGGCCAGCGGAAGCTGGTCAAGACGCGAAGGGCGCCCGCGCCCTAGCCTCGGACCATGAGAGCGACCTGGGGCATCGGGGCGGTAGCCGCCGCAGCGCTGGGCTCGACGGTCGTGGGCTCGACCGTGGTCGTGCCCCGCAGGCTGCGGGTGCCCGAGGTCCCGCTGACGCTGCCCGGTTGGCCGGCGCACCTCGACGGACTGCGCGTGGCCGTCGTCGGCGACCTCCACGCCGGGTGCCCGTCGGTCGACCTCGCGCGCGTCCATGCCGTGGTCGAGCGCATCGGCGCCGCCCGTCCCGACCTGGTGCTGCTGCTGGGCGACCACCTCGCTGACGTCATCGGCGGCCGGCACCTGGAGATCGATGACGTGGCAGCCGCCCTGGCAGGACTGACCCGTATCGCGCCGGTCGTCGGCGTGCTGGGCAACCACGACTGGTACGCCGGTGGCCACCGGGTGCGACGGGCGCTGGAGGCTGTCGGGCTGCCCGTGCTCGAGGAGTCCGCGCTGGCCGTGCTCGAGGGGCGGCTGTGGGTCGCCGGCGTGGGCGACCTCTGGGAGCGGGCGCCCTCGGTGCCGGCCGCCTTGGCCGGGGTGCCCGCGGGCGCACCGGTGATCCTGCTGACCCACAACCCGGACGTCGTGGTCGACGTCCCGGCGTGGGTGCCGCTGGTGCTCGCGGGTCACACGCACGGCGGACAGATCCGTGTGCTGGGCCGCGGCGTGCACAAGGTCAGCGAGCGCAGTGCCAACCGCTGGTCGCACGGGTGGTACCCGACCGACCGGCTCTACGTGACCCCCGGCATCGGGAGCTCCCTGATCCCGCTCCGCACCGTCGCCCCTGAGGTCCCCCTCCTCGTCCTGGGCGCGCCGTGACCGCCAGAACGCTGGCCGGTGCGCTCGCCGCCACCCTGCTCCTGGCCGCCTGCGGTGGTGACGAGCCCATCGCCCCGCCGGTCGCGGCGTCCGCCGACGAGCGGGTGCGGGCACAGGTGGGCGGGGTCGAGCTGGTGCTCGAGGTGGCCGACACGGTCGAGGAGCGCGCGTTCGGGCTGATGGAGCGGACCGCTGTGCCCGAGGGCACCGGCATGGTCTTCCTGTACGACACCCCGTCCGAGGGGCGGTTCTACATGTACAACGTGCCGATCCCGCTGACGGCCGTCTTCATCCGCGACGGTCGTGTGGTCTCGTCGGTCGTGATGCCGCCCTGCGCCGAGGACCAGCCGCAGGACTGCCCGACCTACGGCGCCGACGGCCCGTTCGACACCGTCGTCGAGACCGACCCGGCGACGCTGCCGGACGTCGCGCCCGGTGACGAGTTCGTCCTGGCCGACTGAGACCTGCCGACCTGGCGCTTCTAGTGTCGGGGGATGTCCTCACTGCAGGCGGCGGTCAGCCGCGAGATGTCCCGTGCCCGGCACGACCTCGAGGCGCTGGTGCGACTACCGACGATCTCGGCGGACCCGTCTCGCCACGCCGATGTCGTGCGCGCGTGCGAGGTCGTCGCGGATCACGCCACCGACGCCGGAGCAGCCGACGTGCAGGTCCGCTCTGCCGGCGGGCACCCGGCGGTCATCGCCACCTGGCCCGCCCCGGCGGGTGCGCCGACGGTGCTGCTGTACGCCCACCTCGACGTGCAGCCGACCGGGCCGGTTGAGCGGTGGACGATTCCGCCGTTCGAGCCGGCCGAGCGTGACGGCCGCCTCTACGGTCGCGGCGCGGCCGACGACAAGGCCGGAGTGCTCATGCACCTGGCCGTGCTGCGCGCCTTCGACGGCCGGCCGCCGGTCGGTGTTGTGCTGTTCGCCGAGGGTGAGGAGGAGATCGGCTCCCCGACGCTGCCGGCCCTGCTCGCCGAGCACCGTGAGCTGCTGCGCTCCGACGTCATCGTCATCGCCGACTCGGCGAACGCCTCCGTCGACGTGCCGGCGTTCACCACCAGCCTGCGCGGGCTGGTCGACGTCGTCGTCGAGGTGCGGGTGCTCGAGCGTCCGGTGCACTCCGGCCTGTTCGGCGGCGCCGTCCCCGACGCGCTCACCGCGCTGTGCCGGCTGCTCTCGACGCTGCACGACGACACCGGCGCGGTGGCGGTCGAAGGGCTGCGGAGCAACACCTCGGACGCGCCTGAGCCAGCTGTTGACGAGTTCCGCGCAAGCGCAGGTGTTCTCCCCGGCGTTGAGCTGATAGGACACGGCACGCTGCCCGAGCGCATGTGGCATCAGCCGGCGCTTGCGGTGCTCGGCATGGACGTGCCGTCGACCGACGAGGCGTCCAACGTCCTGCTCGCGACGGCCCGGGCGAAGGTCAGCCTGCGACTGGCGCCGGGACAGGACGAGCACGTCGCGCTCAAGGCCCTCAGCGACCACCTGGTCGGACACGCCGTGTGGGGCAGCCAGGTCGAGGTCACGGAGGGCTCGACCGGTGGCGCGTTCGCGCTCGAGGCCACCGGCGACGTCTACGACCTCGCGCGCGAGGTCTTCGAGAAGGCGTACGGCAACGCCCCCGTCGAGGCCGGGATCGGCGGGTCGATCCCGTTCATCGCCGAGTTCGCGCGGACCTACCCGGGCGCCACCGTGCTCGTCACCGGGGTCGGCGACCCGGCGTCGCGCTGGCACGGCATCGACGAGAGCCTGCACCTGGGGATGTGGGAGCGGGCCTGCCTCGCCGAGGCGCTGCTGCTCGACGGCCTCGCGTGAGTAGCCCCGGCCACGTGGAGGAGCAGCTCACGCGCGTCCTCGGGGCCTGGGCCTCGGGCTCGGTCCTGCTCGGCGCAGCGCTCTCGGTGTCCCCCCGCACACGCGGGTTCGGGCGGCAGACCGCCGCCTGGGGCGCGATCGACGGCGCCATCGCGTACGCCGGGGTGCGCGGCCGGGCCCGCAAGGGCCCGACCGACCCCACCCGCCTGCGCCGCGTGCTGCTGGTCAACGCGGCGCTCGACATCGGCTACCTGGCTCTGGGTGAGCGGATGCGCCGCACGGAGCGCTGGAGCGGCGACGGCCTGGCGGTCCTGGTCCAGGGCGCCTTCCTCCTGGTGCTCGACACGACGGCGGCGCGCCGACTCCGCTGAGGGCCGCGCTTGCGCGTGGTGCTCGCGGGGAAGGCGCAAGGTCATGACGCAGACCGAGCAGCACGCCAAGACCCTCGACGAGGCCCTCGACGGGCTGCGGTTCGCCATGGTGGCGACCGCCGACCCCGACGGACAGTGGAAGTCACGCCCCCTCGCGCTCGCCGGCCAGGACCGCGGCATCCTCCGCTTCCTGGTCTCGACCGACGCCGACTGGGTGGCCGGCCTCGACGTGGAGTCCTCGCCGACGACCGTCACCTTCAGCGACCCCGGCAAGAACACCTACGTCGCGCTCCAGGGCCACGCCCGCACGCGGGACGACCGGGCACTCATCGCCGAGCTGTGGAACGTCGGTGCGGCGTCCTACTTCGAGGGCAAGGACAACCCGAGGATCAGAGTCCTCGAGGTGACGGTGTCGTACGGCGAGTTCTGGGACGGACCGCACGGACGGCTCGGCCAGGCGCTCCAGATGGCGAAGGCCGCCCTCGGTGGCGAGCACGCGGGCGAGCAGGGCGACGTCGTCGTCTGAGCTGACCCGCTCCGTCCACAGGCCGCCACGCGCTGTCGGTGCGGGCACGGGCACGCGCCGGTCGGCGACGGGGCCGCGCCACCCCCGCTCCCCGCCCCGGTGAGGTCGGGCGCACCGCCGGCCCGGACCGGCGGGAGCTGGGCACCCGGCTGCCTCAGCTGACCGAGGACGAGCGGCTGCTGCTGCAGGCGGTGCTGTCCGGCGGACCGGTGGAGCTCGACTACCTCGACGCTGCAGGCATGCCCACCACCTGCGTCGTCGAGCAGCTCGTCGACACCGGCCACCTGCTCGAGGGCTGGTGCCGGCTCCGCGCGGACGAGCGCTCCTTCGTGCCCACGGGCATCGTCAGCGTCCGCTCGTTCCGCACCACACCGGTCCGGCCGGGTGAGGCGCTAGCTGACGCGCATCTCGCCGAGCTCGGACCAGCCGTCCTGCTCCAGGGCGAAGTTGACAACTCTCGGGGTCTCCGCGAGGTGGGGCGGCAGCGCGGCCTGGGCGGCCTTGAAGTGGTCGGACTGCACGTGGGCGCTGCCCGCGTCGCCGTCCAGGAAGGCCTCGACCAGCACGTACTCGGTCGGGTCGTCGAGGCTGCGCGACCAGTCGAAGAACAGGCAGCCGGGCTCCGCGCGGGTGGCGGCGGTGAACGCAGCGGAGATCTCGGGCCAGCGGTCGGCGTCGTCCGGACGGACGCGGAACTTGGCGGTGATGAAGATCAAGGTGGCTCCTCGGGTCGCAGGGCTCGTCCTGGTGTGAACGTAGAGCCACCCCACCGCGGATCAGGACCGGGTGTGCGGGAGCGGCGCTCGCGCGACCCAGCGCTTGCGGCTACGGCGACCCGTGACCTGCGCCAGGTGTTCCGCGGGTTCAGCCGGGCGGACCTCCTGGTCATCGTCGGGCTGCTCGACCAGCTGCGGGCCGCCGAGCTCGCTGAGGTCGTGCCTCGACCGTGCAGCGGAGGTCCGAGTGCGTGGCTCCCGGCGTCCCGTGCCTTGCACTCGCATGGGGAGAGTGCTAACAAGGGGGTAGCACTCCTACGTGCCGAGTGCCAGATCTGCAGGTGAGACCGGCCGTCCGGTCGTCCGTCGCGGGCACCGAAGGATCAGCACGTCCCGACCGGGAGGACCCACAACACATGTCAAAGATCATCGCCTTCGACGAAGAGGCACGCCGCGGTCTTGAGCGCGGCATGAACCAGCTCGCCGATGCAGTCAAGGTCACCCTCGGCCCGAAGGGCCGCAACGTCGTCCTGGAGAAGAAGTGGGGCGCCCCCACGATCACCAACGACGGCGTCTCCATCGCCAAGGAGATCGAGCTCGAGGACCCCTACGAGAAGATCGGCGCCGAGCTCGTCAAGGAGGTCGCCAAGAAGACCGACGACGTCGCGGGCGACGGCACCACCACCGCCACCGTGCTGGCCCAGGCCCTGGTCCGCGAGGGCCTGCGCAACGTCGCGGCCGGCGCGAACCCGATGGGCCTGAAGAAGGGCATCGAGGCCGCCGTCGAGCGTGTTGTCGAGGCCATCGGCAAGGCCTCCAAGGACGTCGAGACCAAGGAGCAGATCGCCTCCACGGCCTCCATCTCCGCAGCAGACCCCACGGTCGGCGGCATCATCGCCGAGGCGATGGACAAGGTCGGCAAGGAAGGCGTCATCACCGTCGAGGAGAGCAACACCTTCGGCCTGGAGCTCGAGCTCACCGAGGGCATGCGCTTCGACAAGGGCTACATCAGCCCCTACTTCGTGACCGACCCGGAGCGCATGGAGGCCGTCCTCGACGACCCGTACGTCCTCGTCGTCAACTCCAAGATCGGCTCGGTCAAGGACCTGCTCCCGCTGCTCGAGAAGGTCATGCAGTCCGGCCGTCCGCTGGCGATCATCGCCGAGGACCTCGAGGGCGAGGCTCTCGCGACCCTGGTCGTCAACAAGATCCGCGGCACCTTCAAGTCCGCCGCCGTCAAGGCGCCCGGCTTCGGTGACCGCCGCAAGGCCATGTTGCAGGACATCGCGATCCTGACCGGCGCGCAGGTCATCTCCGAGGAGGTCGGCCTCAAGCTGGACACCGCGGGTCTCGAGCTGCTCGGCCGGGCCCGCAAGGTCGTCATCACCAAGGACGAGACGACCATCGTCGAGGGCTCGGGCGACGTCGACCAGATCGCCGGTCGCGTCAACCAGATCCGCGCCGAGATCGAGAACAGCGACTCCGACTACGACCGCGAGAAGCTGCAGGAGCGCCTGGCCAAGCTGGC
>Ga0335397_10005338_pt1 | contig 16842 bp, 15 predicted proteins | sample MAT04_FD_205740 | JGI IMG/M metagenome (GOLD analysis project Ga0335397, IMG submission 205740) | Freshwater microbial communities from Lake Fryxell liftoff mats and glacier meltwater in Antarctica - MAT-04 (spades assembly) (version 2) ... | reverse complement strand
CAATGCGCAGTTGATTGACGCCGGAACCCACCCGGACCTGTCACTGATCTCGTTCATCATGAACAAGGAAGGCAGCAAGCTGCGCAGCGAGATCGTCATCGACCAGATGCGCGAGCTGTCGCAAAAGCTGTCGATGACCCCGCAGTACGGCGTGGCCCAGGTGGCGGTGATCTATCCCGCCGATGCCATCAATCGCGCCGCTTGCAATGCACTGCTCAAAACCCTCGAAGAACCTTCACCCGGTCGCTACCTTTGGTTGATCAGCGCCGAACCCGCGCGACTGCCCGCCACCATCCGCAGCCGTTGCCAAAGGCTCGAATTCCGCCTTCCTCCGGCTGCTGAAGCGTTGGCATGGTTGCAGCAGCAGGGTCATACGGCCGCCGATGCAGCCGAGGCGCTCGAAGCGGCGCGAGGACATCCGGGGCAGGCTGACACCTGGCTGCGAGAGGGCGGCATGAGCCTGCGCAAGTCTGTGGCCAGCGACCTGTCGCGGCTGCAGCGGGGCGAGCTGGGGGTGGTGGAGACCGCGCAGCGCTGGGCGGCAGATGAACACGCCGACTCGCGTCTGCGTCACGCCGCCGACGTGGCCCTGGCCTACGCCGCGGATCCCCGCTTGACCGATCCTGCGCGATTGCACAAGCTGGCCTCCTGGTTTGATGCCGCCAATCGCACCCGGAACCTGCTCAGTACCACGGTGCGCAGCGACCTGGCGGTGGCGGACCTACTTTTAGGTTGGCACGACGCAACGCGCGTGCGGGCTGGCAACGGAGAGGTTGGATGAATGCAATGGCAGGTGGCGGACGACAGGGCATCCTGTCCCTGGCAGTCAAGGACAAGGCGGCGCTGTACAACGCCTACATTCCGTACGTGAAGAATGGCGGCATCTTCGTGCCCACCCCGAAGCGCTACTTCCTCGGTGACGAAGTGTTCCTGCTGCTTACCCTTCCCGATTCGAGCGAGCGCCTGCCGGTTGCTGGCAAGGTTATCTGGGTGACGCCGGTGGGCGCGCAGGGCGCGCGCGTGGCCGGCATCGGCGTGCAGTTCGCCGACACCAGCGAAGGCGAAGCGGTGAAGAGCAGGATCGAAACCCTGCTGGCGGGCACGCTCAACGCCGACAAGCCAACGCATACGATGTAGATGGGAAAGCCGGTGACAGCGAAGGCAAATGGCAAAGAGCAAGAGCTTTATCCATCGGCCAGTCGCAGGTGGTGCAGCCGCCGACTTCACCGCCGCAATGCGGCGACTTCACCAGAAAACGCAGCCGGAAAGCTGCGTTTCTGCTTTCAAAGACCCTTGAACAAATTTCCCAGTAGCAGCGTTGCCAGGCCCGCGCACACCAGCCAGAACGCGTAGGGCACCAGTGCCGGGATATAGCCAAGCCTGGCGGCAATGCCGAGACCGCCGAACAGAAGCGACAGGAAGAACATGCCCGTGGTCGGGGCGCTCAGGTTGAACATGGAAGACCTTGTACTGGTAATGGGAAGGCGACGGTCCCGCTTGTGCAGCGTGCCGCCGAAGGCGCGAGTGTAGGGCTCAGATGGCGGGCTCGCGCAAGTGCGGCGAATCCCAGCCCGGACGCGGCGCGAAGCGATCACCGTAGCGACCCTGCAAGACGCGCAGTTTTTCTACCAGCGCCTCGGCACCGGTAGCCTTGATGTGGGCAATGGGACCACCCCGGAAAGGCGCGAACCCGGTTCCGAATATCACGCCCGCATCGAGCAGGTCGCCATCGGCCACCACCCCGTCATGCAGGCATGCCACCGCCTCGTTGAGCAGCGGCAGGATCAGGCGATCCTCCAGGTCTGCCGGCGCCTGATACTCCTTCGGTACTTCCGGTTTGACCGCCTTGCCGCTGTCCCACTTGTACAGGCCCTGCCCATCCTTCTTGCCGCGCTGGCCCTGCTCTGGCGGCGTGTCCAATGCAGCCGGGATCGGAAGGCCGAGGAAAGGGGCCAGTTCCTTGCCGACGCCCGACGCCACGTCCAGGCCTACGGTATCGATCAACTCGATCGGCCCCATCGGCATGCCGAACCTCACCGCGACCTTGTCGATCACAGCGCCGGGAATGCCTTCGGAATACGCCGTCACTGCCTCGAGCATGTAGGGAAACAGCACGCGGTTGACCAGGAATCCCGGGGTGCCCGCCACTGGCACCGGCAACTTGTCGATGGCCTTGCAGAAAGCGGCCAGGCGCTTCTCGGTTTCCTGTGCCATGCCATCGTGATGAATGATTTCCACCAGCGGCATCAGCGCCACCGGATTGAAGTAGTGCAACCCTGCGAACTGCGCAGGCCGCTGGATGTGTTCGCGCAGTTCGGTCAGCGGGATCGATGAAGTGTTGGTGGTCAGCAGCGCATCAGCTTTCATGCGCGGCTCCAGCGACTGGTACAACTCGCGCTTGGCCTGGGGATTCTCGATGATTGCCTCGATCACCAGATCGGCTTCGGCCACGCCGGTGCCGGCCAGGTCGGCGCGCAGGCGCGCGGCAACCGCCGGTCGCCTGGTGTCGTCTTTCACGCGCTTTGCAAACAGTTCGTGCGCGCGGGTCATGGCTGGATCGATGAAGCGCTGCTCGCGATCCTGCAGCGTCACTTCAAATCCCTTGTAGGCCGACCACGCCGCGATATCACCGCCCATGACCCCGGCGCCGACCACATGCACGCGCTGGATGCCGTGGTCCTTGCCCGCCAGCGCCTTCAGCCGTTCGGTCAGGAAAAAGATACGGATCAGGTTGCGTGCGGTGGGCGTGCCGGCCAGCTTCACCACGCCGCGGCGCTCTGCATCCAGTCGCGCCTGGATGCTGCTGCCGCCGCTTTTTTGCCAGGTGTCGATCAATGCAAACGGAGCGGGGTAGTGCTCCTTGCGCGCCTTGCGCGAGACCTGCTTGACCATTTGCGGGCCCAGGATCTGGCGCGACGGCCAGCTATTGGTGAGCCAGCCCATGAAACGCTGCTTGAAGGCGCGCGGCGAGCCTTTCTGCGCCATGGCCACCGCGGCGTCCACCAGCAACGCAGGTTCCACCACCTTGTCCACCAGGCCCATACTTTTGGCTGCCGACGCTGACACGGTGCGTCCGGTAAGCATGAGGTCCATGGCCGCGGGCGCACCGACCAGGCGTGGGAGACGGGCGCTACCGCCCCAGCCCGGGAAAATTCCAAGCTTCACTTCGGGCAGGCCAAGGCGGGTGGAGCCATCACTCGATGCCACCCTGTAGCGGCATGCAAGTGCGATCTCGGTCCCGCCGCCCATGCAATGTCCATGGATCGCGGCCACTGTCGGGCAGGGCAATTCAGCGAGCTTCTGGAACACCGCCTGGCCGCGCCGGATGGCGTCGTTGACCGTTCCCTTGCGGTCGAATTCCTGGAACTCCTTCAAGTCCGCGCCGACGATGAAGCCCGCCGTCTTCGCCGAACGGATCACCACGCCCCTGGGTGGATCGATGGCGATACGTTCCACCAGATCGCCGAGTTCGATCAACACATCCTGCGACAGCGCGTTGACCGCTGCGCCCTGGCGATCGAGGCTGAGCACCACGATGCCGTCAGCGCGCGACTCCGTTTGCCAGTGGCTGAATCGGAGCCCGTCGAAGCTTGCTGCCATGATCTGGACCATCCGTTTGCGTATGGGTAGGGCGACTATCATCCCGAGGTTGTTTAACCCACGTCAAACCCCACTGATTTAAAGAGGCCATGACCGAAGGCAGGCGCCGCGTTTGCACGAGTGGTCTGAATCCTGGATGGAGCTCTGTTTTTCAAGCCTCTGAACTTTTCCCCGCAGTAGCGGTCACAGTGCTCGGCCATCCGCCGAGCCCGACAGGAGTGCGGCGCGGCATGGCCGATGTGGATCCACCAATCGAAACACCTCAGGAGTTGGACCTCGAGCTGGTCAGGCGTGTCCAGCGTGGCGAAAGCGCCGCGTTCGACCTGCTGGTGCGCAAGTACCAGCACCGGATCCTGGCGTTGATCGGACGCTATATCCATGACTGGAGCGAGTGCCAGGATGTCGCGCAGGATACGTTCATGCGCGCTTATCGTGCGCTCGGGAATTTCCGCGGCGATGCCCAGTTCTATACCTGGTTACACCGGATTGCAGTGAATACAGCCAAGAACCACCTTGTAGCTTCCAAACGCCGGCCACCCAATGCCGATGTCGATGCCGCCGATGCCGAACAGTTCGACGGTGGTGCGCGCCTGCGCGATACCGACACTCCCGAGCGCGAGCTGATGCGCCAGGAGCTCGAACGCACGGTGATGAAGGCGGTCGAAGGATTGCCGGAAGAGCTGCGCACCGCCATCAGCCTGCGCGAGGTCGATGGACTGAGCTATGACGAAATCGCCCTGAAAATGGACTGTCCCATCGGCACCGTGCGCTCGCGGATCTTCCGCGCCCGCGAAGCGATCGATGCCTTGCTGCGCCCACTGGTCGACACCCAGAGCGCCACCCGCGAGCGTGCACGCACATGACCATCGAAAAAATCGATCTGCATTATCACCAGCAGCTGTCGGCACTCATGGACGGCGACCTGGATCCGGATCAGGCGCGTTTCCTGCTGCGTCGCCTGCAACATGATTCGGAACTTACCGGCTGCTGGGAACGCTGGCAGCTATGCGGCGATGTGCTGCGCGGCCAGGCCCAGGCACCGGCGCCGGAAGGCTTTGCCGAACGCATTGCCTTTTCAATAGCGGCAGTGGCGCAGCCGGTGGCTTCGGCTTCAAGCGGCCTTCGCGGTCGCCTGGCCAAATGGGGCGGTGGTGCGCTTGCTGCCTCGATCGCTGCAGTGGCGTTGTTCATGGTTCGGCAGCAGGTGCCCCAGGACGTCCCTGCGCCGCAGTCCAGTGCCGTGGCCAGCCAGATGCCTTTGGAAGCGCTGCCAGCAGGACCGGCACTGGCAGACGCCACGCCTGCCGCGCCGCAAACTTTGAATGCGATCGACGCAGGCGCTGCGGTCGCTGCTGCGGGAGCAGCCAGCGCACCGCTGCGCCCGGCAGGCACCTCCAGCCCCACCCGCGGGAGTGCCACCCGCACGCAGCAGGCATCGCGCGCGACTGCGCTTGTACGCGCTCCAGAACGCGCGACGGCCGCCGTCTCGCTGCCGATCATGCATGCCATCGCCACCGCACCCGCGAATGCAGGCCGTTCCGATCCGTTTGCCGATGTGCGGATCGAGTCACCGGTGGCGCGTCCGTGGCCGCGCGCGGTGCTGCCACAGTACTCGCCGGCCGGTGGCGGGTTCAATGCCGGATTTTCGACCGATCGCAGTGCAATATCCTTCTATCCGTTCGACCCGCGCCTGCCTGCGACGCCTCCGGTTGCCCTGCCCGAATCCGCTCGCAATGAGTGAGTGCGTGGAGGCGCTGCGCGCGCACTTCGCAATGACGCTGGCGCTAATCGCCAAGCACTTCTGCACCCCAGCTTTCACGATTTTCAGAGGCCTGACTTCCCATGACCCTTAGCGTTCGAAACGGCCTGTTTGGCCTGCTTGTCCTCACTTCGCCGCTGGCGGCCTGCGCCCAGCAGGATGGCGTTGCGGCGTCATCGTCCGTTGCCACGGCACTGCCCTCGATCGCGCAAAGCAGCGCGCCGCAAATCGTCACCGGACTGCCGGATTTCACCCAGTTGGTGGAGCAGGTCGGTCCCGGCGTGGTCAATATCGAAGCCACCAGTTCTGGTCGCCCGGTGGCGAGCGGTCAGCAGCAAACGCCCGAGATGGACCAGATGCCGGAGTTCTTCCGCCGGTTCTTCGGGCCCGAGTTCCAGATGCCGCCTGGGCAAGGGTCGCAGGGTCCTCAAGGTTCCCAGGGTCCCCAGGGTCCTCGTCCGCGTGGCCGTTCGATGGGCAGCGGGTTCATCATTTCGCCCGATGGCTATGTGCTTACCAACCATCACGTGGTCGATGGCGCCGATGAGGTCAAGGTCAAGATGCCCGATCGGCGCGAATTCATCGCCAAGGTCGTGGGTAGTGACCAGCAATACGATGTGGCGTTGCTGAAGATAGAAGCCAAGGATCTGCCTTCGATTCGCCTGGGCACGTCGCGAAATCTCAAGCCGGGCCAGTGGGTGGTGGCGATCGGTTCGCCGTTTGGCCTCGATCACTCCGTGACTGCGGGCATCGTCAGCGCTACCGGGCGTGCCAACCAGTTCGCCGACCAGCGCTATGTGCCTTTCATCCAGACCGACGTGGCCATCAACCAGGGCAATTCCGGTGGTCCGCTGCTCAATACCTCGGGTGAAGTGATCGGCATCAACTCGCAGATCTTTTCCGCATCCGGCGGCTACATGGGCATCAGCTTTGCGATTCCGATCGATCTTGCAATGAACGCGGCCGACCAGATCAAGAAGACCGGCAAGGTCAGCCGTGGGCAGCTTGGTGTGCTGGTGGGGGAAGTCACGCCCGATATTGCCAAGGGCTTCAAACTGCCTGACAGCCGCGGCGCGCTGGTCAATGACATCGTTCCCGAAAGTGCCGCGGCCAATGCCGGCCTCGAGCCCGGCGATGTGATCCGTTCGGTCGACGGTGCGGCGATCAATGCGTCCAGTGACCTGCCGCCGCTGATCGGCGCGATGGCGCCGGGGACGAAGGTGAAGTTGGGCATCCTGCGCGAGGGCAAGGCGCGAGACGTTACCGTCACGCTGACCACGCTGGAAGAAGATGCGGTCGCCGCGAGCGGGCCAGTGCCGTCATCGGGTGGGTCAGCGGCGCCGGCCGCACCAGCCAACTCGGCGCTGCTCGGAATTTCCGTAGCTGAACTGGATGCCACCAGCCGCAGGCAGTTGACGCTCGAGGCCAACCAGGGCCTGCGCATCGCCACGGTGGAAGGCGAGGCCGCGCGCGAGGCAGGTCTGGCGCCTGGCCTGATCATCCTGCAGGTCGGCCGCACCGAAGTGGGCAGCGTGTCCACTTTCAACCAGGCGCTGCGGGGAGTCAAATCCGGAGACGTGGTCATGTTGCTGCTGCGCGATCCGCGTAGCGGCGCCACCCGCTTCAGCGCGGTTACTGCCGCCGAAGACTGACGGCGCGTGTCCAACGTACCCACGCCACTGCCGCCGGCAGGCGTGGGCCGTTGCCGGCGTGCGACAATGGCGCGTTAATCCAGATGACGGCCGCCAGGCCGACCCCATGCAGCCCCAATCCAACGCGCCAAACGACGCGCCCGCCGCGATTCCCGACTTCATGCGGAACATCCGCAACTTTTCGATCATCGCCCACGTCGACCACGGTAAGTCGACCCTGGCCGATCGCATCATTCAGCTGTGCGGAGGCCTGGAAGCACGCGAGATGGAAGCGCAGGTGCTAGATTCGAATCCGATCGAACGCGAGCGCGGCATCACCATCAAGGCGCAGTCCGTATCGTTGCCGTACACCGCCAAAGACGGCGTTACCTACCAGCTGAATTTCATCGATACGCCCGGCCACGTCGACTTCAGCTACGAAGTCTCGCGGTCGCTGGCGGCCTGCGAAGGCGCGCTGCTGGTGGTGGACGCCGCGCAGGGTGTCGAGGCCCAGTCAGTCGCCAACTGCTACACCGCAGTGGAGCAGGGCCTGGAAGTGGTGCCGGTGCTGAACAAGATCGACCTGCCCACCGCCGACATCGAAAAAGTGAAGGCCGAAATCGAGGCCGTTATCGGCATCGATGCCGAGGACGCGGTAGCCATCAGCGCCAAGACGGGGCTGAACGTGGTCGACGTGCTGGAAGCGATCGTCAAGCGCATCCCGCCGCCGCGTCCGCGCGATACCGACAAGCTGCAGGCGCTGATCATCGATTCCTGGTTCGACAATTACCTGGGCGTGGTCTCGCTGGTGCGGGTGATGCAGGGCGAAATCGTACCCGGCACCAAGATGCTGGTGATGTCGACCGGCCGCACCCACCTGGTCGACAAGGTGGGCGTGTTCACGCCCAAGCGCAAAGAGCTGAAAAAACTCGGCGCCGGCGAAGTGGGCTGGATCAATGCCTCGATCAAGGACGTGCACGGCGCGCCGGTCGGCGATACCTTGACGCTGGCGAGTGACCCGGCATCCAGGCCGCTGCCCGGTTTCCAGGAAATGCAGCCGCGCGTATTCGCCGGCCTGTTCCCGGTCGATGCCGAGGATTACCCGGACCTGCGCGAGGCGCTGGAAAAACTCCGTCTCAACGATGCCGCGCTGCGTTTCGAACCCGAGAGTTCGGAAGCCATGGGTTTTGGATTTCGTTGCGGGTTCCTCGGCATGCTGCACATGGAAATCGTGCAGGAGCGCCTGGAACGCGAGTACGACCTCAACCTGATCAGCACCGCGCCCACCGTGGTGTATGAAGTGCTCAGGACCGACGGCACCATCCTGACCCTGGACAACCCGTCCAAGCTGCCGCAGTCCAACCTGGTCGACGAAATCCGCGAACCCATCATTCGCGCGAATATCCTCACGCCGCCCGACTACGTGGGCAACGTCATAACCCTGTGCGAAGAGAAGCGCGGCAGCCAGATCAGCATCAGCTACCTGGGCTCGCAGGTGCAGATCAGCTATGAGCTGCCGATGGCCGAAGTGGTGCTGGACTTCTTCGACCGGCTGAAATCGGTGTCCCGTGGTTACGCCTCGCTGGACTACCACTTCCTGCGTTTCGAGGCCGGCCCGTTCGTGCGCATCGATACGCTGATCAACGGCGACAAGGTCGATGCGTTGTCGCTGATCGTGCACCGTCAGCACGCCGACCGTCGTGGTCGCGAACTGACCGAGAAGATGCGCGAACTGATCCCGCGACAGATGTTCGACGTCGCCATCCAAGCCGCCGTCGGTGCCCAGGTGATCGCCCGCAGCACGGTCAAGGCGATGCGCAAGAACGTGCTGGCCAAATGCTATGGTGGCGACATCAGCCGCAAGAAGAAGCTGCTGGAAAAGCAGAAAGCGGGCAAGAAGCGCATGAAGCAGGTGGGCAGCGTGGAAATCCCGCAGGAAGCCTTCTTGGCCGTGCTGCAAATGGACAACAAGTGATCTTTCCTTCTCCTGTCGGGAGAAGGTGTCCTAAGGGCGGATGAGGGTACGGCGAAATCCCGATGGCTGGACATCGGGATTTCGCCGTACCCTCACTTCAACCCCTCACCCATGGGGGAGGGGCTTTCAATGGAGCAAACATGGTCTGGTTCGAAACGATCCTCGTAGTGCTCACCCTGCTGACCGGTACCATCTGGCTGCTGGACAAACTGTTCTTTGCCAAGCGACGGGTTGCCGCGGGCGGGCTGCTCGACGAAGAGCCAGTGTTGGTGGATTACTCGCGCGCGTTCTTCCCGGTCCTGGCCATCGTGCTGGTGTTGCGCAGCTTTATTGCCGAGCCGTACAAGATCCCTTCGGCGTCGATGATGCCCAACCTGCTGATCGGCGATTTCATCCTGGTCAACAAGTTTGCCTACGGGCTGCGGCTGCCGATCAACAACCACAAGTTCGTCGCCCTCGGCGAGCCGGCGCGCGGCGACGTGGTGGTGTTCAAACCACCGCACGATCCGCAGAACAACTGGATCAAGAGGGTGATCGGCCTACCAGGCGATACCATCGCCTTCGAGGGCAACACCGTGTCGATCAACGGTGAGCCGCTGGATTACCAGGTACTCGGTACTTATACCGGTCGCGGCGTGGCCCAGGGCACCGAGAGCGCGAGCCTGTTGCTCGAGGCGTTGCCAGGACGGCCGCATGAAGTGCTCGAAGGCCTGGACCGGACCGTTGGTGAGGGTGAATGGGTGGTGCCGTCGGGCCACTATTTCGTCATGGGCGACAATCGTGATAATAGCGAGGACGGTCGCTTGTGGCCGCAGACCAATTTCCTGCCTGAGGAAAACCTGCGCGGCAAGGCGTTCCTGGTGTGGCTGAACTGCGAGGGGTGGTTCTGCAAGGGAAGTTTCGATCCGTCGCGGATCGGGACCAAGATCCAATAATCTGAAGTAACAGCTCGGGGATGGGGATATGAAGCGCAATTTACGGACGAACAAAAAGCAAGGCGGCATGACGCTGATGAGTTTCCTGGTGGTGCTGGCGGTGGTGGGGTTCGCTGCCTATATCGGGATGAAACTGTTTCCGATGTATCAGGAGTACTACTCGGTGCGCAGCGCGGCCAAGGGGTTGGCTGGTGAACCGGGCGTAGGCGACATGGACCCGTCAAAGGTCCAGGACCTGTTCTTCCGACGCCTGTACATCAACTACTCGGAAAACGTGAAAAACGAGAACGTCAAGATCACGCGCATCGACAGTGGCTGGAACATGAAGGTCAACTACGAAGTGCGGCGCTCGCTGGTAGGCAACCTGGATGTCGTCGGCGTGTTCGATATCTCCCAGGACCTGACCCGGCACGGTGGCACAGATTGAGCTGAACCCACGTCACGGTGAGCTAGGTGGCTACCGTTTCAATGATCCGGGCCTGCTGACGCAGGCCCTGACCCATCGCAGTGCCGGCGCTCCGCATAACGAGCGCCTTGAATTCCTCGGCGACAGCATCGTCAACCTGCTGGTCGCCGAACTGCTTTTCCTGCGCTGGCCCAAGGCCGACGAAGGTGCGCTGACGCGCGCACGCGCCGAACTGGTGCGCGAAGCCGCACTGGCCGTGATTGCAAAGGAACATGCACTCGGCGCGCGCCTGATCATGGGCCCCGGCGAAATGAAGTCCGGCGGCCATCGACGTGATTCCATCTTGGCCGATGCGCTGGAAGCGGTCGTGGCTGCCATCTACATGGATTGCGGCTTCGACGCCTGTCGCAGCGCGATACTGCCATGGTTCGAATCGGCGTTGGCGGCGCTGCCGGTGGGCAAGCCCGGTAAGGACCCCAAGACCCGACTGCAGGAATGGCTTCAGGGTCGACAGCGTGCGCTACCGCTTTACGAGCTGGTACTGGAGAGCGGTGACGATCACGCCAAGCTCTTCCGCGTAGGCTGCAGCATTGCCGAACCGCCTTTGAATGCCGAAGGCGAGGGCACATCGCGCCGCAACGCCGAGCAGGCCGCAGCGGCGGCATTGCTGGAACAACTGGAAGGCATGAAGTGAATACAACATCTTCGAACGGCAGCAGCCATCGTAGCGGCAGCATCGCCGTCATCGGCCGGCCCAATGTCGGCAAGTCGACCCTGGTCAACGCGCTGGTCGGTGCCAAGGTCAGCATCGTGTCCAATCGCCCGCAGACCACGCGACACCGGCTGCTCGGCATTGCCACGTTTGCCGAAGGGCAGATCGCGCTGGTGGACACGCCTGGCCTGCATCGCCAGCAGGGCAAGTTCTCCGCGTCGGCCATGAGCCGGGTCATGAACCGCACTGCGCGCGGCGCGCTGGAAGGCGTGAATGCCGGCCTGCTGGTGGTCGAAGCCGGGCGCTGGGACGATGAGGATTCCACCGCCTACAAGGTGCTGCACGACACCGGCATCCCGGTAGTGCTGTGCGTGAACAAGATCGATCGTCTGCGCGACAAGGGCGAGTTGCTTCCGTACCTGGCCAAGGCCACCGACGGGCGCGAATTCACCGCGGTGCATCCGATCTCGGCGCTCAAGCGCAACGGCCTGGATATCCTCGTCAAGGAGCTGCTGCAACTCTTGCCGCTGGCGCCGCCCATGTTCGGCGAAGACGAAATCACCGACCGCAGCGAGCGCTTCCTCGCCGGCGAACTGCTGCGCGAACAACTGATGCGCCTGCTCGGCGCCGAACTTCCCTACGCCACCACCGCCGAGATCGAGCGCTTTGCCGAAGATGGCCAACTACTGCGCATCGGCGCAGTGATCTGGGTCGAGCGCGAAAGCCAGAAGGCGATCGTGATCGGCAAGGGCGGGGCGCGGCTGAAGGAAATCGGCAGCAAGTCGCGCATCCAGATGGAGCGCCTGTTCGGGCGCAAAGTGTTCCTGGAAACCTGGGTGCGCGTACGCGAAGGCTGGTCCGGTGACGAGTCGGCGCTCAAGGCGTTCGGGTACGGTGATGGCTGAGAGAGGCCGGAAACCGGTAGCCGGTAGCCGGTAGCCGAGGCTCATGACCGCTGGATACCCGTCGGTGGGTTGTTACCAGGGCAATCGCATCAGGGATGCCCGGTTCTCGGCTCCGAGGCCCCTTTTTCGGACTCTTCCCATGGCGCCCGGTTTGCGGTTCCGCACTTCTCCCATATGCGCATAGTCGGCGAATCCGCCTACGTGCTGCACGCACGCGCGTGGCGCGAGACCAGCCTGCTGGTGGAGGTGCTGAGTGAACATCACGGTCGGCTGGGTCTGGTGGCGCGCGGGGTGCAGGGGCCGAAGAAGCAAGTGATTCGTGCCGCGTTGCAACCGCTGCAGCACATCCGCATGGACGCGTTGCTGCGTGGCGAGCTGGCGAACCTGATAACGACCGAAGCGCTGGACACCGCCCCGCGGCTGTCGGGTGAAACCATGCTGGCGGCCTTCTACGTCAACGAACTGGTGATGCGTCTGGCTCAGCGCCAGGACCCACAGCAGGACCTGTACCAGGCCTACGCACGTATGCGTGCGCGACTGGGCCACGGCGAATCCCTCGCCTGGACCCTGCGCCGGTTCGAACGTGATCTGCTGGATGCGCTGGGTTCCGGATTCGACCTGTCACACGAGGGTGATGGACTGCCGATCGATCCGGCCGCGCGCTACCACCTCGATCCCGAACAGGGTCCACAGCGGTTGCTGAGCGATCGCGGTCGCGACCAGCGCAGCACTGCGGCCACCGGCAGTGCACTGCTGGCGCTTGCGAGCGATCGGCAGCCCGGCACTGAGGATCTGGCCAGTCTGCGCCTGGCCCTGCGCAGTGTCCTCAGCCATCATCTCGGCGGACGCGGTTTGAAGTCGTGGGAAATGCTGGGCGAACTGGGGCGAGTCAAACCCATCGAATCAAGTTAGGTCCGCTGCTGCTATTCGACGCTGGCCAGTGTCTGCTGCAAGGTCTGGTCGAATTCGGCCACCCGATCGCCATCTTCCAGGTCATTTTCCAGTTGTGCCGCTGCTGCATTGAGACGCAGCGCACCGACGAAACCACTGCTTGCCTTGAGCTGGTGCAGCTCGTGACGCGCCGACGGAAGATCACGTTGCCGCAGCGCGGTGATGATGGTCGAATGCTGGCGGCCCAGTTCCTGCACGAACATGCGGCGCAGGACGGCGAGGTTCTCGCGATTGCCGCTCAAGGCCGAGAGCGCAACAGTGTCGTCCCACAGCGCGTGCACCATGAACGGGGACTCAGCTACCCGCAGCGACGGGCTGGCTCCGGTTCCAAGCCAGTGGAGTACGCGACCCTGCAATTCTCGCGCAGTCAGCGGCTTGAGCACCACAGCGGCGAAACCCGCTGCCAGCAGCTGCGCGCCCAGCGCAGGCGAGTCGTCTGCGGTGTGAGCCAACGCAATGGTGTTGGCGTGCCGCTCGCGCAGGCGTGCCAGCAGTTCGATGCCGCTGCCGTCGGGCAGGTTGGCATCCAGCAGCCACAAATCGTGCGAGCCGGTGCAGGTGAGTGCGGCGGCTATCGAGTCGACCGCGTCCACCTGCGCCGGCAAGGCTTCGAGTACCGCGGCCATGAAACTGCGGCTGGTGGGGTCGTCTTCGACCAGCAGCAGCTGCGGCGTGATTCCATCCCCGTTAGACATCGCTATGCTGCCTCCATGCCCCGACGCATCTTACCGCTGCTGTTGCTGTCCACGATGCTGGCGCTGGTGCAGGCTGGACCGGTGCAAGCCCGGGTGATGGTCGCGCACATTGCAAAGGTGACTACGGGCGTGGCGACACTGCACGACGTGCAAGTCAGGCTGGAGTGGCCGGCCAACGCCATCGAGGGGCAGCTGGTAATCCAGGCGCGGCGCGTGGTCGCACCCGACCTGGGCTATCGCTTCGAGCGCCTGGCCTGGCGTTGCCCATTGCAGCGCAGCTGGCGTTGCGAAGGGCAGATCCGCAGTGCCGGGCGCGTGCCGCTGCGGCTGTCGGTAGACCTGGCAAGTGCCACTACCGATGCTGAGTTGTCGCAAGGTTCCGCGCATCTGAGCCTGCACCGCAACGTCGCAAGTCCCGACCTGACTCGCATCGATCTTGCACGCGTGCCGCTGCTGTGGGCACAGGCGCTGTTGGCGCAGGGTTGGGCCGATGCGGGTTTGAAAACGGGTGTCATGAGCGGTTCGCTGGATGTGGATGTGCCCGTTGCAGGGCCGCTGCGAGTCGACGGACGACTGGACGTGTCGCAGCTGGCGCTGGATACCCCCGACGGCGCCATAGCGGCCGAAAACCTGGGTGCGCAGCTCGAAATCGATTACCGCAGGTTCGCCACCAAAACCCTGGTCACGGTCGATGGTCAATTGCGCGGCGGCGAATTGCTGGTTGGCAACGGTTACATCGCTTTGCCCCCAACCCCCGTGCAGCTCAGCGTGACCGCAAGCCAGGATGCCGGCGCGGGCTGGCAGCTTGCGCAGCTGAGGTGGGATGACGGCGATTCATTGCGGGTGGCCGGCAGTGTGGAATTCGACAACGCCGGCAACCTGAGTGGTGCGGACCTGCAACTGGACAGCGCCAATCTGGCACCGCTGCGTCCTCGTTATCTGTCTGGCTGGCTGGGTCAGCTGGGGCTGGGCGAAATGCAGTTGACAGGCGCTATTTCTGCGCATATGCAGGTCAGCGACACGGGACTGCAGCAAGCCGAACTGAAGTTGCGCGAGGTGTCGCTGGTGGACGCACGACAGCGGTTCCGCATCGACAGTTTGAATGGTGATCCTGCTTTTTCGTCCTCTGGACCAACCAATAGCCGGCTGCAGTGGGGTGGTGGCCAGCTGATGGGAATTGAATTCGGAGCGGTCAACCTTCCGTTGCATAGCGCGCAAGGTCGATTGGCCCTGACTGAAGTGGTGTCGGTGCCCATGCTGGGCGGTTCACTGCGATTGGAAAACCTGGGCCTGCGCCCGCCAGCCAATGGCCGCGGCATGCAAATTGAAACCGGGCTCACCTTGCAGGGGCTGGATGTGGGCATGCTTGCCAAGGCGATGGACTGGCCCGCCTTCGAAGGCCGGCTAGCCGGGCGCATACCGCAAATGCGCTATGCCGATGACCGGCTCGATTTCGACGGCGGGCTCACGGCGCAGATGTTCGAAGGCACGGTGCAGGTTTCGGGACTGGCCATGGAGCGCCCGTTCGGCACTGCGCCGACGCTGTCTGCCGATATCGTTTTCGACGACATGGACCTGCAGTCGCTCACGGGTGTTTTCGGGTTCGGTGAAATCACTGGCGCACTCGACGGCAGTATCCGCCAGCTGCGCCTGGTGGACTGGACCGCGCAGGCGTTCGATGCCGAATTGCATACCGATCTGTCGTGGCAGGGACGGCAACGCATCAGCCAGCGCGCGGTGCAGGATCTGTCCAGCGTGGGCGGTACCGGTGGCGGGCTCGGCAACAGTGTGCAGGCGCAGGCGCTTAAACTTTTCGATGATTTCCGCTATCGGCAGATTGGCATCCGCTGCACGCTGGCCAACGATGTTTGCGAGATGGACGGTCTTGGTTCAGCCGGCAAGGGCTTTATTATCGTGCGGGGTTCGGGGCTGCCACGATTGAATGTGGTGGGATTCAACCGCAGGGTCGACTGGCCCACGCTGGTGGAAAGACTGGTGGCCGTCACCCAGGGCGACACCACGCCAGTCATCGAATGATTCTTCAGGAGAAACACATGCTTCGTTTGTTTGGATCCGCCTTGACAGCCACGCTGCTGCTCAGCGCCTGCGTCACCATCAATGTCTACTTCCCCGCTGCCGAGGCGCAGGAAGCGGCCAAGGAATTCGTCGAGAACGTGATAGGCGATGAGGTGCCGGGTACCCCTGTTGCCCCCGGCGGCAGCGCTTCGTTGCAAGCGCAGCCATCGTTCAACTGGCTGGCCTTGGTCGGTATTGGCACCGCGTATGCACAGGAACGCGCCGACATCAGCATCAGCACGCCTGCCATCCAGGCCATCCAGAACCGCATGGCGGCGCGTTTCAAGACGCAGCTGCAAGCGGGTTTCGACGCAGGCGCACTGGGCCTGACCCGCGACGGCATGATCGAAGTCCACGATGCCTCCAAACTCGGGCTGAAGGATCGGGTGGCGATCACCCAGGCCGTCGCCGAGGACAATCGTGACCGCAAGGCCGTATACCGCGAGGTGGCGGTGGCCAATGGCCATCCCGAATGGGAAGCGCAGATCCGCGAAACCTTTGCCGCGCAATGGATCGCCAGCGCGCGCAGTGGCTGGTGGTATCAGGACGCGGGCGGCTGGAAGCAGAAGTAGTCTTTAGCCTGCTTCCTGCGGCCAGCCGCAGGAAGCAGGGAAAGCAGCACATCTGCGACAATACGCGCCCCAATCGCACGTGGAACTTCGTGGCACGACAACACCGCGCACCGCGCATCGACAAGACCCCGTTTGAAGCCGAGATCGTTGATCACAGTCACGATGGGCGCGGGGTCGCGCGTAGGGAGGGGAAGACGGTGTTCGTGTCGGGTGCGCTGCCGGGCGAGCGGGTGATCGCCGAGCAGACGGCAAAGAACCGCCATTTCGATGAAGCCCGTGCCTTGGAAGTGCTGCGCGCTTCCGAGCATCGAGTGCAGCCGCGTTGTCCGCACTTCGGCACCTGCAGCGGCTGCGTGCTGCAGCACCTGGACGAAGGCCAGCAGATCCTGCTCAAGCAACGCGTGCTGCTGGAGAATCTGGAGCGCATCGGTCATGTCACGCCGCAGACGGTGCTGCCGCCGCTGACGGGCGCCAGCTGGGGCTATCGGCGCAAGGGGCGTTTTTCGGTAAGGCGAGTGGACAAGAAGGGCAAGACGCTGGTGGGTTTTCGCGAAATCGACCCGCGTTTCGTTGCCGACCTGCACGTCTGCCACACCGTGATCTCGCATATCGGCTTGCGCGTCGA
>Ga0335397_10005336_pt1 | contig 16842 bp, 9 predicted proteins | sample MAT04_FD_205740 | JGI IMG/M metagenome (GOLD analysis project Ga0335397, IMG submission 205740) | Freshwater microbial communities from Lake Fryxell liftoff mats and glacier meltwater in Antarctica - MAT-04 (spades assembly) (version 2) ... | reverse complement strand
CTAACATAGCTACCTGCCTTGTTTTGATGGTATCTTTTTTAAGATTATCCATACTCAGTGCCGGAGAACTGCTGATGGGCAACTGTACTTTTACAGGTTGAAAATTTTTAGGATTACCATCAGCAGGAACTGAATGGTTCATTGGTAATATTGGGCCGGCCGGCACTTTTATTCCCAAAGCATCTGCAACATTGGCGGCAAGGGTTTTATCTACCTGGGTAAGTAAACCAACCATTCTTTGCCTGATAGCCGGAATAGTTACTTTGCTCAATTCAAAACGAAGCGCATCTGTTAAATGTGCTTTTTCTGCTTCGCTCTGGCTATTGAAAAATAATGTAGCCTGGCTAAAATGATCAAAGAAACTCTGGCTTCTTGCCCTGATTTTTTTTGCATCAATTCTTTCTTCATGACTGGTAAATCCACCTTCCGACTGTTTGGCCTGAAATGGGCAACCGCCTCCAATACTATTAGGTTGGTAAGATGCTATGCCACTGTTTATCTGTTGGCGCATATGACCATCCCGCTGGTTATTATGTACCGGATTTACAGAACGGTTAATGGGCAACTCATGAAAATTGGCACTGCCCAGCCTGGATAATTGTGTATCGGTATAAGAAAATAACCTGCCCTGTAATAATGGATCATTGCTAAAGTCAATGCCCGGCACCAAATGCCCCGGGTGAAAAGCTACCTGTTCCGTTTCTGCAAAGAAATTTTCAGGATTTCGGTTCAGGGTCATCTTGCCAATTATTTTTACAGGTACCATTTCTTCCGGTACCAGTTTGGTGGGATCCAGTAAATCGAAAGGAAATTTATTTTCATCTTTTTCATCAATGATTTGTACACCCAGTTCCCATTCAGGAAAAGCACCACTATCTATAGCTTCCCACAAATCTCTCCGGTGAAAATCTGAATCTTTTCCTGATATACGGGTGGCTTCATCCCATGCAACAGCATATACGCCCAACAATGGTTTCCAATGAAATTTTACGAAAGAAGATTTTCCTGCTTCATTTATAAATTTAAACGTATGCACACCAAATCCTTCCATCATTCTTAAACTTCGTGGAATAGCACGATCGCTCATGGCCCACATAATCATATGCATACTTTCGGGCATTAAAGAAATGAAGTCCCAAAAAGTATCATGCGCAGAGGCAGCCTGCGGCATTTCGTTATGGGGCTCTGGTTTTACTGCATGAATGAGATCAGGAAATTTGATGGCATCCTGTATAAAAAATACCGGCATATTATTTCCTACCAAATCATAATTACCCTCATCTGTATAAAATTTTACAGCAAAACCTCTTACATCCCTTGCCAGGTCGGTAGAACCACGGGAACCTGCCACTGTAGAAAACCGCACAAATAACGGGGTTTTTGTGCCCGGATTTTGTAAAAAACCAGCCTTGGTATATTTAGACATTGATTCATACAACTCAAAAACACCATGTGCTGCAGACCCCCTGGCATGTACAATTCTTTCCGGAATACGTTCATGATCGAAATGGGTTATTTTTTCTCTCAGAATAAAATCTTCTAAAAGAGTGGCACCCCGCTCCCCTGCTTTTAAAGAATTTTGGTCGTCATTTATTTTAAGTCCCTGGTTTGTGGTTAAAAACTGGTCCTGCCCATTTTCAATGTCTGGTTGCAGGTCCTGTAATTTTTTATCCGCTGTTGATGGTTTTGAATTTTTCTTTGCCATTATATGAAGGTTTAGATAAAGATGTAATCAAATGATATGCTACAATTTTTGGATGAACTTTTCAAAACCAATTCCTTTTTAGCTGGGGGTGTTCCTACAGATAATAGCAGTACAATTTTATAAAAAGCTACTGTAGTAGAGTGATTTTTTTATTTATTTTTTATAAGGTTATGTGCGCTATGCATATTTATTGTAGAACATTCACCACATTAGGGCACTTTTTTTCACATGACAGGCTGCTATAATATCACTTTGCTTCCCAAAAAATAATAATTCGATTAGTTTTCTTACAAAAGATGCTGATACTTTGTTATGGCATTTTCTCCTATTTTTTATTAATTAGGCATTGGGAAATATCTGGAACATAATTTTAGCCTTGCATAATGAGAATGATCATCAAAATGGATGTCTTAAATCATTGCTATGCCTGCTGGCACGGAATAGTTTTGTTACATAAAAAATACATTATGACTGGCAAAACAGACGGGCAAAATTTCTTTGAAGTAAAACTTAACTGGCTTGCAGATACCAGGGGCGTGCTTACAGCAAAAGATGCAGAGGGTTCTGTTCATGTGGCCACACCACCGGAATTTGGTGGAGAAGGAAAACCATGGACACCGGAACATTTATTTCTAAGTTCAATCAGCAGTTGCTTTATGACAACTTACCTGGCGTTTTCCAAAAAAATACATTTTGATATTACTAACCTGGAGTGTAATGCAATTGGCCAAATTGAAATAATAGAAGGCAAGTATAAATTCACAAATATCAATCTATATCCCAAAGTGTATATCGCAAATGAAAGCCTTAGCCAAAAAGCCCATCTGGCCCTGGAAAAAACGCATAAATATTGTCTTATTTCCAATTCTGTAAATGCAACCATTTTGTATCACAGCGAAATTTTGATTGATCAAAATTCAAAAGATACAAAGGCTGAATTCAAAAGTACAATTGCAGGCAGTTAAAATTTTAGCATGGTTACAAACCATTATAATGTAACAAAAATGGCAGAATATACAATTGCATTAATGCTGGTAATATTGTTGTTGAGCCGTTTTGGGAGGGAAGTTGCAGCATGGGTATTAAAAATATTGTATGATTTTTTTATACAACACAATGGCTGATTGCCTTTTGTTATTTCCCAAACAGTGTGACTGTTTTTTAATTATTTAAAAAAAAGGTTTGTCCTGTTTTATATGGACAAACCTTTTTTAAAAAATAAATATTTTAAACCAAACGGTTTAATAAACGGTATTACTATTTTATTGCTGCTGTATTCAATTCGGTATCGGCAATACTGGTTAAAAGTTCATCGCATTTTTTTTCTTCATCCAACGTTTTTAAAAGATGATTTAAGGCTTCTTTTTCTCCCAGCACTTTTGCAAATGCAGCCAAAGTACCATAGGTTGCAATTTCATAATGCTCTACTTTTTGTGCAGCTCCAATGATACCAGCATCTCTTACATCACCGGGCGCTGTTTCTTCCATTACACCCTGTCCTTCTTTTAATAATCCTTCCATGGCATCACATTTTTTTGCTACGGCCTTTTTTCCAAGGGTGCTAAAAATCTTTTCAAGCCTTGATATATGCTCATTTGTTTGAACAAGGTGATCGGCAATTGCTTGTTTTAATTTTGGAGAACTGGCATTTTTACCCATTTTTGGTAAAGCCTTAGTCAGTGCTTTTTCTGCCCAATAAATATCTTTCAATCCATCTTCAAAAAGATCTTCCAATTGTTTGGCTGCATCTTTTTTTGCAACAACTTTTTTTGCTGCTACTTTTTTTAAAGGCGTCTTTTTTGTTTTTTGTTCCATAACGTTTGTTTAAACAATTAATAATTTATCATTGAAAAGACAAGATTATGTTCTAATATCATGCCACCTGGGTACCTGTACATTTTATACCGAAGTATAGTTGCAAAAAACATTTAAGTGTAGAAATTTTTCCACGTCATAGGAGACTGGCTCATGGAAGTTTTATTTCTATCAATACAAAAAAAAACAGAAAACCTTTGCGCTTTCTGTTTCGTATAAATGTTACACTAAAATAAAGGGATCAAAATTACCCACTGAGCGTTTATGTATTCAGTTTAGAATTTAGGACAACGTAATGAATTTTTTGCACTGTTTTCCCTGTCTAAAAATTTCTGGTAAGTGAGCGACAACTCAAATCCCCCCCTGCCATAACTAACATCTTTAAGTCCGGAAATATTGATATCATAACTTAAAGCAATAGACAGAGGCCTCACTTCTAATTTAGCAACAGGAATGATTGCATCATTTAAACGAAGATAGGCACCGCCATGTACGATATATTTTGGTTCATCGGGATAATCTAATTTTGCAGAAAAAAGTACACCGCCAAGTATTTCCCGATAAGCCCCCTGCGTGGTATAATCAGCCTCAATGGTAAAATATTGATAGTCTGATGTATTCATACGGATACCCGCAGATGCTACCCATTTAGGGGTCATTTCTATATTGCTGGCTGTATAAAAATTTAAATTTTTTGCTTTATTAAAATGATGATAAGCAACACCCATATACATATTGTTATCCCCTGTTGGTCCTATCTGCGAATTAAAACTTGCGCCCACACTACCATCAAAATAAGAGTAAGAAGAATTGGGGAAAGTTTCTCCATTATTGGCTGTTCCGTCGTAAGAGTTTCCATCAAACTGGTTGTTGGTAGTCATCTTGCTGCGATCAACCCTGCGTTGCACCCATCCACCCATGGTACCAAGTGATAGATACATATTCCGTTCGTCACTTAATGATTTATGGTAATTAATGGTGGGCAAAATATGAGTAGAAGTAAGCGCCACTGTTCCTGCCCTATCATACAAAATCTGACCACCAACGGTTAAAAAATCGTCTGTATTTCCTACAGGCATTTTATATTCAATGTTGGCTGATCCGGTTTGATAAGCATTGGCCACAGAATTATATTGAGACCGGTAAACTGTTTGAACCCTGATATCACCGGCAAAAATACCAGCCAATGCAGGATTGCGCAGCAATGGTGTTTCAAACATTTGAGAAAAATGGATGTCCTGTGCATTTATATTGATGCTCAGTAAAGAACATACTGTAAAAAATATGTAGAATAAATTTGGTTTCATGTGACTTAAATTGGATATGACAGAAGCTGATGTGTATTGATTTTATAAACTCATTATTTGATTTTATATTTTAAAATGTTAGTAACACCCTGTTATCTTATTAATGCGATATCTCCTTTATAAACCAGTACTGTATTATTATCGCAAATGATTTCAAATACATAGATAAATACGTCCGATGCAAGTTTTTGTCCCTTAAAGCTGCCATCCCATCCGCTGTTGGCATCATTTGCTTTTATATTATTTCTTTCATACACCAATTCTCCCCAGCGGTTAAAAACCCTGACCGATTTAATACTGAATAAACCAGTTCCTCTTGGATAAAATATCTCATTCATTCCATCCCCATTGGGCGAAAAAGTATTAGGTATAAAAACATTGGCTCCGTTGCATAAAACCGACACCGTTAAATTATCTATTGCAGTACAACCACCTCTGTTAAAAACTTCCACTTTGTATTGAGTGGTTTGTATTGGTTTGATATCAATAGAAGGATAGCTGCTACGGAATATACTGCCCGTTGGTGACCATATCACATTGTTTACATCTGCAGAAATAATCGGAGTGAGTGTTATCATCTTTCCCACATTAATCGTGGTATCTGCCCCTGCATTCACTGTTGGAATAGGATAAACTTTTACAGGAAAATACGCAGTATCCCTAAAACATCCGATACTATCAGTGCCAATTAACCTGTAATTGGTAGTAACGGTTGGTCTTGCCGTAACGGTAGCATTTGTGGTGCTGCTTAACCCTGCTGATGGGCTCCAGGCGTAAGTTGCAGCGCCGGATGCAGAAAGAATAGCAGACTCACCCATACACAAAGTATCCCCGGCACTTTGCTGCAAATTAAATGGAAACTTAACAGACACAATTATTGAATCTATATTCTTACATCCTTTGCCGGAAGTACCTGTAACAATATATTTTGTTTTTATAAGTGGATTGGCTACCGGTGATGCACAATTGGTGCAACTTAGGCCGGTAGCCGGCGACCAGGCATAGCTGGCAGCACCGCTTGCATTAAGTGTTTGGCCAATACCTTTACAAATCATAATATCTGCTCCTGCATTTACAACAGGTAAGGGGTAAGCTTCTATTAAAGCATTTACAGTGTCTTTACAACCATTGCTGTTGGTAGCAATTAAAGTGGCATTATAATTTCCTGCATTGGCAAACAAAAGTGGATTTAATATTTTACCGCTGGCAGTGCGTCCGTCACTAATTGTCCATTGCCAGTTAATGGCAGATGTATCTGCATTGAGCAATGTGCCTGCAAGATTGATAGTAACCGGTATGCATCCATTGGCTGATTGCGTTACTCCAATGGAAGGTGTCTTTACAACTGTAACAGGTGTGAGCGCACTTAAAGTATCAATGCAACCCATAGAAGTGATAACAGAAAGTTTAGTGGTGAATATTCCTTCGCCTGCATAAAAATGGGTAGGAGAAACCAACGTGGAGGTTGTTCCATCACCAAAATCCCATAAATAACCTGTAATAAAATCATTACTTAAAGTGGCATTAGTAAAATTTATTGAGCCACTGCTGCAAAGCAATAATTTATCTGCCGAAAAAGCTGCCTTAACGCCGCTAACTATAATAGTATCCAGGCCCCTGATAGGTACGGTGCAACCTGCCGCATCTTTTATAATCATTTTAGGCAGATAAATTCCGGCAACGGTATAGGTATGAGATACGATAGAATCATTGGTAATAATTGTGGTACCGTCATTAAAATCCCAGATAAAAGTAGTTCTGTCCTGTGTGGTTGCTCTAAAGTTTACAGTAAGTGGTTTACATCCTGTAAAATTATTGTAAGTAAAAGAACCCTTGGGACCTCTTATTTTTATTGTTTTTGTTTTTACAGAAGTGCACCCTCCGGGTCCGGTAATTGTAAGTTTGGCAATAAATGTTCCTGCTGTATTATAAAAATGAGTAGGACTGATTGCTGAGGAGAAATTATCATCTCCAAAATCCCAGTTATAAGTTGATTGATTGGTGGAAGTATTGGTAAACTGAACAATAAGTGGCGGGCATGTGCTTGCAGAATCACTCACCGTAAAACTGGCCACCGGTGTCAGGATTTTAATATACTGATTCCTTATAATCTGATCGGTACATCCATACATATCAGTTATATTTAATTGAACTGTATAAATACCATCACTTAAATATGCATGAGTGGGATTGATTAAATTACTGGTATTGCCATCACCAAAATTCCAAACATAAATAAGCCCTGGCCCGGTAGAACTATTGGTAAATTGAATGGGGTTTGATGGACATGAAACAGTATCCAATGCTGCAAAGTTGGCCACCGGTGTAGAAATAACCAGGATATTTTCTTTGAAAATACTATCTGTACATCCTGCCGCATCCGTTACCTGTAATGAAACACTAAAAGATCCCTGGTTGTTATAAGTATGAGAAAATGGCGGTGCAATAAGTGTATCTGAAATGCCATCTCCATAACTCCAAATCCATTGCTGTATAGCATGTGTACCATCCGTTACAGATAAATCATTAAATATAATGGAGGTTAATAAACAGCTTCCGGGCACGGAAGAAGTAAAATTTGCAGCAGGGCCATTTACCAGGATAAAATTTGGTTTTACTATCGTATCCTTACAACCTGCAGCATCTGTTATAATCAGTTGTACAGGAAAAGATCCTGCCATTAGGTAACTATGTGATACCGGATTTCCGGTGGCAGTTGTTCCATCGCCAAAATCCCATTCAAAATTTACAATTCCGGTACTGTCATTTATCGCAGCATTAAATGTGGAAGAAGATCTTTTACAAATTTCCAGGTTATTGGCTGTAAAATTCGCCTGTTCATCAGCAATAACCACATGATCGGTTTTAGTATGCTCACAACCCGTTGTAGTATTTCGTACCGTTAACTTTACAATATAATTTCCGGTACCGGCATAAGTATGAACAGGACTTACTAATGTGGAAGTATTTCCATCTCCAAAATCCCAGGTATAAACATCAGCTCCAATAGAAGCATCTGTAAAAATTCTTATAAATGGCTGGTCGCAGTTAAGTGATATACTAAAATTGGCAATAGGCGGATTTACATGGATATAATTCAGCATTTTCAATGTATCATAGCAACCATCATTACCAACAATAAGCTGAACATTAAAGTAACCGGTATCCTCGTAAATATGCGAAGGATTTTGTACGCCTGAGTGACCACCATCACCAAAGGACCATTGCCAATGGGTAAGAGTGCCGGTAGATTGGTCTGTAAAATTTACAGGATTAAATGCACAAACATCTCTTGGAGTTGCTGTAAAATTGGCAACAGGTTTTAAAGAAGATTTTATACCCGCCGGCACTATTACGGTATCCTTACAACCACCTGCGGTAGTAACAATTAATTGTATATCATAAATACCTGCAGCAAAAGTATGGGATGGGTTGGCTGCAGCAGAAGTAGTACCATCGCCAAAATTCCAGAGATAAGCGGTTACCGGATCTACACTGTTTATTGCGGCAGCAAAGGTCCAGCTAAATGGTGCACATCCCTTTTGGGGCAAATTATTAATGCTGGCCTGGGGCAATTTAATCTTTACAAAATCGGTTTTTACAAGCGTATCCGTACATCCGCTAGCACTGGTAGATATAAGCGTAACTGTATAAAATCCCGGTGCTGCATATGTATGTGATGGAGTAGCATTGGTAGAACTGTTACCATCACCAAAATCCCATGAATAGGTAATGGCTGCATTACTTGTATTGCTAAAATTTACAGTAAGTGGAGCCTTGCAGGAGACTAATGGACTTCCACTAAAAGCTGATATTGGTTTAGCATTAACCAGTACATTTTTAATAACCGAATCTTTACAAATACCAAAATAGCTTACCAGTTTTACCTGGTAATTTCCTGCAGTTGTAAAAATTTTTACAGGGCTAAGGATGTTAGATCCGGTTGCATCGCCAAAGGACCAAATTACAGAATCAGGTGAAGGCGTAGAGGTATTAATAAAACTAATTGCAGAGCCGGCACAGTTATTTGCAGGCACAGTAAAATCAGCCTGAATCATACCAATATTTACTGCCGATGCCTGGATGGCAGTATCCCTGCAACCACTGCTGTTTACCACGATGAGCTGTACGGTATAACTTCCGGCAGCACTATAATTATGAGTTGGATTAGTTTGTGTATCAGTAGTTCCATCTCCAAAATTCCATAGATAAGTAAGGATACCCGTACCGGTAGATTGGTTTTGAAATGTAATGGATGCCGGTGCCAAACAACTGGATGGCGCACTGTTAGTAAAAATTGCCTGAACCCCGTTGGAAATATTAATATAATTGGTACGGGTAAGTGTTTTACTACAACCGTTGGAATTGACTATCTGCAAAGAAACATTGAATGTTCCGGAAGCGGTATAAATATGTGTAGGGTTTGGTAATGCAGAAGAATTGCCATCGCCAAAATCCCATAAATAACTGCTGATTGTACCACTGCCGGCTGTGCTTGCATTAGTAAACTGAACCGGTAAGGGAAAACATCCTGATAAAGTGGAGGCAGAAAAATTTACAGATGGCAAAGCATAAACGGTGATATACTGTGTCTTGATAATTGAATCTATACCGGAAGCATTTTGTACAACCAGTTTTATTGAATATACTCCGGGATTAAAATAAGTGGCAACAGGGTTTTGCAAAAAAGAAATGGTACTGTTTCCAAGATCCCATCTCCATTGAGTGGGGCTGCCGACAGACTGATCCTGAAAACTAACCACAAGGGGCGTACATCCTGAAATGGGTGTTGCACTAAATTGTGCTGATAATTGGGCTTTAGGTATGAATGCTGAAAAAGCAAATATTGCTGCCAGGCAAAAGCGTAATGCAAGCCATTTGCTCATAAAATGTTTTTAAGGATATTTGGATAGAACTCTTAACAGTATGAACAACGTAGAGATTGTTATTAAATTGTTCTATTTATTAAATATATTTTAGTCAAATATTATCATCATGCATACACATTTATTTTATATATAATAAACTGTATAAGTAAATGATTGTAGAGGAATGGGATTAAACATTAAACTTTCTAAAAAGCAGAAATTTTAATATTTATATGCGTAGTGCTGCAAGCCAGCCATAAAATTAAAAGGCTTTTGTGAATGAATAATAACCACTACCCTTTTTTAAAATGAAGTAGAATTAATCGTTGGTTTTATAAGGCAGCATTACAGAAAAGAATATTTTATAAGCTGTAGCAGGTAATTATTTTCGTCTTTTCAATTTGTTAATCCTGATGATAGCTAATACAGCCAGCAATATTCCCACCACCATTAATCCATATCCAAACCATTGCTCATCACCAAAAACAATACCTGCCAAAATGATCACAAAAGATAAACCTGCAAGTGAAGACACCTGCCGGTTTTTGGCCGACGTTTTTAAAATTAAAACCACCAGGGCAATAGCAGCCAATATGATTAATGCCACATAGATATACAATGCTGAACCTGTCATTTAAAAAAATAATAAGTGAGCGACTAAATTAAACATTAAATGACAAAAAAAGATTTCCGCTTATGTTTTGATTTTTTTCCGGAGTGCTTACACAACTTTTTAAATAGCTATATCATTCACTAAAGGAGAAAAAATTATTTGAATAATGTAAATATGCATAAAGTAACTGATTCACCCGGTAATTTTTGAAATCAGTTTATCTATTTTTAATTACAACCAGGCAGGCGGTTACCATAATGTTTTGGTTTTCCTCAACAACTGCTTTTCAACTAATAATGGGAGTAGCAAAAGCTACTCCCATTATTATAATTTAAATAAATTGCTAAAGAATGTAATTATTTTTTTGGCATCAATACTGCATCAATTACATGTACTACACCGTTACTTCCGGTAAGATCTGCAGCAGTTACATTTGCTCCGTTGATCATTACTTTGCCATCTTTAATAGATACAGTTAACTCTTCACCCTGTAAAGTCTTTACTTTTTGACCATCTTTTAAATCAGCAGCTTTTACAGCTCCTGCCACAACATGATAGGTTAAAATTTTTGTAAGAGCATCTTTGCTTTCAGGCTTCAACAAACCATCTACAGTACCTGCAGGTAGTGCGGCAAATGCAGCATTGGTTGGTGCAAATACAGTGAATGGACCAGCGCCTTTAAGCGTTTCTACCAAACCGGCAGCAGTAACAGCAGCTACTAAAGTGGTATGATCCGGCGATCCGATTGCTACATCTACAATGTCAGTTGGGGCAGCAGGTGGAGTTACTGGAACTTCAGTTACTACAGGAGCAGTTGTTTCTTCTTTTTTGGTTTCTGCACTGTTACATGCAACAAAAGTTGTAGCAATGATAGCTACAGCAGCGAAAGTGGTTAAAATGTTTTTTTGCATAAATTGTTTTTTTTTATAAACAACAGGTTTGATCAAATGTTTGCCGGTAGAAAAAAAATAATTTTGACACGTAAATTTTTAACTTTTTTTGATTTATTAACGCAAATCGTTAAACAAAAACATTTTATTTATATAGAAATAAACAACCACCCCTTATAACATTATAATAAAAAAGAAAGGTCGTCATTGTTATTGATTTCTTTTTTTTCCATTACTGGATCTCCTGCAGAAAATAATATGCCAGGCTGCTCACCAATAAATTGAAGCATGTTATTTTCAAATTTCAATGCAGTGCCTTCCGGCAAACCAACTACAGGCAAGCCGGGATTTAGTTTAATAAATTCCTGCAGCCGCTGATCACGGGTTTCGCCATTGTGCCCTGCAGGTTTGGCATTGCTATAATGAGGATTAATTTGAAAGGGCAATAAACCCAGGGCATTAAAACTTTTAGGTTCTATCACGGGCATATCGTTGGTAGTCCCAATTCCGGGGCCGAGTATATTTGATCCTGCACTCCATCCAATATATGGTATGCCTATATTCACTCTGTCACGAATGATATCCAGTAATTTTAATTCGTAAATATCATGTAGCAATTTAAAAGTATTACCACCGCCCACCATTATTGCTCCTGCATTTTCTATCAACTCTTTTGCATTGGCTACAGTTACCGTTTCGATGGAATATGGCAAACCCTGTAAACCATTTTTTACCATCTCAGCGTATTCTTCATAATTATTCATCACCGAAGCAAAGGGTATAAATGCAATGGTAAGTGGTTCATCACCCAGAAAATTATTAATCACCGGAGCAGCACTTTCCAGGTAACCACCCTCGCCTACCCTTGAACTGCTAAATGCCAACACACGATTAAGAGACATATCAAATATGATTAAAATAAAATAATAAGAGAATGAAATTTATCAAAGATATTCTTTAAAAAAAGGCCGGATGAAATATAATCAGGAACATTATTTTACAACAGCAACTTTGCTTTTTACATTAGCCCTAATAAATTCCTGGATATCCTGCTGCTTATATATCGCCCACTTTTTTGTAAATGCAGCACCATAATAAAGAATCAACGCAGAATAAAATAAAAACAGCAATAGCAACACTATAGAAGCAGACGCCCCGTAAATACTGGTAATATTATTATAAGAAAGCAACACATGAAGGATGATTTTTCCTATAGAAAAAAGAAAACTGGTAAACAATGCTCCTACCCATGCAATGCGCCAGGCAGGTCTGCCGGAAGGCAGGTACCTAAAAATTATTAATAACCAGGTGGCAATGATAAGTGTGGATATCGTAAATGCCTGAAACTGGTTAAAAAAGGATGACATGGAGGGAAATATTTTAAAGATATAATTGCCTATAAATACCTGCAAGGTTTCTATAAAAACAGCAATGGAAAATAAAAAACCACTTATGAATATAACCAGCAGCGAGCGCAACCGGGACCTGATTGTGGACATCACTTTTTTATTAATCCTTAAAGGGATTTCCCATATTTGATTAATGGAATTTTTTATCACTTTAAATAAGGTGGTGGCAACAAAAGTTAAAAATAGGAATCCAAAAATAGTAGCAACCCAGTTATAGGCAAGTTTTGTAAATGCCTGGATAACTGTTACAATCTGTCGCACTGCCTCTTTGCCAAAAGTATCTGATAAGCCTGTAAAAAGCTCATGACGGATGGTTTTTGGATCGATGAATAAACTAAACACCTGTGCCAGTATGATAAGAATGGGTGGCAAGGCGAACATGGTAAAAAAAGCAGTGGCTCCTGCCATTCGTAATGGATCATTTTTTGCAAACAATTTTCCTGCATCCCTTAAAATTCTAAAAAAATTTGTTACACGGTTGCCCATATACTGTTATTTACCATTGCCTGTATTAATTCCATTTGTAAGATACCTGGATAAAGATACTAAAGATACTTTATGCGATAACAGAACCCTTTCATTCAGATAAACTGCCGTTACTATTCAACCAGGCTTTTAAAGAAACTTATAAAAAAACTGGCAGCTAAAATTTATTTTTATTTCAGTTTTTGCAGTTCATTCAAACAAAAAAATCCGGTGAATCTGCACCGGATTTTTTTGTACAATATTATTTATTTATTTAGGATCTAAGCTATTGTTGATCCTGTACAACAAATCTTCCAGGTGTGCTTTGCTAAGCAGATCCTGGTAAAAAGGCTGTGCAGATTTAATTTCAGTGGCCAGCATTTTTAGCTGCATCCTGGCGATAGATCTGGCATCACTGTTTTTATTGTAATTGGCCGGGCCTGAACCTCCTCTTCCTCCAAAAACAATCACTCCGGCACTGTTGCCTTCTTCCATATTACTCATCAAACGTTCTGCAAACATTTTCTGCAGATTACGGCGATAAACGTCAATCGGTTTGCGGGTAGCCAACTCACTGTATATACTTTTTCGCACATCGGTTAGCATTTCATTTACTGAATAGGCAGATGCATTTTCTTCCTGTGCACGAATCAATTTATCAAATGTAGTATTACTCAGCAAACGGTCTATTACGCCGGATTGCACAGCACTAATGGTAGCTATTTTATTATTGCCTGTATAGTTGGCAATATCATTTTCTATCAACCATTTTGGTGTGGTAAATAATTGATTCTGTAAAAAACTGATGGCTTCCTTTTGTTTGGTCTTGCTAACAAATTCTACTACCGCACCCGGTTGTTCCACCGTTTTTGGAGTGGTCATGATACCGCCAATATTTTTGACTACATGGCCCATGTATCGTTGAAACTGTGTGATTACCTGTCCATATATTTCATTCAGGCTGTTGTATCCTTTGTTATCTTCTTTTGTCCACTCCGGCAATTTGTTCATGATACGCTGCAGGTTTTTAATACCATATCCGCTTGCTGTCATAGCATTATCGCCAAGGTCTTCATTTTGTGCACGGGGATCGTCAGCATCCGATTCTGTACCAAACCAAAGCCGCTTATCTTTTAATTTTTCAATAGTTATTTTATTCAGCACCGGCACTTCAGCTTCCGGCGTCTTTAGTTCAGGGTACCATCGGTAGCCCCACTCTATGGCCCACTTATCGTAATCTCCAATGCGGGGAAACAATCCTGTTTGCGCAATATTATCTTCCGGTTGTGCCACATAATTAAAACGGGCATAATCCATAATAGATGGTGTATGCCCATTGGCTTCCACCCATTTTTTATTACGCAGGTTTTCTACAGGCACTGTAGAAGAAGAACCAAAGTTGTGCCTCAGTCCAAGGGTATGACCTACTTCATGAGAAGAAACAAAACGAATCAATTCACCCATCAGTGAATCTTCAAATACCAGTTTGCGGGCCTGCGGATCTACAGCAGCCGTTTGAATAAAATACCAGTTGCGCAGCAGGCTCATTACATTGTGATACCAGTTGATATGAGACTCTAAGATTTCACCTGTTCTTGGGTCATTCACATGAGGACCACTTGCATTAGGAATATCTGATGGTTTGTAAACTATGGCAGAATAGTTGGCATTTTCCAGGCTCCACTCAGGATCATTTAATGGTGCCTCTTTGGCCATAATTGCATTGCGGAATCCTGCTTTTTCAAAAGCTATCTGCCAGTCATTTACCCCTTTTATTAAATAGGGCACCCATTTTTTAGGCGTGGCAGGATCTATAATAAATACGATTGGTTTTTTAGGTTCTACCAGTTCGCCTCGTTTATATTTTTCGATGTCCTCGTCTTTGGGTTCCAGTTTCCAGCGGGTAACCATTCTCACTCTTTCAATACCCTGTGGATTTAAATCAAAATCAGTATAACTGGTAGCAAAATATCCAACCCTCGGATCAAAGTAACGGGGTTTCATAGGAGAGGCAGGTAATAAAATCATAGAACTGCTCAACTCATATGTGCTGGCTGTACCTGCACCTGCAGCGCCCGGTACAGCAGGCATACCAGGTATTGGCGCTGGTGTGCGCAGGTATGTTTTAACTGTTTGTATTTGTGTATTGCTTGGATAAGATTTTACCTGGCCGATGTATGAATTGTCTTTTTGATACTGTGTGAGCATCAACGCCCTTTTGTAACGTGCATCAAAAAATAAAATATCATTATCACCCATCAGGTAATCTGTTACTTCTATCACAGAGCCGGTGGCACCGGTAACAGAATCTTTGGCAAATGCCTTAATATCAAAGGAGGCTACAATAGGCTGCAGGCTTGAATTACGCACAGACTGAAACATCCCTCCGGCAGTATCACGTGAGCTTTCCTGGTGTGAAATGCTCTTTAAAAATATTTTATTGTTGGGGCCTTTTTCAAAAGTAATCACATTCTCTCCAATCTGATCGCCGGCATAACCACTACGACCAAGGTCGCCTGCAGCGGCTGCTTTAGAAATACGGTTTACAATTAATATCTCCCGGTTTAAAATAGCATCCGGAATTTCAAAGAAGTATTTATCCTCCAGTTTATGGGTAATAAGCAAACCTTTATCGGTTTTAGCTTTTGAGGTAATCACTTCTTTGTAAGGTTTGGGTCCGGTAGTTTTTGGAGCCGGTGCTGTAGTGGTACCATCAGGTGCGGGGGATGGAGCATTGGCAGGCCGTTGTGCAAAGCTTACCTGCGCCAATAATACAAACCCGGCAACTAACAGGCTCGAAGTTCTTCTCATTTGTTTTATTAGGTTTTAGTGTTTAAAAAAGTGTAAGGCGTAAATTACCACATGAATTTCAGTTTAAAATCATTTATAGATGCCTTATCCTCCATTTTATAAATTATTATATGAGTGGTATTTATTTTTTTTATCATGAGATATAAACTAATCCTTATAAAAAAAGATTTAATGGCTGTTACCCGTTGCCGTTACAACAGGGCTATGTTCCTAAATACATGGTGCCGCAACAAACCTTCATATAATAAGCTGGGAATACAACTTTGTAAAATAAAGCTGCACCAGCTTAATGCTATTATCATAAATCCTGCTGCGTAAATCTTAGGCAAACTTTACATCAAACCAATCATTCACTTTTGCAGTTATTTCATCTTTATAAGAAATGTGATGGTACTCATTGGTATCGGATTCATACACGTAATCTACTTTCCATTGATGGTAATGCAGTGCAACCTGTTCAATGGCATTCATCATAAAATAAACTTCCTCATCCGTCATCACCGGGTGAACCGACAAACGTATCCAACCAGGTTTACAGGAAAGATCACCTTTATGAATTTCATCCAGTATTTCATTGGAATGTAATTCATCTACATGCAATAGTATATGGCCGTAGGTGCCTGCACAGGCACAACCACCACGGGTTTGAATACCAAAACGGTCGTTTAGCAATTTAACAACCAGGTTAAAATGCGCTCCCTTTAGTAAAAATGAAACCACCCCCAGCCGCTCTTTATTATGCCCTTCCATTATTTCAATTCCCGGTATACCAGGCAGGCGGTCAAAAATAATTTTTAAAATTTCAGCTTCTCTTAAAAGCATATTTTCAATACCCATTTCTTCTTTTAGCTTTACGGCCATTGCTGCTTTGATACCCTGCAAAAAAGGAGGGGTTCCCCCATCTTCCCTGTGTTCGATATCGGTGATGTATTCATGGTATTTCCAGGGGTTGGTATAGG
>Ga0335397_10005335_pt1 | contig 16843 bp, 12 predicted proteins | sample MAT04_FD_205740 | JGI IMG/M metagenome (GOLD analysis project Ga0335397, IMG submission 205740) | Freshwater microbial communities from Lake Fryxell liftoff mats and glacier meltwater in Antarctica - MAT-04 (spades assembly) (version 2) ... | reverse complement strand
GGGGTCAGGTTGCGGCGAGCTGGGCCTTGGCCGTTGGGGTCAGGTTGCGGCGAGCTGGGCCTTGGGCCTTTGGGGTCAACGTCGGCGGCCGTTGGGCTCAGGTTGCAGCGAGCTGGGCCCTCAGCTGCATGCCGGAGGCGGCATTCTGACCGATTTTTGTCTGGGGGGGCACCGTCGCCGTACCAAAGAGCATTGAGGGACAGCGGCAGCTGGCCCTCCCATTCAAATGCAACATCAGGAGCGCGATGCCTGCAGGTTCCAAGCTCGGCCGTAAGCATACCCTCGGCGTCTCGGCGCACGAGGGAATCCCCAGTGGGGTCGGCACCACCGAGACGCCGCTCGAAATGCCCACGTTCAAGCGCACCATGATGTACGCCGGTCGCGCGCTTCGTTTTCGGTGCCCGAATTGCGGAGTCGGGAAAGTCATGCGCGGCTGGGGCTCGGTGAACGAACGCTGCAGTCTCTGCAATTTCAAATTCGCGCGCAGCGGCCCGGAATATTTTACCGGCGCCATGTTTTGCAATTTCCTGATCGCCGAGTTTTTGTTTGCGTCGTGTTTTGCAACGGCGGTGGTCGTGACGTGGCCCGATGTGCCGTGGGACGCCATGACGTATATCGCGGTGGCCGGCGCCGTTATTGTACCGACGTTGTTGTATCCGTTTTCGAAAGTGGCCTGGTTAACAGTTGATACGTTGGTCCGCCCTGTGATGCTCGAGGAGATGGAGGAATTCACATGATCATCAAGAACATCTTCGACCCGGTCGTTGTCGACGCATTGATTGATCGCATCAACAACCTCACACCCGACACGCGTCCCCAGTGGGGCAAGATGACGGCCGATCAGGTGCTCGCGCATTTGAATGTTTCATACATCATGACGTACGAAAGCACGATTCCGAAGCCCAACTGGCTGATGCAGCTGGTGCTCAAGACAGTCGTGAAGCAGAAGGTTGTGGGACCCACCCCGTACGGCCGCAGCACACCAACCGCGCCGGCGTTCAAGATGGCGGGCACAAAGGACTTCAATGAAGAGAAGTTAAAGCTGGTTGCGTACTTACAACGCGTTGCGCAGGATGGCGCGCAGAAGTTCGATGGACGATCGTCGCATTCGTTTGGCCCGCTCACAACGGCGGAATGGAACAACATGTTCTACAAACATCTGGATCATCATTTGACGCAGTTCGGGGTGTAGCGCTTCGGGTGCATGCAGCGTGTACCTCCGATGTAATGCGCTGAAAGCGAGTGCATTCGAAGTAAAGGTGAGTATAACTCGCTCTCATACGATTCCCCTTAGAAACGCGCTCGGGTTGCTCCTGGCTCGCAAAGGAGCACTTGCAGCGATTCGAGCGTCACGGCGTTGCCTGCGCTGCCACGACCATCCGCACCTGCATGGACGCCCCGAGCGCGAATGACTGCATGCGCAGCCTGCTCATTAGCGCTGCGGTAACCCGTTATCCGCGGGTTATGAGGAGCAGGCCACTGGCGGAGTGAACATCGGCGGCAAACGTCATTGATTCAGCTACTTCGCGTAATTGCATTTCCTGCATCACGTCCTGTAACGCCACGCCACGAATCGTACGGAAGTGATTCATCAGCTCTACGCCGTAACGCGCGCCACGTGCATCCATTTTCGAAAGCGCCGCCTCAGGCGCGTGGCCCTCGGTAATCAACGCGTCAAAGTCCCGGACGATTGCCTGAATGGCTGCAGCAATTGGCAATCCTGTCTGATCGAACGCCTCGTACTGCCGTCGCAGAATGGAGCGTACGGTGTCTAGTCGCGGGATTTCGGCAAGCAGTGCTTGTGCAATTTCCGGAAGACGTGCCACTTGCTCGCGCTCATGCGCGGAAAGCTCCTTGCTGTGATACCAGCGATCGAGCGTATCGGCATCAAGTGTCACGCTACCAATCTGTGAAAGGAGAGCGGCGACTTCGACGTCCCAACGCGGGTGCAGTGCTACTCGCTCCGCCAGGTCGCAGGCGTGCTGGCGCATGCGCATGGCGCGACCGAACGCCATTGGTTGCACAATTGCCAGCATGTCGGTGAGCGCCTTGATACTCCCCTTGAGTGCCTCTTCCAGCACCGTACGTTCAGACATGATGAGCCGGTGCTGATCCACGGCCGCATCGAAGGCCTGTCGTACAGACGCCAGGTGAAACGGTTTGGTTAGCAGACGGAACACCTGGCCTTCGTCTACCGCTGTAATCGCACCTCGAAGTCGTGCCGTACTGGAAAGCATCACGCGTACGGTGTCGGGATAACGCGACCGTGCAAACTGAAGCAACTCAATGCCGTCACCACCAGGCATGCGAAGATCGGCCACAATTGCAGCAAATGTTCGTCCGCCTGTTGATGCCTCAATCGCCAGTTTCGCGCTGCTGGCCGTAACTATTGAAAAAGTACATTCATGGAGCGCTCAATGACGCGCAGAATGAGCGCGTCATCGTCCACGACCAATACGCTGGGGCGTTCCATCAACTTACCTCGCCCGCATGCGAGAGAAACTCGTGCCCGTTCGCGCGCAGGGTCTCGAGATTAAACGGCTTTTCGACGTACTCACATCGTTATTCGCGGTGAAATGACGCGCCTCTTCCGTGAACGCGCCGCCGGACATGAAGAGCATGCGGGGTGCCTGTGCGGGAGCTTCCGCAAGGAGCGTTTTGTACAAATCAATCCCGGTCAAACTAGGCATCATCAAATCGCAGAGAATCAGGTCGAAGGTTTGACCCGACTCGATCAGCGCGAGCGCCGCCCAGGCGCGGGTGGCGACGAGGATATCATAATCGTCGCCGAGCGAACGCAGCGCGACGCGCCCTATTGTGTCTTCATCGTCCACAACAAGAATGCGTCCGCCGGAATGACGCAATTCGGCGAGTGGCGACGCCGCCGTTTCGGTGCGAGCTTCATCCGTAATCGGTATGGAGACACGAAACGTCGATCCAGCACCCAATGCGCTCGTTACCGTCAATAGGCCACCCATGTCGGTGACAATACGTTGACAAATGGCGAGACCAAGTCCGGTGCCGGCACCAACCGTCTTTGTGGTGTAAAAGGCGTCGAAGATGCGCTCGATTGTTTCAGGTGACATTCCACATCCAGTGTCACCAATTTCTATAATGACGGACGAATCGGATTGGTAAGTCTCAATGTGAATCTCGTGGCGTCCCTGCTGACCCACGGGGATTGACTGCGCAGCATTCACAATGAGGTTGAGGAATACCTGCCCCAACCGCGCTTCATTGACGTTCACGTCTGGCACCGTGCCGAGAAATTTGACGAGCTCCACGCGATGCCGGATCTCGAACCTCGCCACACCTTCATCAACGAATTCCAGGTTCGCGATGACGGCTGAGAGCGGGTTGTTGATTTCGTGTGCAACACCCGCAGCCAGTGTGCCGACCGATGCCATACGATCACTTACGATCAACTGCGCCTGCAGCTTTTTTCGTTCGGTCACAGCGCGAACAACCCCTAACACACCGATCAGCGTTCCGAATTCGTCATGCAACGGGGCTCCGGCAATACTCACCGCAATTTCAGCGCCCGACTTGTGACGATAGAAGGTGTCGAACGCGGCTATTCTGCCCTTCTCGCGATCCTTGAGGGACTGCTGCACAGCGGCATGCTGCGACGGCGCAACAATGGTGAGCAGCGCCGCACCGACCAGCTCGGCCGGCGTGTAGCCCACGATTTCGGCCAAACGTGCATTGACAAACACAATCCTGCCCGCGCGGTCTATCTTGATGATGCCGTCGGTCGTGCTCTCGACAATCTGTCGGTACTCCGCCTCACTCGAACGAAGCGCGCGGTCCGCCGCCATCTTTGGTGTGGCATCGGTAATCATCGCCAGCATGCCGATCGTTGCCCCCGCTGCGTCATGAATGCAGTTGGTCTTGATGAACACCCACGTGATCTCACCAGACCGTTGTCGAATCGCCCCCTCACTTTCCTCCTGCGCGGTATTGAGGCTCGCGCGTTTCAGAAGGACACCCGCCCTCTCGCAATACTCAGCCGGAATGAAATCGTATAAGGATTTCCCGACAATTTCAGCCGTCGAGTAGCCCAGCATGTTGGCCAGCCGCTGATTGACGAAGGTGATGGTGGAATCGAAGTTCATCGTCCAGATGCCTTCATTCGCGGTCTCGACTATGCCGCGATACCGCTCTTCACTTTCGCGCAGGGCTTTTTGCGCTTGTGCCGCGCCTGTGCAGTGGCCTTCGCGCGCCGCATTTGTGCGATCTGACGAAGTAGCTGGGGGCCACACAAGTGCAACGGATGCGCCGACGCCAGATAACCTGGATCGGTTCACTGGCTGCGTCACCGCACCGATGATTTTGTGTAACTCGGATGTAACCTCAAACGCGTTGCGATGAAGATTTACGACGGTCGAGGAAACAAACCCGCGTCTCTTCGTGAACACCTCAATCCTTGGTCCGATGCCCGTCCCTCTCGCGACCGCCGCTGGAAGTCTCCGGTCGAGTGCACCACTGAACCGTTGGGCTGTCGTGGAGACGCGTATCCTGAACGTTGATGGCGTTCACGTGCAATATGAGTTCGCTCAAATGCGCGCTCGCGACTCGCAGGGCGCACTGCGTGACTATGCTTGCGTCACGCTCCGCCGTCCGTCCGGCTGCAAGGAGATGCCATCCACCGGTTTCGCTGTTGGTATGTCTGATTCGCAGCTCGCGAAGCGAATTCGGGACATTGGTTGAAGGTGTACGGGCTCGCAAATGTCCGCCTGCAGCAACATGGTTGACTGGTGTTCACTCGTCAGCCGGTGATTTCGACATAACCAAAATCCTGTCACGTATTGTCGTGCGTGGCAATGACGATGCAATGTCATGTTCGCGTCATTTCTGCACGGTTGCCTGACAGCGCGATTCGCTTTCACATCTTGCCTTTCGCTTGGCCACAAACGGACGATGCGCAAAGCACCTTGCGGCGGTCGGCAGCGGTGAGCGGCAGCGCGAGTGGACACCATGATCTGGGCGGCGAACGGCCGGCCACTGAAGAATGCGCAGTATGCAGTTGCCGCGCGCATCCGTCACGCTTCAGGAATTCGCCGAATCAATTTCAGCTGAGCGTACGATTTGATCGGTGCAGGCTCGACCCAATTTGACCTCGCACCACACGCGGCTCGACTTACGATAACGATCCTGGACCAACGATATGCCAGATACTTCCTCCATTGCTGCGCCGTTTGGGGACTGCAAGCGCGCCGTGCTGAGCAACACGCAGGCCATTCAGAACCACGGCGCTCTGCTGGCCGTGGACCGGCACAGCCAGGTCATCACGGCCTGTTCCGACAATCTGGGCGACTTCTGCCAGGGTAACATCCACAATTGTCTTGGACAGTCAGCGCTGAGCCTGTTTGGCCCACATTGGCCTCGCATGGCCCGATTGGCCGTGCAAACTGGCCGACTGATGGTAGGCGAGATCACCTGGTCCGAGCACGACACTGTGACGGTGATCGGGCACCAGCACGGGGACCATCTGATATTCGAGTTCGAACGCGGAGCCCTCACGGCACCGAATTGGTGGGACCACGCCGCACGCACCGAATTCATGGACCGCCTGAGCGCGGCGCGTCGCGTCGACGCGGCCGTTGAACTCCTGGTCGACACCGTGGCGCGGCATTCCGGTCTGGACCGCGTGATGTGTTACCGCTTCTTGCCCGGATGGCATGGCGAGGTCATCCATGAGTGTTGCCGTCCCGGTGTGGAAGGTTATCTGGGCTTGCGTTTCCCGGCGAGCGACCTGCCGGCCAATGCGCGCCAGATGTTCACCTTGAACTGGCATCGCATGATTGCCGATGTCGATCAACCCAACGTCGCGATCCGGACCTGGGGCGCCGAAGGTGCGCCAGACATGACCTATTCGGTGCTGCGCGCCGTCCATCCGGTACACATCCAGTACCTGGGCAACATGGGAGTTCAGGCGTCAATCACGCTGTCCCTTGTAATCAACGGCAAGCTCTGGGGCATCATCGCCGGCCACCACTTGGCCAGCTTGGACCCAGGTGTGCTCGATCGCCTTGCGCTCGAGGAGATGGCCAAGATGGTGGCTCTGCATCTGCGCAATTTGCTTGGCCTGGTCGACCAGGAGCGCGAGGGAGCGCTGCGAGAAAAACTGTCATTGGTGCGCGGCGGCCTGCAGGCCAGTGGCACACTGCCCAAGGTGGGCCTGGCGAACAGCTTGGGGCGGATCCGCGAGTTGTTCGTGGCTGACGGTATCTGGCTGCACTTCAACGGCGAAGACCATTTGGCGGGGCTGACGCCGACATCCAATGCGCTCGAACCGCTGCGCGACTGGCTTGACCTGCAGACCAACGACTCAGTGGCGCATTACGATGTCTTACCGGAGGGTCTGACCCGCCATCCGGCGTTAGGCGCCCATGCCAGCGGACTGATCTACCTGCCATTGGGCCCGGCCGACTTCCTGGTGTTGCTGCGACGGGAAGTGGTTCAGGTCGTGAACTGGGCTGGCCGTCCGGCCAGCACCGACGCGGATGACCGCAGCGCCCTCAACCCGAGAAACTCCTTCGCTACCTGGGTCCAGCAGGTACACAATACTTCCCTGCCGTGGAATGACGGCGAAGTGGCGTGCGCCGACAAACTGCGCAGCGAGTTGATGGAGTACATCAGCATCGCGCGCCTCGAACAAGTCGCCCTGCATGACGCGTTGACGGGCCTGCCCAACCGACTGCAATTCGGGCAGAATCTGCAACGCGAGGTCCAGACCGCCTTCACGCGCGCCACCCAGTTTGCCGTGCACATGATCGATCTGGACAAATTCAAACCCGTCAACGACACATTGGGCCATGCGGCGGGCGACGCGCTCCTCAAGGCTGTTGCCACGCGGATCCTGGGACTGGTTCGCACGCAGGATACCGTAGCCCGGCTCGGCGGCGACGAGTTTGCGGTCATCCAGGCCGGCGTAAGCGGCGTCGAGGGAGCCAGCATCATGGCCGAACGCCTGGTGCTGGAGGTGGCGCGTCCGTACGAAATCCTGGGCCACAAAGTCGAAATTGGGGCAAGTGTTGGCGTGGCGCTCTTTCCCAGCCATACCTCCGACGAAGCTGAGTTGATGTCCCGTGCCGACCTGGCGTTGTACGCTGTCAAGAAGGCCGGCCGCAACGCGTTCTCGATCTATGAACCGACGATGACGCCGGTCGACACGCGCGGGGCAGATGAAAGCGCGCTGCTATCGGCGATCGCGGGCAATCAGCTGGAGCTGGCCTACCAGCCCATCGTCGATGCCCGCAGCGGCGAAATGCGCGGCCTGGAAGCCTTTATCCGCTGGAGGCATCCCGAGCTCGGGTTGTTGTTGGCGGGCGATTTCCTGCCGATGGCCGAGCGCCTGGGCCTGATGTTGCCGATTGGCGATTGGGTGCTGGGCACTGTGTTTGCCCACCGCAAGGCGTGGTTGTCGGACGCACTAGCGGTCGTGCCGGTATCGGTGAATATCAGCACAGCCCAACTCATGACTGGCGATCTGCTCGGGAGTATCCTGGCGTTGGCAGAGCAGCACGGCGTCGACACTGCCTGGTTGCGACTCGACATCAAGGAGGAGGCGATTCTTCGCGACGTCCAGCACGCGGTGCGCAAGCTGACCCGGCTGCGGGAAAACAACGTGGCCGCGCAACTGGACAATTTCGGCCGAGGTTTTGTTTCTCTGGGTTTCATGAGCGAATTGCCTTTCATCGGATTGAAGTTCGACGTGGCAGCATTGCGCCTGGAAGAGGACGAGAAGATTGCGACGGCCGTGCTGCAGGTAATCAGAGGCGTGGCGCGGCTCAGGAACACGCGTCTGGCCATCACCCGGGTCGAGTCGCCATCCCAGTTGCAGTGGCTGGTCGAACAGGACGTCGACCTTCTGCAAGGATACGCCGTGAGCCGCCCGGGCGACTACGACACAACGCGCACTTGGCTTTCTTCGCAGACACGGTTTCGCCTCCAGGTTCCTACCAATAGCGAATAAATTTGCTGGTGTCTGCCGATCCGGGAGTGTCGAGACTGTCTCACCAAATATGCCGAAGAGTGCCACTGGCGCATTTCCAATTCGGCAGTAACATAGAGGAACTATGCCAGCACCGTCCGGCGAGATTACCGTTTCGCCAGGTTCCGCAGGCACTAACATAGACAGTCTATGCTAGAGCTCCCTACCGGTATCGATTTATGAGCCACCTCGAGATCCCCTCCGGCACCCTCGACATGCTGGTGCTGCAAATGCTGAACCGCAACAAACAGCTCCACGGCTTCGAGATCGCCGAAGCCATTGAGCGCGTTTCGGCGGACGTCTTTCGCGTCGAGGAAGGGTCGCTCTACCCGGCACTGCAGCGCCTGCTCATCAAAGGTTATGTAAGTGCCGAGTGGGGGCGAACCGCAGAGAATCGGCGGGCGCGGTACTACACGTTGCTGCCGGCTGGAAAGAAACAGCTGGCGCGCGAAGTGAAGTCGTATGAACAAGCCAGCAGTGCGATTGCGCGCATTCTGCAGTTGAGGTTGGCCACATGATCGCCGGCGAACTGACTCAGCCGAGGATGGCGCAATGAACGCCGGCGAGCTGTTCCGACGCCTCAAACTCTTTGTGCGACGTGATCGCATGACGCGCGAGCTCGAGGAGGAAATGCGCATTCATCAGGAGCTGCGCGCCGAGCGTGTTGGTCCTGAAGCTGCACATCGACGGTTCGGAAATACCACGTCAATTCAACAGCAGAGTCGCGACGCGTGGGGGTTCCGTTTCCTGAACGATTTTGCCGACGACGCAGGATTCGCCGCGCGCCGCGTTCTCAAGCAGCGCAGTGTTTCAATCGTGATTGTGGCAGTCATGGCCGTTGGCATCGGCGCAACAACTGCCATGTTCAGCGCCGTCGACGCCGCCCTGCTGCGCCCGTTGCCGTTCGATCGGCCAGAACAACTGGTGATGCTGCCAGCGCAAGTGGGCCGGGAGAAATCAAAACTATATGCCGACCAGATTTCGTTCACGGAAGTTGCCGCAATGCGTGATCTTTTCACACAGGTGGCCGCCTACGGCGTCGGTGGGCTCAACCTGGCGTCCGCCGACCATCCGATTCGACTGAAGGTAGGCACCGTCACCACCGAATTCTTTTCGGTGCTGGGTGCACAGGCCGCACGCGGACGTTTGTTTGCGCCGGAAGAAGGAAAACCCGGCGGTGCCAACGTCGCCGTTTTGTCAGATGGACTCTGGAAACGCGAATTCGGCAGTCGGTCAATTGCAGGGCTCACCATCACGCTCAACTCGAGAGTTTTTGACGTGGTCGGCGTGATGCCACCGTCCTTCAGCTTTCCCGAGCAGAGCGACGTGTGGATTCCAATGACCGTTCCTCTCACGTCGGCGTCGTTCGAACCCTTCCGCGATTACGTCGCACAAACAACGATAGCGCGCTTGTCCGGCGGCGTCTCGACGGCCGCTGCGTCAACACAACTACTGGCGCGCGTCCAGCGCACAAAGGTGCTGCGCAACGCGAAGGATTCGACCAGAAATGCACAGTGGGTGGCGCGGGTGCAGGAGATTGGTGGATTGATCACTCCGTTTCGGAAGGTGCTCGCGCGCGATCGAACAACACCGCTGTACGTACTTCTTGGCGCGACCGGTCTGCTGCTGCTGATTGCGTGCGCGAACGTCACCAACCTTCTGCTGGCGCAGGCTGCTGTTCGACGTCGTGAGATTGCTGTGCGCCAGGTGCTTGGAGCCACTCGATTTCGAATTCTGCGTCAGCTGCTGACGGAGAGCATCCTCCTGTCGTGGTGCGGCGCCTTGCTTGGCATTCTGGTTGCGCTGGGTGCGCTACAAGGATTGCAGGCGTTCATGCCGCCTCAGTTGCTTGGACTGAGCGTGGTTCGCATCGATTGGCGTGTGTTGTCATTCTCCATCGCACTATCGGTCGTGTCGGGTATTGTTTTTGGCTTGTATCCGGCATTTGGCAGCACACGACGCGACGCGTCGGAGTCTATCAAAGGTGGTGATGGTCACGGCACGACGGCGGAGCGAAGTGGGCGCCTACGCCAAACGTTGGTCGCGGCCGAGGTCGCGCTGTCGGTGCTGTTGCTGGTTGGGGCGGGAATCATGCTTCGCAGCTTGGAGAAGATGGTTACACGCGATCTTGGCGTGAGCACCACGGATGTCGGGACGATGGAGTTGGCGTTTGCCAGCAAGCAGAAGGGCCCTGAGCGATTTCGCATTCTGCGTGAGGTCGTTGAGCGTCTTGACGCAATGCCGGAAATACAAGCGGCCGGCATCTCGAAGACACTCCCACTGGCCACCGCGGGCGAGATGCTGGTGGGAATCGAAGTCCCCGGAGTAACGGAGGAACGAATCCGCTCCAGCGGGATCATCATGAACGAGGAATTTGCATCGAGTGGTTTTTTTCAAGCGTTGCAAATCCGATTGGTTGAAGGGCGCCTGTTCAATGCATCCGAAGATGTGGCGCCGTCAAAATCGGCAATCATCAACTCGACGACTGCGAAATTGTATTGGCCCGATACGTCGCCGCTCGGTCGCACTTTTTTCATGTCGGGCGACACTCTGATCGTTATTGGCGTGGTCGCAGATGTGGTCAATCACTTCGACGAAGGGCGAGTGGCCCAGGTGTTTCATCCCACGGGCGGTACCGCATTCTTCACTGCAACCATTGTCGCGCGGAGCAATCGATCGTCGAACGCGACCGTCGGGCAGATGATGGAAGCCGTTCGCGCCGTGGATCCTGCGCAGCCGGTATTCAATGCGCGAATGATGGAGGATGTGCGTGATGACTCCATCGCGCCGCGCCGTGCGAGTACACGATTCCTGACGATCTTCGCGATTATTGCACTGTCCCTGTCCAGCGTCGGAGTCTACGCGGTTGTCTCCTATGGGCTGGCGCAACGGTATCGCGAACTTGGAATACGCTCGGCACTGGGTGCGACGGGCAGCAACTTGATGTTGTTGCTGTCCCGCGAAATGGTGTGGACGGCGAGCATTGGTGTGGCCGTCGGTCTCGCCGGCGCGTGGGCGGCGGCGCGTGTGCTCGAGCGTTTGGCGTACGGCGTCGATGTGCACGACACCATGACGTTCGTGCTGGTGCCCGCGACGCTGTTTGCGGCAACCCTGCTGGCAACACTCGTACCAGCGCGTCGCGTGTTTCGCGTAAATCCCTCTGACGTCATGCGCGCGGACTGACCATGTCTCCCAACGAGTTGCTGCGACGTTTGAAATTCTGGCTGAAGCGCGAGGAGGTCACGCGCGAGCTGGAGGAGGAGATGCGCTTTCATGTGGAGATGCGGGCGGAGCGGTTGCGTGAAGCACCGCGCGATCGAACGCGAGTATTGGTGGAGCCGCGCGCTCGCATTCGACACGACGCTGCGCACACAGCCGCACGACAACGCTTTGGCAACACCACCACACTGCAACAGCGGAGTCGGGATATGTGGGGATTCGGGCGACTGGAGGATTTGCGCAGCGACGTGCGGTTTGCGTTTCGTCGACTGGCGCTGCGACCGGCGTTTACTGCAGCAGTTGTTGGTGTCATGGCGATCGGTATTGGCGCAACGACGGCAATGTTCAGTGCGGTCGATGCAGCGTTGTTGCGCCCGCTGCCGTTTCGGGATCCGGAACAGTTGGCCGTCCTGCATGTCAGCATCAAATTTGATGACCCGGCGGAAAAGACTTCGTCGCGCGATCGAAATTTCTATTCCACAGACGTGGACTCCATGAAGACCACATTCAGTGACGTGGCCTCCTACGGCTCAGGCGCTTTTGACCTCGCTGATCCGGAGCATCCCCTCCATTTGAATGTCGGAGTGGTGACCACGAACTTCTTTCAGACGCTCGGCGTGCAGCCGCTTGTTGGGCGTGCGTTTGTGGCAGGCGAAGGCAAAGACGGATCGAGAAAGGTTGTCATACTCTCACACGGCCTCTGGCAACGGGAGTACGGTGCACGTGATATCAAGGGACTCAAGGTCACGCTCGCACAAGAATTGTACGACGTGGTTGGCGTTATGCCCGCGGGGTTCAGCTTCCCGCGCGAAAGCGATGTGTGGATTCCCATGGCGATTCCGCATACGATGGCAACGCTGCGACCGTTCGTCGGTGGCAGCATCAATTCGACCACGCTTGGCCGATTGCGACCCGGAATCAGTGTCGCCGATGCGTCCGCGCGCCTGATGGCACGCTGGCAACAAATTCGCAACGCGCAGCCAGCGTCTGGCGAGGACTACGTCACAAAGGGGCTGATCGAAAGCGGTCCGGCTGTGCCATTGCAACAAGCACTCGTCGGCGATCGCAAAACCGCGCTGCTGGTTTTGCTGGGTGCGACCGGACTACTGCTGCTGGTTGCCTGTGTAAACGTGACGAATCTTTTGTTGTCACACGCGCAGGCACGCGCTCGCGAAATTTCTGTCCGGCAGGTATTGGGCGCCACACGCACGCGAATCGTGCGACAGCTGCTTACCGAAAGTGTCGTACTTTCACTGGGTGGCGCGATACTCGGCACTCTGCTGGCACCATTCGCGCTTGGCATGATCACCGTGCTGATGCCAAAATCGCTGGCGGGACTTTCACCGGCACACATTGATCTGCGCATTCTTGCGTTTGCCGCGTTGTTGGCACTCATCACCGGTGTCGCGTTCGGATTGTGGCCGGCGCTTGGAAGCGCGCGTCGTGACAATTCCGATGTGATCAAATCAGGCGGCGGTCATGGATCAACGTCCGCGCGCGGGGGACGCGCGAGACGATTGTTGGTTGGCGCCGAACTCGCACTGACAACAGCGCTGTTGATCGGTGCAGGTCTCATGCTGCAGAGTTTCCGGCAAGTGATGAGCCGAGGGACTGGGATGCTGCCGCCGCATGTGGGAACGATGCAGTTGTCGTTTCCGCGAACGGCGGGGCGCGAAGCCGATCGGAAACGTCGCATGGAGGAGATTCTTAATCGGTTCGCCGGCATGTCCGACATTGCGGCGGCGGGTTTTGTGAATGACTTGCCACTGGGCAGCGACAGCAAGATGTCGCTGCGATTGGACATAAAGGGCGCGGTGCCGTTGACCACCTCGAAAGACCCGCTCTCTGTGATGACGCGGTGGATTTCCGCGACGGGCGGCTACTTCCCGGCGATGGGCATCAAACTGTTACGCGGTCGATTGTTTACGGAAAGGGATGGGCCGAACGCACCAAAGGTTGCGATCATCAGCGAACGGATGGCCCGCACGTACTGGCCGGGTCAGGAGGCGCTTGGGCGCACCTTCACCATGCCGTTGATGAATGTGCCTACCACCATTGTCGGTATTGTGGCGGACGTTCGCGATTACAAGCTGGAGCAGGATCCGCAGATGCAGCTGTATCAATCAGCCTACGCCGTGACCCCAACAACGGCGGCGCTGGTGGTGCGCAGCGATCTTCCCGAGCGGGAACTCCTCGCGCGCATGCAGGCCGTGGTGCGCGTGGTCGATCCGGCGCAGGCAGTCTTTGCGCTCCGCATGATGGACGATGTGGTTGACATTTCAGTCGCGCCCCGACGCACCAATACCGTGTTGATCACCGCGTTTGCGTTGGTGGCGCTCGCATTGGCATCAGTCGGGATTTACGCCGTCGTGTCGTACGGCGTCTCGCATCGTTCGCGCGAACTTGGCATTCGGTCGGCGCTTGGTGCGTCTGGCTCGAATTTGCTGCAGATGATCTCGCAGGAAATGGTGTGGGTGGTCGTGCTGGGCATCGCCGCAGGTTTAGGCGGTGCGTGGGCGCTGGCGAAGACGCTGGAGAGTCTCGTGTACGGTGTGAGTGTGCATGATCCCGTGACGTTTATTGTCGTGCCACTGGTGTTGATGATTCCAGTGATCGTCGCGACCATCCTGCCGGCACGACGCGTGTTGCGGGTGGATCCGTCGGTGGTGATGCGCGCGGATTAGCTCGATCCAGCTGTGTTCACGGGCACCAAAACAGATGCGCATCTCGGCCCAGCGATCGCTCGTTTCGTCCCTGCACACCTCACGACCGCCGGCACGCTGCTCTATTCATTCCGCATGCTCGCCAGCTGCCTCTTCTGCGCCGCCAAACTGGGCGTCAACGATCAGCTGCCAACATTCCCCGTTGGCCGACGGCTCGCGTTCGACGCTAAGCAAGGTCGCCTCTGGGTCATCTGGCACTGCCTGTGCGCGTTGGAACCTCACACCCCTCGATGAACGCTGGGAAGCCATCGAAACGTGCGAGCGCCTGTTTCGCGGCACCCGGCTTCGCGCGTCGACCGACAACATCGGACTGACGCGTCTGAATACGGACTCAAACTCGTTCGTATTGGCCCCGCATTGCTCCCCGAAATTGCCTCGTGGCGCTACGGCGCTCGGCTTCAACCATACGAGGGAGTGCAAGGTCCGCATCCAGGGCTTTTCTTGCGCGGAGGACGCTTCATCGCACAGGATGCGGCAAGTGCGTTAGTGAGCCAGCGACGGAATCGGGTTTGAGTGACGAGACGGTGTTGCGCATGCGAACGTTTCGCCGAAAGCACTCGGTGTTAACGCGAAGTATTGATGAGAGCGGACTGGAGGTGACCCCAGCGGATTCTTCACGCGGATTGCTTCATTGGTGCTGCGCACATCGTGGGGCCGCTTTCCGGATGCCCCCGAACCAGCGCCGGTTGAGGGGACATTCAGCACGCGATCGCAGCCCGAAAAACTCGCGCGCTCCCTGGCGAATCGGTCATGCTGGGGGCGTGGCAGCACCACGAGTGAAGCGCAAACGGCGATGTACCGTCTGCCGGCGGTCGGCCGGCTCGCGCTTGAAATGGCATCGAATGAGGACATGGAGCGCCGCGCGATGCATGGCGAACTTGCAGCCCTGCACACTGCCTGGAAGGAAGCAGAGGAGATCGCGGCCATCTCCGACGAATTGTTCGCCGACGAAATTTTCGAGGAGTTCAAACGCCAGTACATCGTGCGGCAGGCCCAATCGGAGTAGGCCGACCTGGCCGGCAACGATTGCGTCCATCAGAAAAAGGAAGGTGTTGGGTAAATGCAGGCGTTCCGAGAGTAAATTCCGACTTGACGCCAGTTTTTCCCGGCCCCACGTTGACGGAACTCTGCCCCCCTGCCTTTTGCGCCTGCCGCGATGAATCCGTACGTCGCCTTCCTGCTGTATCTCCTGGCGATCCTGGCGTTCGTTGGTCTCACCCTTGGATTGAACCGTTTGCTGGGCCCGAAACCGGTCAACAACGCCATCAAGATGGAGGCGTTCGAGAGCGGGGTCATGCCCAACGAGCGTATCAACGTCAAAGCGGTGTCGATCAAGTATTATGGCGTGGCCATTCTGTTCATTCTGTTCGACCTCGAAACCATGTTCCTGTTCATCTGGGCACTGGGTGCGAGGCCGCTGACAGGATTTCTGCTCTTCACGTTCTTCCTCTTTCTTTTCCTGCTGGTCCTGAGCCTGCTGTACGTCTTCAAGGCGCGGCTTCTGGAAGCAGTGACGGAGTAGCGATGTACGGGAAGCCCCTCCCAGTATTGCCCGCAACAAAACACGAGAAAACAGGCGCGTTCGAATTCATTACCACCAGGAAAGACGAACTGGCGGGATGGGCGCGCAAATTCTCGCTGTTCCCGTATCCATTTGTAACGGCCTGTTGTGCCATGGAATTCATGGCGGTCAGCGCGTCGGCGTATGACACCGATCGATTCGGTGCCGCACTGCCACGTTTCTCACCGCGCCAGGCCGATTTACTGATGATCGTGGGCACGGTGACGCAAAAGCAGGCGCCAATTCTGCTCAAGGTGTACGAGCAGATGTGCGAACCCAAATGGGTGATGGCGTTTGGTGTGTGCGCAACCAGCGGCGGCTTCTATCAGAATTACGCGTCACTTCCCGGCATCGACAAAATCATTCCCGTCGACATCTACATTCCCGGCTGCCCACCACGCCCGGAGATGGTGATCGACGGCATCATGCGCCTGCAGGAAACGATTGCGAACGGCAAGCACCTCATCGTGAACGACAAGTTTTGATGACGGCGCTGTCAATCGTGAGCAAGCTGCAGCAGTCACTGGGTGCGTTTGGCCAGACCTCGCTCGCGCACCAACTTATCGTGTGCGAACTCGAAGTGCCCCAATTCCTGGCCGCCGTCGAAACGCTCAAAAACACCTTTGCGTTTGATGTGTTTCTCGACGTAACGGCGGTCGATTGGCCTAACGATGCGTTGCGCTTTGAAGTCGTACATCACTTCTACTCATCGACCAACAAGATTCGGGTGCGCCTGAAATGCCGCGTTCCCGAAGCGGCACCGGTTGTCCCAACGCTGCGCCCACTCTACGGAAGCGCGGGGTACATGGAACGGGAATGTCACGACATGTACGGCATACTGTTTGATGGCAATGACGATTTGCGCGCTATTCTGCTGTACGAGGGGTTTGTCGGCCACCCGCTGCGCAAGGATTACCCCAAGCAGCTCGAGCAACCGCTTGTGCCCTACCGGTTTTAGCGCGTGACCACTCGTCCATCACCGCTCGCCGGTATTCCGTCATCAGCCTCGGCTCCCGGTTCGAAAATTCCGAATCCCATTCGGACGAACCTCACGGATCACGAGCGCGAAGGCTCGGTCATCGTCAACATCGGTCCGTCGCATCCGGCCACGCACGGCACCGTGCAGATTGTCGCCGAGTTGGATGGGGAGCGCGTGTTGCGTACGGATGTGCACTGCGGATATCTGCATCGCGGATTCGAGAAGGAGTGTGAGGACCATACCTGGCACAACCTCATCCCCTACGTCGACCGCCTCAACTACTGCTCGGCACTCATCAACGACTTCGCGTACTGCGATGGCGTGGAACAGTTGATGGGCATCGAGATCACGCCGCGTTGCAAATA
>Ga0335397_10005329_pt1 | contig 16849 bp, 14 predicted proteins | sample MAT04_FD_205740 | JGI IMG/M metagenome (GOLD analysis project Ga0335397, IMG submission 205740) | Freshwater microbial communities from Lake Fryxell liftoff mats and glacier meltwater in Antarctica - MAT-04 (spades assembly) (version 2) ... | reverse complement strand
GGTGCACATGATCTTCCGAACGTTCCTCGTCTGGCTTCGTCGCAACGGCGGTCCGAAGCTCGGCATCCACGAGGTCGGGCGCCTGCGCCTGCGCGTGATGCCGACCGACCTCGACGTGCTCGGCCACGTGAACAATGGCGTGTACCTCTCGCTGATGGATCTCGGCCGAATGGATGCCATGCAGCGCTCCGGCGCGTGGGCCGCGATCTCGGGCGCGGGCTTCTACCCCGTCGCGGCGAGCGAGACGATCACCTTTCGTAAGTCGCTGCAGCTGTGGCAGCGGTTCGTGCTCGAGACGCGCATCGTGGGGTACGACAGCAAGGCCGTCTATATCGAGCAGCGGTTCGTCGTGCGCGGAGAGCTTTACGCGAAGGGCTTCGTGCGGGCCCGGTTCGTCAAGCGCACGGGCGGCACCGTGACTGTCGCCGAGCTCGCCGAAGTGACCGGCGCCGATCCCGACGAGGCGACCCTCCCCGACTGGCTGCACCGGTGGGCCGAGGATGTCGCCCTGCCGCCGTCGCGCGCGTCCGCGCCGAGCGATTGGGCCTGAGCGGCGGCTGGGCCTGCGCTCCGACGGGGGCTGAACTCCGACCGGTGGCCTGAGTTCCACCCGATGGGCGGGAAGCCTCTCGGCGGCGGGGTGCGCCGGTTCAGTCGGCCGCTGGCTCGCCGGACAGCTCGAGCGCGGCCGGGTCCGTGAGGTTGGCGAGCGGCTCGGGCAGGTCGCCGGTCTCGGCGTTGTTGAGCTGCTCCTCGGCGACGCGCTTGGCCCTGGCGGTCTCGTCCGGATCCCAGGCGGCGGCCCCGCCCTGGTTGGCGAACTGGTCGAACTGACCCATTGTGATCTCTCTCCCACGGTGATGACGACTGCAGCGAGCCTAGCGAGAGCGGGGGACAAAAGGCAAAGGGATTCTGGGCCCCGTGCGGTGCCTCAGCCCGCCTCGAGCACCGCCATGGCCGCGTTGTGGCCGCCGATCCCGCTCACCGCGCCGCCGCGCCGGGCGCCGGATCCGCAGACGAGGATGCGCGGATGCCTCGTTGCGACGCCCCAGCGCTGGGCGGGCCCGGCGAGATCGCCGGCCCGCTCGACGAACGGCCAGTCGAGCGGCCCGTGGAAGATGTTGCCGCCCGGCATGTTGAGTGCCGTCTCGATGTCCCTCGTCGTCTTCGTCTCGATGGTGGGCGCCCCGGCGGCATCGCGCAGCAGCAGGTCGGCGACGGGTTCGGCGAGCACGCTGTCGAGCGAGGCGAGCACCGCCTGCTCGAGCCGTGCGCGCATTTGGTCATTGTTCTCGGCGGTGAGCAGACGGTCGGGGGTGTGCAGAGCGAACACCGTGAGGGTGTGCGCGCCCGCATCGGCGAGCTCGCGGGAGAGGATGCTCGGATCGCTCAGCGAGTGGCAGTAAATCTCGGCGGGCAGCGGGTCGGGGATCTCGCCGGCGCTCGCCGCGCGGTACGCGGTGTCGAGCTGGCGATAGGTCTCGTTGATGTGGAACGTGCCGCCGAACGCCGCCGCGGGGTCGATCGACGCGTCGAGGAGCCGCGGGAGCCGCGAGAGCAGCAGGTTCACCTTGACCTGCGCCCCCTCCGGCCTCGGCGGCGCCTCCTCGCCGAGCAGGCCGGCGAGCACGTGCGGCGCGACTCCGGAGAGCACCGTGTCGGCGCCGATCGTCACCTCCTCGCCGCCGAGGAGGTAGGCGACCTCGCCGTCGGGCGTCACGGAGGTCACGAGGGCACCCGTCACGATCTGTGCCCCGGCCGAGCGCGCGGCGCGTTCGAGGGCGCCGCTGACGGCCCCCATCCCCCCGACTGGCACGTCCCAGTCGCCGGTGCCGTTTCCGATCACGTGGTACAGGAAGCAGCGATTCGCGGCGAGCGTCTCGTCGTCGGCCGGGGCGAAGGTGCCGATGAGGGCGTCGGTGAGGGCGACCCCGCGCACCAGGTCGTTGCCGAACGAGGCCTCGATGTGGCGGCTGATCGGTTCGTCGATGATCGCCGACCAGAGTCGGTCGTCGCCGAAGGCCCGCTTGGCCTCTGCACGGGTCGTTAGGGGATCGCAGACGGTCGGGAACAGCGACCTGGCGAGGCGGGCGGTGCCCTCATAGAACTCGCCCCAGGGCGCGAGGTCGGCGCCGGCGCCGATTGCGTCGAACGAAGCGGCCGTCGCGGCGGCGTCGCCATTGTCGACGAGGAGGCCGCGATCCGATCCGGGCTCGGGGGTGTACGAGGAGTACCGGCGCCGGGTGAGGGTGATGTCGAGGCCGAGCTCGCGGATGATCCGCGCGGGCAGCAGGCTGACGAGGTAGGAGTAGCGGGAGAGTCGGGCGTCGACGCCATCGAAGGCCTGCGCCGAGATCGCCGCGCCGCCAACCCGGTCAAGCCGTTCGAGCACCGTCACCGAGCGGCCGGCCGCAGCAAGGTAGGCCGCCGCGACGAGCCCGTTGTGGCCTCCCCCGATGATCACGATTCTTCTGGCCGGCGCGACGTCGTTGTTCATCCGCAGAGCCTAGTTGCTGGCCCGCCTGGGCGGAAGGGCGCCGCGGTCACGCTGGAGGGGCGACGAACTCCACCGTTCGCGCGAGCACGCGCCGCACCGCCCTGATCGCCGGGCGCGTCACGCTCGCCGCCCTGGCCGAGGTGAAGACGGTGCGTCGCGGCACCCCGGCGAGGTCGACCAGGTCGACGGACGGGCGTTGTCCCGACCAGACGAGGTCGGGCAGGATCGCTACCGCATTGCCCGATTCGATCAGGCGGATGTGCGCCATCAGGTCGGCCGTCTCGAAGCGCACATCCGGCTCGAATCCCGCCTGGCGGCAGGCCTGCTCCGCCCAGTGCCTCGACGCCGTGCCGCGCGGCTCCATTACCCAGGCCCTGTCGCGGGCCCCGCCCAGCGCGTCGACGCCGGCACCGCGCGGCGTCCCGAGCCTCAGAGCGTCCGTGCACAGCGCGATCCGGTCGAGGTCGCCGACGAGGGGCGCGGCGTGCCCGGGATACTGCTCGGCGATCACGAGGTCGAAGTCGCGCGCCCAGACGGCAGAGAGGGCGGCCTCCGGCTCGCGCTGCACGACCTCGACACGCAGGTCGGGATGCTCGGCAGCGAGAAGGGTGAGCGCCTCCGGCACGATCGCGAGTGCGGCGGACTGGAAGACGGCGACGCGGACCGTTCCCGCGACCGCGGACAGCGACAGGGTGAGGTCGGCCTCGGCGAGCTCCATCCGGTCGAGCAGCATCGCGGTGTGCCGAACGAGCACCTCCCCCTGCTGGGTGAGCTGCAGGCGCCTGCCGATCTTCTTCAGCAGGGGAACGCCCGCCTCCGCCTCGAGCAGGGCGAGCTGCTGGGAGACCGCCGACGGTGAGTACGCCAGCGCCTCGGCGACGGCGGCGATGGTGCCGCGGATGCTGAGCTCGCGCAGAAGGCGCAGGCGACGCAGGTCGAGCATCCGTACCCCAATTGATAAGCCATGCCGATGGTTGACCTTCGTAAAAGGTCACTTCACCTTATCGTTTGGGTGCGTCACACTGGGAGGGTCCCTCCACCCCCAGTTCGAAGGCTTAGTGTCGTGACCATGTCGAATGAGCTCACTGGTACACCAGTGCGACCGCACAACATCTCCTCCGAGACCATCGCCACGGTGCGCCGCTGGCTGGCGGAGGGGGCCGACATGGCGCCGGACATGTCCGCGCAGCGCCTCGCCGGGGTGCTCAAGGACCCGCGCGGGCTCAATTTCACAATCGGTTTCGTCGACCGCGTCGTGCGCCCGGAAGACCTGCGGGTCGCCGGCAAGAACCTCGAGACGCTCTCGCGCAGCGTGCCCCAGTTCCTGCCCTGGTACATGCGCGTCGCCGTCCAGCTCGGCGGCGGATTCGCGCCGATCCTGCCCTGGCCGATTGTGCCGATCGCCCGCGGCGTGCTCCGCAAGATGGTCGGCCACCTCATCCTCGACGCGACTCCCGAGAAGCTCGACAAGAGCATGACCGAGCTGCGCGGCCAGGGCATCCGTCTCAACCTCAACCTGCTCGGCGAGGCCGTGCTCGGTGACGGTGAGGCCGACCGCCGCCTCGAGGGCACCCGCGCCCTCCTTGCCCGAGACGACGTCGACTACGTCTCGATCAAGGTGTCGTCGGTCGCGAGCCAGCTTTCGATGTGGGCGTTCGACGAAACCGTCGAGCGGGTCGCCACGCGGCTCACTCCGCTCTACGAGCTCGCCGCGGCATCCGCTGAGACCAAGTTCATCAACCTGGACATGGAGGAGTTCCGCGACCTCGACCTCACGATCGCCGTGTTCGAGAGAATTCTCGGAAATCCGAAGCTCGCGGGGCTCGAGGCGGGCATTGTGCTGCAGGCGTACCTGCCCGACGCGCTGTCGGCGCTGCAGGGCCTCACTGACTGGGCGACCGCCCGACGCGCCGCAGGGGGCGCCGGCATCAAGGTGCGCATCGTGAAGGGCGCGAACCTCGCGATGGAGCACGTCGACTCCGAGATCCACGACTGGCCGCTCGCCACCTACTCGACCAAGCGCGAGACCGACACGAACTACAAGCGCGTTCTCGACTGGGCGCTGACCCGCGAGCGAACGGATGCCGTGCGCATCGGCGTCGCCGGCCACAACCTCTTCGATCTCGCCTTTGCGTGGCTCCTCGCGAAGGATCGCGGCGTTGAGGACCGCATCGAGTTCGAGATGCTGCTCGGAATGGCGACGGCGCAGGCGGACTCGGTTCGCCGCGACGTCGGCGGGCTGCTGCTCTACACGCCGGTCGTCCGGCCGACCGAGTTCGACTCGGCCATCTCCTACCTGATCAGGCGACTCGAGGAGAACGCGAGCCCGGAGAACTTCATGTCGGGCGTGTTCGAACTTGCCAGCTCCGAGGCCGTGTTCGATCGCGAGGCCGAGCGATTCCTCGACTCGCTCGCCGAGCTCGACCAGGAGGTGCCGGTTTCCAACCGCGTCCAGAACCGCGCCGAACCCGCGCCGGGCGTGAGCCAGGACGGCTTCCACAACACCGCCGACACCGACCCTGCCATCGCGGCCAACCGGGCATGGGGCCGGAGCATCCTCAAGCGGTCGGCCGACTCGAGGCTCGGCGCCCGCCAGATCGAGGCCGCGCTGGTCTCCGACGCGTCGGAGCTCGAGGTGATCGTGCGCAGCACCGCCGCAGCGGGCACCGCGTGGGGCGAACGCGATGCACGGTCACGGGCCAGGGTGCTGCACGGTGCCGGGAACGCCCTCGAGGCGGCCCGCGCCGATCTCATCGAGGTCATGGCGAGCGAGACCGGCAAGACGATCGCCGAGGGTGACGTCGAGGTCAGCGAGGCCATCGACTTCGCTCACTACTACGCCGAGCGCGCGATCGATCTCGAGCAGCTCGAACGCGCGGAGTTCGTGCCGTCGAAGCTCATCGTCGTGACGCCGCCGTGGAACTTCCCGGTGGCGATCCCGGCCGGCGGCGTGCTCGCGGCACTCGCCTCCGGTGCCGGCGTCATCATCAAGCCGGCCCCGCAGGCCCGTCGATCCGCCGCCGTCATGGTGCAGGCACTCTGGGACGGCGGCGTGCCGCGGGACGTGCTCTCCCTCGTCGACGTCGAGGAGGGCCAGCTGGGCACCCAGCTGATCACCCACCCCAGCGTCGGCCGCGTAATCCTCACCGGCGCGTGGGAGACCGCGGCGCTGTTCCGCAGCTGGCGGCCCGACCTGCCGTTGCTCGCCGAGACGAGCGGCAAGAACGCGATCATCGTGACCCCGAGCGCCGACCTCGACCTCGCCGCCGCCGATGTGGTGAAGAGCGCATTCGGGCACGCCGGGCAGAAGTGCTCCGCCGCCTCGCTCGTGATCCTCGTCGGAAGCGTGGCGAAGTCGGAACGGTTCCGCCGGCAGCTCGTCGACGCGGTGCGCACCCTGCGGGTCGGATGGCCGCAGGACCCGACAACTCAGATGGGGCCGATCGTCGAGCCCGCCGCGGGCAAGCTGCGGCGCGGACTCACCGAGCTCGGCGCGGGCGAGCGCTGGCTCGTGAAGCCGAAGGCGCTCGATGAGACCAAGCGCCTCTGGTCGCCGGGCGTGCGCGAGGGCGTCGTCGCCGGCAGCGAGTTCCACCGCACCGAGTACTTCGGGCCGGTCCTCGGCATCATGCACGCCGAGACCCTGGACGAGGCGATCGCCCTGCAGAACGCTCCCGACTACGGGCTGACCGCGGGCATCCACTCCCTTGACCCGGAGGAGATCGAGACCTGGATCGACGCGGTCGAGGCGGGAAACCTCTACGTCAACCGAGGCATCACCGGCGCGGTCGTGCGCCGCCAGCCGTTCGGCGGCTGGAAGCGCTCGAGCGTCGGCACGAGCGCGAAGGCCGGCGGTCCGAACTACCTGCTCACCCTCGGCACCATCGAGCCCGTGTTCGCCAAGCCGATCAGCTCGGTGCGCCTCAAAGGCCTCGGTGCTCGCGTCACCCGCGTCATCGAGGCCGCCCAGCCCGGCATGGCGTTCGATGAGTTCGACCGCGTGCGCGCGGCGGCGATGAGCGACCAGGCCGCGTGGAAGTCCGAGTTCGGCGTCGCGCGCGACGTCTCCGGGCTGTCGGTCGAGCGCAACGTGTTCCGCTACCGGCCGATGCCGGTCACCATCCGCCTGGCCGACGGCGCGTCGGGGGCGCAGCTCGTGCGGCTGCTCGTCGCGGCGACGATCGCGCGCTCGACGGTGGCGATCAGTTCGGCGGTGCCGGTTCCTTCCGGCCTCGTCGCCCTGTTCCGCAGCGAGGACAGCCCGGTCGACGTGGCCGACTCCCTCGTCGAGACGGACGACGCGTTCGCGCACCGGTTGCACTCGAGCAGCGCGCTCCCCGAGCGCATCCGGCTCGTCGGGGGGAGCGCCGCCGCGTTGTCCGCGACCCTCGGGGGCAACCCCGACGTGGCGATCTACGCCGGCCCGGTGACGACGGAGGGCCGCGTCGAGCTGCTCCCGTTCCTGCGCGAGCAGGCGATCAGCATCACGGCCCACCGGTTCGGCAATCCCGACCCGGCCTCGCGCATCGAGACCCTCTAGCTTTCATTATTCAGGAGTTGGGGCCTGGGCCGGCTTTCATCATTCAGGAGTAGCCGCGGTGGTGTGCGCCGGGCGATACGAAATCAGTTGACCTAGGGTGCGATCAAGGGGGATCACCGCCGTGGCGGGCGCGGACGCCGGAATTGCGGCTCCGCGCATCCGCTCGACTCCTGAATAATGACAGTGCCGCCGATGACGCCCGCCCCAATACTCCTGAATGATGAAAGCGATGCCCACGGCGCCCGCCCTGAAACTCCTGAATGATGAAAGTGAGGCGGGGGGCCATGGCCCGGGGCTGGCCGGGAACGCCCGGCGCTGCGAGTATCTCGGCGCGCGAGCGGAGTGGAGAGTTCGTGACGGGTGAGGTCGTGCCGGCGCCGGAACCCCCGCGGGCCAGTGCGATGCGACTGCGATGCGGCCAATACCTGGTCGTGTTCGGCCTGATCGTGCTCTCCTACGCGCTGTGCGCCGTGCAGGACGCCCCGACCCCCCGCCTGATCGCGCTGCTGGTGCAGTTGCTGGCGGTCGCCCTGATCCTGCGCGTGGCCGAGGCGCGGCTGCGGGTCCTGCGCGTGGTCGAGGTGCGGCCGCGGGTGCTGCGGATCGCCGAGGTCGTGCTCTTGCTCTTAGCCCTCGCCGTCGTCATCGCCTGGGCGAGCGGGTCAGACGGGATCGGGGTCGAGATCGCCCTGCCGTTCTCGTCGACGCTCGCCTACCTGGCCGCGCCGCTCGCAATCATCGGTCACCAGCGGAGGCGCCGCCGCATCGACGTGGAGCCACTGATCGCCGCCGTCTCGGCCTACGTGCTCCTCGGGATGTTCTTCGCGCTCCTGCTGAACTTCTCCGCGCTCATCAGCCCGACCCCGCTGTTCGGGGAGGGGATGGGCGCCTCCCTATCGGACCAGCTTTTGTTCTCCTTCACGACGCTGACGACGACCGGGTACGGCAATCTCGTGCCGCAGACGCCCGTCGCCCGGAGCATCGCGATCACCGAGGCGCTCATCGGCCAGCTCTTCCTGGTGGTCGCGATTGCGCGAGTGGTCACCGGGCTGCGTCCGGCCCACCGCCCCGAGCTGCTCAGCTGACGGGCCGCTGCACCAGGTCGGGATGGTGGATGGCCGCGACGTCCGGATGCGCGCGCAGCCGGCTCTTGAGCGCGTTCTCCCCATAGGTGCGGAAGATCGGGTTGGCGGGGTCGATCGTGATGCCGGGGGCGTCGAGCGAGGCGGGCAGGGGCAGCACGGGGATCGTGCCATCCAGTGCCGGGCTGTAGAAGAACGGGATCGAGATGCGGTCGTTCCCGATGCGCGGGGAAATGACCCGGTGCACCGTGGCCTTGAGGTAGCCGTCGGTCGCGACCTCGAGCAGCTCGCCGATATTGACGACGAAGGCCCCATCGACCGGGGGAGCGTCGATCCACTCGCCATCCTTCTCGACCTGCAGGCCGTCCTTGCCCGGCTCCACGAACAGCAGGGTCAGCACTCCGGAATCCTTGTGGGCGCCGACGCCCTGCTTCAGCTCCTGATCGGACTTGCCCGGGTACCGCACGATCTTGATGAGCGTCGACGACTTCTCGGCGAACGCCTCGTCGAAGACGTGCTCGTCCGCGCCGAGGGAGAGCGCCCAGGCCTGCATGAGCCGCAGGGCGACGTCGCTCAGCTCGTCGTGCCACCGTGTGATCACCTCCCGCAGCTCGGGGAGGGCGTCCGGCCACTGGTTCGGCCCCTCGAGCCGGAAGTAGTCGGCGACGCCGGGGCCGACCGGAACGGCCTCGCGCTCTGGCCCGATGTCGATCTGCTCGCGCCAGTCGACCCTGCCAAGAGTCAGTTCCCCGCCGACGCGGGTATAGCCGCGGAAGTGCGGGCTCTTGAGATTCTCGATTGCCATCTTGTCGGCCTCGGGGAGATCGAAGAACGCGCGGGAGGTGCGCATGACCCGCTCGATCAGTTCGCCGGGCACGCCGTGGCCGGTGAGGTAGAAGAAGCCGTACTCGTGGGTCGCCTCCCGCAGCTGCTCGCGGAAGGCCTCCGCCTCCGCCTTTCCGGCGGAAAGTCGCGACAGGTCGAGAATCGGAAGGGTGAGCGGCGAGGTGGCGGTCGTCATACTCCATCATCACCCGGCGGGAGAGAGGTCCGGCGATTGTTACGCGCGCGACGCCGCCCCGCGGTGAAAGTAGGGTTGCTCCATGACCCAGACGGCGCTTATCGGCCAGGTCGGCGCGCCGGAGCTGCATGTCATGTCGTTCAACATTCGTCGACGGATGCCGCACCTCACCCGGCGGAGCCCCGACGACTGGTCGCATCGCCAGTGGCTCGTCAAGCAGGTGCTGCATATCGAGCGCCCGACGCTCCTCGGCGTGCAGGAGGCACTGCCGGAGCAGGTCGCGCGCGTCGCCGCGAGTCTGGGCGGCGGATACCGGTCGATCGGGCGTGGACGCAACGCCGACGGCTCCGGTGAGCAGTGCGACATCTTCTACGACGCCGGCCGGCTCCAGCTGCTGGACTGGAACCAGGCCGCGCTGTCGGACCGGCACCGCGTGCCGGGGTCGACCTCGTGGGGCAATCGCGTGCCGCGCATCGTCGTCAGCGGCACCTTCCGCGACCGGGTCACCGGCATCACGTTCCTGGCCGCCAACACCCACTTCGACCACCTCTCGGCGACGTCGCGGATGCGCTCTGCCCGGTTCGTGCACAACCTCGTCGCGCGTGCCGGTCGCCCGGCCGTCGTGATGGGCGATTTCAATGCGGATGTCGGCGGTGCGGCGTTCCTCGAGCTCACCGAGGGAAACCGGCTCCGGGACTCCTGGGCGGCGGCCCAGACGAGGGTGACGGAGGAGTGGGGAACGTTTCCGCACTACCGGGACGCGGTGCGCGGGGCCAAGCGCATCGACTGGATCCTCGTCGCCCGTGAGGTCGAGGTTCTCCGCGCCGCCATCAACGTCTCCACCTTCGCGGGCGCCTGGCCATCCGACCACGCGCCGGTGCAGGCGGAGATCCGTTTCGCGCCGATGGCTAGGCTGCACGGGTGATCGAACTCTTCCTCGACGCCTCATCCGCGGTTCCGCAGTTCGAGCAGCTCCGCGCCCAGGTGATCGACGCCGTGCAGGCCGGGACCCTCGTGCCCGGCGAGAAGCTCCCCACGGTGCGGGGTCTCGCGGAACAGCTCGGCGTCGCCCCCGGCACCGTGGCGCGGAGCTATCGCCAGCTGGAGAGCGACGGGGTGATCGAGACCCGCGGGCGAAGCGGATCGTTCGTCGCGGCGACCGGCGACCTCACCCACCAGCGGGCGCAGGCGGCGGCGGCGGCCTATGCGGAGCGGATGCGCGAGCTGCGTCTCGACCGGGACGCCGCCCTCGAGCTCGTGCGCGCGGCGCTGCGCTCCCTGCCGTCCTGACCCGATCGTGCGCCCCGCCCCGCCCGGGGGAGGTGGCACAGTAGTCCCATGACGAGAGCAGCAGCACAGAAGAGCCATGTCGTGCACTCCGCCGTCAGCGGCGACCAGTACACCTCGCTGCGGCGCACCCCGACGCCCAGGGCCGAACGCCTCGCGCTCGGCAAGGGCATGAGGGCCGCGATGCCCCGCGCCTCGCTCGGCGACTGGGTCCCCTCCGACACCCGCGCCGACCCCGTCGACCTCGTGATCGAGTCGCATCGCGGTCGGCAGGAGCACCTCACCCCCCTGCGCGTCGGCCGCATGATCGCCTCGCCCTACGGATTCCTCCGCGGCACCGCGGTGGTCATGGCCACCGACTTCGCCGGGCTCCCCTCCACCGGGATCACCCCGGTCATCTGCGGCGACGCCCACGTCGGCAACTTCGGCTTCTACGCCTCCCCCGAGCGAGACCTCGTGATCGACCTCAACGACTTCGACGAAGCGCACCCGGGGGCGTGGGAATGGGACCTGCGCCGGTTGGCGGCAAGCATCTGGGTGGCCGGGCGCCAGAACTCCTTCACCGAGGACCAGTGCCACTCCGCCGTGGAATCGTGCGTTCGCGCGTACCGGGAGCACGTGCGCGAGCTGGCCAGCCAGTCGCTGATGGACCGGTCGTTCCAGCGCCTCGACGTCGATGGGCTGCGCGCGGTCACTTCCGATCTCTCGCTGCACAGGGACATCGATCGCGCCGCCCACCGCGCCAGACGCCGCACGAGTGACCGCGCGCTGCCGCGGTTCTCCACCGAGGAGAACGGTCGGCGGCGCATCGTCGAGGAGCCGCCGCTCATCACCCGCCTGGGCGATGCGGAGGCCGAGCGCCTCGCCGACGGGCTCGACGATTACCTCACAACGCTCGCGCCGCACTGGAGGCGTGTGCTCGCCGGCTACACCCTCGTCGACCTGGCCCACAAGGTCGTCGGGGTCGGCAGCGTCGGCCTGCGTGCCTACGTCGCACTCTGCGAGGGTTCGAGCCCCGACGACGTCGTGTTCCTCCAGCTCAAGCAGGCCAGGCGCTCGGTCATCGCCCCTTTCGTGCACGGCGACTTCGCCCTGCACGCCCACCAGGGCCAGCGCGTCGTCGAGTACCAGCAGGCGCTGCAGACGGTCAGCGACCCTCTCCTCGGCTGGACGACCGTCGACGGGCGGCAGTACTACGTGCGCCAGTTCCGCAACATGAAGGGGACGATTCCACTCGATGCGATCGGCCCGGCGGCGATGGTGGACTACGTCGCCGTCTGCGGCCGCCTCCTCGCGAAGGGGCATGCGCGCACCAGCGGCGCGTCGATGATCGCGGGCTATGCGGGCAAGGGCGACAACGTCGAACTGGCGCTGGGCCGGTTCGCGCGACTCTACGCAGACCAGACCGAGCGGGACCACGCGGTCCTGGTCGCCGCGGCGCGGGCCGGCCGGGTGGCCGTCGACGACGAGAGCTGACCCGCGCACTGCCCGCTCACAGGAGACACACAACCAGGGTTGGTTGTGTGGAGAGTCCAACCGAAGGAGCAAGCCAGATGACCCAGGTAATCGAAACCATCGACGTCGACGTTCCCGTCAGCACTGCCTACAACCAGTGGACCCAGTTCGAGTCATTTCCTCACTTCCTCAGTTACGTCGAGTCGATCACGCAGACCGATGACACCCACACCCACTGGAAGGTCAAGATCGCCGGTGCCGAGCGCGAGTTCGACGCGACGATCACCGAGCAGCACGCAGACGAGCGCGTGGCCTGGAACAGCACCGGCGGAGACGAGAACCACGCGGGAGTCGTCACCTTCCACAAGCTCAGCGACACGACCTCGCGCGTGACCGTGCAGCTGGACTGGGAGGCCGAGGGCTTCCTCGAGAAGGTCGGGGCCGTCTTCGGTGTCGACGACCACGTCATCAAGTCCGACCTTAAGAACTTCAAGAAGTTCATCGAGAGCCGCCCGACCCCCACCGGCGCCTGGCGCGGCGACGTCCCCAACTGACCTACCGCCTCCGGGTCCGGGGTTCTCCTCGGGCCCGGACGCCACCGGCATCCGGTGAAGGGCCGCGACCGATGTGCGGCCGGCGGTTCGGCCTCAGTCGTGCTGGCGGTGGATCAGTCGAGAGAGCACGATGGCGCTGCGGGTGTGATCGACATTCGGGGCGATTCGCACCTTCTCGAGAGCGAGTTCGAGCGAAGGGATGTCGCGAGAGCGCATGTGCACGATCGCGTCGGCAGAGCCGGTGACGGTGCCGGCATCCACCACCTCCGGGATCCCGGACAGGATGCGCCGCAGTTCGTCGGGCGCGACCGTGCCGCGGCAGAACAGCTCAACGTACGCCTCGGTGGCGAGGCCATCGACCGCGGGGTCGACCTGGATCGTGAAACCCCGGATTACCCGGTCGGCCACGAGGCGGTCGACGCGGCGCTTGACGGCGGAGGCGGAAAGGCCGATGACCTCACCGATGTCGCCGTACCCTGCACGGGCATTCTGGCGCAGAAGGTCGATGATGCCGTAGTCGAGACTGTCCATTCGACGACTCTACGCGGCAAACTTGTGGGGGGTGCCGCAATCACGGCGATTAAGTGCGCTGTTCGACCGAAACATTCGGATGTGTGCGTGCGAGACTTGAGCGACCCCGCACATCCAGACTCACGAAGGAGCCTTCCGTGTCGGCCATTAGCCCAGCAACAGAAGCTGTCATCCCCACTCGCACCGCGACCAAGCGCACAGTCCTCATGTGCAAGCCGGAATTCTTCACCGTCGTCTACCGGATCAATCCGTGGATGGACCCCGCGCTGCCCACCGACACCGCGCTCGCCGTGGCGCAGTGGCAGACGCTCTACGACACGTACATTGGACTCGGCTTCGACGTGCACCTGATCACCCCGGTCGACGGGTTGCCTGACATGGTTTACGCGGCCAACGGCGGCTTCGTGATCGACAACATCGCCTACGGTGCGAGCTTTACCCACCCGGAGCGCCAGCCGGAGGGCCCCGCCTACATGGACTGGTTCCGCGAGAGCGGCTTCGACGTGCGCGACCCGCAGAACATCAACGAGGGCGAGGGCGACTTCCTCCTCGTCGGCGGCGTCATCCTCGCCGGTACCGGGTTCCGCAGCGCCTCGAACAGCCACCAGGAACTCGGCGAGATCTACGACCGCCAGGTCGTGACGCTCACCCTCGTCAACCCGAACTTCTACCACCTCGACACGGCCATTGCCGTGCTCGACGACGACAACATTGCCTACCTGCCGAGCGCCTTCGACGAGGCGAGCCTCGCGATTCTCCGCGAGCGGTTCCCGCATGCCGTGCTCGTGAACGAGGAGGACGCCGCTGTTCTCGGCCTCAACTCCTTCAGTGACGGCTACAACGTCGTGATCGCGGCGCGCGCCAGGGACTTCGAGCGCCAGCTGCGCGAACGCGGTTACAACCCCATCGGCGTCGATCTCTCCGAGCTGCTGCTCGGCGGCGGTGGCGTCAAGTGCTGCACTCTCGAGCTGCGGCGATGAGCGCCGTGGCGAACCCGGTCGCGGCCGCCGTAGTGCGTCTCGAGGACGAGCATCTCGCCCACACCTACCACCCGCTCGATGTCGTCGTCGAGAGCGGTGATGGCGCGTGGGTCACCGACGTCACGGGCCGCAGGTATCTCGACTGCCTCGCCGCATACTCCGCGGTGAACTTCGGACACGGGCATCCGTTGCTCGTCGCCGCCGCAAAGGCGCAGCTCGACCGCATCACGCTCACCAGCCGTGCCTTCCACAATGACCAGCTCGGCCCCTTCGCCGCAGCGCTCGCGGAGCTTGCCGGCAAGGACATGGTGATCCCGATGAACACGGGCGCCGAGGCCGTCGAGTCGGGCATCAAGGTCGCCAGGGCCTGGGGCTACCGGGTCAAGGGCGTCGCGCCGGGAATGGCGAACATCATCGTCGCCCACGGTAACTTCCACGGGCGCACGACGACCATCATCAGCTTCTCCGGCGACGCCGTCGCGACGACCGACTTTGGCCCGTTCACCCCCGGCTTCGTCAGCGTGCCGTATGGCGACGCCGCGGCGATCGAGGCGGCGATCGACGAGAACACCGTCGCCGTGCTCGTCGAGCCGATCCAGGGCGAGGCCGGCATCATCATCCCGCCCGCCGACTACCTCCCGGCCGTGCGCGAGATCACCGCCAGGCGCGGCGTGCTGTTCATCGCCGACGAGATCCAGTCCGGCCTCGGACGCACCGGCGCGACGTTCCAGTGCGACAACGTCGGCGTGGTGCCCGACCTGTACCTGCTTGGAAAGGCGCTGGGTGGGGGCATCGTTCCCGTCTCCGCCGTCGTCGGCAACCGCGACATCCTCGGGGTTCTGAGCGCGGGGGAGCACGGTTCGACGTTCGGGGGTAATCCGCTTGCCGCCGCGGTCGGATCCGCCGTCGTCGGCCTGCTCGCCACGGGCGAATACCAGGAACGGGCTCGTGTGCTCGGGGCACGCCTGGAGGCGGGACTCCGACGGCTGATCGGGCGCGGCGTAGTCGCGGTGCGGGCCTCCGGGTTGTGGGCCGGCATCGACATCGACCCGGCGCTCGCGACCGGGCGAGAGGTGTGCGAGCGCCTGCTCGAGCGCGGCGTGCTCGTAAAGGACACCCATGGCTCGACGATCCGCCTCGCGCCGCCGATCGTGATCGAGCCGCAGGACGTCGACTTCGCCGTCGACCAACTCGAGGCCGTGTTGGAGGATCTGCGCCGCTGACTCGCTTTTCTCCGCGAGCTGCCCACTTCTGTAGCCTCACCGCGCTACGGAGGGACCTGTGTGGGCAACTCGCCCTGGGGTGGTGCGGCGGTGAGGCGGTCCTCGAGTTGCCCACTTGTGTCCCCTTACCGCGCCGGGGGCGCGCGTTGGTGGGCGACTCGCGGGATGAGCGGCCGGGGGCGCGCCCTTGTGGGCGACTCGCGGGGTAAGCGCCGGGGGCGCGCGTTTCTGGGCGACTCGTGGGTTGAGTGGCCTGGAGAGCGGCCCCAAAGGGCGGCCAGATTAGGCTGGGTGGATGGACACCTCCGATGCGCTCGACTCCGCCGATCCGCTTGCGCGCTACCGCGGGCTGTTCTTCCGCGACGACGAGGTCGTCGCGTACCTCGACGGGAACTCCCTCGGGCGTCCGCTCACGGCGAGCCTCGATCGGGTGCAGCGATTCCTGACCGAGCAGTGGGGCTCGCGTCTCATTCGCGGATGGGACGAGGGCTGGCTCGACCTGCCGACGCGCATCGGCGACGACCTCGGTCGGGTCGCGCTCGGTGCCGCCGCCGGGCAGGTCACGATCGGCGACTCGACGACGGTGCTGCTCTACAAGCTGATCAGGGCCGCGGTCGACGCCCGCCCCGGCCGCACCGAGATCATCATCGATCGCGAGAGCTTCCCGACCGACCGCTACATCGTCGAGGGCATCGCCGTCGAGCGCGGACTCACGGTCACCTGGCTCGGTGACGAGGATGCGCCGGAATCCGATTCGGGCGTCACCGCCGAGCAGCTGGGCAGGAGGCTCAGCGACACCACCGCGGTCGTCGTGCTGAGTCACGTCGCCTACCGCTCCGGCTACCTCGCCGACGTGCCGGCGATCACCTCCCTCGCGCACGCCGCAGGGGCCCTCGTGGTGTGGGACCTCAGCCACTCGGTCGGCGTCATTCCGACGCAGCTCGACGCGTGGGGAGTCGACCTCGCGACCGGGTGCAGCTACAAGTACCTGAACGGCGGGCCGGGCTCGCCCGCGTTCGCGTACGTGCGTTCCGAGCTGCAGGGCGAGCTGAGTCAGCCCATCCAGGGCTGGCTGGGCGCGCGCACCCCGTTCGAGATGGGCCAGGGCTACGAGCGCGCCGAGGGCATCCGTGCCTTCACGAGCGGCACCCCGCCGATCATCGGAATGCTCGCGATGCAGGACATGATCGCGCTCATCGACGAGGTCGGTATCGACCGGGTGCGCGCGAAGTCGGTCGCTCTCACCCGCTACGCGGTGCAGCTGGCCGCCGAGCTGCTCCCGGATGCGCGGCTCGCGTCGCCCAGGGACCCGGCCCGTCGTGGATCGCACATCACCCTCGACCGCGACGGATTCGACGAGATCGTGCCGAAGCTGTGGGCGCAGGGGGTCATTCCCGACTTCCGCGGCCCCAACGGCATCCGCCTCGGGCTCTCACCGCTGTCGACGAGTTTCGCAGAGGTCGAGCTCGGCATCTGGGCAATCCGGCACCCGGGCGCCTGAGGGGCACCGGGCGGCGTCGGCGCGCCCGCGAGGGTGTCGGGGCCGTTCAGTGCCTGCTGAACGTCACGGTCAGTTCCGACCCGGTCCAGGTGGTGGTGATGACGCCGGTGCTGATCATCGCACCGGCCCTGGCGAAGCCCTCCGCGTCGACGCAGGACGATCCGCCCGACCCGTCCGA
>Ga0335397_10005328_pt1 | contig 16850 bp, 17 predicted proteins | sample MAT04_FD_205740 | JGI IMG/M metagenome (GOLD analysis project Ga0335397, IMG submission 205740) | Freshwater microbial communities from Lake Fryxell liftoff mats and glacier meltwater in Antarctica - MAT-04 (spades assembly) (version 2) ... | reverse complement strand
TTGCTTCGTTTCTCGCAAGGACGCTGCTTCGTTTGCTTCGTTCCTCGCAAGGACGCTGCTTCGTTTGCTTCGTTCCTCGCAAGGACGCTGCTTCGTTTGCTTCGTTCCTCGCAAGGACGCCGCTTCGTTCCTCGCAAGGAGCCTTTGGTGATTGCGAGGAACGAAGCAACTAATCCTGTTTAATTTTAACCTCCCGCAACTTCTCTAATTTGTCGATCGTTGCTTCCCACTCCGTCAAGGATATGGATATCGCGTATTGGCAAAACAAACTCATTTCATTTTTGAGGATCGTCACCTGATGTTGTTTCAAAATCCGCATCACGTCGTTTAGGATGGTATATGGAAACTCGAGGGAACAGTTTCGTTCAATATTTTTTTCAATAATAAGCGAAGTTGCTAAGGCATCATGAGCGACGGTTTTATAGGCATTGATCAAGCCGGGAACGCCCAATAAGGTGCCGCCAAAATAACGAACTACGACGATCAGGATATTCGTCAATCCGGCACTATCTATTTGTCCGAGTATAGGTTTGCCCGCACTTCCCGAAGGTTCGCCATCATCTGCCGCGCGAAAGGAATTGCCATCGGTACCTGTTCTAAACGCATAACAATAATGAACGGCTTTTGGATGTAATTCTTTCAAGAAACGTAGTCTTTCTTTTACTTCATCGACATGAAGAACAGGATAGGCAAACGCAATGAATTTACTGCCTCGGTCTTTGAATTCTGCAGAGGAAGTATGCGCGATAGTTCGATATGTAGTTCCAGTTTTAATAAGAATTATAATTGATCTCCCAGAAAAATAAGAAAGATAGCAATGAGCGTAAGGGCAAGACCGGCATAATTGGAGCGGCTGAGTTTTTCACGAAAAATAAAAATCCCGAATAAACTTACCACGAATAAGACACCGATATTATTAATGGGAATCACGGCAGAACTACTGAGAATGTCGCTTTGCAATGCTTTGACAAGATAGTAAATAGAAAAGTAATTAGGAACACCCAGTAAGATCCCCGCTAGAAGGAACCTGATATTGAATACTTTTTTCTTCGTCAGATATAAAACAATAAGTATAAGGATGCCAATACTAAATGCAGTGAGGAAACTGGTGATCAGGTAAATATTGGAAACAGATTCCTTAGTTAGAAATGTGTGTTGCACATATTTGGTCAATGTGTCGATGATGCCGCTACTTAGAAAAAGGATGACCGGAAGCGCGTATTCCCAGATGGGTCTTCGTTTGCCGGATGGTTCCGAGGGCTTATAGGAAACGAGTATCACTGCCAACAAGGCGAGAATAATTCCGATGATTTTAATCAGGGAAATACGTTCTCCATACAAAAGAAAAGAGAAAAGCACCGGGATCGCCAGCGATAATTTATTGGCCGTTTGTGTAATAGTGATGCCAACCTTGACTGAGGAAAACCCGATCAAATTAAAGACAGAAATAAAAAGGCAACCCATTAAAAGGGCCCATTTCAGGTAAGGTTCTTGAAGTATGGAAGCTTGTATAGGGAAGTGTCCCAACACGATGCTGCCTGTAAGAACACAGACCCCATAATTAAAGACAATGGCCTGAAACACATCAATGTTATATTTTTTGAAATACGCAAATACGATCCCGATATAGGCGCTCAATAAGATGGAGAGGATCAGGTAAAACATCAGCGCAAGATAGCGTTTTTGTAAAAACGAATCAGATCATCACCAGATTTTATCAGGCTGATTTGTTCATGATTTGAAAGTAAAGGTGCCTTGATGCCGGAAGTCAATGAAGTTGCAGTTTGTATACAACGGGCTTCATCCCACAAACCTTTATCGATCAGTTTTTGAAGTAATTGAGTGCCCCCTTCTACCAATACAGAAAGGTAATTCTTTGAATAAAGTGAGCCCAAAATCTCTGTGGTAAAATGTTCTTCATTCACCTTAATCCATTCAATATTGTGTTCTTCTTTATTCTCTTTCGTATTAAAGAGGATAGTCTTCCGAGATTGGTCGAATAAATGAAATGATAAGTCTTGATTCAATGTGTTGTCAAATACAATACGAACAGGATTTTTACCTTTCACAAGTCTTACATTGAGTTGAGGATTGTCGTTCTTCAATGTATTGTATCCAACCCAAATCACATCTTCTTCAGTTCGCCATTGGTGGACAAGTGTATTGGTTATAGCATTGGATAAAAGAATTCGTTCTCCTTGTATCCCGATAAAACCTTCTTTTGATTGAGCCCATTTCAGAATGATATAAGGCCGATGTTTTGTATGAAATGTAAAGAAGCGTTTATTGAGTTCAAGTGCTTCCTTTTCAAGAATATGTTCTGTTACGTCTACGTCATGTTCCTTGAGTTGAGCTATGCCTTTTCCATTTACCTTGGATGAAATATCGGTACAAGCGACCAATACTTTTTTGATCTGATGTGTTAGAATAAGATCAGTACAAGGTGGCGTTTTTCCGGTATGCGAACAAGGTTCAAGAGAAACATACAACGTGGAGTAGGGGATAAGTGCATGATCTTCGGATTTGACAGAAGCAATACAATTCACCTCCGCATGACCTTCGCCATAAAGTTCGTGATAGCCCTGACCTATAATTCTTTCTTTATACACCAATAGACTGCCCACCATAGGATTTGGGGAAACCCGCCCTGCACCTTTTCTGGCAAGTGCAAGACATTGCTCCATATAATATTCATGCGTATTCATGCGTATTCATACGTATTTAAACGAGTAGCAACAAGATAAAGTCAGCGGTCTTTCAAGCGATTACTTGACAGCGTACATCATTTCTTTGACAGCCTTCATGGCTTTTGTGACATTTGGTAAATATTCGGCCACCAAGGTTGGTGCGTAATGCATACTCGCATCCACACTGCAAAGACGACGAATTGGCGCATCCAGATAATCGAAGGCTTCGCGTTGCACTTTATACGTGATCTCGGAAGAGACAGACGCAAACGGCCATTGCTCTTCGATGATCAATAAGCGATTTGTTTTCTTAACCGATTCTACAATGGTTTGTACATCCAATGGGCGAATCGTTCGGAGATCAATTACTTCTGCACTAATATTTTCTTTTTGCAATTCATCGGCAGTTGCCAAGGCCACTTTCATCATTTTATTAAACGACACAATGGTCACATCGGTTCCAGCACGTTTGATATCGGCCTTCCCAATTGGGATCAAATATTCTTCTTCAGGAACAGGTCCCATATCGCCATACATCACCTCGCTCTCCATAAAAATGACCGGATCATTATCACGAATGGCACTTTTCAATAAGCCTTTCGCATCGTATGGATTGGAAACTGATATCACTTTCAGGCCTGGGATATTGGCATACCAGCTTTCAAAGGCGGTAGAGTGTTGAGCACCTAACTGACCTGCTGAACCATTCGGTCCGCGAAAAACGATCGGGCAGCTGAATTGTCCGCCGCTCATTGCCAGCATTTTTGAGGCGTGGTTTAGGATCTGATCGAGTGGCAAAACCGCGAAGTTCCATGTCATGAATTCTATGATTGGTCGAAGACCGTTGGAGGCTGCTCCTACGCCTATAGCCGCAAAACCAAGTTCCGCAATAGGTGTGTCAATCACACGTTTGGCACCGAATTCATCCAGCATACCCTGGCTCACCTTATAGGCGCCATTGTATTCTGCCACTTCTTCACCCATCAGGAATACGTTCTTATCGGCACGCATTTCTTCCTGCATCGCTTCTCGAAGGGCTTGTCTAAAGGCTATTTCACGCATAATCGTTGTTTTAAGGCTGACAAAAATAAGTATTGAAACGGGAATATCTTATTTTTTTAGGCTAAACTAAAATTTAAGTGAAGATATTTTGGGCGGTAGACACGCTATCCGTTCCAAGCCGCTCCCGATCAGGGTCTGGTCCTTCAAGACGAGAGGATGTGGGCTTTACTCTATACCGAAGCCTCGGGATTGCCGCAATACGAGTTTAACAAGATTAATTTTCTTCCTTTACTAATTCATATTTCCGTTTGTAAAACAACCCAAATGCTATCAATCCGACCTCACCTCTAGTCAGCCTCGTCAAGCCACCAGTAACGCTTAACTCTTGTTTTGTAGAAGATTGTTCACTGTTCGATAGTTGCTTTTGTGCGGTTTGCAATAATCTTGATACGGAGCGGCGAAAAACAGGAGATAGGTGATGGCACGCGGAAATGCGTTGCTTGAACGGCAGTTTAAAAATAGTGAAATGCACGTTTAAGCAACAGGCATGAAGTGAAGACATTCACCAGTGCGAAGCAATCGCTTTTTTCGCATTGACTTTTTGCTTGCTTTTTTGCCAGATATTCGGTCCGACCTATAGGACAAGAAAAAAGTGAGAAGAAAGAAAAACGTGAGGCTATTAGCTTGAGATAGCAAAGAGACTTGCATCACGTATTTTACATCAATGTATCCTACTTTTTTTGAAACAAAATGTTGCACAGAAGGGCAGTATGGAGCCTTAGCGCTTACTAACACCATTTGATGAGGCCTTGTCAATTTGAATAACCTTCCTTTTTGTGCGATTTCGGACTATCATTCAAATTTTATATTACCTTTTTTGAAATTAAAATTTAAGTCGCCTTTTGAAGGGTAGTTACACGGAAACTAACCCTAGATGACTAATACATTATCATTTCTCTAACAAAAACGTGCTTCTTTTTACGGGTTTAGTGTATTTTCTTTGTGGGTCTGAGAAAACCAAATTTCAGACATTATCAAATTCATATCTCTGTATTACTAAATCATTAGTCTTTTTTGTTTCAGGTTAAAAATCATATCAATCATATTTTCAGAGCGTGGAAATCGGCTCTGGGCGATAGGATGTTTACATTGAAGTTGATGATTACACCGGGTTTGTTCTTTTTGTATTCGGCGGTGACACAACGACTGGGAAATTATGTAGAAATGCGGAAAGGGATTCAGCTAGATGATAAACTTCTCTATCTATTTCCAACAATCGATCTTTCCGCTCCGGTATTTCTACTTTTATATTCATCGCTGACCTTAATCATAATTACTCATCTCGAGAAGCCGAAGGTGATCCTACGTGTCATTGAGATGCATTTTCTGGTAGCCGTAGTAAGACAAGTATGTATCCTGGCTGTAGCACTTGATCCACCTGTCGGGATGATTGTTCTTCGTGATCTTTTTCTTGAAAATACGGTTTACCCTCGTCATTCTCCATTAACCAAAGACCTTTTCTTCAGCGGCCACGTGGCAAGTATCTGGCTTTATTTCTTGTGTGCAGAAAAGAAGGCGATCAAGATGTATCTTTTCTTTACAACTATTTTGATGAGTATCATGATCCTTTGCATGCGTGTCCATTATACCTATGACGTTTACGGTGCCTTTGTCTTCACCACGCTGATATATTTTGCGCCGGTCTGGATCCGTTCGTATATTCAATCTAGGTTGGTGAAAGAGTCGGAGTAAGCGCGTCCTGAGCTTGTCGAAGGAGGCAATGGGAATCAATGTGAGAATGGGCCAATGTGTTGATATGATAATGGAATGCAATGAGTAAATCATGAGCTTGTCGAAGGAGGCAATGGGATCAATGTGAGAATGGGCCAATGTGTTGATATGATAATGGAATGCAAGGGATGATGGAACCATTTCGAATTGTCATGTTGAGTCTGTATTTTTTTTAAAAAGGAATATGTAATGACGTTTTATTCGGTTCATAATCCGTTGAAAATTAGCGGCCTGTAAAATATGTCAATGGTAGCGCAGTCGAAACACGACAAATACATTCATGTGATTATTTGCTGATAGGATAATGAAAGAATAATTGATAAGAAGGGGAACGGAGATTTCGAGACTTTCGTAGGATCTACATACCGGGTGGTAATAATGAATCTATTTATATCTACCTTTGGCAAAATTATTTTTATGAATGAATTGACAAAAATTATTGATAAGGTCTTTCCATTACAGAGTTTAGAATTGACTGGTGTTCATTATAACCATGAGCATAATATGTTAGTTTCAAATGGATATACAAGCTATGCAGGAAATACATATTTTCATACATACAAATTGTCAGAGCGACTTCTGATAATTCAAAAATATTGGAATAGGTTATGCTCATTCATTTCTAAATGGACTTAGTATTTGGACTTATCCAAATAATGAACAGTAATTAGTTGGGATGCGACAATTCCATTTTAATATGTATTATATACTAAAAATTAAACCGATTTCGAAATCAATTCTTCAGGGAAATTTATCAAGAGGCTATAAATGAAGGACTTGTTTTAAATTTCAACGAAATAAATGATTTCGTAGAAAAACTTGTTGCAGAAACAGACTATAATCAAATGCAAGTTTTAAGGAATATGCAATAGAATGCGTTATTAGAATAATTTATTCTTATCCACAGATTTATCTCTACACAGCATTTATTTCAATCTACGTTTTTGAATTCTGTAATATTTCAAGATATTTTCATACCTCATGCCGTGGCTTTCGTTTAGCATTTTTGTGTCTTCTCCACATTTTTTTTCTTTTCAATTTTGTTTTGGCCTTTAAATGCCCCTTATTTATTTTCCTCAGCTTCTAAGCAGAAAATCTGAAATGATAATTTTGCAATTTTGCGCTTATGGACTGTTGACGTTACTTTTTTGGCGCGTTGCACATCTTCTGTAGCAAGCAATTCCGTCAAAAGCCAGAGATAAGATTTATTTCCGTGCTTCGACTGTGCGCTGCATGACAGGCCTTATGGTTAATTGTCAATTTTGAATTGTTAATGTTCCATTGTCAATTTTTCAGTGTCGATCGTCTATGGTCCATGGTCAATGATCTATGGTCCATGGTCTTCCCCTAGCACCTCGCCGTCTTTTTCTTCTTCCCCGTCTTGCCCATGCTTTCAACCTTTTCGATATAGGTGATGGCGTTAGGCACTTTACAGGCCGTGTTTCCCATATTCACTTCGACCTTACCAATAGACGTCGCAATTTCCTTTGCTTTTTTTGTGAGTGAAGGACTATACGATCCGACAGCGATTACAAAATTGTTCATAGTATGTCTTACCCTGTTCTGAGATTGATGAATATCCTTGCTGATAATATCCAGAAGTTTTTCAATCACAGGAATATCCAATTGTTCATCCGGTGTGATACTGATATAAGCGGCTAAGGTAGCCCAACCGGAAGATGCGACATTCTCCCGGTTGGAGTTGATCCATTCGAGGGCCAATTCCCATCCATGCGGACTTTCAGAAGCCACAAAAGGTACCGAGTATTCGCTAATCATATGCCAGTTGCTTTTCTTGGCCCATTTATTCAGATCGGCTTTGGTCATTTTTGTTTCATCGCCGATTAGTCCGGCGAGATACATGGCATCCCCATTCCCGGAATTGAAAAGATCCTTCGCCAGCTCGTGATTCTTTTTCACCCGTTTCACGATGGTTTTCATGTCAGCAATCTTCACACCAAAGGTGGTCGGAGGTGCGCCATGGTTTGCAAATATTTTTTTGGTTTGAGCAGAACCCATTTGCTCGAGTTCTTTTAGTATTGATGAAGCTGTTTCCATAGTTTAAAATTAAAAAAACTTTTTAAAAAATGATTAAACTAAATTTGAAATGGTCACGAATTATGAATTTGGAATGTGCATTGCGGCAAGGATTGAAGCGGTAGCCCACATCCCGACGCTTTGGGCGGGAGAGGACTACAAGCGGAAAGCGTGTCTGCCGCCCAAATAATTCCCTTACAATTTAGTGTGACTTAAAAAATGCAATTTTACTCTGGATTAATAGTACCTGCGATCAGCTTTTCCTGCAACACTTTCCATGCAAATGCCAGTTAATCTCTTTCCGCTCTTCAGGATTACCCCATGCCTCAAGGAGTGGTTTATAGATATGATCCAATGGGTTTTCGCCTTTCTGTTTTATATATTCTTGCACACCACTCAAGCTAAACATATATTTTAAGACCTCTTCCAATGTGTACTCTGCACGGGCAATAAAATCAGGAATTTCTATGAGAGGGAAAGGCATTTGCAATGATTTGTATTTATCATTCCAGTTCTCTTTCGCGCCGGCATGCCAGTAATCAAACAAATATACAAAAGTGAAATGATCCATGACCTTGTCCACAGCTTCATTAACTGTGCTACCACCGTAACTCCAAGCAAATAGAAGTCCGCCCGTTTTGAGAACTCGAGCAGCTTCTGCGAAGAATTTTTCTTTGTTGAACCAATGAATAGCTGTAGCAATGGTAATAAGATCAGGACATTCATCGTCTAGCGAGCAGGCCTCTGCCAGTTCTTGTTTGTAGGTGATATTAAATTGTGGGACTACATTTTTTAACTGGCTCTCACTGAGGTCTGTTGCATGTACATGATCAAAGAAAGAGGCGGGTTTGTTGGCTGCCTGTCCATTCCCTGTGGCGACATCCCAGGCAAGTTTTTTTTCCTGCACCTGTTGTTCAATAAACTCAAATAAGTTGTCGGGATACGTTGGCCTGTAACGGGCGTAAACATCGGATTGAAGAGAAAAAAAATCGTATTTCATTTAGACCGTAAATGTAATACTTTTGTGGAGTGAATTTTCAGACACATATACAAACTGAGGAAGTTATCGAAGTCGACGAAATCGATTGTGAATCTTTCCGTTATCATCTTATCGTCTGGAATGATGAGGTCAATACCTTCGAATGGGTGATCGAAACATTGATTGTTGTTTGCGGGCATCAGAAAGAACAGGCTGAGCAATGCACCTTGTTGATTCATTACAAAGGAAAGTGTTCTGTAAAAACCGGAGGATACGACATATTGAAACCAATGTGCGATGGCATTACGGAACGAGGCATTGGCGCCACAATAGAAGAACTTGTTTCATGAGAAAGGCTTACTCATATAATTCTCAATCCTAATTCTATAGTATGTTCCTACTTACCGATGAACATATTTTCCCTTCCACAAAAGATGCGTTCGGAGATGGATTGCTATGTATGGGAGGTGATCTTTCTTCAGACAGGTTGATCCTCGCGTATAGTAAAGGAATTTTTCCATGGTATAATGAGGATGATCCTATTCTATGGTATAGTCCAGATCCGAGATTTGTCTTATTTCCTGAGCGTTTGAAAATAAGCCAAAGCATGACACAAGTGATTAAACGCGGACAATTTAACTGTACCGTCAACCAGGATTTCCCAGCCGTGATTCACCATTGTCGTCTACAGCAACGAAAAGGACAGGAGGGAACATGGATCAATCCGGAACTGGAGGATGCCTATATCAAGTTGCATCGATTAGGACATGCCTATAGTGTTGAATGCTGGAAGGACGGAATTTTAGCCGGCGGTTTATATGGAGTATTGGTGAATAGGGTCTTCTGTGGAGAGAGTATGTTTAGTCTTGAGAAAAATGCCAGCAAAGCCGCCTTGATATTTTTTACAGAATATCTGCAAAAAACAAAAGAAGTCATCCTGATCGATTGCCAGGTATATACACCTCATCTCGACAGCCTTGGCGCCGAAATGATTTCGAGGATCGATTTTGAATCCTATCTTCAAAAGGTAATATAGATCCAACTGCGTGGATTACACATTCAACAATAAAAATTTGGGTGCCCGGAAGTTTGCTTTATTTTTGAAGGAATTAATATCTACAAAAAATGAAAAACAACATCTTTCTTTCAGCCTTGTTTATACTCGCAACAGCATTGCTTTTGTTTTTGAACTCGTGCGCACAGCTTAAAACAATCAGTCTGCATAAAACATATGCTGATATTGAATTTACAATCCCCGCTACTCCGGTTCCGGGAACAATTGATATTGAATCTGAGATACAAGCAGATTTGCAACAACTGGCTGCCGATAATGGTTTTGATATCAGCAAGATTGAAAGTGCCAAAGTAAATTCCATTAGCTTAATGATTAACGATTCGACAATCATCCCGGTTACGTTTGATGTCGTAGAAAATGCCACATGCTCGTTCTTTGCAGATGGCGAAACGATTGCCGAAGTGGGTACAGATGATGCGGTTCATACAAGCCCTACACAACTGGATTTTAATTTAAATGGTATAGATGTTTCTTCCTATCTTAAATCGAACATGTTTAAAGCAAAGCTGCATTTAACAACCAACGCACCTATCACACATGATGTGCCAATGAAAGCGAGTATTGAATGTACGTTTAAGGTGAAGCCACTGAAATAAGCGAGCTCCAAATTTATAAACCAAAAAAATCTCAGAGAATGCCTGGGGTTTTTGGCTAAACTAAATTTGGAATGAGAAGGAGAATTTGTTTATTACGTGAATTGCGGCAATCCGGAAGCTAAATGGATACCGAACAAAACCTGTCTGCCGCGCAATATAAATCCTCATTAGGATTTATATTAATTTAATTTTGTTGAGTCTTGCTATACTATTAAAAATTTCGCTCAAGAAATTGCAACGCATTCTTATAAAAAATCTTGTCGGTTAATTCCTGGTTGGTGAATCCATTCTTCAGTCGTTCAATATCCTGAATATTCAATGTGTATTGGGTATTTTTATCTTTAAAGAAGAGGATAATATCTTCTGGTTCTTGCAGAAAATAACTCATTGTGGATTTCAGGTCGTTCATCTTAGCAGCCGATTCAAAGGAATCCAAATGATTGATCAATCCATCGAAATCGCTTCCGATACAGAAAAGATCCCAGGCTTTTTTTAGATCTGGAACATTGCCTTTTTCAAGTTCATCCACGGCGCAGAAAATATTTGCCCAAATCGCTTTTGCATAGACATATTTTTGTTCGCTTCCTCCACCCGCTTTACTGCGTAAACTAAGTTCATTCAATGCCAATGGTCCCATGATCCGTTTTTCATCGAGCTGTATTCCGATAAGTCCTTTTGAATGATATGCTTCGATAAGATCCTCACGACAAAGGTTGATGGATTGTTCATGCAGGTAGTAATTCCCATCTTCATATTTTTTTCCAGTTTTTTCCAATGGATTCAGATCAACATATTTGATCCATTCATCCAGGGTCTCGAAACTCATACTGATACCTGTATGTGAACAAAAAATCGGATTGTTCTTTAATGAAGGTTTTGATTTTTTATAAGCATAATAATCTTTGCGGCATTGCGGACTCATATGTTTGATATCGACCACAATTTTAGAAACTTTCTTGCCATCGTAATCTGTTACATTAAATTCGTCGATCACTACTTTGCCTGTATCCAATAATGGTGCATTCAACCCTTCATCCTGGTTTACAACCATCTCGAGCAAACTGGCCAGACTTCGTGCATGACCACCAAGACCATTCCAGAAGTGATGACATAATCCCACTGAGAAAATCGGAATATCAAATTGAGTGCGGATATCTTTGATATTGGTACACAGTGGTGTTGCCAAGGCTACATTATGAGTCTCCGTTCTGTGATTATTTTTCCTTCCTTCCTGAATATTTTTTAGAACGGCGGCACTGCCAAATGCATGCGCTCCTTCTACGGTAACGAGTACGTTCAGAATTGTTTCATCCAATAAGTTGGTCGATAGTTCGGTGTAGCTATTGGGAAATTTAACGGTGTATTTTCCATTTGGACTTTTTTTATTTTTCAATGATGAAAGAAGTTTGAATTCGGCTTTCAGCATATAATTATAAATATCATACGCGGTGTTTTTAACCGCATCAATATCACTTGCTTTATAACCGGTTAATGCATTCATGGCTAACGAACTCAGGAAGCCGTTACGGTAATTTGAGACTTCACGCATAAAAGTTTTGATCAGTTGGCTTTTGAATCCTTTCGCATCAGGATTTAAAACTGTGAATGCTTTCTCCATTGGTGTCATAGAAACAAAAGCCACCCGAACTCCACCTTCATACAGGCGATCGAAATTCGATTGCGTCGAAAGGTTGATATGGGAGAATTTTTCAAGTGGTTTTTTGAGTAACCTGTAAATGGGATGTTCAAGATTAAAGGTTGTGGAGTCGAACATATTCAGTTTTTGACCGCCGATACCGGACATGAAAGGTTTGCTGCTTGTGTGGCAATGCACATCGATATTGAGAGACATAGGGGATAATTTGTCACAAATCTAATATATCATTTCAAATAAACACGGAGGGAAAACCCCTTTTTTGAATCGGTCAAAATCTCGTATTCCTGCGTTGAATACGCTACTTTTGCCAACTCTAATGATGGATCATATCGGAAAAATAACAGGTATTCATGGATTGAAGGGAGAGGTTACTTTCAATCATCAATTGAAGCACGGAACAAAATTTGCGCAATGGGATTGTCTGTTCGTGGAATTAAACCCGGGAAGTTTCATTCCTTTTTTTATTGAATCCATGAATAGTATTTCCGATGAGGAATGTATTTGTAAGCTGGAAGAAATCAATAATAGGGATGAAGCCAAGTTGGTTGTGAACAGGCCTATTTATTCGTCGATTAATTTTACAGTAGAGTCTGTGGCGGTTTCTACTCTTCAGCAATATGTAGGCTTTATGATTATTCATGAAGGGGAGGAGATCGGGAAGATCACCGATGCCATTGAATCTACGATGAACAGTATGTTTGTGGTCGATCATCAGGGTAAAGAAGTGATGCTTCCATCGCAGAAGGAACTGATCAAAAAAATTGAACAGAAGGAAAGGCGAATTCATATGATTATCCCGGATGGTTTGCTTGACCTTTAACAAAATTCACATGAGAATAGATATTGTCACGGTATTACCTGAATTGCTCGAAAGTCCATTGAGTCATTCTATTATGAAGCGAGCGAAGGAACGAGGATTGCTTATAATTCATGTACATCAACTGCGTGAATTTGCGATTAACAAACACGGGCAGGTCGATGATATGCAATATGGCGGTGGCGCCGGAATGGTCATTATGTGTGAACCTCTCGCCGGATGTATAGAAAAACTAAAATCGGAAAGGACCTATGATGAAATTATTTATCTGACACCGGATGGTGTGACATTTCATCAGAAGACTGCGAATACACTTTCTCTCAAACAGAATCTGATGATGATCTGCGGTCATTATAAGGGAATTGATCAGCGTATTCGTGATCTGTATGTAACCATGGAAATTTCTATCGGTGATTATGTTTTAAGTGGCGGAGAATTAGCCGCTGCAATTCTGGTAGATAGCATCGGACGATTGATTCCCGGTGTGTTAAATGATGAGACGTCTGCCTTGACAGATTCTCACCAGGATGGTTTGCTGGCTCCGCCTGTGTATACAAGACCTGCAGAATTTAGTGGATTGAAAGTGCCTGAGGTTTTATTGAATGGAAATTTTAAATTGATCGAACAATGGCGTGAAGACCAGGCCGTTAAACGAACAGAAGAACGACGACCAGATTTATTGTAGATCCGTTGCATGCAACGGATCCGGCCGTAATGGATCCGCCATAACGGATCCGGCCGTGATGGATCCGCCGTAACGGATCCGGCCGTGATGGATCCGCCGTGATGGATTCCGCCGTGATGGATCCGCCCGTGATGGATCCGGCGTAACGGACCCGGCCGTAATGGATCCGGTCGTAATGGATCCGCCATAACGGATCCGGCCGTGATGGATTCCGCCGCATTGTTGTTATTGATCCGTTGCATGCAACGGATCACTGGAGTTTGGCTATTAATTGAATATTTTTCAAAACTTGCAGCAAGAATGTTGTTATTACTAGATTTTTTGCATAGATTTGTATCTAGTTAAATAACTAGATATGGGATATATTACTAAAATTCAATTAATCAAAAGGGCGAAGAGTGAGCAATTTTATGTCAACTTCCCCGCAGCGGTTGCGCAGGCCATTGAGTTTTCGCCTGGAGAAGTGGTAGAATGGTTGATCGATGATCATCAAAATTTAGTCTTACGAAGATCTGATTCAGCAGTTGCGGAACTTAAAAAAAAACTCAAGAAGAAGTCCACCTAAAATCAATATTCGACAAGATTTTTGATAGATGTACAAGTTGTTTCAAACAAAAAAGGACGATGGCAAGAGCGAAGGAATTAGCCTATGGCCTTCTTACATGTAGTGGCAGAGTAACCATTACAGGAATGCTTATTGCCATTGGCAAACAATTTATTGATTGGACAGCGGCCTATCAATTATTTTGGGGGGACAGGATGTGTACGGATAAGTTTTTTGAAGTTGCCTCCCAGGTTTGTCTGGAGCAATTGACCCAACAGCAAATGGTGGTTGTCCACATGGATGATACAATTATACGAAAGGTGGGTAAAAAGGTTCATGGCACAAGTTGGCGAAGAGATCCATTAGGCCCAGCTTTTCATACGAATTTCATATGGGCACAACGGTTTATACAAATTTCAATGTCATTACATGATATAAATTTTCATTGTCAATCAAAGGCAATTCCGATAGATTTTTTTCATTGTCCAAGCGTGAAGAAACCTTCAAAAAAAGCAACTGACGAAGAAATAATTGTGTTTAAAGAATCTAAAAAAATACAAAACTTAAGTAAACAAGGATTGGAAAGGATAAAAAGTTTACGGACAAGATTAGATGAACAAGGGGCATCCGAAAGAGAAATCTACTTAAGTGTCGATGGCAGTTATACAAATAAAACGGTGTTAAAAGGTTTGCCAGAAGGAGTTACTTTAATTGGTCGGGTTAGAAAAGATGCACATTTTAATTACTTACCTGAATCGACACAAACAAAAGGTAGAAATAAAGTATATGGATTGCCAGTGCCTACCCCAGAAGAAATTAGACAATCGACGGACATTCCATGGCAGGAGGTTACTGCATGGGCGGCGGGTAGAGAGCATACATTTAGTGTAAAAATTGTAAAGTCTCTTAAGTGGCGGGTAGCTTGTCGGGATCAGACAATACAACTGATTGTTATAAGGCCATTGGGCTATAGAAACCAAAATGGGGCAAGGATATTATATAGACAACCGGCCTATTTAATTTGTACGGATAATAACTTAGAAATAGAGAAATTACTGCAAGCGTATTTATGGCGCTGGGAAATAGAAGTCAATTTTAGAGAAGAAAAAACAACGAATGGATGCGGCGATGCACAAGTCAGAAATGAAATAGCGGCAAAGAAGGTGCCTCAGTTTGTTGTTGCTATGCATGCATTTGTTCAGCTAGCAAGTTATATGACCAACAAAGAAGAAAACAATATTAGCCTGCCCAAAGCAAAATGGGAAAAGCGAAATGAAAACAAAAGACCATCCACAAATAATATCTTAAATCTATTCAGAGGATACTATTGGTACGAACAGCTAGGGAAATCTTTCTCCGACTTCGTAGTGAAACAACGGCAAATAGTGAACTCTCTTAATCCAATTATTGAAGCTATAAACCCCGTTTTCTATCAAAGAAAATGACCAAACTCCAGAGAGACGTTGCATGCAACGGATCTTACCGGATCAACAAAACATCCCCCTTGTATATAATATCGCCGCAATCTGTTTTTGCTTTAATATAATAGAAATAGGTTGCCTGTTCCGCCTGGCTGCCTTTGTAATTTCCGTTCCAGCAGTCCCATAATACATTTGTTCTAAAGACCACATTTCCCCAACGGTCATAGATCATAAAATTGATGTCGCGGATATCTTTCCAATAGCTCACACTAAAACAATCATTGAGTCCGTCGCCATTCGGAGAAAATGCATTGGCGATAAAATGACTGCCGTCCTGTGATTCATCGATGGTCAGATAGGTAGTGATTATACTGTCGCAACCAATCGCATTTCTAATTGTATCAATATAAACACCAGCTTCCGTATAAATATGATTATTGATAATGAATTGATGACCATCACAGATTTTAAGATATTGCGTGAACGAAGTTTCGTTAATCAATGTAAGATTCAATGTGATGATACTGTCGCAACCTGCTGCATTACTGATAGTTTGTGTGTAGGTGCCGGTGGTAGAATATGTCTGCCCGTTCAGGGTAAAAGCATTGCAGAATGTTTCATTTAGTATAGAGGAGGTAGATTTTCGGATAGTCAGAATAAGATTCACAAGACTGTCGCAGCCAACAGCGTTAGGAATAGTCTGTAAGTAATTTCCGCTAACCGTATAAGTTTGTCCGAAGAAAATAAATTCATCACAGACGGTTTGGTTCAATGTAGATCCAGTATTTTGATTGATCGTAACAGTTATCATGATCAGGCTGTCGCAACCTACCGAATTGATGAATAGTTGAGAGTATAGTCCGCTACTTGAATAGACTTGTCCATTCACATTGATGGATCCACAGCTTGTGAGGTTGAGGGCCGAGGTTGTGCTGTTTTTGATCGTAAGATTTAACGTCACAGTGCTATCGCAACCGCCGCTGCTGGTGAGCGGAAGAAGATAAGTTCCTGAATTTGCATAGACCGTTCCATTCAGCACGAAGTTGTCGCAGGAGACCTGATTTATTATCACATTGGTATCTTGTTGGATCAGAATCGAGAGATTCAGTATACTATCGCAACCGACCGAGTTGACAAATGTTTGTGTATAGGATCCGCTTGTCGTATAGGTGACGCCATTTATGAGTAGCGAATCGCAGGCCGCCTGTGAAATATTTGACGCACTGCCCTGTTTGATCGTTGCGAATATGGTGAGATTGCTATCGCATCCTGCTGCGTTGGTAAGTGTTTGTGTATATGTGCCGCTGTTTGTATAAGTGAGGCCATTGATCGTAAGTGTATCGCAGGCTGTTTGTGAGATGTTGAATGAAGTACTCTGATTGATGGTGAGAATTAACGTAAGAATACTGTCGCACCCTACGGCGTTGACAAATATTTGTGTATATGTACCACTTGTTGTATACGTTTGGGCATTTAATGTAAACGAATCGCAAGCGGTTTGATTAATGGTAGTTGACGATGTTTGATTAATTGTGATAATAAATGTAATGATACTGTCA
>Ga0335397_10005315_pt1 | contig 16877 bp, 13 predicted proteins | sample MAT04_FD_205740 | JGI IMG/M metagenome (GOLD analysis project Ga0335397, IMG submission 205740) | Freshwater microbial communities from Lake Fryxell liftoff mats and glacier meltwater in Antarctica - MAT-04 (spades assembly) (version 2) ... | reverse complement strand
GAGTCGAGGGTCGGCGTCAGAGGGCTCATGTGTCGATGTTCCCTTCGAGGATGCTGCGCGGGCCCTCTGCGAGTAGCTCGCGCGCCTCCTCTTTTCCGACCAGCCGCTCGAGGCGACCGATGGCGTCGGCGACGAGCGCCACGTCTTGCGGCTTGTGCGAGTCGCTACACGCCGCGTAATAAACGCCCTCGTCGAGCATGCGCTCCGCCGCGCGCTTCGGTGCGCTGCCGTATTTGCCGGTGAGCGACATCAGATCGAGCAGCGGCAACACGCCCATGTCGAGCATCCGCTCGATCGGATCGGTCTTTTGATAGAGCGGCGTGTAGCGCTCGGGATGCGCGAGGACCGGCGTGATGCCCTTGCGCTGCATCGCGAAGAAGCGCTGCTCGACGTGCGGGATCTGCTCTGGTGGGAACTCGACGAGCGCCGCGAAGCCGCCCGGATACGGCATCGACTCGCCGGCCGTGAACAGCTCCCAAAAGATGTCGTCGCACCAGTGCTCTGCGGCGAGCCCCGTTGCCGGCAGCTTGCCCGCGGCTGCCGCGAACTCAGACGAGGCGTGCAGCGCGCTGAACGCGGTGCGCAGCCCGGGCCCGCGATTCTCGAACATCGCCGTGCGGATGTGCGGTGTTGCGACGACGACGTCGTAGCCGATCTCATGCAGCGCGCTAAGCAGCGCGACTCCGTCGACGGTGGTGCGCACGCCGTCGTCGATGGCTGGCAGATAGTGGCAGTGCAGGTCGACGTAGCCTTTCACGGAGCGCCGCCCTTCCCCGCTCCGCGCGCGGAAGCCGCCGGATCACCGGGTCCCGCTTCGTCGATCATCGCGAGCAGCGCGTCGCGATCGTTGAGCTCCGGCTGCTCGAGGACGCGCTCGAGCAGCAGCTCGAGCACCTCGCCGATGCGCCGACTCGGCTTGATGGCGAGGCGCTTCATCACGTCTTGCCCATTCACCGCGAGGTCACGCGTCGACAGCGCGCTGCCCGCCGCGACCACCGCCTCGACGCGCTTGCGCAGGCGCAATAGGCCGTCGAGCTCCGCGTCGACCGGCCTGCCCTTGCCAAGCGCATCGGCGCGCGCGAGCCGCAGCAGATCTTCGAGACCTTCTTTGCCGACGCGCTTCACGAAGCGGCGCACGCCCGCGTCGCTCCAGTCATCCGAGTAACAGACGAGATGATTGCGCACGAGGTGCACGACGCGCTCGCGCTCTTCATTGCTGAAGCGAAACGCGCGCAGCCACACATCGGCCATGTCGGCGCCGATCATCTCGTGGTTGTAGAACGTGTAGTCCTGCGTCTTGTCGCTGAACGCGCGCGTGCGCGGCTTGCCGACGTCGTGCAGCAGGCCGGCGACGCGCAGCACCGGGTCGCCCTCGAGCGCGTCGAGCGTCTCGAGCGAGTGCCCCCACACATCGAAGCTGTGCCACTTGTTCTGCGTGCAGCCGACCTGCGCCGCGAGCTCGGGATAGGTCGCCTCGAGGATGCCGGTCTCGGCCATCACGCGAAACGCGCGCGACGGACGCTTGGCCTTCATCGTCTTCAGCCACTCGTCGCGCACACGCTCCGGCGACACCTTGCGAAACGTGTCGATGGTCCGCGGGATCGCCGCAGCCGTGTCGGCGTCGAGCTCGAACTCCAGCGTCGCGACGAAGCGCGCCGCGCGCAGGACGCGCAGGCCGTCCTCGGAGAAACGCTCGACCGGATTGCCGACGGCGCGCAGCAATCGACGCGCCATGTCCGCGCGCCCGCCGAACGGATCGACCAGCTGATCGTCGAGCGGATCGTAGGCGATCGCGTTGACGGTGAAGTCGCGCCGCGCGAGGTCGTGCTCGATGTCCGCGACGAAGTGCACCGAGTCCGGCCGGCGGCCATCGCTGTACGCGCCCTCGCCGCGCAGCGTCGTGACCTCGTAGTGCACGCCGCCGAGCAGCACCGTCACGGTGCCGTGCTCGATGCCGGTCGGGATGACGCGCTTGAACGTCTGCTGCACCTGCTCCGGGAGCGCAGAGGTGCAGACGTCCCAGTCGTTGACGGCGCGATCGGCGAGCAGATCGCGCAGGCAGCCGCCGACGATCCACGCGCGATGGCCGGTGCCGCGCAGGCGCCTACAGATCTCGAGGACCGGCGGAGGGATCCTGCCAGCGGGTACTTCGGCGAGCGTCACGGGAGATCACCGCAATCGAGAAGGGAAAAGCGCCGAGAGCGACGACGAGCAGGCGGGGGGCTGAGGGCAGCTTCCGAGCCGCAGTAAGAATGTGCAGTTACTACGCGGAGCGCGCGCGGGCCAGCGCTCCGCGTTGCTGGCGTAGTCACGGAGGTGGCGGCGGCTCGGTCCCGGGGTGCGTCTTCTCGCCGGGGAGCGGGCTGACCATCATGCCGTCGGCGCTCTTCAGCCGCTCGTCGATGCCCGCGGCGCGCGCGGCGAACTGCTCGGCTGCGGCACGCTGCTCGTCGGAGACGGCGTCGCCCGCGAGCAAGAACGTCGCGTACGCGCGACAGCTGCGCGCGAGCTCGAGGTCGTTGCCGAGCTCCTCGAACAGCTGAATCGAGCGCTCGAACGCCTCGCGCGCGCGCTGATGGTCTTCGCCGCCCCAGCCGGCCGCTGCGCCGATCTCGCCGAGCGTACGCAGCGACACGCCGAGGAACGGCTTGCTGCGCGCCTGCTCGAACAGCTGGATGCTGCGCCCGATGTAGTCGCGCGCCGCGCCGATGTCGTGGATCATCATGTGGGCCTTCGCGAGGCCGCGCATGATCTCGCCCTCGAGGATACGGTCGCCGAGCGTCGACGAGATCTCTTCGGCCTGCTGCAGGCCCTTGATCGCCTCCGCTGGCCGACCGAGCCGATAGTGCGCTTGCCCGAGGTTCGTCAGGATCACCGACTGGCGCATCCGATCGCCGACCTCACGCGCGAGCTCGAGCGCCTCGGTCCACAGCGCGAGCGCGAGCTCGTGCTCGCCGTTCTGCTCGCGGATGTCGCCGAGGTTGTTGAGCGTCTGCGCGATGCCCGGCCGATCGCCGATCTCGCGGCGCAGCAAGAGCGCCTCGTTGTACGCGTCGAGGGCCTCGCTGAAGCGGCCGCTGTCTTGATAGACGAGGCCCAAATTGTTGAGCGACAGCGCGATCGAGCGCGCGTCGCCGAGCTCACGCCGCAGCTCGAGGCCCTGGCGCATGAAGCGCTCCGACATCTCGTAGACGCCGCGCATCCAGTGCACCTTTCCGACGTCGTCGAGCGACGAAGCAACACCGCGCTTGTCGCCCGCCGCGTCGAACAGCGCGTGCCCCGTGCCGAGGTGGCGCATCGCCTCTTCGAGCTGACCAATCGAGCGATAGAGCCGGCCGATACGGTTGTGCGCCGCGCCACCTTTGCTCTTCAGATCGAGCCGATACGCGATCGCCAACATCTGGCGAAAGCTCGCGAGCGCCGCGTCGTTGTGTCCCGCGAGCTGCAGCACATCGCCTTGATGATGGAGCGCGTCGAGGCGCTGCGGCACGTCCTCTTCGCCGATCAGCTCGAGGCCCTTCGCGTAATATTCGGCGGCCTTCACGTTCGCGTAGCGGGTCCGCGCGCGGTCCGCCGCCATCAAGAAATATTGGCCCGCCTTGCGCTTCGCGCCGCCCGCTTCGAAGTGCTGCGCGAGCATCTCGCACTGCTCTTCGGCGTTCTCCGCGAGGCGGAACTCGAGCCACTCGGCGACGACCAAGTGATAGCGGCGCATCTGCGAGCGGCTGGTCAGGCGATGCAGTGTCTCGCGCTCGAGGTTGTGCTTGAACGCGTATTCGGTGTCGCCCGGCACCGGCGAGTCCGGCAGCTCGAGCACGTACTCGCGCTCTTCCAGCGTGTGCAGCAGATCGCGATAGTGCAGCGCGATATCTTCTGCGCCGCCCCACAGCGCGGGCGTCTGCTTGTCGATGCGCGCGAGCGCGACCAGCGCGCCGAGCCAGAACACGCCGCCCATCGTCGCCGCCATCTCGAGCATCTGCCGCTCGGGCGCCTCGAGCGCAGAGATGCGCGCGCTGATCGCATCTTCGACGGTGAGCGGCAGCTGCGCGTCGTCGAGCTTCGACAGCTCGACCGCCCACGTCCCATCACCGCGCGACACGAGCGTCCCGCTCGACAAGAACGTGCGCACCATCTGCTCGAGCAAATACGGGCTGCCGCCCGCCATGTCGACGGCGGCGTCGACGAGCTCCTGCGGCGGATCACCGGTCGGCGCGAGCAGGCGCTGCATCAGGCTCGCCGCGTCGTCGGGACCGAGCGGGCCGATCTCGATGCGCGCGTGTGCGGCGCCGCCGAGATCGAGCCAGTCGGGACGCTTCGCGAGCAGCTCGGGCCGCGCGACGTGGATCATCAGGATCGGCGCCTTCGTCATCGTGCTGACGAGGTAGCCGACGAGGTCGAGCGTGTCGTCGGTCGCCCAGTGCAGATCCTCGAAGGTGAGGATCAGCGGGTGCGTCTCGGAGTCGACCTCGAAGAAGCGCCGCAGCACAGCGCGCGAGATCTTGCTGAACTGCTCTGGGTCATCCTCGACCGCCTTGATGAACGGCGACTCCGGGTAGCGCAGATCGAGGAAAGCCCCGAGAAAGTGCAAGAATTCGGTGACGCGGCGATCACCGAGCGTCTCGCTCACCTTCTGCCGAAACTGCTCGCGCGTCGTCTCCGCGTCCGCGCCTTCGATGACGGCGAAGCGCCCCTTGAGGATGCGCTGCACGACGCTGAACGCCGGCCCATTCTCACGGCACGTCCCGCGATACGCGCGCACGCGCCGATCGCGATCGCGCACCTTCGCGAGGAACTCGTGCACGAGGCGCGTCTTGCCGATGCCGGCGCTGCCGATGATCGTGACGGACTGCGGCACCTTCGTCGCGAGCGCGCGGGCGAGCGCCTCGTCGAGCTCGCGCATCTCCGGGCCCCTGCCGATGAGCGGTGAGCGGAGCGCGTTCGCAGAGATCGCGGGAATTGGGCGCAGCAGACCGGACTGGGACGTAGACATTCGACCTCGAGGCGGTGCGATGGGGGGCGGCAACCTATCCTACAGATGCACACATCACAACTCGGCGGAATCGAGCCCATTTCAGCACACGACGCGGCGCGGCGTATAGCGTCGATTTCGCGCGCAGCGCGCTCTACGTCGACGATTGCGTGTCGGACGCCGCTTTCCTTGCGCGGCGTGGTGCACCTCTGAGAACATCGCGCGCAATGCGCCGGACGCGCCAGCTCGGCCGCTATCACATCACGGAGCGAATCGCCTTCGGAGGCATGGCGGAGCTGTTCCGCGGCTTCACGTTCGAGGCGGACGGCTATCGACGCGACGTCGCGATCAAGAAGGTGCTGCCGCATTTCACCGAAGATCGGCAGTTCATCGACATGCTCACGGACGAGTTCCGGCTCGTCAGCTATCTGCGCCATCCGAACATCGCCGAGGTCTACGAGCTCGCCAAGATCGACGACACGATCCTCATCGCGATGGAGTATGTCGACGGCAAGGATCTGCGCTCGCTGGTCGAAAAAGACAAAGCCGGCGAGAAAGACAGAGCCGGCGAGAATGACAGAGCGGGCGAGAATGACAGAGCGGGCGGCGGCGGCGTGCTCGAGATGGACGACAGCGCGTACGTCATCGCGCGCGCGCTCGATGGCCTGCACCACGCGCACACGGCGAGCGATGCGGAGGGCAACCCGCTGCAGCTGGTGCACCGCGACTTCAGCCCGTCGAACATCCTCGTCGCCTACGACGGGCACGTGAAGATCTGCGACTTCGGCATCGCCAAGGCCTCGCACAACAAGGTCCAGACGAAGACCGGCATCATCAAGGGCAAGGTCAAGTACATGTCGCCGGAGCAGGCCTTCGGCCGCAAGCTCGACGGTCGCAGCGACGTGTTCAGCGCCGGCAGCGTGCTCTACGAGCTGCTCTGTGGGCAGCCGCCGTTTCAAGCCGCCACGGAGGTCGACCTGATCTTCGCCGTGCGCGACGCCGCGCCGCGACCCTTGCGCGAGGTCGAGCCGCGTGTGCCAGAGGGCCTCGCCGCGATCGTCGAGCGCGCGATGGTTCGCTCACGCAGCGGGCGCTATCAGACGGCGCTCGAGTTCCGCGATGCGCTGCTCGGCTGGCTACAGATCGCCGCGCCGCAATACCGACGCACGAAGCTCGCGCGGGTGATGAAGCGCCTGTTCGCGCACGAGATCGAGGCGGAGCTGCGCGCGATGGAGGACTTCGTCGTCGACGTCGCCGCGCCGACGGATCTGGGCAAGAACCTGATCGCCGACGCGCTCGGCCCAGACGCCGCCTACGCGCGCTTCAGCCCGAGCCCGACGCGCCTCACGCGCCCGGGCAAGTCGCCTGAAGATTTTGGTCAGGTCGACGACGAGTCCTCGCTGCCGCCAGTACACTTGGACGATCCGCTGCACCTCGCGCGCACCGAGATCCTCGACGTGCGCGCCGCCGCCGTCGCGAAGCGCAAGAAGGCTCGTGTGCCGATCGGCGAGCCCAATCGCACGCGCCCGCTCGCCGCCGAGCCCGACGCGATGGGCGACGAGAAGACCAACGTCTCGCCGCCCCCGCTGCGTCGCCGCTGATTCGCGACGCGACCTTCGGTGCGCGGTGCGTCAGCTCTCGTGGACGACGGTGCGGCTCTGATCTTCCGGCGCGGTGCGACGGCGGTCGATCAGATATTGGATGCGGCGCACGACCGCGGGGGTCGCCGGCGACAGGTGCCAGTGCGCGCTGATCGCGCCGGCCTCGCCGGTGTACCACTTGATGTAAAGGACGAAGTCGGTCGACAGCAGCCGCGTCTGGTTGCGATCGACGCTGACGTAGCCGCCGTCGCCCTCGGTGCTGATCAGGTCGACGTCGGTCGACGCGCCGAGCAGCGCCTCTCCGTCGGGCTCGATGTCGAGGCGATACGACGGGCCCTGATCGGGGATGCGCGTCGCCTGCGCCGAGTTCACGCGCACCAGCTGGATGATGTCCGCTGCACCCACGCGCGCCTGCAGCTCCTCGCCCCAGCTCTCGCGCCAGTGGCCACCGAGGATGTCCGGATCGTCGACGAGATCGACGCCGTGATCGAAGACGCGCAGCTCTGCCGGGCTGGTCGGCGAGGTGACGCGCGCAGGCGGCGCGGAGCCGCCGCACGATGCCGAGAGAAGCGCGACGGATACGAGAGCGAACGTCACGAGGAGCGGGCGGGCGCGGTGCATCGTTCGGGCAACATACCTGCTCGCGGCGACCGGGCAATGGATGGGCAATTGACGATCGCGCGGCGGCGGACGAATCGCGCGCAACGCGCGCTAGAGGTGCTGCAGCCGCTCCCACAGCGCGACGAGATCGGGCGCGAGCGGCGCCTCGAACGTGACCGGCAGGTTCGTCCGCGGATGGACGAACGTGAGGCGATGCGCGTGCAGCGCGTGGCGATCGTGCCCGAGTCGCTCGAGCAGCTCCGGCGTCATACCGGTCGCGATGTTCTCGTAGAACACCGCCTCGCGCTCCGGACCGTAGAGCTTGTCGCCGACGATCGAGTGGCCGATCGCGGCGAGATGGACGCGCAGCTGGTGCTGTCGTCCGGTGCGCGGATGCAGCGCGACCAGCGTGTGACTCGGCGCGCGCGCGACGACTTCGTAGCCGGTCTCGGCGCGCGCTGCGTCGCTGCCGTCGTCGCGGATCTCCATCAGGATGTGCAGGCCCTCGCGCACTGGCGAGATCGGCAGCGCGATGTCACCGCGCGCGTCGGCGACCGTACCGCGCACGATCGCGAGATAGCTCTTCTGCACGCGCCGATATTCGAACGCGTTCTTTAGCAAGCGCTCGTCGACGATCGTCTTCGCGCACACCAACACGCCGCTGGTCTCGCGATCGAGGCGGTGCCCGATGCGCGGCATGAGCTCGCCGTATTTCGCGCGCAGCACATACGTGAGCGTGTTGCGGTGGTAGGTCGCCGTCGGATGCACCGGGAGGCCGGACGGCTTGTCGACGACGTAGAGCGCGGCGTCCTCGTAGACCAAGCCGTAGTTGGTCGGCGCATCCGGCTCGGTGAAGGTCGCGCGCACCAGCAGCACGATCTCGCCCTCACGCACGATGTCGCTCGGCCGCCGCCGCGAGCCATCGGCGCGGCGCCCGGCCTCGCGGATGATCGCCTGCGCGCGCGTCCGCGAGAGTCGCGGGATGCGCGTCTGGATGAAGCGATCGAGGCGCAGCCCGGCGTGCTCGCGCGGCACTGGGAAAGTCAGCACGATCGAGTCCGGCGGGCAGCCTGGGGGGACCGGCAGCAGCGGCCGCGGATCGACGTGCGTCTCGGCGCGCGGGGCGCGGGCCGATCGATTTGCTTCGCTGTTTGCGTCGAGGCGCGTACTCGCGCGTGCCACTTCGCTGCTTGGCTCTACCAGCGGACGCACGAAAGCCGCATCGTCGTCCCGTGGAGGGGGCGACGACACGGCTGGTTCGTTCTGCTTCTCCGCGGCGGGCACTACGCGCCTGCTGCGGGGCGGGCGCTCAGGCAGCCTTGACGACGACGCCCGTGCGGATGCAGCGGGTGCACGCCTTGACCTTCTGCGGACGCCCGTCCTTCAGGACGCGGACCGACTGAAGGTTCGGCTGCTGCCACTTGCGGGTCTTGATGTTCGAGTGGCTGACCTTGTGGGCCTTGAGCCGGACTTTGCTGCAGTACTCGCACGCGAATGCCATGACGACGGTCCTCTTGAAAGAGTCGCGGCGTTTAGCAGACGGTTTCTCTGACCGCAAGCGAAGAGCCGCGCGCGACGCCTCGAACCGGCTGCGCACGGCACGGCATGGCGGACCGCGCGACGCATCGATGGGATGACTTCTGTTGCGGCGCTCGTTCGTGATGTGGTGCAGATCGAGCGCGTGGACGACGACGATGAGCAGAGCCCAGAAGAGCCGCCGCGACCGAGCGCGCGGCCAGCGGGGCGCGTGGTGGTGCTCGCGCTGGTGCTGCTGATCGGCGCGCTCGCGGCGATCGCGATCCTCGTCGGGCGCGATCGCGGGGCGACGCGGAGCTCCTCCGTGCGGTCACGCGATGCGGGTTTGCGGCTGGACGGCGCGACGAGCGCGCGCGGTGTGCTCGAGGTCGAGGTTGTCGCGGATGATACTGACGGCGCGCCGGCCGCGGCTGCGCGCGATGCGGGCAGCGGCGATGCGGGCAGCGGCGATGCGGGCGATGCGCCGATCGGCGACGCCGGACGCGAGGGCGGAGCGGCGACGCTTGCGCTTCGCCCCGTCGCAGGAGCAGAGGTCCTCGCGCTCGATGGCGCGGGACGCACGCTGGCGACCGGACGCACCGACTCGCGCGGGCGCGCGTTGCTCGCGCAGCTGCCGAGCGGCGCGCTGCGCGTGCTGGTGCTGCACGCCGGCCATGCGCGCGTGCTCATCGACGCAACGATCACGGATGGGCGCGGCGCCACACGCGTGGTGCTGACAGCGGGTGCACGTCTCGAGGGCAGCGTGGTCGACGAGTCGGGCGCGGCGATTCCGGGCGCGCAGATCACGCTGCGAGCTGAGCCAGAGGACGTCGGCGATGCGTCGCAGGCTCCACCAGCGGCGGAGGAGCGCAAGGCTCCGCCGTGGACCGCGGTGTCAAGCGAGGACGGTGGTTTCACGATTGATACGCTGCTCCCGGGGGCTCCCCTTCGCGTGGAGGTCGCGGCGGACGGCTACGAGACGGCGTCACGGCGCGCTGTGCTGCTGCGCACGCGAACACAGCCGATCCGCCTGGTGCTGCGTCGCACAGGGACCATCGCCGGCGTCGTGCGTGGCGTTGGCGGCGCGGTCGTCGCGGGCGCGGCGGTGATGCTCGCTGGGAGCGGCGTGTGGCCGCCGCGCTCAGTCGAGACCGACGCCGCCGGCGTCTATCGCATCGCCGGGATCCCAGCCGGTGTGTACGAGCTGCGCGCCTCTCGCGCGGAGCTGGTGGCGGAGCCGCGCGAGGGAGTGGAGCTCGCGCCGGGCGCGACGGTGAGCGCTGATTTCGAGCTCACGCGCGGCGCGACACTGCACGCCGTCGTCGTCGATGCCGACGCCGATCAGCCGCTCAGCGGCGCCGAGGTCGTCGTCGCCGAAGAGGCGCTCGCGTTTGCGCCGCGCGCCGCGCGCTCGGGCGCAGATGGCGAGGTGAGCGTCGTCGGCCTGCGCGTTCGGCAGCACACCTGTGCCGTGCGCGCCGAGGGCTTCGTCGCGATGGTCGCGCTGCCGTGCACGCCGGGCGAGACCGCGCTGCGCTTTGCGCTGCGGCGCGCGGCGACGATCAGCGGCACCGTCGTCGATGCGCAGGGCATGCCCATTCGCGGCGCGCAGATCGAGATCACCGGCACGACCGATCTGGGCGAGCCGGTCGCGCTCTCCGGCGGCACGCTCGCGTTCCGTTCCGCGCTCTTCGACGCGCAGATCGCTGGGCCGACGCTGCTGCGCCCGGCCGGCGAGCTCGGCGTCACGCTCGGCGGCGTGCCGCCGATTCCGCTCGCCGCGACGATGATCGACGCACCGGGGCCGGCGGCGACGGGCGCCGCCGACGCGCCGCACGCATCGTCGACGAACAGAAGCGATGCGTCCGTCGAGGGCGGCCCGACGACGCTGACCACCGCGTTCGGCACCGACGCGAGCGGCCACTTTCGCATCAGCAACGTGCCGCCGGGCCGCATTCAGCTGATCGCGCGGCACCTCGCGTACGCCGTCGCCGTGACCGCGCCGCGCGTGGTGCTCGCCGGCGCGCAGATCGACGACGTGCAGATCGTGCTCCCCGATGGCGGCGTCATCGATGGTCGCGTGACCGATGCGCGCGGCTTTCCGGTCGAGGCGATTCGCGTCGAGCTGCTCGCGGCGCGCGAGCCGTATCCGCGCGTGTTGCTCGCGGGCGCCGACGGACGCTTCGAGTTTCGCGGCGTCGTCGGCACGGCGACGCTCACCGCGTTTCCGGCGAGCGCGCCGCCGGTCCGCGTGCAAGTCGTGGTCGTGTCCGGCGCGACGGTGCCCGTGACGCTCGCGCTCGAAGCGGACGTCGTCGTACTGCACGGGCGGGTCGTCGATGGTCGTGGCTTTCCGGTCGCTGGCGCGCGCGTCAAAGTGCGCTCGCTGCGATCGCGCACGCCGATGTCGCAGGCGACCGACAGCGCCGACGACGGCACCTGGACGCTCGAGGGCATGCCGCCGCCGCCCTACTCCGTCGAGGCGGATCATCCGGACTACGCCGTCACGCTGCTGCCGCGCGTCAGCGATGCGCGCGCAGAAATCCGCATCGCGCTGGTGCCCGGCGCGGCGATTCGCGGGGTCGTCAACGACGGCTTCAGCGGCCTCGGCGTCGAGGGAGTGCATCTGCGGCTGACGTGCGGCGCGACGATGTTCGACACCGAAACGCGCGCCGACGGCACCTACGAGATCCTGCGCGTGCCGGCCGGACGTCACGCTATCGCGGCGACGCACAGCGCCTATGTGCCGGCGCAGATCGAAGCAATCGTCGCATTGCGTGGCCGCGATCTCGCCGACGTCGACGCGCCGGCGCTCACGCTGCAAGCTGGCGGAACGCTCAGCGGTGAAGTCGTCGACGCGCTCGGCGCGCCAGTCTCGGGCGCCGAGGTCGTGGTCGCCGCCGTCGGTGTCGCGCCCGACTGGTCACGCGCGACGCGCACCGATCCGCAAGGACGCTTCACGCTCGCGGGCGTGCCTGCAGGCGAGGTCTGGCCGAGCGCACGACACCCCGCGGCAGGCGAAGCGCAGGCGCGCTACGCCTCGCGAATCCGCGCCGGCGAGGAGACGCCGGGCGTCGTGCTGCGCTTGCCGGAGCGCTTCGACGAAGAGCGCGGCAATGCGCGCCTCGCGGCGGATGGGGGAGCGAGCGGCGCGCCAACGCCGACCGATTGAGCGGCGAAGCGCAGCGCACAGGAACTGCGACGCTCGCTCCCCACGATCGCAGCGCTATCATCGCGGCGATGACGCAGGTCATGGGCAAGGTGTACCTACTCGGTGCGGGCCCGGGCGATCCGGAGCTCATCACTGCGCGCGCGCTGCGTCGGCTCGGCGAGTGCGACCTCGTGCTCTACGACGCGCTCGTCCATCCGGAGCTGCTGCGTCACGCGCGACCGGACGCGGAGCTGGTCTTCGTCGGCAAGCGCGCGGGCGCGCCGAGCGAGCGGCAGAGCGCGATCAACGAGCGGCTCGTACGCGAAGCGCGCGCCGGGCGAACGGTGGCGCGCCTCAAGGGCGGCGATCCGTTCATGTTCGGGCGCGGCTCGGAAGAAGCCGAGCACCTCGCGGCCGCGGGCATCGCGTTCGAGGTCGTGCCGGGCGTGACGTCGCCGCTCGCGGTGTGCGCGTACGCGGGCATCTCGCTGACGCATCGTGATCTCTCGAGCAGCGTCGCTTTTCTCACGGCGACCGAGAGCCCCGAAAAAGACGAGACCGCGCACGACTGGCAGAAGCTCGCGACGGCGACGCAGACGCTGGTCATCTTCATGGGCATGCGCCACCTCGAGCGGACGATGGCGCGGCTCGTCGCGCACGGACGCCGAGCGGACGAGCCGGCGGCGGTGTTCCATTGGGCTTCGCTGCCGCAGCAGCGCAGCATCGTCGGCACCATCGGCACCATCGCGCGGCTCGCGCGCGACGCGGGCATCGGTCTGCCCGCGCTCACCGTCGTCGGCGAGGTCGTGCGTCTGCGCGAGCGGCTGCGCTGGTACGACTTGCAGCCGCTGTTCGGCAAGCGCGTGCTGGTGACGCGGCCGCGCGGCCAAGAGGCGAGCTTTGCGCAGCGCCTGCGCGATGCCGGCGCGGATCCGCTGCTGCTGCCGACGATCCGCATCGTCGCTGCCGCGGACAGCGCGCCGCTCGCGCGCGCGGTGCGTGAGGTCGGTGGCTACGACGCGATCGTGTTCACCAGCGCGAACGGCGTCGCTCACTTCTTCGATGCGCTCGCGGTGGACGCTGGCGATGCGCGACGGCTCGGGCGCGCGCTCGTCGTCGCGATCGGCCCAGCGACCGCCGAGGCCCTCGCAGCGCGCGGTGTGCGCGCGGATCTGGTGCCCGCAGAGTTCCGCGGCGAAGCAGCGGCAGAGTCGCTGTTGACAGCGCTCGGCGACCGCGTGCGTGGCGCTCGCGTGCTGCTGCCGCGCGCCGAGGTCGCGCGCGAAGTGCTGCCAGAGACGCTGCGCAGAGCGGGTGCGGTCGTCGACGTGGTCGCGGCGTACCGCACGGTGGGCGCGCTGCCGGAAGACGCCGAGCAGATCCGCGCGCTGCTCGCGGCAGGTGCGATTGACGTCGTCGCGCTGACGTCGTCGTCGACCATCGAGCAGCTGGTGGCGCTGCTCGGTGACGACGCCATCGCGCAGCTCGCGGGCGTGACGATCGCGTCGATCGGCCCCATCACCACGGCCACTGTCGAAAAGCTCGGCCTGCGTGTCGCGGTGACCGCCGCGGAGTACACCACGGGCGGTCTGCTCGACGCGCTCACTGCCCATTTCCTCGCACGCACAGCCTGATCATCACAGCCTGATCACGCGCCTCAACCGGAGATTCGATGCCCTTCCCCGAAGAACGTCCGCGCCGACTGCGCCGCACCGCGACGCTGCGCAGTATGGTGCGCGAGACGCAGCTCAGCCCGACCAACTTCGTGCTGCCGCTCTTCGTGCGCGCTGGCAAAGGCGAGAAGCGGCCGATCGCGACGATGCCCGGGGTGTTCCAGTCGAGCGTCGACGTCATCGTCGCGCAGGCGCGCGAGGCGTGGTCGCTCGGCGTCCCGAGCGTGCTGCTGTTTGGCATTCCGGAGACGAAAGACGCTGTCGGATCGAGCGGCTGGGATCCCGATGGGCCGGTGCCGCGCGCCGTCGCGGCGATCAAAGACGCGCTCCCCGAACTCGTCGTCATCACCGATGTCTGCATGTGCGAATACACCGATCACGGCCACTGCGGGCCGCTCGAGACGCGCCACGGCCGCACCGACGTGAACAACGACGCGACGCTCGATCTGCTCGCCAAAGAAGCGATTTGCCACGCGCGCGCCGGCGCCGACATCATCGCGCCGAGCGACATGATGGACGGCCGCATCGGCGCGATTCGCGGGGCGCTCGACGACGAAGGCTTCGGCGAGATCGCGATCCTCTCGTACGCCGCAAAGTTCGCCAGCGCGTTCTACGGCCCGTTCCGCGACGCCGCGGAGAGCACGCCGAAAGAGGGCGATCGGCGCGGCTACCAGATGGACCCGGGCAACCGCCGCGAGGCGCTGCGCGAGGTGCGGCTCGACCTCGACGAGGGCGCCGACATGATCATGGTCAAGCCCGCGCTCTCCTATCTCGACGTCATCCGCGAGGTCCGCGACCTCGTCGATGTGCCGGTCGCCGCTTACAACGTAAGCGGTGAATACGCGATGGTGAAGAGCGCCGCCGCCGCCGGCCTCATCGACGAGACGCGCGCGATGATGGAGGTGCTGCTCTCGATCAAGCGCGCGGGCGCGGATCTGATCCTCACGTATCACGCGATCGACGCAGCGAAGGCGCTCGGATGACGCGAGCGCACGCACGAATCGCGCTGCTCGCGCTGCTGGCGATCGGAGCCGGCGGCTGCGGCAAGGCGGTCGCGGAGAGCTTTGACGAGATCACGGCCGACGAGTGGCCGGACTCGCAGCGCATGGTGGCCGAGCGCTGGCAGAGCTCCGATTTCCCGCCGCTCGCGCCGGGCGATGGCTGGATCTCGTTCCCCGGGCGCGCGCACCTCAAGGTGCATCATCCGCTGCCGACCAAGCCGATCCACGTGCTCGTCTACATCGCCTTCGATCGCAGCGGCGTCGGCAGCACGCTCGCATCGGGCAACGTGACGCGCATCGAGGCGGTCGACGCGGACGGCACCGTGACGATCCAGAACGCGACCGACGAAGACTTCTTCGTGCGGCTGGCGCTCGAGTGAGCGTCGTGACGACGGCGGATCTCGTGCTCGCGATGGACGTGCGCGCAGAGCGTGACGTCGCGCGGCTGCGGCTCGCGGGCGCTGTCACCTGCGGGCTCTGTGCCGCGTCGATCGCGGTGCTGCAGCCGACGCGAATCGGCTTCGCGGCGGCCGTGATGGCGGCGCTGGCCTCGCTCGGCTGGACGGTCTCGTTCATGCGTGCGCGGCGCCGCCGATCAGTGCCCACCGCGTACACGCTCACGCTGCGCGACGCGGGTCTCGAACTGTGCGAGGGCACGCGCACGGCGAACGTCGCGTGGGAGGACGTGCACGCCGTCGAGGTCGACGAAGATCGCCTCGTGGTGTTGGTGCATCGGCGTGACGGCGCGCCGCCGCTGGTGCTCGAGCCGCGCTACGAGGGCACCAGCGTGTACACGCTGTGCGAGCTGGTCGCGCAGAGAGTGTCGCCGACCGCTTCCCAAACGCCGCGCGAGACCTAGAATAGGCGGTCATTACGATGGCGACTCGATGGGACAATGACTCGGGCACCGTCACCGAGAAGAAGACCGCGACCAAGACCAAGCGTCCGTCGCTGTTCAAGGTGCTGCTGCACAATGACCACTACACGACGCGCGAGTTCGTCGTGGATGTGCTGCGCACGGTGTTTCACAAGTCGGAGTCGGAGTCGGTCCAGATCATGATGCACGTGCATCTGAACGGCGTCGGTCTCGCAGGGGTCTACCCATTCGAGATCGCAGAGACCAAGATCAAGACCGTCGAGAGGCTGGCGCGGGAATACGAGTTCCCGCTTCACCTCTCGATGGAGCCGGAGGAGTGATCACGTGCCGAGCCCGATTCTCGCCAAAGAGCTGCAAGCCGCCCTCCGCACCGCCTTCGACGAGGCGACGCGCCTCCGCCACGAGTACGTCACGCTCGAGCATCTGCTGCTTGCGCTGCTGAAAGACGCGCGCGCGAGCAAGGGGCTGCGCGCCTGTGGCGCCAACGTCCCGCGGCTGCGCAAGGAGCTCGAGGCCTTCCTCGCAGAGAGCATGACGCCCGTGCCAGATGACGTGGACATCACGCCGCAGACCACGCTCTCGGTCGAGCGCGTGCTGCAGCGCGCCGCGATTCACGTGATGTCGTCCGATCAGAAGGTGATCGATGGCGGCAGCGTGCTCGTGCAGATGTTCAAAGAGGCGGACTCGCACGCCGTGTTTCTGCTCAAGAACGAGGGCCTCACCTCGTTCGAGCTGAAGCAGTACTACTCGCACGGCATCTCGCCCGAGAGCGACGGCGATGAGGACGAAGAAGATCTCGGCGAGCTCGGCATGGAGGGCGACGAGCCAGGCGAAGGCGACGGCGAAGACGAGGACGGCGACGCCAAGGATCCGCTCAAGGCGTACACGCTGGACCTGCACGCCGAGGCCGTCGCGGGGCGCATCGATCCGCTGATCGGCCGCACCGACGAGCTCGCGCGCACGGTCCAGGTGCTGGTGCGACGGCGCAAGAACAACCCGATTTTCGTGGGCGATCCGGGCGTCGGCAAGACGGCGATCGTTGAGGGTTTGGCGCTGCACATCCTCGAAGGCAAGGTGCCCGACGCGATCAAGGACGCGCGCATCTACGCGCTCGACATGGGCGCGCTGCTCGCCGGGACGAAGTTTCGCGGGCAGTTCGAGCAGCGCCTCAAGGGCGTGATGAAGAAGCTGCAGGAGCTGCCGAACTCGGTGCTCTTCATCGACGAGATTCACACCATCGTCGGCGCCGGCGCGGTCTCCGGCGGCTCGATGGACGCGTCGAACATTCTCAAGCCCGCGCTCGCCAGCGGGAAGATCCGCTGCATCGGATCGACGACGTACGAGGAGTACAAGGGCAGCTTCGATCGTGATCGCGCGCTCGCGCGGCGCTTTCAGAAGATCGAGGTCAACGAGCCGTCCGAAGACGAGACGGTGCTGATCCTCGAGGGCTTGCGCAGCCGCTACGAGAGCCACCACGGCGTCGTCTACGA
>Ga0335397_10005314_pt1 | contig 16878 bp, 13 predicted proteins | sample MAT04_FD_205740 | JGI IMG/M metagenome (GOLD analysis project Ga0335397, IMG submission 205740) | Freshwater microbial communities from Lake Fryxell liftoff mats and glacier meltwater in Antarctica - MAT-04 (spades assembly) (version 2) ... | reverse complement strand
GCAACAACTGATGGCGAATACGATTGCGGGTGAAATTGTTGTCGATGTTAGTTTCATCTGACGCAAAAATGATGTCGTGTAACTGAATGTACTCGTAGATTTCGTCGGATTTGATGTTCAGCATCGGGCGAATCAGTTCCGTACTGTCGCTCAACTTTCGTCGTTCAGGGATCCCTCGCAGGCCGCGAAGGCCTGTGCCGCGGATGATGTTGTGCAGAATCGTTTCTGCCTGATCGGATGCGTGATGCGCGGTCGCAATGAGCGGTGTTCCGTGTTGTTGAGCGGTCGTCTGCAGAAAATCATAGCGTGCAGTTCGAGCGGCATCTTCAAGACTTCCGCGCGAAGAATGTTCAAGCTCTCCTGCGTCGCATTGAGAAAAAACCGCCGGGATACCGAGCGACATGCAGGCAGCTCGAACAAGTTCCGCGTCGTTGCCACCCGCTTCTCCGCGAAGTCCGTGATTCAGATGCCCCGCGATGATGTGCGGAATTTGTAACTTTTCGCGAAGCCGGACGACTCCGTGCAACAACGCCATACTGTCCCGCCCGCCCGAAACCGCCAGCAGAATCCCCTGCCCAGCGACATTGAGGCGTGAGAGATTCTGTTCCAGTTGGTTTTCAAAGCGGGACGAGGATGAAGAAATTGAGGATGGCATTGGCGGTGAAGTCGCTAAGGATCGCTCGATTAATAACTGTCGTGGCTACGCTCGCCAGAGCGTGGAAGAGCCGCCGTCTGGTGACGGCAGCTACAATCGAAATCGGACAGTTGCTTTCAGAGCGAATTAAGTGCATCGAGTGGAAAATGACGGTCCTTTTTCCCGGCGGAATTGCTCCGAACACTTCTCCTGGTTTGGATTTTGCTTCTCGCATCTATCGTATTGTAGACTCCGAACGGTCCGTAGCGAAGCTATTTGGTATGCAGAAATAAACGATGAAAACCCAATTCGGCGCAGCGCATTAGTTGTCACGTTGCTTGTCAAGTGCGTCGAGCATGATGACGAGGAATTTTAAGGATTAGTATGCTTAAAGTCAGCTTTGAATGACACTCCTGCTGTCCGCACCATCGAGAGCAAGGTATAACGCTGACATGCAAATTTCCTGAACGTTTGTGGTCCGAGGCAATGACACCTGACAAATTGAACGAATTGATCAAAAGTGGAGAAGCCGATCGCTTCGAATTGACTCGTGCTGCGCAGGACAACGAGAAAATCCGAGAGGCAATCTGCTCCTTCTCCAACGATATAGCAGGCCGTGGACTTCCCGGATACCTGGTCATTGGGATCGACGAGAAAGATCCGGCCTACCGCCTTGACATCAAAGCAGAAATGCTGGAAAAGCTGGCGGGATTGCGATCCGATGGTGCCATCATGCCGATGCCGGTGATGAACGTCAGCCGAATTCTACATCCTGATGGAAACGGCGACGTCATTCTCGTTGAGGTTCATCCGCATGAACTTCCACCGGTTCGTTACAAGGGCCGAATCCATATTCGCATTGGCCCGCGAAAGGACGTGGCCAGCGAAGCGGAAGAACGTATTTTGGTGGAACGCCGAACGGCAAATTTCCGGACTTTTGACGCAGCTCCATGTCCCGAGGGTACTTTGGACCGGCTTGACCTGGAAACCTTCCGTCAGACATATAGACCTCAGGCAATTGCGGCAGAAGTCATTGCCGAAAACCAACGTGAGATTCCTGAACAACTGGCTGCTCTTCGCTTTTACAATCTCAAACGTGGTTGTCCAACGAATGCCGGGATGCTGGTCCTCGCCTTCGATCCGCTCGACTTGTTTCCAGGGGCGACAGTTCAGTTCGTCCAGTTTGGAGGACCAGGGCTTGAGGATGATGTTCTTGCAGAAAAACACTTTACCGGAAATCTCATCACCTTGCTTTCAGAGTTAGATAGTTTTCTCAAAGGCCGATTCACTCAAAAGCCAGTGCATCTGTCCGAGCTGCGCGAACAACTCGTGTTTGACTATCCTCCAGAGGCAGTCCGAGAACTGCTGATGAACGCCGTTCTGCATCGAGACTACCAGTCCACGAGTCCGACTCGGTTTTATCAGTTCAGTGATCGAGTTGAAATTCAGAATCCCGGTGGACTTTATGGGGACGCATCACCCGAGAATTTTCCGACGGTGAATGCGTACAGAAATCCGATCATTGCCGAGGCGATGCACAACTTGGGCTATGTAAACCGCTTTGGTCGAGGCATCGCACGGGCGAAACGTTTCCTTGCTGAGAACGGCAGCCCGGAACCACAATTTGACTACCGAACGAACCATTTTCTTGCAATTATCATCAAGCACCAACATCGATGAAAACTCTGGCATTTTTCAACAACAAAGGAGGCGTGGGAAAAACGACGTTGCTTTACCATCTCGCGTGGATGTTCGCCGACCTTGGCAAACGAGTCCTGGTTGCCGATTTTGATCCACAGGCCAACCTGACTTCCATGTTCCTTACAGAACCGGAACTTGAAAAACTCTGGAATCCCGATGATCCCCATAATGAAAGCGTGATGGCGGCACTAAGCCCGATCATTCGAGGGCTCGGCGACATCGCACCCACGCCAGTTCAACGCATTGCGTCCAATATCAGGTTAATCCCAGGAGATCTCGGACTTTCCAATTTTGAATCGAATCTTTCCGACGCATGGGGCAAGTGCCTCGACCGTCAGGAGCCCGCATTCCGTACGACCAGTTCGCTCTATCGAATCATTCGTCAGGCGGCTGAGAAATTTGATGCTGACTTGACGCTGCTTGATGTCGGCCCGAATTTTGGAGCGATCAATCGTGCGGCCCTGATCGCAGCAGATGCGGTGGTAATTCCTGTAGCGCCTGATCTTTTTTCCATTCAGGGTCTTCGCAATCTTGGTCCGACACTTACGACCTGGCGTTGCGACTGGAATACCAGACTACGACAGAATCCTGCCAGCGACCTCCCGCTCCCGAAAGCTGCAATGCACCCGCTGGGCTACGTCGTGATACAGTTTGGAATTCGAGATAGCCGTCCTGTGAAAGCATATGAAAAATGGGCAAAGCGAATCCCTGGGACGTTCAGAGAAAAAGTCCTCGGTAAATCGCCAGACGGGACTAGCTCGACTGAACAAGACCCAAACTGTCTGGGATTGCTAAAGCATTATCGCAGTTTGATGCCCATGGCGATGGAAGCGCGAAAACCAATTTTCAAACTCAAGCCTTCGGACGGAGCCATCGGTGCGCACACATACAGCGTCAGCGATTGCGAGAACGACTTCAGGCTCCTGGCACGCAGGATTCTCGAAGCACTTATTCCTGACATAGCGGACGAAATCTGAAATGGTTAGATCGCGCATTGAGCCGTTGATCTGATGGAGAAAGTCTGAATCGGATCGCGATTCGATCATGTCAGACGCGCAAAACCCGTGTGGCGTACCTGGGCACCAATTGCCTGAAGTCGATTCAGGACATCCCCCTGTTTGATTGTCTCCGCGAGTTCTGTGAAAACTGGTTCGATGGCGGCAAGATACCGTGTGATGTGTTGCTCCTTGTGGGCATAGCTGGGATAAAATCCACTGCCCGCCAGGTAACCTCGGTCAAGCATTCGCGCTGTAAACAGAGTACTGAGCGCCGCCGCGTGTTCATGATCAAAACTCAGATGCAGCAGCGGAGCATGGCCGGATGTCTTGACCGGAACTCCGCTGCGCTGTCCCTGCGCGGTCCAGCCTTCTCGCATCAGATTGCCGATGCGATAAGTATGCTCTGCGATGTTGATTTTCTGCAGTTTTCGAATCGTCGCGAGCGCAGCCGTGGGACCGACAGCTTCTGTCCAGTATGTGCTGGAAATGAAAGATGTCTGAGCAGCGTCCATGATGCGACGTCGGCCAATAATTGCGGCCATCGGATGACCATTACTGATCGCTTTGGCGAACACCGCGATGTCTGGCGCGACACCATATTTCAAATGGACGCCACCGAGATGCATCCGCCAGCCTGAGGAAATCTCATCGAACACCAGTGCGGCTCCGCAACGATCGCAGAGTTCACGCACGCCTTCCAGAAAGCCTGGCTGAGGGTCGGTTGAGCGAGTCGGTTCCATCACGACCGCCGCCAGTTCGCTGCCATGTCGGTTGACAATCTGTTCCAGTTCATCGAGGCGATTGTATGTGAATGGCAACGCCGTTCCGGCAAGACCACGAGGCACACCTGCCGGTGCCAGTCCCGGCAGCAGATGCCCCTGCAATTCGTCGGCCGCACCGTCCGGATTCAGATTGGCGGCCAGATACCAATCTGACCAACCGTGATAACCGCAAAAGGCAATTTTGTCCCGTTTGGTGGCGGCGCGGGCAATGCGGGCGGCGATGGCCATCGATTCTCCACCGGATCGAGCGAATCTCGCCTGTTCCGCCCACGGATGCAGTTCGATGAGCAGATCCGCAAGTTCCACTTCTTCTGCGGCATTGAGAGATGACATGGAACCACGTGCAATGCGCTGTTGGACCGCTGCTGTGACGTCGGGATCGGCGTAACCCAAAAGGCAGGATCCTATTCCGGATGTTGTCATATCGATGAACCGGCGACCGTCGAGGTCAATCACTTCGCAGCCGCGTGCTTCGCGAGAATAGGCTGGCCAGAGTCCCGGAGCAAACATTTCAGGGCGTTTGCTGAGCAACTGCGTGCCGCCAGGGATGCGTTGTTTCGCACGAGCGTACATCGCCAGGGTCTGCGACTCGCCGGAAGAATTTGAAGCAGCCGAAACACCGGTGAACTGGACGTCGAAGGCTTCGGCAGCGTTTCTCCAAAAGAGATTCTGAATATCGTCCGGAGACCACTGGGCGATTTCCGCAGCATGTTTCATCGACAACAATTGTTCGTAAATCGCAAGGATCGGCTTGCTGTCGCAGTGTGGAAATTTCATGTCGAGACGATCGGTGTCCACATACTGCCAGGCTCGTCCCAGCGCAGCGTACTGGCCGCGGAAATACATCGCATCAACACCGTCCGAACCGTACAGAATTCGTCGTCGGTCTTCGCGGGTGAATAAAGTGAGAATCGGCCGCACGTCCGTCACCGCAGAAACGTCGTACCAGATGTTCGGCATATCACGGAGTTGATCAATTGCTTTTCGGATTTGCCAGTACGTAAAACTACGGCCGCAATGAGCCAGAATCCATTTGACATTGGGATAGCGGTTTCCGGTGAATTCCCGAAGATCGTTCAGATTGTGTTCGTCCGCGCAACCGTGAAAGCGCGACAGATGCATTGTGACCCAGAGACCCAGGTCATTCGCCAGTTCCAGTTGTTCATGGGGCAGAAACTCGTGAATCCGACATTGCGCGATGTCGCCGGTCACGGAGAAGAATCGATAGGGCTTCAGTCCGATCACTCCCGGTTGGCGGACGTCGCGTTCAATATCCTGAACGCGGCATGAAGGCGTCACCAGGCGATTCAAACGCGACTGTGGATCTTTCTGAATCTGTTCGATGCACCATTGATTGTGAGCCTGCACATCGATACCGGGCATGGGAGATCCGAGCGACAGAAAGTGCGTCTCGCGACCCGGATACAATCGCTCAGCCCACTGCTGCAGTGTCGCAATGTCGGTGTAGCCCCAGGTATTCGCAGTCTTCGCGGAGTCCGGAAGGTGATCCGGATTGAACATGTGAATATGGGCATCGAACACACGATCCGGTACAAAGTCGCTAAGTTCTTCTTCCCAAATCTGCTGATCGTGGGTTGAGAAACTCTTGATGGAAATCGGCATGTGGTAATTCTGACTTTTGAAATGAGTTCTTCGCTGGCGCGCAGGTTTGCCAGGGAATCAATGTGGCGAGAATTGAAGCTCGGCGAGCGGAGTGGCGTAATCGTTAGTATCTACCGGATCAACCCAACTGTCTATCGGATCGACATTTTTGTGTTCATCTGGAATACTGGAGGAGTTGATGCCAGTGGACTCGCCTGCAGCGTGGCTCACTGGCTCAGCGGTGTAGATCGACAGCCCTTAGATGCTTGACATCAACTCGGAGCATGATCGCACCGCTGATTGTTTTGAACACACGCTGGTCGATGCGATGCATCAGGCAGGCATCGATGGCTGTAGCCAACCCAAGGCAGGTTCGTGACTTTGCCAATGGACATGGCTACCTGGAAAAGAATGACAGGATCGACGCAGCGATGATTCGCAAGTTTGGTGAAGACGTCTCGCGCCACCTGACGGTGCGTCGCTCCACCGAGGAAATGGCGCATCAGACGCTTGGACGCAGACGCTGCCAGGTATTGCAGTCACTGGCGGCCGAACAGAATCGTCTGGCTCAGACACGAGATTCATTCGCTCTGGAGATGATCGAGGAATCCATTTCGCACCTGAAACAACAGCTAAAAACGCTCGATGACCGTTCGGCCGCCACTCTCAAAGAATGCGGCGAGTCGGATCCCAAAGTCGAGTAACTGCGGAGCGTTCCGGGTGTGGGAAACGTGACGATTTCGATCCTGTTGTCCGAGCTGCCGGAACTCGGATCACTGAGCCGCGGCCAGATCGCCAAACTCGTTGGAGTGGCACCGATCGTTCAGCAGTCGGGCAAGAGCGATAAGAAACGCAAAGCTCGCGGAGGACGCGCTCAGGTACGCTGTGTGCTTCACATGGCAACGCTGGTTGCGAATGGTCACAATCCGGAGATCCGGGCGTTCTATCAACGTTTGCGCTCACGTGGCAAACTGAAAAGTGTGGCCCTTACCGCTGCCATGCGGAAGCTCCTGACAATTCTCAACACGATGGTCCACCATGGAGAATCGTGGCGAACGGAAAGGGTGGCGAACGCAGCACCGTCGCTGAGTCGCTGAGCAACTCCATTCTATAATGCCAAGGAGATACAATCAAATCCATTGAACATCGGCGCTATGCTTCAAAAAACCTCGGGGGGTTGCGGGCTGACCCCCATCAATCCCTGGCCCACCGTCGATCCCTACTGACACATCTACGCCGCCGTGGAATCAAAAATTCAATTTTTAGATCTGTTGCTTGACACAGATTAAGACCGTCGCTTCAAGCCATATGCGCGCAACTCGGTGGGCTGACACCACCGCTCGCTAAGTCACCTCAATATTGACCCGATAAAGTATAAGTCTTCATCGCCCGCTTGCCCTAAGGTGCAGGATGCTGTGCTTCATATTCGGCAGCGACTTTGGCACCTGGCGTCAGACCAAAACGACTCCACATGCTCAGATAAATCGCCGCAATCACGAGTATCAGTCCCAGCCCGACCGGTTTGGCCAGTTTCCACGGCGTGATGTCGATATCGCCCGAGTATTTCTGTTCGAACGGTTCTGACTGCGGCTTCAGGACTCGGAACGTCAGCATAATCAGCATCAGGAATGCACAGTTGACGCCGGCGAGGTGCAAACCGTGCATCTTCCAGCCGTAGAACTCATTCCCGATCGTCACGCCCAGATTGCCATCATTCAGGATTCCGAAGAACAACTGAAAAGCCATTCCCGCAATCAGCGCGACGGCGGCACCGGCGGCGGGTGTTCGTTTGCTGATCATCGCCACAACCACAATAGAAATCATCGGGATATTGGTGACGGACACATACTTGATCAACAGATCGAACAAGCCTTCCTTACCGTACGACTTAAAGAATAATACCAGGCCCACACTGAGCGGGATCGCCAGCACTGCAAAAATTCGCCCGGCCCGCACAGCCTGCTGATCTGTCGCATTGCGATTCAGCATCCGTTGATAGATATCGACGGCAAAGAGCGTACTTCCACTGTTCAGAAAACTATTGAAGGAACTCAGGATCGCTCCGAAAATCGTGGCTGCGAAAAAACCGGTCGCCCAGTCGGGCAGCACAAGGTTGACCAGAAAGCCGTACGCACCGTTGGCGTCATTCGGCCTCGCGTATTTGCCAAGGTCGTAGTTTCCGCTGCTGACGATGTGCCATGCAATGATCCCTGGCAGCACCAGATACAGCGGGCCAAACAGTTTCATCACAGCGGCGAACAGTGTTCCCTTCTGCCCTTCCGCCAGATTCTTTGCAGCAAATGTGCGTTGTACGATTCCCTGATTCGTACACCAATAGCACGTCGTCAGCAGCGTTACACCTGTGAACAGCGTTTGCCAGGGGATATTGGCATCCGAATCACCCATCGGTGCCATTCGCTCGGGCTGTTTTTCGATAATTGTCAATACCCCCTGCCAGACATCGCCATGCCCGACAAAGCTCAACCCGAGAATTGGAATCATCAAACCGCCAATCGCCAGCCCAAGTCCGTTGACCGTGTCCGAGACAGCGACAGCTTTCAGACCGCCGAACACCGCATAACCGCCACCGATCAGAGCCAGCAGACTGCCAACCACCAGCATGTTGACAGTGGGGTTGTCTCCAAGGTACCGACGGACTCCGAAGACGGGAATCATGAACTCCGCACCTGAGAACAAAATAAACGGCAGCAGAATCAGAACAATCAGAATCACAGACACGAAAGACGTGAGCAGTCTCATCCTGCGATCAAACCGGATTTCCAGAAACTCCGGAATCGTGGTGATCCCGCTTTTCAGGTAACGCGGCAGAAAGAACAGGGCCATGGCAATAATCGAAAGAGACGACCAGATTTCCCAGGTCATCAGCAGCATTCCGTGCTGATAACCGCCACCGTTGATACCGACAAGTTGTTCGGTGGACAAATTTGTAAGCAGCAATGATCCTCCGATTACCGGCCAGATCAGACTGCGACTCGCCAGAAAATATCCGTCCGCCGTATCCTGACGATCGTCGTGGGTTTTCCACCAGGACACGACCGCAACGAGGATCGTGAAGAACAAAAACGAAATGAGAGTGAGCATCAGACGATCCAGGTGAACAGAAGGATGAAGACCAGGCTGTGTATTCTTGTCACCCTGGACGTACTTTGCCACTGAACGCTTTATTTGGTTTGCGGTTCACTCACTGCAGCCGCGAGTCCGTTGCGGCTGGAAAGCCGCAGAGCCAGAAACACCCCGACCAGTGCGACTGGTATCATGCCAGCCGTGATCACTGCCGTCGACGCGCCAGCAGCACGAATGCCAGAGATCAACCAGTTTGTCGTGGCATCACCGCCTCGAATGACCAGTGTATCGATCACGTTTCTGGCTTTGTATTTGTCTTCCCGACTACACACCGTGTACAGAACGCCGAGTGCCGGTATCGCCAGACCATATGTCGTTGATCGGGCGGCTACCATCGCAACAAGCAACACTGTCAGCGAGGGAGCAATCGCCAGCCAGAAAAATCCGGCCGCATAGACCAGCGGCAACGCGCAAATTGTGATCGTCAGGCTGAATTTCAGAATTGGTCGGGCGGCAAGCAGTTGCAGACCGACTGTGATCAATTGCACCCACAGGTCAATATTTGCAAAAGCCGCAGTACGAAGATTGTTGTCGGGGTACGCCTGCTTCATGGCGTGTGCCTGAGTGATATACAGATATGTTCCACACGCTGTGGTCATAAACGTATAAATCATAATCGCTCGCAGATAGGGAGAAGCAATCACGTGAACTAATCCGGCGAACGGATTTGCTGTCGGTTGAAACGCATCATCCGACTTTTCACGTTGATCTTTCCTTTCGAGATTACGAAAGCACCACAATCCTGTCTCCATCAGCGCGGCGGACAGCAACAACAGGTTTTCCGGACCTAAACGAGTCGAAGTCTGGCCGACAAATAACGAAGCCAAAATCGATCCTCCGGTACCCACTCCCGCAATATATCCAAACAAGCGTTTCCCTTGATCTCTGGAGAAAACGTCGGACATCACGCTCCAGAACAGAGACGTCGAAAACATCACGTAGACCGTCACCCAGACGAAAAACACACGCGCGACCAGCTTCAATGATTCCGCATCAAGGAATCTCATACACAGGCTGAAGGCAATCAGATTCAAGGCAAGAAATCGATAAAGAATCTGAACCAGACGCCGTCGGTCGAAAGAATTTACCAGTTTGGAATAGATCGGCACCATAATCAACATGGTCAGAAACACAGCAGTAAACAACATTCGAAGATCGCGGGAACCATCAATGCTGCCCATGGCTTCACGAACCGGCCGAACGATGTAATAAGCTGCCAGAACCGTGGCGAACCAGGCAGCAGACCAGAAAACCTCGACGCGTTCTTCGGGTTCCATTTGCACAACACGGTGGATCATATTTGTTGCCGAACAAACGTGGCTGATGCGGAATGTTCGACGTCCAGAATCTGCGATTTGCAGGGAGCGACCGGCCGTTTCCCGGCTTCCGGTCGCGTGATCTCAATCCCTTTGGGAGCTTCAATCCCCAACTGAACGCGGTTCGTTCCGATGCTCAATACCGTGAGACGGATGTTCAAACCGGGGATCAGAATTTGTTCCTGGATTTTGCGAGACAATACAAGCATCATTAAAACTCCGTTCAAATGTTGTGGTTGACAGAAACTATCAACTCACAGACCCAAAAAAGGCAAAGAGACATTCTCTTCGCTGTATCATTGTAGCCCGACCTGTCCTCAGGTCGGGTTCCCTAGACGTTCGTGCGCCAATCACTTTTCGAGTTGCGGAAGTGCTGGCGAGGTGAGTCTCCGGTTGAACCTGAATCATCAGTGGGCTGACGTCCCCTGCTCGACTTAAAACAAGTGCTTCTGTCCGGTGAACGCATCGCGCCCGGCGTAGATGTCGCGCGAACCTTCGGGGATATAGATAATGTTCAGTCGATGCAAACGTACCACCAGATTGGAAATCGTCACCTGCGCCAGTGCAGCAAGTTCGTACAGCGCAGGCCACGACGTGACATCGATATTCTTAACGACGGCCTTGATCAACCATTCGGGCATGAGCATCGATGACTGATAGCGATCGACCGCACTTCGCACTTCCGGAGAATCCTGACCAGCCGTGAGTTCCCGATACAGTTCAAAGTAGCGATCATCGTAAGCCGCTCGATTGAGAACTTCGACCAGCACATGTCGATCCATCGCATGTCGCCGCACAACACTGGGCTGCAGATCAAAGCCCGGAAGTCGCGGATGATGCAGACTGGTGCGGTCAATATCGATATCCCAGTGACCGGCTTCATGGCCAATCGTGCTGCGTTCCAGCCCCGGCTTGGACTGAAACAAGTCCAGATGCCGACTGTTGAGTACGATGCGGCGCTCTTCCGGAATCAGCCCGGCCAGAATCTGCTCGCCCGGCTGTTCGTCGATGTCGATCCAGTCAAAATCCAGTTTCAGGATCCGTTCGACAATTTTTTCAATCGGAACCGGAAACACCACGGGTTCGCCTGTCAGTTGTTCATACTGACGAATGCGCATGCCGGTGATGCCGTCGATTGTGCGAGTTCGCATATTGGTCAGATCAAAGCGTCTCACGAGAAGCTCTCCGTGCAACTGGCTACGCTCCTCTTCGAGCGTTTTCGCACCGCATTCGGATAGAAATGCGACACAACTTCAGACATTATAACAAGATACGAAAGTTCTCAGCGGGACGAAGAACGGCCCGTTTGCTCCAGTTGCTGGATGATTTCTTCCAGTGCCGTGTCGGACAGATTCAGAAGTTTGCGAAACACTCCCGGTCGTGCCAGAATGCGATCGCGATAGGCATCCGGGATTCGCCTTGCAAGCAACAACAACTCGTCCGCGTCCGTGTGCAGTGCCTTCGCGATTCGCTGTAACGTTTCTTCTCGCGGAGTCTGTTCATCATCCAGACGGTCATTCTCAACGCGGCTTAAATAGGTGAAATTAATGCCGACGCGATCAGCAAGTTCACGCTGCGTCAGATTGCGACTTTTGCGGATTTCTCTGATCCGCTGACCAATGGTGCTCATCCAATCGCTCCCTCGAATCCTGACATCTAATGACCAGTGCCGACCGAAACCTTCAAAGGCTCGTTCCGGGACGGAATGTAGTTAAGTTACTATTTACTGTCAACATCAACTTTGCGAGATTTGGTGCTGAATTGTAGCTGCCGTCATCAGACGGCGGATGTCCACGCTCTGGCGAGCGTTGCCACGAGGGTTATGGATCGAGCGATCCAAACTTGCGGGCTGTCGATTTAATCGCCACTGAGTTTACCTCAGTGGTTTTCAGGATTCTGCACTACTGAACTTCCAAGTGTTGTCGAGTAGTGCAGAATCCCGAGAACCACCGGAATGAATCCGGTGGCGGGTATATCGACTGACTGCTCGCGCGGGGTTGCTTTCAAGTCAGCCTCATCTATTCAAAACATTTGCACCAATACTTCGAGTTTAATAGAAGATATTATTGACGGCATTGATCCCTGCTTTGTATCTTCTAGGTAACTCGAACATCGAGAGTGTCTTTTTGATCCTGTGGAGTTTCCCTCAATGGCACGTCCTGCTGCCGAACAGCCTACGGAACTGGAGCTTCAGTTCCTGAAAATTCTTTGGGAGAAGTCTCCCCAGCCGGTGCGTGAGATTCGCGATGCACTGGCCAGGTCGGGCCGCGATATCGCGCATACGTCCGTCATCACGACCTTGAACACGATGGTGAAGAAGCGGATTCTGACACGCAAAAAGGACGGTAAGGCGTTTCTGTTCTCGCCGCGAATTACGCGGGAGCAGGTATCGCAGTCCGTATTGGGTGACGTCATCAACCGAGTCTTTGACGGGTCGGCCAAGGCGGTGCTGTTGGGGATCTTCGAACACAACGACATCAAGCATGGCGAACTGAAAGAATTGCGAAAACTGATCGACGAACGAATGAAGGAGAACAACACATGAATTCGATGCTGCTTCACCTTCTCGATCAATCGATCTGCATTCGGCTGACTCAAACGCTGCTGCATTTTCTGTGGCAGGGATTGGCGATCGGGTTGTGTACCGTTCTCGTTGCCTGGATGAGCAGAACTGCAAGCTCGCGAGTGCGTTACGGAATCCACGCGACGAGTTTAGTTCTGATGGCGCTCTGCGTACCGACTACGTTCCTGTTGACCAATGTCATTGATTCCGGGCTGAATGATCAAGAGGCCGTTGCGTTCCATGAATTGGAATCGTTAAGCGTGCCATCAGGAATGGTACAGCCGGCTTTGCCACAAACAGGCAAATCGATGCCGGAATCGAGCACCGACCAATCGCCGTTGCTGATATCTGACGCTGCTGGTCCCGCCCAGTCGTCAACTTTTGTTAGCGTGTCAGAAGCCGAGAACAATGTTCTTACGCGGACAAGGACTCGCTTCGAGTCGGCCATTCGACCCTACGCGCTTCATGCGGCGTGTGCCTATTTTCTGGGTGTCATCGCGATGCTCGGTCGATTGTGCTTTGCACTGTGGGGCGGGCATCGACTGCGCCGGACCGCGACGCCGATTGCCGATCGAAAACTGCTGCAGCGAATTCAACTGCAGGCTCGCAGAATCGGGCTGAAGGCGGCCCCAGCCGTGGCGTATTGCGATCGGATTGCAGTGCCTGTTGTTGCCGGAATTCTGCGTCCCATGATTCTGCTTCCGCTGTGGATCGCGACCGATATGCATCCAGAGCAAGTGCTCTCTATTCTCGCGCACGAAATGGCCCACATTCGCCGGTTCGATTCGTTTGTCAACCTGCTGCAGCGGATGCTCGAAACCATCCTGTTTTTCCATCCGGCTGTCTGGTACATCAGTCGGCAACTTAGCTTCGAGCGAGAAAACTGCTGTGACGACGCAGTGGTCAATGCGGGCTGTGAGAGTGTTCAATGTGCGAGCGAGTTGCTGCGAATGGCGGAACTCTGTGCGGCGAAACACGGATCGATTTCCGCCTCCAGTCTTGCGACGTTGGCCGCGAGCGGTGACAGTGGCAGCCAGCTCAAACGCCGCATCGTCCGTCTGATCATTGGTGAACAGCGTCTCAGCCTGACGCGGGTCGATTCTTTGACGCTCGTGCTAACCGCAACGCTGATCGTGGGCGCAATGGCTGGATTCTGGCGACATGCAGTTGCTGCGTCGTCGGACAAATCCGATTTGACTGCCGCCCTAGAGCCAAGCTCATCCGATACGACGAACGCCGCCAATCGTGGTGAGGTCGAGTTTAGTGGAAAAGTCGTCGATATGGACGGAAAACCCGTGATCGGTGCCGAGATCTGGTTTGCGTCCGCCCCTTACGAAACGCTATTTACGGACGCACCAAAACCCATACGACAGGTGGCATGCAGCAATGATCAAGGAGAATTCTCGTTTCAAATTGAGCCTCTTGTCACTGCCTACAAAACACTCAATTGGACATACTTTTCCTATCTGATCGCCAAAGCGCCGGGTTATGGCTGCGATGGATTGCTACTGGCGGCCTTTGAGAAGAATCCCGCTTCGTCGATTCACCGGGACAGTGTTCAACAGCGTATCGATCGAGGGACTGTGACAGGTAGGTTCGCCAGTCACACTTTGAAACTGCCGCCAGCCGTCGGCCCCGTGAATGGGCGTCTGGTCGATCTGGAAGGTCGTCCAGTCGCGGGAGTTGTCGTTTCTGTCGAAAACCTGCGAAACCTGGATATGACACTTTTGCAGGAGGCGTTTGAAAAGAACTCGCGGGAATTAAAAGTAGAGTCGTTGACTGGGCGCTATGGACCTGCAGGGGGAGAGCTTTGTCGAGAAGACTGGCAGGTACTGATCCCGCCGGTGACAACGAATGAAAACGGTGAATTTACGCTCCCTGGATTGGGTCGTGATCAAATGGCCACAGTGACCCTGTTGGGTGAGCGAGTTGCCGCAGACCGATTTTTCATCGTGGGGACAGAAATGCCAACGGCGAGTCTACCTCATTTATCTGATGATCCCAGTGAATCTCAGGACGTCTATACTGGCCTCGATTTCACATATGCCGTCAACCCTGGAATTCCTTTGAACGGTGTTGTCACCGAGTTCCAATCGGGTAAGCCGATTGCGAAGGCGAAGGTCTATGTATATAGCCTTTTTGGTTCGGGCGGGACACAAGGGTCGCCCAGGCGTCGCAGGGATACACAACACATTCGTGTCGAGACCGATGAGCAGGGCCGCTTTCAACTGTTGGGTATTCCACCCGGAAATCAGCACCTTCTTAAAGTGGATCCACCAAAATCTGAACCATGGTTGATCGCTTCGCACGAAGTGTCGATCGATCCCATCCAGAGATCGGCGACTACCAATATTCAAGTGTTTCGAGGCATCTGGATCGAAGGGCGATTGACGGATGAGACGACCGGCGAATCAATTTTCGGAGATATGGATTATTTGGCTCTGCAGAAGAACCCGAATACTCCCAAGCACTTCGGACTGCGTGATAGTCACCAGTACAATCGATTTCAAACCGATCAGTCTGGCCGTTATCGAGTCGTAGGATTGCCTGGTCCTGGTGTCTTGTATGCACTGTCGGGTGGTGCGACCGACTACGCGCGTAGCGTCGGGGCCGACAAAGTGGATGGATTTAATCCGAAACTAGAGCACTTGCCGACAACTCCAACCATAATGCCATTTTCGAATTGGAATCGCATTCAGCAAATCGATCCGCCAGTAGACGCACAATCGTATTCTATCGATCTAACGCTTTCCGCCGGTAGTTCACTCGTTGGGCATGTCTTAGAACCGAAGCCAATATCGGATCGAGGATCGCCGATCCTGATTATTCCGCCGTGAGCGATTGAGTGCTGGAGGTCACCGCCCAGCACGTTGGTCCTGGCGGAATGGCTAAACCGGTTGGGGCAAATCCTGTTCTATCCGCCCAATGTCGGGGGCTGGAACGGTGGCCGAGGATGGTTGTCGACTCGAACGGTCATCGCCCGTGCCAACTTTGCAACCTCGCTCGCAAATGGTCAGCTCACAAATCCGCCGCGACGCCTGGAAACACCACGCGGACTGTTTAAAGACACACAATCCGCCGAGCGAATGGCGGATCTCGGCAGGTTGCTTTGCGGCAGCCAGATTTCCTCAGCAACCGAGCAGGCCGCTGAAACCCCTGGCTCGCCGCGCGAACTCGGCGATCTGTTCCAGCATTTTGTCCAAACAGTTTTGACTCGGCCCGAAGCTCAGATGAATTGATGTTGTAAGGATCGCTCGATGAATAGTGGTCGTATTTCACAACCCCGCCCGCCGAAGGCAGGGAGGGGTCGGGCCGAGCGCAGCGATGGTCCGGGGGAGGGCCGCCGCGAGTTGAGAATTTGGGAATTGTGCTCAATCGCTGTGCAAGCCCCCTCCCGGACTTTGCTTCGCTCGTCCGACCTCCCCCAAACGCTTCGCGTGGGGGAGGTGGATTGCGAACATCTGGCCGCATATCCGACCGTTGTTGTTCGAGCGATCCTAAGTCGAGCGGCACGAATTGGTGTGACTAGCGTTGCGAAAGCGCACCACTCATTACTCGATGGGAACAATTCCTTCTGCGATCATTCTTTGATGTCTCCGAAAACGACTGAAGACACGGAAATCTGTGCAAAGCCCAAACGCATCGTTTGGACCTCCTGGCTGCCAGGCTGCGGCGGAGACGTCTACACCAAACGAAAACTGATGAAGAAGACGATGACAAAGTCTGTGCCTTCATTCAAATGGGTCGTCGAAGACCGGTGTCCTGCATGCATCAGAAAGTGTGAGCAAGTCGAAGTGCCGGAGGGAATTCAGGTTCCGCCAGCACCAGGAAATGCGGAGCTACTCAACTTTGGCGTCGATCTTGCAGACGTCGTCGACCAATCAGGATCGACCGATTTTGAAAAACTGCAGAAAAATGCCGATCTAAACATTGTGCAGAATCGTCCAGCAGAATAAAACACGACTAAGTGGGTGGTATATTGTTTTCGAGAGGTCAAAATGTCCGATGAAACTATCTAAGAAATCAGACTATGCTTTGCGAGCCCTGTTTACATTGGTTGGGCACAAAGGGAGCGGTCCGATTTCGATTCGCGAATTGGCGGAGCGAAATGACATTCCTCGGCGGTTTCTGGAGCAGA
>Ga0335397_10005313_pt1 | contig 16879 bp, 8 predicted proteins | sample MAT04_FD_205740 | JGI IMG/M metagenome (GOLD analysis project Ga0335397, IMG submission 205740) | Freshwater microbial communities from Lake Fryxell liftoff mats and glacier meltwater in Antarctica - MAT-04 (spades assembly) (version 2) ... | reverse complement strand
GTCGACTGATTCTCGCGGACGAAATCGACGATGGAGCCATACACATAGCCAACCGGCGCGGCGGGGGCCATCAGCAGCGTCATGAAGGCCGTTGTCTTGCGGAGATCTGCCTGGCGTGACGCCGAAACGATGTAGTTCGGCGCGTAAACACCGATCAATTCGCCGGCTCCGAAAACGCCAAACGCGACCAGATACAGCGGGCCGGTCACAAAGAGCGCCCAGCAGAGCGCCGCGAGAAACAGGAATGAAGTCGCCAGAACGCCCGCCCGCGGATTCGTTTTCGCCAGCAGCCAGCCGAGGCCCAGACCGGCGAACATCTTGAACCCGAACCGCAACGTGTTCTGCACCCCGGCGAACTTAGACGGCTCATCGCCCAACGCGAATTCGGAATACAGATTCATGTTCGCCGGGATCATGTTGCCGCAGTAAACCAGAATCGTCACCAGCGTTGCGATCAGCAGGGTACGCTGGCTGAGGATCGAACGAAACTGATAGACGAATGCCACAGTGGAAACGAAGCCGAGCGAATACGCGGTCCACTGACACAATTGCGGATCGATCTCAAATGCCATCGGCCCGCTGGTGCTGTCCGTGATTCCGAGCAGCCGCGTGAATCCACTGATGTCGATCACGGTTCCCTGGGGAAGCCCGGCGAGGTAGAGGCAGACGAAGGTGAAGAACAATCCCGGCACGCCAATGAGCAAACCGATCACTTCCCGAATCGGCTCACGCGGTGTTTCCTGCTCAGGTAAAGGGATAATCAGCAATTGCCCGAACAGAATCGCGAGGCCCATCATGGGGACTCCGGCGGCGAAGAGAATCACGAAGTTCCAGGGGTATTCCACACCGTCGAAAGTCCAGAAGAAAAACTGCCCACCTAAAAGAGCCGACTGGCACATTGAACCAATGACGGCGAGAACAGGCCCGCCGCCGAAGGCCATCGCGAGCGCCAATCCGCGGCGCGATTCATCGGTTCCACGGCCGATCGCTTCCCACAACGCCGCAGTCGCCGCCGGCATCACCGCCCCGACGACGCCCCCTTGCAGAATGACCATGCCGATCTTAACCCGGTCTGGCAAGTCGAGCCACAGTGCTAGCGCGAGCGCCGCCAGAATCGAGGCACACAGCGAATAGCAGATGGTCAGATTCCACTTCAGCATCGACACTTTGGGCGAGATCCACGCGATTAACGTGACCATCGCCGTCATCGCGAAGAACATCGTCGCCGGCAGATTCGATGTGGCCGTGTCGGCATGCAGCTTTTCACATAACGCGGCATGCGTGATTCCGATATACAACACCGGCGCGGCGAGATAATTCATCCCGATGCTCAGCGCGAACAAAATCAGATTTCGCCGCTGCTGCGGCCACGACAACGGGCAGGTGCGGCTCGCGGCGTTATCAAACTCGGGTTCGCTCATTCGGTCTTAGCCCCCGGCGAGTCGCCGGGGGTCGATTGACGTGGCGGCCGCCCAGCGAAATCAGCCCCCCGTCATTGACGGGGGGCTAAGACGAAAACTTATTTCAACGGCAGCGAAACGGCCTGACCCAGCTTCGACGAAATCAAGCACGCTTCGCACATCTCGACCGCGGCGCGGCCTTCGGCTCCACCAACCTTCGGCGGACGTTGTTCGAGAATACTGTCGACGAATTCCTGAATCACACCAATGTGCGGGTACAAGCGGATCGGCGATTTCGGCTCTTTAAGATAATCGAAGCGTTCCGGCGTGTAGACCCGCTCCCATTTATCACCTTTGCCGACATCCAGAAACTCGAAGTTTTCCAGGTCGATCATCGCGTCACGTCCGAAAATCTGAAAGCGGACTTCGCTGCTCGGCAGGCTGGGATTCGGAAATTCCGTCGTGATCAGCATGTGGGCCATAATGCCCCCCTCGAACTCGAATTGTGCCATCACCGATTGATTGGCCGCGGCGACATCGCTGAATGTGGTCGCCTGGGCGAAGACCTTGGTGCAATTCTTGCCCGTCAACCAGCGAAGAAAATCGGTGTTGTGCGACGCCATGCCCATGAACAGCCCGCCCCCTTTCGGGTCGAACATCCATTTGCGATCTTCAAACAACTGCTTGGTGAGGGGCAGCGGAAAGGCGGATACCGTTCGCATCATATAGATCGGGCCTAGCACGCCATCATCGATGAGTTGCTTCGCTTGCTGGGTGATCTTGCGATAGCGTTCGGTTTTGACGACGGAGAGATTCACCTTCGCGGCGGTGCAAGCGGCCATCATCGCATCGCATTCGGCGACGGTCGGTGCCATCGGCTTTTCGGCGAGGACATGCTTGCCCGCGGCGGCGGCCTGGCGCGTCAATTCGAGCCGGTCCTGATCCGGGGTGGCCAAAACCACGCCATGCACGTCGTCCCGCGCGAGAAGTTCTTCAATCGATGCACAGAACGCCGTATCGTAATCCTTCGCCAGTTGCTCCGCCCGCCGTCCGCCGGCCACGGCCGCCAGGCGGGCCCCTTTGGCATGCCGAGCGGCGACTTCGGAATACGTCAGCCCCATGAATCCGCTGCCAATCATACCGATGCCGACGGTGTCCATTCGGAATTCGCTCTCGCTGAGGTCGTGAAAATTGGGTCTCGGAAGGACTGGCATTGTACTCCATTCGTGAACAATTGCCAGTTTCCCTGTCCCGTCGCACAGATTGGAATTGTGCTAACCTCTGTCCTGTCCTCAAGATGAAAAAACTGGGAACGATTGCCGGGTCTCGGGAGTCTAACTCCACCTGTCGAATGTAGATTACTTTTCAGATGAATTCCACGGGGACCGCATCCGACCGATGCGTATTCGCCTTCTGATCACGAACTTCGATGCCACGTCTTGAATCTCAGCCGGGAGCACCGCATGAACCGTTTGCTGTTGTGGGGAGCGATGATGGGGATGGGAATCGGCTTGTCGACCGGACGCGGCGGTGAGATCGAATTCGTTGAACAGTTCGCGCTGGCCCCCGATCGCGCGGCCGCTTTGAAACAACTGATTCCGGGCACTGAGGACTATTACTATTGGAATTCGCTGCATCTGTTGAATACCGAGCAGTTTGAGAAAGTCGAAGAGTTGCTCAAGCCGTGGGTGCTGCGGCACGGCGAGACGCCGCGTGTTTGGGAAATTCGCACCCGCCGGGCGTTCTTGACTTACGATCAGAATCCGCAAGCCGCGCTGGATTATCTTCGCGGCCGCTTCGGGATTCAGTTTCCCCACCGCAAAGAGGAATTGAACGCCGAACCGAACTTTCCGACCACGCTCGACCCCGCGATTGTTTCGCGGGCCAAATATCAACAGCAGGCGCTCGCGCGGCACGGCAACAGTCTGAACGGCTTCGGGGACTCGGCCCTCGATTGGCTCATCGCCACCGAACTGACACCCGATCAACGCCGGCAACTTCTTTCCCGGTTGAAGCGGCCCGATTATCCGCAACTGGTCGAACTGGTTGCGGCCGATCTCGGCCATCCCAATTCCGGCGGCTTCGGGTCGTTCGAGATTCATCGCCTGCTGCTGAAATCCCAACTCGATGAGTTGCTCAAGCTCAAACCTGAACTCTTGAACCAGCAGGCCTTCGTCCGCGCGTACATCGTCAAATTGCAGCACGGTCCGGATGTCGACTGGCGATACGATCCGCAGTTATTGAAAGAGTATCTCGAACGGTTGCAGGCCTTCGCCGACCGGCTAGAGCCTGTGCATAATTCGCTGAAAGCGCATGTGCTGTATCATCGCCTGTGGCTCGATCGCAGCCGCGGCGTGTTCGATCTCAATCGTTTGCTGGCGTATCTGAAATTACCGCGGCCGACCGGTTACATCGCCAAGGTACTCCAGGAATCCGAAGCGTTCCGGCAGTTCCCCTGCGATCTCAACAACAATTACGACGGCGTCACGCTGCTCCCCCCCATCGGCAACGATGAACCGCTGGTGCGATCGTACCTCGCGCATTTTCTACTCGCTGGCAAGCCCACGAAAGATTTTGAACCATTCATCAATGATGTCTATCTGAAGCATTTGTTCGCGGAAACGAAAATTGTCAACAGTCTGGGCGAACCGGAACAGTGGGCGTCGCTACTGCCGCCGGACCAGTTTCGCCGTTTGAAAGACCGGGTCGATCTCGATTTCGATCCGGCGAATCAGACCGATTTCGCCGCGAACGATCCGGTTCGGCTCGATGTGCATGTCAAAAACGTTTCCACGCTGATTGTCAAAGTATTTGAAATCAACGCGCGGAATTTCTATCGCATCCATGCCCGCGAAATCGACACCGACATCAACCTCGATGGACTGGTGGCGAACGACGAGCAGTCGCATGCCTATGAAGAATCGCCTTTCCATCGGGTCACCCGGCATTTTGAATTCCCCAAGCTCGATCGGCCGGGCATTTATGTGATCGACTTCATCGGCAACGGGCAAAGCAGCCGTGCGCTGATCCGTAAAGGTTCGCTGCGGCATCTGGTCCGTACTACAGCCGCGGGGCAGGCGTTCACAGTCCTGGATGATGCCAACGCACAAGTCCCGAATGCCACGCTGTGGACCGCCGGGCATGAATACGCGGCGGATGACAGTGGCGAAATTCTAGTGCCGTTCAGCACCAACCCGTCCCGCCAACCAGTTGTGCTGACCGCGCCCGTCGCCGGCAAGCCCGGCGCAACCTATTCCGCGCTCGGTCATTATCAGCAGGAAGCGGAAACGTACCAGTTCAACGCCGGCTTTTATGTTGATCGCGAATCGCTGCTCACCCGCAAAACCGCTGAACTGCTGATTCGGCCGGGACTGAGTGTCAATGGCACGCCGGTGTCGCTCAAGATGCTGGAAGACATCAAGCTCACACTCACCTCCACCGATCTCGATGGCATTTCGTCTTCTGTCGAAATCCCTAATTTTGAGTTGTTTGCTGATCGCGAATCGATCCATGAGTTTCTGGTCCCGCAACGGCTAGTCTCACTTCAAGTCCGGCTGTCCGCGAAAATTCGGCAGATCATCACCGGTACGAAGCTCGATGTCGCCGCGGCCGATGTCTTCACGCTGAACGGCATCCGTCGCACCGAGAAAATCGAAGACCTGCACCTGCTGCGTGATGCAGGCAACTATGTACTAGAACTGCGCGGGCTGACTGGGGAGCCGAGAACGTCGCGGCCAGTCTCGCTGAGTTTCCTCCATCGCGATTTTCCGGATGCTCTCGGCGTTGTGCTGAAAACCGATCCGAATGGCCGCATCGCCCTGGGACCGCTGACCGATATCGCCTCACTCACCGCCAGCGGGCCGGAAGGGACCAGCCACACCTGGGCGCTGACCGGGGATAAGCACACGTACCCGCAAACCCTCAACGCCCAACTCGGCACGGCGATTTCGCTGCCCTATCTCGGCACGTCACAGGAACCACTGCGGAGTGAATTGTCGCTGCTTGAACTCGTCGGCGGGAGTTACAGTGTCGATCGCTTTGAACATCTCACCCTGCGTGACGGGTTGCTGATCATCGACAAACTTCCCGCGGGCGACTTCGACCTCCTGCTGAAAGCGACTGGCACGCACATCACGCTGCACGTCACGGCGGGCCAACACGTCGGACGCTTCATTGTCGGCTCAGTGCGTCAATTGGAAACCCGCCCGTTGCCCCCATTGCAGATCGAATCTATCACGCCCAATGACGACAAGGTGCGAATACAGTTGCGGAATATGTCGACCACGGCCCGCGTACATGTCTTCGTGACGCGTTATGCCCCCGACTACGACGCCTTCGGCCGGCTGAGCCGCGTGCGCGGTGTGGAACCCTATGTGTTTCGTTCCACGCGAGCTTCATCATCGTACCTGACGGGCCGAAACATTGGTGATGAGTATCGCTATATCATCGACCGTAAGTTCGCCACGAAGTTTCCCGGCAACATGCTGGAGCGGCCCTCGCTGCTGCTCAACCCGTGGGCCGTGCGTGAAACGCAGACCGGCGCGCAAACGGCCGTGGAAGGTGGCTTCTTCGGAGCCGCGGGAGAAAAAAGTGAAGCGGATGCTCAGCGCAAGAATGCCATGGCGGGCGACACGATCGCCGTGGCGGAACAGTTCGCTGATCTCGATTTTCTGGCAAACGCCTCAGCAGTGCTGGTCAATCTGGTACCAGACAAAGACGGTGTGATCGAAATCGAGCGGAGCGCCTTTGAAGCCCAGCAGGAAATTCTGGTGGTCGCCGTCGATCCGCTGAACACGACCGCGCGGCGTATCACGCTGCCGGAACCGAAGCCGCTGTTTGTCGACCTGCGGCTGACGAACGGCTTGAATCCCGCGGGGCATTTCACTCGGCAGAAGCAAGTCAGCCTCGTGGCCAAGGGACAGGAATTCCTGCTGGATGACATCACCACCGCCAAGTTCGAGGCGTTTGACAGTTTGAGTAAAGTCTACGGACTGTATGCGACGCTGAATCAAGACCCCAAGCTGGCCGAGTTCGCTTTTTTACTGACCTGGCCGGAGTTGTCGCCCGAGCAAAAACGCACCCTCTACTCCCAGTACGCCAGCCATGAATTGAGTTTCTTCCTCTCACAAAAAGACCCCGACTTCTATCGCACCGTGATCAAACCGTATCTGGCAGACAAACGCGACAAAACGTTCCTTGATCATTATCTGCTGGAAGACGACCTGTCCGGCTACTTGCAGCCCTGGAACTTCGCTCAGTTAAACATCGCCGAGCAAATTCTGCTGGCCCGCCGGATTGAGGCAGAACGCCCGTCCGTGAAACGCCATGTCGCCGATCTGTTCGCCGTCTTGCCGCCCGATGTGGAACGTTCCATGCACCTGTTCGATACTGCGTTACGCCGCGGCACGATGGAAACGGGCGATGCCCTCGGTTTGCAAGAGGCGCTGCGGAGTGTCGAAGATCGTACGAAGTTGCTGTTCGACGGCAAACCAGGGGCCGCGCTCCCGGCTGCGGCCCCGGCACCAATGGCTGGAAATGCCGTTTCGGAACTGAAACGCAATGCCAATCGCCGCGATGAACAACTGGAAAAGGCGAAGCAGGACTCCAAGGATCGCAGCGCTGCGAGCCGGGAGCGGCGCAGAAGCGGCGCTGACAAAACGCCTGATGAATCCAATATGCCGGCAAAAGAGGAAGAGCGTTTGGGTGAATTGTACACCGACGATTTCACCGATCATCGCCAAAGCCTGCGGCAGTTGTATCGCAAGCTCGACCCAACGTGGGAATGGGCCGAGAACAATTACCACAAACTGACCATCGATCAGCAAATCGCTACGTTGATCACCGTGAATGCGTTCTGGAAAGACTTCGCGGCTCATGACCCGGCGACGCCGTTCCTGTCGCGGCATTTCGCCGAAGCCTCCCGCAACTTCCCGGAAATGCTGCTCGCGTTGGCCGTGCTGGACCTCCCCTTCAAGCAACCCGAACATCAGACCAGGTTCGACCAGTCGAAGATGACCTTTACCCCCGGCGGCGCGGCGGTGATCTTCCATGAGGAAATCGAACCCGCTGCCGCCCCGCCCGAAGCCTCGGCCGTGCTGGTGACGCAGAATTTCTTCCGTCACGGAGATCGGCAACGTATCGAAAATGGCGAAACGGTCGACAAGTTCGTCACCGAGGAATTTCTGCGGCAGACCGTTTACGGCTGCCAGATCGTGATCACCAACCCCACATCCGCGCGGCAGAAGCTGAGCTTGCTGCTGCAAATCCCGCAAGGGTCGATTCCCGTCCTGAACAGCCAGGCGACCAAAACCGTCTATCTCACGCTTGAGCCTTACCATACACAAACCGTCGAGTTTCACTTCTACTTCCCGACCGCCGGGGAGTTCACCCAGTTCCCGGTGCATGTCGCCAAGCGCGAACAACTCATCGCGGCTGCCAAGCCCGTTGTCTTTCATGTGGTTGATCAGCCGACCAATCTCGACAAGCAATCTTGGGATTACGTTTCGCAACACGGTTCGCTGGAAGATGTGGTCGCGTTTCTCAACGAGCACAACATTCAACGCCTCAATCTCGACCGCATCGCCTGGCGAATGCACGATGCAAAAGCGTTTCAAACGATTATCGCCCTGCTCCAGCAGCGGCACGTTTATCAGCAGACGTTGTGGTCGTACGCTTTGCTGCACAACGATGCCCTCGTCGCCGGCACCTACTTGCAGAATGTGGAACCAATCGTCAATGAAGTCGGCGGGCGATTGAACTCCGTCTTGCTGACAGTCGACCCGGTGGCCCGACGGACTTACGAACATCTGGAGTACAAACCGCTCGTCAATGCTCGTGCGCATCGCCTCGGCCCACAACGCCAGATCGTCAACGACCGCTTGCTGTGGCAGTATCACCGCTTCCTCAAGCAACTGGCGTATGAGCGGACACTCGACGACGAGGATCAACTGGCGACGACGTATTATCTGCTCTTGCAGGATCGGATTGAAGAAGCCCTGCCGATGTTCGCCGCCGTCGACCGGGACCGCATCGCCGAGAAAATTCAGTTCGACTATTGCGATGCGTATCTGAAATTCTTCTCCGCGGAACCGGAAGCCGCCCGACCGATTGCCGACCGCTATGCCGATCATCCGGTCGATCGCTGGCGGAATGCGTTCGCCACCATCCCCGCGCAGCTCGATGAAGCCTCCGGCAAAGTCGTGGCGGTGATCGATCCGGAGAATCGCGATCAGCAGCAGGGCCAGTTGGCATCCACCGAGCCGAGTTTTGAATTGTCCCTCGATGCGCGACAACTCAAGATCGCGCATCGCCACCTGAAATCGGTGCAGGTGAATTTCTACGAGATGGATTTGGAGCTGCTGTTCAGCCGCAATCCATTCGTGCAGCAGTTCGGCGACAATTTCGCGTCGATTCAGCCGAATCGGACGATCACTGTCGAACTCAAACCCGAGGACGCTGCCACCGATGTCGCGCTTCCAAAAGAACTTCTGAATCGCAACGTGCTGGTCGAAGTCGTGGGCGGCGGCATCACCCGCACACTGCCCTATTACGCCAACACCCTGACGGTGCAGATAATCGAGAATTACGGCCAGGTCCAGGTCACGCATGCCGAAACGCGGCGGCCAGTGCCCAAAGCGTATGTCAAAGTGTATGCACGCACGGCGACGGGTGAAGTGAAGTTCTACAAGGATGGTTACACCGACCTGCGCGGACGGTTCGATTACGCCTCGCTGAGCACCAACGAGTTGGACATGGCGGCGAAGTTCTCGCTGCTGATTCTCAGTGAGGAGTATGGCGCGCTGGTCCGCGAAGCGACGCCGCCGCGCCGTTAATGCTGACTCACATCACACGGCGCGCGGCGTCACACACACGCCGCGCGTTGTGATCATTACGGACATCTGTTCGACGGTCTGTCAAGCGGTTGTCGCGCGAAAAAGGGGAATCAAAAAAAGCGGCGCACTGCTCTTGATGATGCGGTCGGAACGCGGCAGAATGTCGACCGATACATGGATTCAATGGAATCCACCACTTCTTGCGGACATGTCATGAGGCGTCCCGATGCGTGTGTTTCAACGCGGCGTAAACGAGAGCCTGATCATCGATAATACTCTGGAAATCACTGTATTGGAGATTCAGTCCAATCATGTGCGACTGGCCATTTCCTCGCCCTATGAAACCCCTTCGTACCGCGAAGAAACCATCTACATCGACGGACCGGATGTCGACAGCGACCTTGAACTCATGGAACTGTTGCAGCCGTAAACCGCAGGTCGCCGCCGGAGTTCGCCGCCCACGATGACGGAACCCATCGCGTTTCTTGATGGCGAAATTGTGCCCATCTCCCAGGCGCGATTGCATGTGTTCGATCTGGGAGTGGTTGGCGGCGCGGCGGTGACGGAAATGATTCGCACCTTCGCGCATCAGCCCTTTCGCCTTGATGATCATCTTTGCCGTTTAGACGCCTCACTGGCCGCCGTCGGATTTTCCCCTCCGTATTCAACGGCCCGCATCCGCAACCTCGTGACCGAAGTCGTGCAACGGAACACCGCGCTCATAGGGCCTGCGTCTGATCTCGGGATCATCGTCTTCGTGACCGCGGGCTGGAACCCGACCTACATCGGCAGGTCGGCAGCGTTGGAACGCGGGCCTTCGCTGGGAATTCACACGTTTGAGCTGCCCCGGGAACTCTGGCGCGACAAATACACGACAGGCGTTTCGCTCACGGTCCCAGGCGTTCGCAATCTGCCTCCCGATGTTATTCCGCCGACAATCAAGCATCGCAGCCGGCTGCATTGGTGGCTGGCCGATCGCGCCGCGCGCCAGATCGATCCACAGTCTTCCGCGCTTGTTCTGGATCAGCGCGGCCTCATCTCCGAAACAGCGGCCGGCAATGTCTGCCTCGTGCGTGATGGCACAATCATCAGCCCTGCTCCCGAGTTCGTCTTGGAAGGGGTCAGCTTGCAAGTGGTCAGCGAGTTGTGTCAAAAAATCGGCATGCCGTTCGAGCGAGCCGATTTGACTGTCAACGAGGCGCTTGCGGCCGAGGAGTGCTTCGTGACCTCCACGCCGCCCTGCTTACTGCCGGTGACTCGAATCAACGGGCAACCCATCGGCACGGGTCAGCCTGGCCCAATGATATCCCGCTTGCTCGCCGCGTGGAGCGATCTCGTCGGCGTCGACATCGTGGCGCAGATGCAAATGCCGCGCTGATGAGACACGCACAATGTTCCGCGTCTGAACGTTGCGGATGGGCAGTCCAAAATAAAACGCCGCCGGGATGGATTCACCCCGGCGGCGTGACAGGTCAATTCCAAGAACCGGGATGCGTTATTCCTGGTCTTTCAATGTGAACGAGACGGACAGTGCGCCCTTCTTGTCCGGGACCGTGTAGCCGCCGCTGGCCCGGAGATACTTCTTCAACGATTCGTATTCCGGCAGCTTCATCGTCAGTTCGCGGAATTCTTCCGGCATATCCGGCACGGTGCCGGCCTTCACCATCTGATACAGCGTCTGCAACTGGCTGTTTCCGTTCTGGAAGCCCAGCATCGAGACCTTCTTGGGGAACTTCTTCGAGACGGTCTTGTAAACGGCGTCCGCGGATAACGGGGCGGTGTCGCTGCTCGGCCGCAAAGCGTTTTCCAACAATGCGTCATCCGTCGCGATCATCAGGTGCTTGTCGGCTATGGCCAAAGAAGCCCCGCCGCCACCAGGATTTTCCATCTCGTAAATCGTGATGCCCTCAAAGTCGCGAGTCTTGCCTTGGAAGCCTTCCGACTTGGCGGCCTTCACCAGCACCGCATTCAATTTGGCGGCATTCTTCACGTCGAGCGCGAAGATCATTTTCGGCGTGGCTTGTTCCACGTTTTCAGGGTTGGGATCCGCTTCCTCGTCCGTGGCCCCGATGACAATGTGAATCTGGCCGGTCAACTGGTCGATCACATCTTTCTTTAAGTGAACCTGCGGTCCCTCATCGTTCTCAGCTAACTGATCAATCAGCTTCCCGAGCGCGCCCGGACCCTGGAAGGAATCCACTAGCGTTTCAATCGCCGTGTAGGCGCCGCTCACGTTCCAGTTCATCGCGGAATACACGGTGACATCGGCCGGCACCCACTTCGGCGGGGCGAGGTCTGTCGCGGGAAACTGGAACACGTTCAACACGCCGGAAGTCGGCTGTTCCACATAGAAGAACGACTTGTAAACCGCGTCGAAGTCATCGACGGCGATATCGCTGGCACCGCCCATCGCCTTCAACTTGTCTAGTCCCAGCACCGGCAGAAAGCCGAGAACGAGGCCCGCCTGAGGCACTTGCGCCTGCATCAGCGAAATGGCCGACTGCGTCAGACCAATCGGGTTAACATACCACTTCATCAGCGGATCGCGACCATCGGTCGTACACTGGTCGATGATGTAGCCGAAGATCTCGTGGCTGGCGAAGGTCTCTTCACTTTTACCATCCCAGCGCTCCAGCACCGCTTTCAAAGCTTCGGGATCGCTGGCGAACGCGAGGTAATTGTCGTGATCGAAATAGGCCAGCTTGTTGAACGGGTTTTCGCCTTCCTGCTCGAAGGTGAACGTGCGGATGTTCACTTCGCCGACTTCTTCACCTTCCACTTCGCCACCGGACTCTTTCAAGCCCTCTTCCATTTTGCCGATCAGCGTGTCGATGGTATCCCTGCTGTCCCCATAATCGAGCAGCAGCACCATCGCCAGCTTTCGCGGCGGCAGTTCGATCACGGCGAACGTGATTTCCCCTTGCGGGATGGCGAGCAGGTCGTCGACCGTGACGCCGACTTCTTCTTTCATCTTCGCCGAGGCTTCTTCGATCTTCGCTTTCACGCCGTCCATGAACGGCTGAAACTCGGGGTCTTGCAGCATGTCGCCGGACAAAGAGCCATCCAACCGCTCTTTGAGTTCGGGAATGCTGGGAAGCGAAAAGTAGACGAGGACTTCCTTGGGGAGGAGCGCCTCACCGGTTGCCCCATCTTCGTCGTCTTCCGCATACACCGGAATCGCCGCGGCCCACAGGCTTGCGGCCATCATCCATGCCCATGCCGCTCGCATTGCCACTCGTTTCATGACTGTCTAATCCTTGAACGGGAAAGAGTGAAATCGCCCGACGGGTGCTTGTCGCGACATCCGCGTCAAGATTCCCCTCTGACTTTCGTCGGATTTCCGAATCCGTGATCTGTCGTATCTTGGCGACTTTCGTCCGCCGACTCAATGATCCGCGTGGTGTCCGGCAACATTCCGCGCGGAAAAGTCCGGTCAGCGCGCTGATCAAGACTCGGAAGACACAATCACATTACCTCAACCAAGCCGTGCCGGTTTCAAAACTTTCTCATGCCCGGCGATTCGGCCGCAATCTGATGTGGCGTATTTGTTAACTCTGGGTGGCACACCCAGAGTCTTCGATGGGCGTGGCGATAGCGCATGAAGACCACGCCCTTCGCAAAGCCTCAGGGGCGTGCCACACGAACGGCCTCATCACCCTTCAATCCTTCAAACTCTGCCGCGGGCCGACGCCGACTGTGGTTTGCATCCGCAGCGGGAAGCGATCCAGCAGCTCCCGCATGTCACGCAGAGTAATGACATCCACGGCCCGCAAATCATCGGCGATCGTCCGATACTCGCCGCGGGCCACCCAATTTCCGCCGAGGGACGACAGCCGCCCCATCGGGCGTTCGCCCCGCAGTACGATTCGCGATGCCACTTTGGTTTTCGCCAATCGCAATTCCGCTTCAGTGATGCCATCCCGATTCAACGTTTCAAACAACTGCCGGGCACGGTCCAGATTGGCGGGAATCGACACGGGATCGCCACTCAAAAAGAACAGGTAGGTTCCGGTGTCGTCATAATCGTTGTAGGAGAGTTCCGCCTGATCGGCGTCACCGGGATCGACCAGTTCCCAATACAGCCGGCTGTTCTGGTCGTCGCCGACAATCACCGTCAGCAGTTCGGCCGCATAGCGGAGCGGGGCATTCGTGTCCGGGGCGGCCGTCAACTGCACGATCTGCTCGGTCTGCAATGCCTCGCGAGTGATCACGCGACAACCGCCCGCGGAGACGGCGGGCTTTAACACCCGGTCGCATTTGCCGGCCGGCCAATCAGTACAGAATTTCGCGGCGAGTTCCTGCACCAGCGGCCAGGAAACATTCCCGGCCACGGCGAGCGTGATGTTCCCCGCGCGATAATGGTCACGATGATACGCCTGCATCTGCGCGGCAGTCAGCTGGCGGATACTGTCGGTCGTCCCCAGAATCGTCCGGCCGAGCGGATGTCCGTCAAAATGGGTTTGCATGATCTGATCGTAGGCCACGACCGACGGCTGATCGTCGTACATGCCGATCTCTTCGAGAATCACCTGCTTTTCCGTCGCGAAGTCGTCTTCCCGCAACGCGGGCTGAATGATCGCGGCCTGCACGTCGAACGCCTGCGACAGATATTCCGGCAGCACGGCGGCGTAGAACAACGTCGATTCTTCGCTGGTCGCCGCGTTGTAATCGGCTCCCAACTCATCGAAGATGCGGTTTACATCGTCCGCCGAATAACGATCGGTCCCTTTGAACGCCATGTGCTCCAGAAAATGGCTTACACCGTGAACTTCCACGGCTTCATCCCGTGAACCGGCTTTCACGAAGAACCCGAAGGCAACGCTCTGCACCGCCGGATTGATCTCGGCTAAAACTTCGAGTCCGTTCGGCAACGTGGTGTGATGAAACTGCATGCTGGCCCGTTGTCTGTGTCCGTGATCAGTCGCCGCAGGATTGCACCCCCGCAGTGTTTTGGCGTCATTTTGTCAGCGGCTCTGGGCCGATGGTCACCAGTGAGACATCATCCGCTGGATACCGCCGCACATAGTCGACGATATCCGCCGGTGTCAGCGCATCAATTCGCTGGCGAACTTCTTGCAGCGTGACGACTCGGCCCAGATGCGACCAGTCGCGCGCCAGCGAACTCGCGCGGGCACCCGTCGATTCCTGCGACATGATCAACGCACTTTTCGCACGTGCCCGGCAGCGAGCCAGCTCGGCTTCACTCACCCCTTCGCCCAATCCACGCAGCACTTGCAACATGACTTCCAGCGTTTCCGCGGCGCGCTCGTTGGTCGTTCCGGCATAACACAACATGAATCCGGCTTCCTGCAAGCCAGCCAGCGAGGCGTAGATCGAGTAGCACAAACCGCGCTTTTCGCGGACCTCCGTCATCAATCGGCAACTCATCCCGCCGCTGAGAATGTTCGACGCCGCCCAGGCCGCGTAGTAATCAGCATCACGATACGGCACCGAGGGATACGCCACGCCGATCTGGGTCTGCGTCGATTCCTGCGGCAGATGGACAGTCGAACTGGCCACCGGCTGAGTGACGATCTGCGGCAATTCGCCTGTCGGCCGCCATTCGCCGAACAACGCCTGAACCGACTCCAGGACTTCGCGAAAATCGACATGGCCGGCGATCCCCAGAATCGCCTGGTCCGGTCGGACACACTGCGCGAACTGCCGGCGGATCACATCCGGCGTGATGTTCGGCAACTCCGCGAGCGTTCCTTCCGGCGGGCGATTCCACGGCCGCGGATAACAATTCCGCGTTAATTCGACCATCACCTTCTGCCGCGGTTCGTCCTCCAACGCTTGCAACGACTGTTCCACGCCGAGCATCGTCGGCTCGAATTCGTGTTCTTCAAAGCGCGGCCGCAGCAAAAGATCGGCATACAGTTTCAGGGATTCGCCCAGATTCTCACCCAGGCAGGCCCCCTGCATAATCAAATGGCTGGCCGTGACCGACTCCTGTGATTGCACCCCCAAGGAGTCGATGGCCGTCGACAATTCCTGGTGATCGCGATCACCCGCCCCGCGAAACATCCAGTCGCACAGCACGGCCGCCGCCCCGTTACACGCCGGCGGTTCGTGGGCGCTGCCGGCGGGAATCCACCATGAAAACGCCGCCGAACGTACGTCGGGCAGCGGTTCCACGAGGATCATCAACCCGTTATCAAGCCGCGCAGTCTGAATCTCGGTCTGGTTCATGCGACAAAGCATACCGGACGCCGCGTTCCATCGCCAATTCACCAACAGGATGTCGAGTTAGCGACGCTTCGCAGAAGCGTGGTTCAAAACGTGCGGAAGCAGTTTCGCCACAAGAATTACAAATGGGCACAAAAGTCACAGGTGAAGAGCAATCTTTCGATCCAAGGGACCTCTCACACATTTTTCATACACATGCTTCATTTCGTGCTTTTTCGTGTGTTTCGTGGTTCAATCTCTTTCCTGATTTCCTGAGGAACTCACAGGAAGCGTAGACCAGCACCTTATTAGATCTTGAGTAAAACGCGATGAAACTGATCATTTACCCGCCCATCGACGACGCCCGCTTGACCAAGGTGCAGGCGGCCGCGGGGGAGATGGCGGTCATCAATTGCCCGGATTTGGCGACCGCGCTGCGGGAAATTCGCGATGCCGACGGCTTTTTCGGCAAGCTGACCCCCGATCTGTTGCAGGCCGCTGGGCAGTTGCGGTGGGTGCAATCGCCGACCGCCAGCCTCGAACACTACCTCTTTCCCGAACTGGTGGCCCACCCGTGTCAGCTCAGCAACATGCGGGGCCTGTTTTCCGATGTCGTGGCGGACCATGCCCTGACGATGGTGCTGTGCTTCGCCCGGAATTTTCATGTGTATCTGCGCCAGCAACATTGGGCACCCGTCGGTAATCCGCAGATGGTCGCTGACTTCACCGCCGGGCCGGGGACCGTTTCGGATGTCGACCGTGCCCATCGGCACTTGTCGGATCAGACTTTGGGGGTCGTCGGCGTCGGTGCCATCGGCCGGGAAATTCTCCGCCGGGCCGCAGCCTTCGGAATGTCGCTCCGCGGCGTCGATCCGGATGTGAAAGAAATTCCAGAGCTGGAACTGGCCATCGAACCGCTGGCGGCGCTTCCGTCGGTGCTCTCAGCGTGCGATTTCGTCGTTATCGCGGCTCCTCACACACCCGAAACGGAGAAACTCTTCAACCGCCCGATGTTGCGTCATCTGCGGCCGACGGCATTTCTGATTAATATCGGCCGTGGGGCCATTGTCGACCTGACCGACCTGACTGCCGCGCTGGCTACCGGCGAGCTGGCGGGAGCCGGGCTGGATGTCAGCGAGTTCGAGCCGCTGCCGGCCGAACATCCGCTGTGGAAAATGCCAAATGTGATTATCACGCCACACGTCGCGGCGTCATCAAATCGGATCGCCGAGCGGCATCTGGCGGTGCTCTGCGAAAACGTCAGCCGGTTCTCGCGTGGTGAGCCGCTCCTCAACCTCGCCGACAAAACCCGCTGGTATTGATAGCCGCGCTAACGGTTTGGGTGGCACGTCCCGGAGTCATCGACGGGCGTGGCGGGTGCGGCAAAACCATGCCCTTCCCAAAGCCTCAGGGACTTAGCATTACCCACATTTATTTTGGGTTTGGCGTCCGCGGAGGCAGAGAAGGAGTTTGTTGACG
>Ga0335397_10005310_pt1 | contig 16882 bp, 15 predicted proteins | sample MAT04_FD_205740 | JGI IMG/M metagenome (GOLD analysis project Ga0335397, IMG submission 205740) | Freshwater microbial communities from Lake Fryxell liftoff mats and glacier meltwater in Antarctica - MAT-04 (spades assembly) (version 2) ... | reverse complement strand
CGCGGCGCGAAGCCACGTTGAAGCGCGTGAGTCGGCTGAAGGTGTAGCGGACGCCCCGCGGCACCAGCATCTCGTTGGCGCCATACCAGACGCCCAGGAAGCCCATGCCCAGGCGGTGCTGGGGCATCACGTAGAGGTCGAAATCGAAGATCGAAGCGTCACGGTCCACCAGTTCGTAGGTGACGCGCACCTCATCCTCGTCATACCGCCCCGTGCAGTACCAGAGGTAGCCAATGAGCTGCCCCTTGCGGTAGGCCCCTATGCAGCGCGCACCCTGCTCGAAACGCAGCGCCTTGATGTCTTCGCGCGCCGGCATCAGTGCGATCTCGGCGTCGCCGCTGTGAATCTCGTGAAAGCTGAGGTTCTTGGCCAGGTTCGGCGGTAACAGCGGCTTGCCCCCGATGGGTTGCACCATGAACTCATAGACATGCAGGCCCAGGCTCGGCGAAATGGCGCCGAGCACGCGGTCGAGCACATACAAAGCACCGGCAGCCCAGCCGAATTCACGGAAGGGGCCGGTCAGCCGGCTCAGCAGTTCAGCCGACATGAACTGCCGTGCTGCGGTCGACCCAGGCGGTCGCCAGGAGCTTGCGGTCGATCTTGCCGTTCGGGTTGCGTGGCAGAGGCCCGGCCATGCCCTCCACACCCGCCGGCAACATGTACGCGGGCATGCGCTGGCGGCACGCCGACATGAGGTCTTCAACGTCGACGGCCGCGCTGCCATCGGGCGCCGTGGCGATGACCTGTATGCACTGCCCGAGCGTCGCGTGGTCCACGCCAAAGGCCACACACTCGCCCACCAACTGCGTGGCGTAGAGCAACTCTTCGACCTCGGTCGGGCTGACCCGGTAGCCCGAGGTCTTGATCATCTCGTCGCGACGGCCGATGAAGTAGAGGAAACCTTCGGCGTCGCGCCGCACCGTGTCACCCGAGAACACGGCGTACTCGGGCAATTGCAGACCGGCCTGGCGGCCGCCGATGCCGGTGGGCAGCAACTTATAGCGCTCGGCCGTCTTCTCGGCGTCGCCCCAGTAGCCCTGGCCGACCAGCGCGCCGCGGTGTACCAGTTCGCCCGGTTCATCTGCCGCGCACTCGGTGCCGTCTTCGCGCAGCACCAGGATCTCTGCGTTCGGTATGGCCTTCCCGATGCTGTCGGGCCTGCGGTCGACTTCAGTGGGTGGCAGGTAGGTGGACCGGAAGGCCTCGGTCAGCCCGTACATCAGGAATGGCTTCGCGTTCGGCACTCGCTGCCGCAGCGCCTGCAGCGTTTCGCGCGGCATGCGGCCGCCAGTGTTGGCGAAGTAACGCAGGTGTTCGTTGATGCCCGTCGGCCAAGTCTGGGACGACAGTTGGATGTATAGGGGCGGCACGGCAGTCAGGCCCGTCACCTTCTCCCGTTCCAGCGCCTTCAGCACGTCACGCGGCATGAGGTAGTTGAGCAGCACCACGCGCGCACCAGCGTGGAAGGCGGTCGTCAACTGCGAGAAGCCGGCATCGAAAGAAAGCGGCAGCGCCGCCAACAGCGTGTCGGAAGGCCCGTTCTCAAGGTAGCCGGCCACACTCATGGCACCGGCCACCATGTTGCGGTGGGACAGCACCACGCCCTTGGGCCGCCCGGTGCTGCCACTCGTGTACAGGATCGAGAGCACGTCCGTGTCGATGACCCGGTGTCCGGCGCGCGCAGGCGCCCCGAGCAGATCGGTCCACTGCGTTAAGGCCGCAGCACCGGTCGCAGCGACTCGCTCGTCGCCGACGGTCACCACGTGCCTCAACGCCGGGCAGGCGGGCAGCACGGGCGCCAGCAGAGTGGCGCGGTCAGGCGAGGTGACCAGAACGCCGACGCCGCAATCACGAAGGATGAAAGCCACTTGCTCGGGCTTCAGCAGCGGGTTGAGCGGCACGAACACCGCACCAGCCAAACCGCATCCGAAGCTGGCCACCACCGTTTCCAGGCGCTTCTCGAGGTAGATGCCGACGCGCTCGCCACGCGCAAGGCCCAGGGCCATGAGGCCACTCACAAACCCTTCCATGGCCGTGTGCAGCGCCGCGTACGACGTGTGTTCGTCGCCATGCGTCACCGCCACGGTGCCGGGCGCGCGCTGCGCTGCGGCACTGACGAAGTCGGGGAGCAAGAAGGCGGTTGACATGGGGAGTTGGACAGCAGACGACGACGGCGTATAGCCTGAAAAGTATTGCACAGACCCCTTGTGCAGCCGCCCTGGCGCATCATCCCGTCTGCCAACTTCGCCACGAAGCGGTCCCGCAGGGAGGAAACTCCGCCGCCTAGAATTCGGGCCAACTGTTCCTGAATCCTGTCGAGGTCAACATAGATATCGAACGCGAAGTACTCGCCGTGCTGGACGAAGCGCTCAGCCTGAAGGGCCGCAGCGCCTCTTTCACGCGCGACACGCCCTTGCTGGGGGCGATCCCAGAACTCGACTCGATGGCCGTGGTCTCACTGATCACGAGCCTCGAAGACCGCTTCGGCATCGCCGTGGACGACGACGACATCGACGGCGACACATTCGCATCCGTGGGCACGCTGGTGGACTTCGTCGGCGGCAAGCTCGCGGCGTGAGTCCGTGAAGCCGTGCGTCGAGGCCTTCTACCTGCCAGCGAAGGCCGGCCAGCGTCTCTGTCTGTACCACGGCCCCCGCACCGGCGTGCGCGCAACGGTTCTTTACGTGCATCCGTTTGCCGAAGAGATGAACAAGACACGCCGCATGGGGGCACTGCAGGCACGGTGCCTGGCCGAGGCGGGTTTTGGCGTGCTGCAGATCGACCTCGCGGGATGTGGCGACAGCAGCGGAGAATTTGGCGACGCCACCTGGCAGGGCTGGGTGGACGATGTTGTACGCGCGGGGCTCTGGCTACGCGCACTGAGCGACGCCCCACTGTGGATGTGGGGCTTGCGCGCCGGCTGCCTGCTGTGCACCGCGGCTGCGCCGGCGCTCGGCGTCGCAAACAACTTCCTGTTCTGGCAGCCACCGAACTCCGGCAAGCTGCTGCTGCAGCAGTTTCTGCGCCTGAGAACCGCGGGCGACAAGCTCGCCGGCAAGGACGGCGCCTCGACCACGGAACTGCGTCAGGCACTGGGGCGCGGCGAAGCGGTCGACATCGCCGGCTACCGGCTCGGCCCCGAACTGGCACTTGGCCTCGAGCTGGCCACGTTGTCACCGCCCCCCGGCAGCGGCCATTTGAGGTGTCTGGAACTCTCGTCTCGGCCAGAACCGACCCTGTCGCCAGCGACCGAGGCCCTGCTTGCACAGTGGCACGGCGCAGGTTACGCGGAGCGGGCGCGTGTCGTCGAAGGCACGGCGTTCTGGCAGACGGCCGAGATCGAGGAGGCACCTGCGCTGCTGAGCGCAACTCGTGAAATGCTCGAAGAAGAGTGCGCGCCGTGAACTACAGCGAAAGTGCTGTCGTCTTCGACTGCGCCGGCGAGTCGCTCGTCGGCGTGGTGGCCGCACCGGCCTCTGCCGGCACCACTGGGGTGGTGATCGTCGTCGGCGGGCCCCAAACCCGGGTCGGCAGCCATCGCCATTTCGTACACGTGGCGCGCTCGCTCGCCAGCGCCGGTTTTGCGACGCTGCGCTTCGACTACCGCGGCATGGGCGACAGCAGCGGCGCGCAGCGCAACTTCGAGCAGGTCGACGAGGACATCGGCGCTGCCATCGCAGCGCTGCAGCGGCACGCGCCCGATACCCGACAGATCGTGCTGTGGGGCCTGTGCGATGGCGCGTCTGCGGCCCTGCTGTACCTGCAAGCCACGGCCGACCCGAGGGTGCACGGGCTGTGTTTGCTGAACCCCTGGGTGCGCTCCGAGGCGAGCCTGGCACGCACGCACGTCAAGCACTACTATCTGCAGCGTCTTGCGCAGCGTGAGTTCTGGCTCAAGCTGTTTAGCGGGAAGGTCGCTTTCGGTGCGGCCAGCGGACTGGCGCGTAACATCGGCTTGGCGCGCAAGGCGGGTACGAAGGTGTCTAGTTTTCAGCAGCGCATGGCCGCCGCGCTGGGCAGCTTTTCCGGTCCGGTGCTGCTGTTGCTCAGCGAGAACGACTACACGGCCAAGGAGTTTGTCGAGTTCACGCGGAACGATGCCGAGTGGACGAGGCTGCTGGCGCGGCTGCGGATGCAGCGGCACGAGCTCCCGGGCGCCGACCACACGCTGTCCGAGGCGTCGGCCAAGGCACGCACGCAGCGCATCATCGAGGCTTGGCTGCGCGACGTAGTGGCGTTGCCGGCCGGTCAGGAGACCTTCGAAGCGGGGCATGAACATGATCGACGTTAAACCGACTTCGTGGCCACACCGCGGCGCCGCGGCGCTGATGGCGGCACTGGTGTTGTCCGCCATGGCGCTGCCTGCTTTGGCGCAGGCGCCCACCGCCGACAGTTGCGGCGTGCTGAGCAACGGCGAGTACGGTCCATTCGACTATCGCAAGCCGCATCACATGTTGCCCGGCGCCGAGAAGAACCACTTCACGCCCAAGGTCGAGCGGTTGATGGGCGGCCAGAGCCAGTACGACCCCGGCGGTGACATCAGCTTCCTGCTCGTGATGTATCCGAACCACGCGCGCGCGCTGATGGCGATGATGCGTCTGGGCGAAAAGGAGAAGACTGACAAGACCCGCAGCGCGCGCTTCGAGGTCGAGTGCTACTTCGAGCGGGCACTGCGCTTCATGCCCGACGACAACGTGGTCCGCATGATCTACGTCGTCTTCCTGACCAAGAAGGCGAGGCCGGCCGAGGCGCTGCAGCAACTCCGACGCGTCGTCGACACCGCTGGGGACAATGTGTTTACCCGCTACAACGCTGGCCTGCTCTACTTCGACCTGAAGGAGTACGACAAAGCCGCGGAGCAGGCGCGCGCGGCCCAGGTGGGTGGGTTCCTGCGCACGGACCTGATCGATAAGCTGAAGGCGCTAGGCAAGTGGACCGAACCCGAGAACGCCGCATCGGCACCCGCTGGCGCCGCGTCGGCTGCGCCGGCCGCAGCGCCGTCGTGATGCTGGGCAGGCTGGCTTCGGCATGAAGCAGGTGCTGATGGTGGCCTACCACTTCCCGCCGCTGGCCGGCAGCAGCGGTATCCAGCGCACGCTGCGTTTCGTGCAGCAACTGCCGCGCTTCGGCTGGCAACCGCTGGTGCTGACGGCGGACCCGCGTGCCTACGAGCGCACCAGCGCCGACCTGCTGCCGGACATACCGCCCGGCACGGTGGTTGAGCGCGCCTTTGCACTCGACACGGCCAAGCACCTAGCTGTCGGACAGCGTTATCTCGCTGCAATGGCCCGGCCCGACCGCTGGATGACTTGGAAGTACGACGCCGTGCGCCGCGGCATGCGCATGATCCGCCGCTACCGCCCCGCCGCCATCTGGTCCACCTACCCCATCGCCACAGCGCACCTGATCGGCGCCGAATTACAGCGGCGAAGTGGACTGCCTTGGCTGGCCGACTTCCGCGACCCGATGGCGCAGGAGGGCTACCCGGCTGACCCGCAGGTCTGGCAGTCCTTCAAGGCCATCGAGCAGCGTGCCGCCGAGCAATCCTCTTGCATGCTCTTCACGACCCCGAGCGCTGCCCAAGGCTACCGCAAGCGCTATCCGGCGGCGGCCTCACGGATCGTGCAACTGGAGAACGGCTTCGACGAAGAGAGTTTCGCCGCCGTCGAGGCCGCCGGCGTCGACCGCAAACCATTGAATCCGGGTGCACTGACCCTCTTGCACAGCGGCGCCGTGTATCCGTCGGAACGCGACCCGGCGCCGTTCATGGCCGCCCTCGGGCGTCTGCACGCCGAAGGACGCCTGCCGCCGCAGGGCGTGCGCTTTCGCTTTCGCGCCGCCGTGCATGACGAACTGCTGCAGCGGCTGGCGGCGCAGCATGGTGTGCAGCACCTCGTCGAAACTTTGCCGCCGCTGCCTTACAAGCAGGCGTTGGCCGAGATGTTGCGCGCCGACGCCTTGCTGGTGATGCAGGCCGACAACTGCAACGAGCAAGTGCCGGCCAAGGTCTACGAGTACCTGCGGGCCAGGCGGCCAATCCTGTGCCTGGCCGATCCGAAGGGCGACACGGCGGCGGTTATGCGCGAGGCGGGAGTAGAGGCCATCGCGAAGCTCGAGTCGGCTGACGACATCGCTAGCCTGTTGCCGGGCTTCCTGGAAGAGGTCGAGAAGGGCAGCGCCCGCCTGCCGCCGGAAGACGCCGTGCAAGGCGCGTCGCGACTGCGGCGCAGCGCTGCGTTGGCAGGGCTGCTGCAAGCCGCGACCTGAGGGCCCCGCCCTGCGTCAGGCAGTCAAGCCGCGCTGCCAAAGGAACCACTGCACGGCGCGAAACACCTCAGCCGCATGGTCGCCTCTGCCAGCCCGGTGGGCGTCGAGCATGTTCGCCACCTGAGCGCCTGCCACCGCACCCGACTGGCGAAACATCGGGTCGTTGACGATCTCGCGTGCCGGCTCGTACAACTCGCCGCGCAGCCACTCGGCGGCGGCGGTCGGAAAGCCCATCTTGTCGCCACGTGCGCGCACCACCTCAGGAATGCGGCCGCGCATCGACTCACGCAACACGAACTTGTTCAGCGACCCCCTCAGATGCCAGTCGGGCGCCAGCGAAGCGGCCAGCGAAACCAGACGATGATCGAGGAAGGGCACCCGGCCCTCGATCGAATGCGCCGAGGCATTGCGGTCTTCCACTCGCAGGTAGATCGGCAGCGGATCGTGCTGCACAGACCATGCCAACGTCGAGTCGAGATCGTGCGCCGGAAACTGCGGTGGTGTGGCGGCCTCGTGCACGGCGGGCGACAGCCACGACTGCTGCCGCAGGCGTTGTCGCCAGCGCGATTCGCTGGCGCGCCGGTAGGCGCCCACGCACCGAAGGCCGGCCTGCACATGACGCCGCAGCACATCCATCAGCAGCGGCGGCACGGCGGCACCGTGGACGCCTCCCCACGACTTCAATTCCGATATCAGCGAAGCCAGGGCACCCCGATCGAGCAGCGACTGCCAGTAGTTTTGGAAGTAGCTGCCGTACCCACCCAGGGTTTCGTCGGCGCCCTGCCCGTTGAGCACAACCTTGATGCCGTGCTGTGCCGTCAGACCCATCAGCTGGTAGCCCACCAGCGCCGTCATCGAGTGCATCGGCTCGTCGTGTGCGCGCAGCGCCTGCGGCAGCGTGTCCCACAGCTGGCGCGGCGTGCATCGCAGCGTGGTCATCGCGGCGCCAGTCTGCTGCAGCGTGGCATCGATGTAGACACGCTCGTCGAAGCGTGGGTCCATGTAGCAGAAGGCCGCCAGGGCACCGGTGGCCCCCGCCTCGCGCCGCACACGCACCGACGCGCAGGCGATCGCGGTCGAGTCGAGCCCGCCGGAAAGATGCACCGCCACGGGCACGTCGCTGCGCATGTGCAGGCGCACGGCGTCCTCGAACAGTTCGGCAAACGCCGCAGCGGGGTCGGCTGGTGCTGGTGTCGCTGCATCTACCGCCCAGTAGCGCCACTGGCGGTAGCGGCCGGCGCGGTCGAGTTCGAAAGAGTGCGCCGCCGGTACCTGTTTGATGCCTTCGAAGAAGGTGTCTTCACCGTCATCGAGCCGGCCATCGGCAAGGAAATTGGCCACCACGGTGGCCTGCGACCGGGCACGGACGAGACCGCCAGCGAGGAGGGCCTTGATCTCCGAAGCAAAGGCCACCGCCGACGGCGTGGTGCAGCGGAACAGCGGCTTGATGCCGAAGCGGTCGCGCGAGCCGAACAGGGTGCCGCTGCGCCGGTCGTCGATGACGAAAGCCCACATGCCGTTGAAGCGCGTAACGCAGTCGCAGCCCCATTGCAAATAGGCATGCAACAGCACCTCGGAGTCGCCGCTGGAGCGGAACACGTGGCCGAGCGCGATGAGTTGTTCGCGCAACTCCACGTAGTTGTATATCTCGCCGTTGAAAACCAGGTTGACCTGGCCGTCGGCGGCCCGCATCGGCTGGTGTCCGGCCGGCGACAGGTCGAGGATCGACAGGCGCCGAAAACCCAGCGCCACCGGGCCTTCGATGAGGATCCCGCTGTCGTCCGGGCCGCGGTGGCGGATGACGTCGGTCATCCTCGTGACCTGCACTGCATTGGGCACCGCGCCGCCAAGCGCGAGCATCGCTACCAATCCGCACATCGTGTTTCGCGCCTTCTCTCGAATGTTCTATGGTCGTGGACGCGTCATCGGTCTGCGTGGCGATCGGCGCCAGGGCAGGCCGTGAGGGGCCCTGAGCGGCGAAAATCATGACACAGCGCGGCGGCTGGGCCGGTGGACAGTCGGGCAACGCTGCAGCCAAGTGTGGCGTATTGCCGTCCGTCGCCGATTCACTCGCCCGTATTGGAAGGGCCGGCATCGAAGCATGTCATTCTGGCGGGCTGGCCCCGGCGCATCCACCCAAAAAAGCACAAGACAGATGAGCACCTTCGTCCCCAACAATGCTGCGCTCGTCGAGGCCGGTCTCAGCATCGGTCGCCCGCGCTTCTCCGACCCGACACTGGCCGACCTGGCAGCTCACGACGGGACGCTGGCCGCCTGGCAGCAGGCCTGGTTGCGCAGCGGCGTTATGGCGCCTGCGCAAGTGACTGGCGACTTCGCGGTGGCATTGCGCGACGAGCGAGGCCGCGTTTTCATGGCCGTGGACCGCTTCGCCACGCGTACTCTGTGCTACCGCGTCGATGGTGAGCAGTTGCGCTTCGCCGAACGTGCCGACACGCTGGCCGACGGCAGCACCGACCTGGACGCGCAAGCCCTCTTCGATTACCTGTTTTTTCATGCCATTCCTTCGCCGCGTACCGTGTTCCGCGGCGTGCACCGCTTACCGCCCGGGCACTGCGCGGTGTTCGAAAACGGTCAGCTCAACGTGCAGCCGTACTGGACACCGGCCTTCGACGAGCGACACGGGCGGCCCTTCGCCGAGTTGCGTGACGAGTTCCGCGGCCTGATCGAAGACGGCGTGCGAACGCAGCTGGTCGGTGTCGACCCTTCCCGCGTCGGCTGCTTTCTCAGCGGCGGCACCGACAGTTCCACCGTGGCCGGCATGTTCGGCCGCGTGGCAGGCCGCGCCGCCCGCACCTACTCGATCGGCTTCGACGCTGACGGCTATGACGAGATGGAGTTCGCGCGCATTGCGTCGCGCCACTTCGGCACCGAGCACCACGAGCTTTACGTGACACCCGACGACCTGGTGCGCGGCATCCCCACGGTCGCCGCTGCTTACGACCAGCCTTTCGGCAACTCATCGGCGCTGCCGGCCTATTGCTGCGCGCAGTTCGCGAAGGCTGACGGCATCGACCGCATGCTGGCGGGCGACGGCGGCGACGAACTCTTCGGCGGCAACACCCGCTACGCGATGCAGCGCATCTTCGGCTGGTACGACATCGTGCCGGCGGCGCTGCGCACACACCTGATGGAGCCGCTGCTGCGCCAGCCGGCAGCTGGCAAGGTGAGACTGCTGCGCCGCGCTGCGGGCTACGTGACACAGGCCAAGGTACCGCTGCCGGACCGCCTGCAGATGTTCAACCTGCTGCTGCGCCTGGGCGTTGACCAGGTGCTGGCCCCGGGCTTCCTGCACCGCATCGACCTCGAAGGCCCGGCGCGTGAACAACGCGAGGTCTGGTCCGGCGTGCACGAAGGCAGCCAGATCAACCGCCTGCTGGCCTTCGACTGGCGCTACACGCTGGCCGAGAACGACCTGCCCAAGGTCTGCCGTACAGCGGCGCTGGCCGGTGTGGAGGTGGGCTTTCCGTTCCTGGACGACGCGCTGCTCGCGTTCTCACTGCGGCTGCCCAGCGAGTACAAGCTCAAGCGCCTGACGCTACGCTGGTTCTTCAAGGAAGCCCTGCGGGGCTTCTTGCCCGACGAGATCATCACGAAGAAAAAGCACGGCTTCGGTCTGCCCTTCGGCCATTGGGCGACACAGCACCCGGCGCTGAAGCGCATGGCAGAGGACTCGCTGGCAAGCCTGGCGCAGCGCGGCATCGTGCGTGCCGACTTCGTGCGCACGCTCGTCAGCGAACGCCTGGCCGAAGCGCCGGGCTATTTCGGCGAGATGGTGTGGATATTGATGATGCTCGAGCAGTGGCTGCAGGTGCACGCGAAGGACTACAGGGTAGACGCATGAACGACCGGCGGCGATTCTGAGTCATCGCGGGCCTGCGAAGGCAGAGTGCCCGGTTGTCCCGACTGCCGCGCTGACGCTCAATCCGCGCACTGCTGCCGGCGCTGCGACAGGCGGTTACCAACCCGCCTGAAGCGCAATTGGCCACGGCCGATAGAAACATATGTCTGGACGTCTCTACACAACGACCGCTGTTTTCCAAGGCGCTTGTGACATTCTTCACGCAACTTGAACGTGCAATCCGCGCGTCTTTGAAGAATGCTGGCGGGCTGTTGCAGTGGCTTCCAGTTGCTTGTGTATCTGCATGGTCATCAACACCAGTGCATCCGTTCGTGACATCGATGAGAACTACATGACCACTCGCAGAACCCTATTGTTCGCAGGCACCGGCACGCTGGCCGCAACCCTACTGGGATGCGGCGGTGGCGGCGGTGAGGCCGACGCGGCCCGTACGACGACTGCCGGTCCGCTAGGCGAGAGTCCGACGCCGGCCCCGGCCCCGGCCCCGGCCCCGGCCCCGGCCCCGGCCCCGGCGCCAGTTCCCGCGCCGACGCCGGAACCGGCGCCGACTCCTGTCCCCCCTCCGCCTCCGCCTCCGCCTCCGCCTCCGCCGCCTCCTCCGCCACCGGCAGCGCCACTGACCGGGGGAACCTACCGCCGACTGGGCACAGCCACGCTGGTCGAGCACTTGGCATCGGTTCGAACGGCGCTTCCTGAGGGCCTCGCGGCAGCAAATATGCGTATGCAGCCATCGGCGGGCGCGCTGGCCTATTGCGGTGCGACGATCTGGCGCGACAAATACGCGCTGCCGGTCTTGGGCGGCCACGGAAACTCGCACGACGACGGCGGCTACGCGCTGGACCTGGTCACGGGCTTGTGGGAGACCATCGTTGCTCCGACCGGGCTGGGCACGTCGACCGCCGCGGCCGACGCGCTCGGCGAGTACGCAGGCGGTGCCAACCGACCTGCTTCGCAGCACACGTATGCCCATCTGGTGACGGTCGGCAACGACATGGTTCAGGTCAACGGGACCGCGGTCGGCTTCGCGGCGACCGGTTCGAAACAGGCGCACCGCTGGAATCACGCGCGTGGTGCTTGGGAGCGCTACGGCAGGAACTCTGGCGGGATCAGTCCCAACGGCGGCGCCTTCACCCACTACGACCCGGTGCGCAATCGTCTGGTCAGGATTTCGTTGTATGGCAGTTCTGGGGCCATCGACACCATTCCGGCCAACAGCGCCGCCGCAGACTGGTCAGCGCAGACGATTTCCGTCGCCGGCCGCGCAAGCCACAACATTGCCTGCGCGATGGGCTACCACACTGGGCTTGACTGCTACGTGTTGATCAGCCCCGGCGAGTTCACGCCGAGGAACCGTGTCTTCGTGATGGACCCGGACAACCTTAGAACTGGGTGGGTGGCAGTGGCGGTGAACGGTGACATGCCCCCCGCGCTTTCGTCGCCAGGTCTCGAGTACTGCCCGCCGATGCGAGCCATGGTGACGGTGGACCACACCGCCAGCGACAAGCTGTTCTATGTGAAGCCCACTGGCGGTCGTACGGATCCGTGGATCTGGTCGAGCGAGATCTTCACCGGCAGCAGCCCGTCGCAGTCGTGGGCCAACGGTCTTGAATTCAGCGGTGTCTATCGCCGCTTCGTATGGTCCGACCTGCTGCGCGGATTTGTCATGTGCAAAACCGCTGCCAGCCATGTCGAGGTGTACGTGCCCTCCGAAGTCGCGGCCTACTACTCTTGACACCGAAGAAAACTCCATGACTACTCGCAGAACCTTGCTGTTTGCAGGCACTGGCACTCTGGCCACTTCGCTTCTGGGCTGCGGCGGCGGCGGCAGTGAGGCCGCAGTGCCGAGCGCTGTCGCTGCGCCTGCGCCTGCGCCTGCGCCTGTACCGGCACCCGCACCCGCACCTGCACCTGCCCCTGCCTCTGCGCCTGCACCTGCGCCTGCGCCTGCGCCTGTACCGGCACCCGCACCTGCGCCTGCACCTGCGCCTGCACCTGCACCTGCACCTGCACCGGCACCGGCACCGGCCCCAGCCCCGGCTCAGCCACCAAACGCCGACTGGCCGGCGCGCGCAGCCGCGGCCATAGCGGCAGGCGTGGCAACTGGCCGCGGCGCTGTGGCCTACGACTTCAGCGAACAGCCCGCGAATGGCGGCGACTGGAAGTTCGGAAGCCTGAGCGAAGCCCCGAACAAAGTCACCTGTGAAGTGCCTCAGGGAAGCCGGCTGTACGACACGCCGGCACCTGGCAGACCTGACCACGCCCGCGACCTGGCTATCTACCCGCCTGGTTCGCGCGGCTCACTGCGCATGACGGTGACGCAGGGCGTGGCCAATGCCGGCGACCAGTGGCGTTTCGGCGTTGACGACCATGCCAAGCAGTTCCGCGAAGGGGACGAGTTTTGGGTGTGCTGGCGCACGCGCATGAACGCAACCTATGCGACGTGGCGCTTCAAGGCCACATCCAACGGTAGCACCTGGAACGGCAGCTATACCGACTTCAAGTTCGCTTTTTGGGGCTACGGGATGCAGTTCCCTTATGGCGTCAATGGATCACCAAGCACTTATTACGGCTATAGCCCAGGCGCCAACCAGATCAACAACGTGATGCAGACCGCCGTGACCGATGTGCAGGGCGAGATTGTGATGCGCTCGGTCTCGGATACCATGAATCCTGGCGGCCCGGCCGGCTGGATGAAGTACCCTTCAATGTACCTCGGCAAGTTCTTCGACGAAACGGTGTCGAAGGGTCAGAGCATCAATTACTACACTTACCAGAATGGCGGGAACGAAGTGAGTGGCGCGGTCAAGGCGTGCCAGTTCCAAGACCCTGGCGGTGGCGCAGGCAACCAGTACACCGACTATTCGAGTTGCTTCATCCTGCCGACGGACGAGTGGTTCAGCCTGATGACGCACGTCATCCTGGGGCCGCAGGGTGCGGCACCGCAATTCGGGTCGGGTCCGACCCGCACCGGCTACACCAACAGCACGGTCGAGTATTACGGCGCCTACACGGGCCAGCCGTGGCGCTTGCTGCACCGACGCACGAACGTCACGCTGTCGACGGACTCAACGCACCCCGGCGCGCAGGGCGTGGGCCGATACGGCATGTTCGGCTGGACGACGTTCATGACCGGCAAGTGGGGCGGCGAGTCGCACCCCGATGCCACGGTGTGGGTCAGCCAGATCATTCTGCAACCGGGTTCGACCATGCCGGCGGCGCCGATCTGATTCGAACGGCATTTATGGCGTTGAAGCGCTGGCCCGCGCGGCACGCTCTGCATCGGCAGCGCCCGCTCGCTCACGCAGGCGGGGTTCAGCGCGTTCGGGCAGCGCACACCCACAGTCGAGGCCATTGACGATGTGAGACGCTGTTGAGCAGCGTCGATGGCTTTGTTCGGTGAGCTCGCATTGGGAGGACTATGCGCCGCGGAACAGCTTGAGCAATTCGCGGTCCGATATAGGTTCAGCACGCAGACTGCCGAAGAAATAAAAGCCTGAAGCGGAGTCGTAAGCGCCAGACTTGGCATAGCTTAGATGGTCCAACCAGCGCAATGGATAAGTCACCAGAATGGCAGCGAGATGCACCCACCTTCGCACGCTTGATTTGCTGGATGTGGACGTGATCGCATACCGAAGCAATTGACTGGCGCTGGTGCCGGGGCCACCAGCAATTCCGCTGCGAATGTCGTCAAACCGGCGAAACAGGCGTCGGTGCCCGAGGTAGGTAAATCTGGTGAAGTCATATTCCCGCATGTGCACCGGCTGCATGAACGGAGTTTCAGCGAATATATACCCCCCTGGCCGCAATACGCGCATCATCTCGTCCACACATCGGTACGGGTCGGCCACATGCTCGAGCACGGCGATGGCGAAGCAAGCATCAAAGGTCTGAGCGACGAACGGCAAGTCGTGAGCATCGGCGATGCACATGACATTCTTGCCAAAGGCGACGTCAGTGTATGTTACGTCGCCTTCGATGCTGGTGTCGCCAGCGCCAATGACAAGTATCTTCGCATTTGGCAGCGAACTCAGGATCTGCTCTACCGCTTTCCTGACATCGAAATCTTGCTTCGGTGGCGCTGACTCCATCAAGCGGAAGATTATGCGGCGATAGATCAACCTCAAACCAGCCCCGTTGTCCAGGCTTCCGGCATATGAACTGGCGCCTCCGTACGATTTTGACGGCACCAGATAGTCGGACGTCAGGAAGACGCTGTTTGCTTCATTCAAAAGCACGGGGATTCCGTTGACCGACGGATACTCTCTGCCACATGCTGCACAAAACAGCCCCTCAAGACGAGTCTTGTGAACAGGGCACGCGAGTTCAGTCGTATTCATTGAGTCAAAGGAGGGTTGAGAGTGCGCGACGGTCCGTGGACTCAAGAAAGCCGGTGCTTCCGCCAGGCTGGCAGTTCACCCAGCCAGCTCTGGAGCATCTCAACGCACACATCCTAACTGTGCTGCGCCGCAACTGCGCGCGGGTCTTGCGTCAACTCGGTCATCCTGCGCCCCACCTCGCGCAGCAAGCTGCCCAAGATCGTGCGCTGGCGGCGCGACACGCGCTTCAAGCGCTTGTACACTGGCGGAGGCGGACATACGATCTTCTCGCACGCTACCTCCAGCAGCCGGCTGTCGGTAGGGAAGGCCACCGCTTTCTCCTGCACCGTGGTGTCCACGGTCAAGCGCTCAAACTCGGACTTCTTGACCGGGCCCATCGAAACCGCCGCCTCGATCGTGGCCTTGAGCAATTGCTCGACGCCGGCTTCGCCAGGCACATGGCGAAAGCGGCTGATCTGCACCGGGTCACACGGCAGCTTGGGCTCGTAGTACGCTATGCCGCTGAAGAAGTGCAACTGCACGTTCTCGCTCCAGCGCACGACCAGCGGCTCGTCGCTCTCGTTGAAGGCGCGCTTGAGATACAGCAGCGAGAACATCAGCCGGATCGGCAGACGAGGCTGGCCGGCGTTGCTAACCCGGCACAGGCCACAGCCACGCTGGGACCGAACAGATCGCCACCGTCGATCACACGGCCCTTGCGGGCGCGATGCGCGAACACCAGCGCCAGCAACGCCTCGTTCTCGGCCAAGGGCATCCGACTGGCCAGCACCGCCAATGGGTAGCGTAAATCGATCATCGTGTCCAGACGGGCGCGAAAGAAGTCGTCAGTGTCCATCGGCAACAGTTCCAGAACTCCCAGAAACCGATGTCCATTAAATTCGTTCCTGAGAGTTTGCGCTATTAGCACTCACCCCGAATCGCCAGCATTCATGAGGGTTCTGAGGACTTTGGAAGGCCGACCATGTGCTCTCGTGCCCCCCACATTGCTGCGGCCAAGGCCCAGGTCGGCTCACCCGCCACCGCGCTCATCCTTTACCAAACCCTTCAGCATTGCATCCAAACGCGCAACCCTCTGATCCCATCCGTTGGCTGCTGCGACGGCACGGCGGTGTTCCGTTGTCCCGCGCCCCCCTGCAGTGAGGGCTTCTTGAATGGCCACAAGCCAGTCCTCGACGCCATCGGCGATCCGCACGACATCCGCAAATGGACGGACTGTCGGCAGGTCGACGCTGACAACGGGATGCCCCACGGCCAGATATTCGTGCAACTTCAACGGATAGCCGGACGTCACCCAACTCTGACCGGCCAACCGGTAGAACATCAGGTTGACATCCATGTTGACGAGGTACTGCGGGACCATGCCAACCGGCTTGGCGCCGAGGAAATGCACGTTGGGCAACTCCACGCATCTTGCGCGTTCGGCTTCAGATCGGGGATCCGAATGCTCGACCAGATTCCCGACGAGGACGAAGTTCCACTCTGGTCGACGCGCGGCCAGGTCGGCGATCAATCCGAAGTCGACCTGGGGATGGAGGCTTCCGACCCACCCCAGACGGGGATGCGGTATCTCGGCCAGATCCTGCGGCTCTGGCAGGCGCACCGATAGGGCTTGACTCAGCGCCTCGACATCAGCGCCGTTGGGTAACACGCGGATGTCTCTTTCCACCTGGGCACGCAGCGCTTGGGCGATCTGTTCTGACGCGGCAACCACCATGTCCGCGCTGCGCAGCAAGGTTCTCTGGTCCTGCGCCAGCGTCTCGTTCCACCCGGGTGTGTGCTCATACAAGTCGTAGGCGTGGTACACGACGTATTTGGCGCCAATGTGCCTGACGTAGGGCAGGAACATCGGGTGAAAGACGTAAGCGACCAAGGGGCCCGTGCCCCGTTTGCGCATGAACCTGGCCCAGCGGCGCGCCTGCATGCGGATTGCCAGACCATCCAGCAGCAGGAACCTCGGGAACCGCATCAGGGCTCGCGGCGACTCATCGACCCAAACGTTGTCGGCCCTCTCAAAGGCGCCCAGCCTTGGCGCCGTGCGCCACTCCGTGCGGTGGCGGTCCCAGGTGAACCAACCCCCGGTCGAGTAGAGAACCGTGTGAGTGCGCCCCAGGCGCGAGAACAGCTGTTGACGGTTCACCCATTGCCCGCGCCAGGCATTCGGTGCCAGCACCACCAATCTGCAGCCGACTGGCGCGGAGGCTGGGGAGTCATTCATAGCGGTCATCCGATCTCCAGACACCAGGCGTCGCGCCACCCAGTCAGGCCGGCCGTCGGCGGCCGGCGAAAATGAACCAGCCACCATCGTTATCGAAGTCGGAGAACCCCATCAGCCAGCGCAGCCGATCAAGTCGATAACGGTTCCACCTGACGGCCTTGAGCCAACTGGCTAACGACAGGT
>Ga0335397_10005308_pt1 | contig 16884 bp, 9 predicted proteins | sample MAT04_FD_205740 | JGI IMG/M metagenome (GOLD analysis project Ga0335397, IMG submission 205740) | Freshwater microbial communities from Lake Fryxell liftoff mats and glacier meltwater in Antarctica - MAT-04 (spades assembly) (version 2) ... | reverse complement strand
TTCCAATTTTGATTGGGATAACGACGGTCAAATAAAAATGGTATCACTCGCGAAAAATGGTGTAAGTTGTGATATTTCGGGCGAAAATAATTGGGTGAAAAACAAATTTCCTATCGTTGAGGATGAAAAAAACACAAGCGTTGAAGTACAGTTTATAAAAAATAAAACTATTAAAGTTTTAAACAACAATGTAGTTGTTATGGTTCGCAATCAATACGGACTTTCTTTGCCTTTCTATGTTCTGCCTATTGGGGGTGTCCCGATTTACAAACCCAAAATACGCATGAAAACAATTAAGTAATGGGAAGAAATTTAACCGGACATACTCGTTCGCTAAAAAGATATCACAGATTAATCCTGAGTGTGTTGGTTTTTTGTATTTCACTCCAGGCAAAGCCACAACAGTATAATTTACGCGAATTTCCCGACGGGCTGGCACAACCCTATGTGTATTCATTAATTCAGGATAGCAAAGGTTACCTGTGGATAGGAACCGGCAACGGATTATCGAGGTATGATGGTTTTACCTTTAAAACTTACACAACCAGCGACTCTCTGGCTGACAATTTTATTACATGCAGTTTCAAAAATGAGGGAGATCTGTGGTTTGGCCATATGAATGGCAAGATTACACATTACAATGGAAAAATATTTAAGCCGGTGATAACCGGTGAAATGAATTCGAGTATTACTGATATTGAAAAAAGCCCGGCAGGTGTAATTTGGGCAGGTACAAATTCGAATGGCCTGATAAAACTGCAACCGAAACCGGGTGATGGTCAAAAAAATATTTCAACCGATCATATTCCTGTTTCCAATTTTCAATTTCTGACTGAAGATGAACTACTCATCGGATCAGTGAACGGATTAGATTATTGCCATTTAAATACATCTGGCAAAATTGAAAATATTCGTCATCTGAGCGAAATACCAGATTCTAAAATACAGGATATCATTAAATCAAATAATGGTTCAGTATTTTATATCGCAACCGAAAACGAAGGCATTTTTCAACTAAGCCGGGCGGGCAATAAATTTATACTATCAAAACTCGATATAGAATCGAACATTACCGGAGTTCAGCGAATACTCGAAGACAGTAAATCCAATTTATGGGTAAGTACTTTTGGCAACGGACTTATAAAACTTGAAAATGTCGGCCAAAGCCATTTCAGAGTGGCAACCAGTTTTAATAAATCAACCGGATCATCCACCGATGACGTAAAATTCGCTTACGAAGACAGGGAAGGAAACATCTGGAGCGGCAATTACGGATCAGGATTGACACAAATAACCAGAAAAGCTTTTGCATCGTACACATTTGATAAATCCCGCTACGGAAATGACATATATTCAATCTGTTTCCTGAATAATTACAGGTGGCTGGGCACCGATAAAGGGTTGCTTAAGCTGAAACAGTCAACAGGAGAAATCCTGAAATTTTATACTTCAGGATCCGGGTTACCAAAGGATAAAATTACGGCAATAGCCTCATCAGGAACCAATGAATTATGGATTGGCACCGAAGGCAACGGGGTTTTCAGGATGAGGGTTGACCAGGAAAAAATCATTCCTGTATCCATAGCAAAAGGAACACTCGAAAACTCGGTTACAACAATTGCAGCAACCTCTGAGCAGGTATGGATAGGCACAAGGAAAGGAGTTTGCAATATTAAAACCGGTTCCGGAGCAATGCGTTGGTACACTATGGATAATGGCGAGTTGCCGCATAACTACGTAAATCATTTACTTCTCGATTCCAAAAGCCGGCTGTGGATTTCGACACTCAGCAATATCCTGGTTTATTTACAAAACGGGATGCTAAGCAAAGATTTTATTGCCTCCGAAAAAGGCATTTCCGCCTTAGGGCCAATGATTATCGAGAACGATTCAACCATCTGGGTAGGATCAAATGGCAATGGTGTTTTCAGAAACACCACACACTCAGTAACAAACCTCACCTCCAAGGATGGTCTTTTTTCCGACTATTGTTATTCGCTAATAATTGATAACACTAAAAATATTTGGGTAAGCCACCGTGGCGGATTGAGCAAAATACGAACAAGCGATAATTTCATAAAACCCATTCAGCAAAACGATGGAATTAAAAGCAGTTGCGAGTTTAATCCAAATGCCGTGTGGAAAGATGATAAAAACAGGATCTGGTTTGGAACCAACCAAGGATTGCTGGTTTTCGACCCGGCATTGGATAACCAGGAATTAATAGCCCCGGTTTTAAATATAACTTCCTGTAAGGTGAACGATAATGATATTGATTATTCTGAGAAACTAACCCTTTCGCCAGGAAATTATAAAATTAAAATTGAATTTATAGGCATAAACCTTAAGGATCCTGCCCTGGTGAATTACCAATACCAGTTGGAAGGGTATGATAATGCAGTTGTAAATACGAAGACCGGAAGCATTACTTTCCCCCGTTTGACCGATGGAGTATATACTTTAAATTTATGGGCAATTAATGGAGAAGGCGTTAAAACAGAAATGCCGTTAACCTTTCAGATCATTATCAAAAAGCCACTTTGGAAGCAATGGTGGTTTGTTGGTACAATGGCTCTTTTACTGATTCTTTCATTCATTATTTACATACGTCGGCGCGATTACCGCCATTTGATTGAGAAACGAATGCTTGAAGCTAAGGTTCAGGAACGCACACTCGAAATATCTAATAAAAATGCTTTGCTCGAAGAAAAACAGGATAAAATTTTAGCCCAGAACAATGAGCTTGAAAAGTACCGTAATTACCTTGAGGACATTGTTGATGAGCGGACAAAAGCATTATTAATTGCGAAAAACAAAGCCGAAGAATCAGATAGGTTAAAATCATCATTTCTGAACAATATCAGCCACGAAATACGTACCCCTCTGAATATAATCTCCGGATTTACAGCACTATTGGATGACAATGAGCTTGAAAACGAGGAGAAATCGAGTTATATCAGGCTCATCAATAATAACACGGATTCCCTCTGTATAATCCTGAATGAGATACTGGATGTGTCAAAAATAGAAACTAACCAATTGGTGTTGTCAAATTCCACATTCAATGTTAATGAAGTTTTAAACAAGCTTGATACACATTACCAGGGCATAAATACCAAACAAGTTAAATTTGAATTCGTAAATAAATCGCGGCACGATGGTCTGGAAATCTGTACAGATAAAGAACGTTTTAGTCAGATTTTCAATAATTTGCTTAATAATGCATATAAATTTACCGAAAAAGGAGAAATCAGATTCGGTTATATTATGATGCAGGATTCATTCCGGTTTTTTGTATCCGATACAGGCATAGGCATTGACAAGGCACAGACCGACAAAATTTATAATCCTTTTTATAAAATTGAAGATAATCCTGATATTCTTTACGGCGGTGCCGGAATAGGTCTTACCAGTTCCAAACGACTGGTGGAACTGATGGGTGGAATCATAGGAGTTGAGTCAGAAATCAATAAAGGATCAGAATTTTATTTTATTCTGCCGCTAAGCGTTTTAAACCCACAGCCTGATGGAGGAAAGAATATATTTAAAAAAAATTTCCTAAAGCATACACTGATTCTGATGTTTACGGATGATGCCGAAACGTTTGAATTTGTTAATAAAACGCTTAATCCGTATGGTGCCAAATTGAAGCAAACAGTAAGTGAAAAAGATACCATCGACCAGATTAAGACAGTTTGTCCGGCCAGAAAATGTATTGTTCTCATAGATTTAAAATTGCCCTTTACCAGCAGTTTTGAACTTAAAAGACTTATAAAAACGACAGAAAGCAAAATTCCCGTAATCGCGCTTACAGATTATACACTTTTAAAAGGCAATCAGAAGATTACAGACGAGAATTTTGATGCCTATCTGTCAAAACCAATAAAAGCTGAGACTCTTCTTGATGAAATATCAGCATTATTAATACAACCCACTGAAACCAAGTAATGGGTTTGAAATGAGATTTGATACATTTAAAATCTTTCCATACATTTGTAACAATTTTAATACTGAAATCGGGTAAGCCGCTTTCTCACATCTGTTTTCACTTGTTTCGCTATCAAAAACCTTATACTCATTTTATTAATCAAACAACCAATTTATGAAAATCAGATTATTAATTCTGTTGCTGGCCATATTCCCTTTCGTTGGTGCAATGGCGCAGCAAGGCAGCATCAAATTTACTGAATATGACCTGCCAAATGGACTGCATGTTATTCTGCATCAGGATAATACAACGCCTATTGTTGCCGTTTCTATCCTTTATCATGTAGGATCGAAAAATGAAGTGCCTGGCCGCACCGGTTTTGCACATTTCTTTGAACACCTTATGTTCGAAGGTTCTGCCAATATTCCACGTGGCGATTTTGATAAAATTACCCAGACAGCCGGAGGCTATAATAATGCCAACACTTCGCAGGACAGAACCTATTATTATGAATTATTACCAAGCAACCAGCTCGAACTTGGACTGTGGCTCGAATCGGAAAGACTGGTTCACCTGCGTATTGACAGCACAGGCGTTGAAACCCAGCGTGCCGTTGTAAAGGAAGAGCGCAAACAATCCTACGATAATCGTCCATATGGTTCATGGATGGAAAAAACCATGCAGAATGCCTTCCTTGTGCATCCATACAAATGGACACCCATTGGTTATCCTGAAGACCTCAACAAAGCGACTTTACAGGAATTTATAGATTTCCACAGCATTTACTATGTACCTGACAATGCAACTTTATCAATTGCCGGCGACCTGGATATTGAAAGCACGAAGAAAATGATTGAAAAATATTTTGGCGATATACCACGCGGAACAAAAGAAATGTTCAGGCCTGCTATTGTTGAGCCTGAGAAAACAGCCGAAGTAACCGATACTGTTTACGACAACATTCAACTACCAGCGGTAATAATGTCGTTTCACATGCCGGCACAGGGTACACCTGACTCGTACGCGCTTTCGATGGTTACTACCCTGCTTTCGGACGGGCAAAGTTCGCGCATGAACAAAGCCATTGTGGATCAGCAGCAAAAAGCACTCCAGGTTATGTCGTTCCCATTTGCGCTCGAAAATCCGGGCTTATTTGTAATATTCGGTCTTACAAACAATGGCATTTCGCCTGCTGATCTTCAAAAATCTATTGATGCTGAAATAGAAAAAGTAAAAACTGCTCAAATTGATGATGCTGAATTTCAAAAACTCCGTAATAAAGTTGAAAATGACTTTGTTACCGTCAACAGCACTATGGCTGGCATAGCTGAGAACCTTGCAAATTACCACGTTTACTTTAAAGATGCCAACCTCATTAATACCGAAATTGAAAGGTATATGAAAGTTACTCCTGCCGACCTTCAAAGGGTTGCTCAAAAATACCTGATCCCAACCAACAGGGTGGTTCTGACTTATTTACCCAAACCAACCGAAAAAAACTAAAGGAGGAGCCAAATTATGAAAAATAGATTTATAGCAATTATAGCAGCCCTTGTAATTTCACTTCCGCTGGCTGCACAGGTAAAAAAAGGGAAAACCGTTAAACCGGCTGCACCGGCAGTAATAAAAGAAGTTGTTGACCGTAGTATCCGCCCGCAGGCAGGACCGGCACCAATCATTAAAATCGGCGATTACCAATCGTTCGAATTAGCTAACGGCCTTAAAGTTTTTGTGGTCGAAAACCATAAAATTCCACGCCTGGCCTATTCCCTGGTATTGGATTACGATCCGATTTTTGAAGGTGAAATGGCTGGGTATACCGATTTCAGCGGGCAGTTGATGCGTACGGGTACTACCACCCGCACCAAGGATCAGATTGATGAACAAGTTGATATGTTAGGTGCAAGCCTGAATACTTCATCCGATGGAATTTCGGCCAGTTGCCTTACCAGGCATAATGAAGAATTGCTGGCCATTATGTCGGATGTTCTTATCAATGCAAATTTCAAAACTGAAGAACTGGAAAAAATCCGTACACAGACTCTTTCGGGGCTCGAAGCAAACAAAAATGATCCGCAAGCTATTTCACAGCGTGTAAATTCAGTTATTGTTTATGGAAGCACACATCCTTACGGTGAAAATATTTCGGAGGAATCCGCTAAAAAAATCACACTCGACAAGTGCAATGAATTTTATAAAACTTACTTCAAACCGAACATAGCTTACCTTGCAATTGTAGGCGACATCACGCTTGAGCAGGCAAAACCACTGGTTGAAAAATATTTCGGCAACTGGCAGCGCGGCGATGTTCCGAAATTTAACTATGCGTCTCCTAAAGCGCCAGCTAAAGCCACCGTTGCTTTGGTTGACAGGCCTGCAGCAGTTCAGTCGACCATAAGTGTAACTTACCCGGTTGACCTGAAACCAGGCTCAGCTGATGATCTTAAAGTCAGGCTTACAAACAGCATTCTTGGAGGAGGCACATTCAGGCTTTTCAATAACCTGCGCGAAAAACACGGCTGGACATACGGAGCATATTCAAATCTTCAATCGGATAAGCTGATCGGGAAGTTCAGTGCTTCGGCTGAAGTACGCAATCCGGTAACAGATAGTTCGTTTACTGAAATCCTCGCTGAAATGAGCCGCTTACGCACAGAGGTTGTACCTGACGAGGAATTAAACATGGTCCGTAATTATATGATGGGAAATTTTGGCCGCTCGCTCGAAAGCCCTTCAACTGTAGCAAGTTTTGCTATCAGTACCGCACGTTACAACCTGCCAAAGGATTATTATTCAACTTACCTTACGAGGCTTGCAGCCATCACTCCTGCTGATGTTCAACTCATTGCTCAGAAATACATACGCCCCGATAACGCTTACCTCATCGTGGTTGGAAAAGCTGATGATCTGGCTCCAAAACTAAAGAAGTTTGCTAAAAGCGGCGAAATAGTTTATTATGATATCGATGGCAAAATCTACGATCCCAATAAAAAGCTTAAACCAGCCCCGGCAGGTATTACCGGCGAGCAAGTTATTGCCAAATATATCACGGCTATCGGTGGTACCAAGAATCTTAAAAAGATAAAAGACGCAACCATCAATGCAGGTGCTACCATGCAGAATATGCCTATCACAATGGATATGTATTTCAAGGCTCCTGATAAAATGCTGATGCAGGTTGGTTCTGGTGCCATGGTGTTCGCCAAACAGGTTTATAACACCGGAAAAGGTGTTTCATCATCGCCTATGAGCGGCGAAACCAAAGCCATTGAAGGCGATGAACTGGCAGGTATGAAGGAAGCTTCAATGATTTTCCCTGAAATGTATTATGCATCGTTAGGCTATACATCTCAATTACTTGGTATTGAAGAGCAGAAAGATCTGAAACAATTATACAAGGTTCAGATCACTAAAGGCGACAGGAAAGAAACTGAATATTACGATGTTCAGTCAGGATGGAAAGTTCGCGCCGAAAGCAAGGAACAGGTAACCGAATATGGTGATTATAAAGCTGTTGATGGCATCATGTTTCCACACCTGATGACTCAGAATATGGGACCACAAACCATTAGTTTTGTTGTTTCGGCAGTTAAATTGAATACCAAACTGAAAGATGAATTCTTCGAAGTGAAATAATCAGCAATTTCAAAGTAGATTAAAAGAGCAGGATGTAAAAGTCCTGCTTTTTTTTTCGAATACGACTCAAAGTCGAGATTAGACTATTTATGATCTGCTAAAAAACTCAAGTATCGTGATGCTTTTTTGCCCGTAGGGCATTTATAGCAATAGAGAAGGGAGAAAAGAAATTAATTTACCCGTAGGGTATTAATAATCAAATTGATGAGTTTTCGTATTAACCTCAGAGCTCCTGCCTTCCTGCAAAGTGAAAACGCATTTTTTATATATTATTCATAAATGGCAGTCCATATTTCGGTGCGCTGCACCTTTTCGCGAATCCTGTATTACTCCTCTATAAATATTCCGGTGCGCTGCACCTGGTTCTCACAAAAAATTTCTTTTAAAAGCCTCAGAGCGGCTAAATATTTATAGTTTAGAATATCAAATGAATACAAAGGTGCAGCTCACCGAAATATTTGCCGTTTCTCTCCTTCAAATTCATACATGTAAACGAAAAATAAAGAATTAATTTTCAGCATCTAAAAAAGATGAATTCGCATACATGCCTATTAATTTATTCATTCTAAAATTCCTAGCATTCAATTTGCTTCTATATTTTCATAATTGATTGAACCTGAACAACCAGGCCAGGAGGTCTGAGCCTTATTTAAACAATAATTATGAAAAAGCAATCGCCGCAATTGCCAGAACAGCCAGAACAATTCCAATCCGGTTTATCATCAAAAGTTTTTCATCAAAAAAGAAATATCCCGAAACTGCTGCTATAAAAACAAGAGCCGCATTAAAAACAGGCACAAAAACAGAGATTGGCAGAATATACAATCCTTTGATAAAGAAATACGTTGAATACCAGTTTACGATGCTTAGCAACACACCGGCCAGTATATCTTTAAATGTGATTTTAAAAGAATTTCTCGAAACCCCGAATACAACAAGTCCAATACCAATCATGAAAGCAGTAAAAAACGTTACGGTCAGAAACTGTATGGGATCACCGTCAGGATAATACACACCCGATAATTTCATTAAACTGTCGTTGGCACCCGTGCCAAAAAATATCAGTAATGGAAGGTACAGGTACTTCTTTTCAACCTGCACCTCACCCCTACCCTTGTTGGTGAGGTAAAACGCTGCCAAAGCAGTAATAATGCCGGATATCTGTAGAAAACTCATTGGCTCAGCCAGCAACACAACACCAACTGCAACAGAAAGCACAACCGACATTTTACCCGAAACCACGGTCATGGCAACTCCAACTTTTTGTGTTGAAATTGCAAAAAACACGAAGGTTACGATAAATGCCATACCCGTAAAAATTGCCATAATCAACCATGGCTGATGAAAATATGAATCAGCAGTAACCGTTTCGTACCGGCTGAAATAACCGAAACCAGAAGCCATCAGGTAATTTACCGTAATTGCCGGCAATATATTTATTCCGAATTTGTCGAAATACTTAAATGTAAAAAATACACAACTCGAAAATAAAAGAGCAAGCAGAAGGTAAAACATGGGTAAGTGAATATGGAGGCAAAGATAGAAATTGTTATTATCGCAGGTAATAGTTAAAAGTTAATGAAAAATGGTTAAAAGTAGGATGTACCATAGTCATGCTGTAGTAATTTGATTGCCATCAGAGCAAAAAAAATATCCTGATAAATAAGCAGGTTAACAAAATGAAATAAGAAATATTGTATTATTTCACTGCCTTTTTCAGTTCCCTCATTTTCAAATATTTAATAAATGTGGTATGTGCCGAAAAATAACAAACCAGGAAACCTGCACTTCCATCGAGGAATCCAAGTTTAAAAAAATAATCACGCTTAAATTTCCAGATTCCTTTCAGAATGGCCATAAACAACGAAGACTTTTTACCCCGGCCTAAAGCTTCCTGCGAAGAAATATCTGTAAATTTATTTATCTGATTCAAGTGCTGATGAACCGAAAAATAGGAATAATGAAGTAAGTCGCCATCTATTCTACTAATCCTGCTGCCAGGCTGCATAATAACCTTATCATGGGGATTGTTTCCGCCCCAGTCGCCTTTGCACCTGTTCCATAAGCGAAGTTTCACATCAGGATACCATCCGCTGTGTTTTATCCAGCGACCCATATAATTATTTAAACGGCTAAAAGAATAGCCATCCGCCTGCCAATTATTTTTAATATCAAAAACAGATTTTCTTAGCTTTTCCGAAAGTGCTTCATCCGCATCAAGTGATAAGATATAATCGTGTGCTGCCTGTTCAGCCGCCCAGGATTTTTGTTGAATGTACCCTTCGAAGGGGTGCTTTATGAAACGGACCCTGAACGGTTGGCAAAGACTTTCGGTAGCATCAGTCGAAAAGGAATCAACTACAACTATCTCATCTGCAACTCCTTCGAGTGACTGTAGGCAGCGAACAATATTTCTCTCCTCGTTAAAAGTTATGATTACTGCCGATATCTTAACCATGCTGTTTCTTTTGTGCAAATATCTGATTATTTTAGAAATATTGAATGTTAATCTTTCGGCATTACCGGAATTTTGATTTTACTATCCCGAGGAAATGCAAAAAAAATCCCCGGCATACTAAACCGGGGACATGCAAAAAACCAGAATTGTATTACAGCAGTTCTTCCAGTTCAGGACTATCAGCCACAGCCGAATCTTCAAAAACAATCACCGAATTAGCTCTGTTATTTACCCAGACGGCATTTCGAAGTTTTTCAAAACTGATGGAACCGGTTATATACTTGCGGTTCTGACTGATATATGTTTCGTCAACGGCAATAAAATCGCGACGGTCGATATCCGCCATATTTTCGCAACTCACATATACCCGCAATACATGATCATTCGAAATGCGGTAATCAACGCCGGTGCGTAATTTTTTATATTCGTATTTATACCCGTAACGCAGCGCAGCAATATCGCTGAGTACTGCCGAAGATGTAGGATAACGCCCGGCTCCTTTCCCGTAAATAAACTGCTCATCAGCCAGACGCGTGCCGATAATCACACCATTAAACTCGAAACGAACGTTAAACAACTGACTTCGCGGTCCAACGAAAGTTGGTAAAACATAGGCAGCAACATCGGTGTGATTTACACGATGTGCACGGGCTACAAGTTTAATGCTGAATCCTTTCTCCTTTGCGTAAACACTGTCGGCGGGATGAAGCTGTGTAATTCCTTTGCACATAATATCGCCAGGTGACGAAACAATACCATACGCATGGTTAATAATAATGGTAAGTTTATTGGCTGCATCCGTACCTTCAACATCAAGCGAAGGATCGGTTTCGGCAAATCCAAGCTGCTGAGCAAGCTTAAGTGCTTCATCGTAAGGCATTCCATCCTCATTCATACGTGTGAGAATATAATTGGTACTGCCGTTAATAATGCCTGTAACCGAATTCAACATATCGTTATCATAATATTCCTCCAGGTTACGGATTACAGGGATACTGCCACAAACCGCCGCCTCGTATAGGAATGACGTTTTATTATCGACCTGTAACCGCAGCAGTTCAGCAATATGTGCGGCTATCATTTTTTTGTTGGCACTAACCACCGACTTGCCGCTTTCAAGCGAAGTTGAAACAATATGCCATGCTGCCTCGGCATCATCAATCAGCTCGACTACTACATTTATTTCGGGATCATTTAACAAAATATCCGCATCTGTGGTGAATAATTCCGCTGGTGCATTACGCTTTTTATCTGGATGTTTGATACAAATCCGTTTAATCTCAGCCTGCAGAGTGGGTGTCTGTTTCAAAACGCGGTAAATCCCCTCTCCTACTACTCCGAAGCCAAACAGGCCGATTGTCAGTTTTTTATCTTGTGTCATGTTTTTTTGTGTTAGATATTTATGATTCTTTATGAGCCGGAAGTCCGGAGACGATTTGTTTCATGTTTCATTATACAGTATCCTGAGCGCAGCCGAATGGCAGAGTTTCAAGTCTTACTATTCACTTTCATCGAACTAAAATCAACCTGTTGTAAATGAACCTATTACAAAGTCCATTTTTCTTCACTTCTAAACTTTATCTTTACTCCAGTTAGTTCCAATCAGCGCGATAATTACCGTGTAAGTCTATTCACTATTCATTATTCATTATTCATTATCCACTAACCACTATCCGGTATTCTGCGCCATTTCACCTCATCCGCCCTTCGGACACCTTCTCCTCAAGGAGAAGGCTGCAACCTCCATATTTGCTGGAAAAGGGGAGTATAGGTACTCTACACTATTCACTCTACACTATTCACTATTCACTATTCACTATTCACTATTCACTCTTCATTATTCATTCACCCTCTCTCCCTCTCTCCCCATCTCCCTTTCTCCCACTCTCCCATTCTCTCCTTCTTCTCTATCTACTTCAGCTTCTTAGACTTCTCAAACGCCTGTTTCAAATCCTCAATCAGATCTTCAGCTCCTTCAATTCCACACGAAAGACGGATCAATGAGTCGTTAATGCCTGACGCCAACCTTTTATCGCGGGGAACCGATTTATGGGTCATTTGCGAAGGATGGCAAAGCAGGCTTTTTACACCGCCAAGGCTTTCGGCCAGCTTGAAATATTTTGTTGACGTTACAATTGCCAGAGCAGCTTCTTCGGTATCATTTTTCAGCGAAAAAGAAATCATTCCGCCAAATAATCCGTTTTGCTGAACTTTTGCAATTTCATGGTTCTTATGCGATTTCAGTCCGGGATAGTTTACATGATGTACATCCGGATGCGACTCCAGGAAGGCGGCAACTTTAGCTGCATTTTCGCTTTGACACTCCACGCGAAGAGCAACGGTTTCGATACCACGTATCACAAGCCAGCAATCCTGAGGTCCCAGAACGCCACCCGAGGTATTCTGAATATATTTAAGTTCTTCGGCAAGTTTTTCATCATCAACAACCACCAGTCCGGCCAGCAGATCCGAGTGACCACCCAGGTATTTAGTTCCGCTATGCATCACATAATCTGCTCCAAGCTCTAGCGGATTCTGAGCAATAGGTGTGGCAAAGGTATTGTCAATCACAACTAATGCTCCGGCTTTATGTGCAAGCCCGGCAATGGTTTTGATGTCCGAAATTTTAAGGGTTGGATTGGTAGGCGATTCGAGCCAGACCAGTTTTGTATTCTTATTGAGATACTTCGAAACATTTGAGGCATCCGTTGTATCAACGTAATGAATTTTAATCCCGAATTTCTCGTAAATGTGTGTAAAAAGCCTGTAAGCTCCCCCATAAATATCATCGACGGCAACAATTTCATCACCCATTTTCAGGGTTTTAAGTATGGCATCAATAGCTGCAAGTCCCGAAGCAAATGCAAAACCATGCGAGCCGCCTTCGAGTTCCGCGATAATTTTCTCCAATGCCGCACGTGTGGGATTATTGGTGCGCGCATAGTCGAAGCCTTTGTTAACACCGGGCGCTTCCTGCACATAGGTTGCAGTCTGGTAAATAGGCACCGAGATGGAACCGGTTAATTCGTCGATCGGGATGGAATTGATGATCCGGGTTGATTTGTTCATGGCAAGTGATGTTTTATTGATTTAACAATTAAAGGATCACTTACCCGGAAGGGCTACCGGATAGAGCATAAAAAAGCTCTCCCGATAAGTCAGAAGAGCTTTGAAGATATAGTGGTTACGATATCGCAAAACTGATTCCAATCTTATCTTTCCGCCAAATGCGGTTGGATGTGGCACCTTGTCCGGGTAGAACCGGGCAGGTTGTCAAGGCTTCAAAGGTCCATTCCCTCAGCCTTTCTTGATAAGTGATTGTATAAAGAACTGATGCAAAAATAGTGAGTTTTTGAATACGCGTGTAAATTATGGAGATTTTTTTTTGTTGGCTGCTTTTTATCTGGAATAAATTTAAGGCTGAAAGTCCGGAGACGGAAGTATGGAAGTATGGGGTTGTAAGGTGTAAGGTGTAAGGTGTAAGATTTAAGATGTAAGGTGTAAGGTGAGTTTAGAACAACCCTGAAACATGAAACTTTGAAACTCTGAAACATGAAACCCTGAAACTCAGAAACTCAGAAAAAATCCCTCTGACCCTCGGACATCTCCCCGTTGGGGAGAACCCTGAAGAACAAATTTTGCTGCCAGTTTGGATTTTGGAACCTGAAACTCTGATACCTAAAACATGAAATTCTGAAACATGAAACTTTGAAACTCTGTAACATGAAACTCTGAAACCCTGAAACTCAGAAAAGACCCCTCTGTCCTTCGGACATCTCCCCGTTGGGGAGAACCCTGAAGAACAAATTTTGCTGCCAGTTTGGATTTTGGAACCTGAAACGCTGAAACATGAAATCCTGAAACATGAAACTCTAAAACATAAAAGCCTGAAACTCAAAACAGCTCCTTCGAACTTATAAACTCCCTATTTGTTCTATTCATAATTAAATCAATACCCATGCAACGAATCACCTTAATCATTTTAGCATTTATGCTTGTAACAGGATGCAAAAGCAACACAATAAAAACCGATAAACAAATGGATGTAATACCAACAGGAATAAAAACAGATACAGCAACTTTCGCATCAGGGTGCTTCTGGTGCGTGGAAGCCATTTTCCAGGAGCTAAAGGGCGTACAATCGGTAACTTCGGGTTATACCGGTGGCAAAATCAAAAATCCTACCTACAAAGAAGTAAGCTCAGGCCTTACCGGTCATGCCGAAGCTTGTATGATAATTTATGATCTTGCAGTAATCTCTTTCGATGAATTACTCGAAGCTTTTTGGGCCAGCCACGATCCCACCACGCTTAACCGGCAGGGTGCCGACCAGGGAACACAGTACAGATCCGCTATTTTCTATCACAACGAGCAGCAAAAACAGCTTTCAGAAGCATACAAAGCCAAACTTAATTCCGAAAAGGCATTTGATAAGCCAATTGTTACCGAAATAAGTCCGGCAAGCGTCTTTTACAAAGCTGAAGACTATCATCAGAACTATTATAATGAAAATGGCAACGCTCCTTATTGCACTTATGTGATTGTTCCTAAATTGGAAAAGTTCAGGAAGGTGTTTAAGGATAAATTGAAATAAATAAGTCGGAAGATGGAAGACCGGAGTCGGAAGACCGGAGACGGAAGACCGGAGTCGGAAGTCGGAAGACCGGAGTCGGAAGACCGGAGACGGAAGTCGGAAGACCGGAGACGGAAGACCGGAGACGGAACGTTGAAAAACCAAAGACGGAAGTCGGAAATTGGAAGACCAGAGTCGGAAATTGGAAGACCGGAGTTGGAAATTGGAAGACCGGAGTTGGAAGTCGGAATACGAGAATCAGTAGTTTAGAGAAAGAAGACGGGATAACGAAGATCCGAATTCCGTCTGCAACTCAGTTTAACCAGCTATTACTAAATCTGACTCAATAGTATTTATTATTGTTGTCCGATAAAAAAAATGTTTAAAACGCTGGTCTCATTTATACAATTACGTCCGCCTCAGGCGGACTTATCTGAATGGGGTAAGTTATATTGTTGCCAATATCCAGTCTGCCTCAGGCGGACTGCCCCGTTAGATTATTAGAGCTAGCAAATAATTATTGGCAGAAAACAAAATACCAAATATAATTGCCTTAGGCGGACGAAACATTTTTAGGCGGATATTAGTGATCAACATTCCAATTCCTCATTCAAAATGAAAAAATACACTTTAATTTTCTTCACTGCAATTTCAGTCGCGCAGGCATTTGCACAGATACCGGTTTATGAATGGGCAAAAAATATGGGTGGAACCTCATCTACCAGAGGTAATTCTATTGCGACCGATGCTTCAGGAAATGTTTACACCACAGGCGTTTTTTCAGGTACAAGCGATTTTGATCCTGGTGCCGGCACTTATAATCTTACTGCTTTGGGCGACCAGGATGTATTTATTTCAAAATTGGATCCAAACGGGAATATAGTGTGGGCAGTTCGAATCGGCGGAGCATCTTCTGAATTCAGCTTTGGCATTGCAGTTGATGCCGGTGGTAATGTTTACACAACCGGTTCGTATGACTTAACGGTTGACTTTAACCCGGGTGCCGGTACTTCTGATATGACTTCCAAAGGAGGCAGCGATGTATATATTTTAAAACTTAATACTTCCGGAAATTTCGTCTGGGCACGAAGTGTGGGCGGAATCAGCATCGACGACAGTTACGGCATTGCATTGGATGCTTCAGGAAATGTTTATTGCACCGGTGATTTTGTGGGTGAAGCTGATTTTGATCCCGGAGCCGGTACGTTAAACCTGCTATCAAAAGGGGATTTAGACATTTTTATACTAAAGCTTGATGGCAGCGGAAATTTAATATGGGCAAGAAACATGGGAGGCGTTGGAGCCGATGCAGGGTATTCAGTGGCTGTGGATGCCGCTGGAAATGTTTACTCAACCGGCTTATTCACCACTGATACCGACTTCGATCCGGGTGCTTTTGATTATGAAATTATCAATTTGGGCAAAAGTGATATTTTTGTTTCAAAACTTGACGCTTCAGGAAATTTCGTTTGGGCAAAGCAGTTGGGTGGCTCACGCGATGAATATGGTGTTTCGCTTGTCGTCGATAAATCAGGGAATGTTTATACAACAGGATGGTTTTATGGTACTACCGATTTCGATCCTGGCCCTGCAACCTACAATCTGACATCGGCTTTGGGTGGAAGCAATATTTTTATTTCGAAATTGAATATCACTGGCAATTTTGTTTGGGCAAAAAGCATAGGAGGAGGCGATTATACTTATGCCCAGGGATATGCTATTGCTATTGATTCCGGCAATAACATTTACACCACAGGCATATTTCAGGGAATTGCCGATTTCGACCCGGGAGCTAACCTGTATAATTTAACCTCTGCCGGATACAGCGATGCATTTTTACTCAAAGTAGATCCTGCGGGAAATATGGTATGGGCAGGGGCGCTGAGCGGAAAGTCTGTTGAGAAAGGTAATTCGGTAACCACAGATGCTTCGGGTAATATATATTGTGCCGGCGAATTCTCGGGTACGGTTGATTTTGATCCCGGCGCCGGTGTAGCGGAAACTGCGGCAATTCAATCGGATGCTTTTGTTGTAAAACTGGGTCAGAGTTCGACGGGGATATCCGTTAACAATAATTTAACGGGCTTTTCAGTATATCCCAATCCTGCAGGAAATAGTGTTACGGTCGATATTCCGGAACTAAAAGGAAATGTATCTCTGGCATTCTACAACAGCATTGGATCATTGGTTTACAAACAGAATAATGTTGAAATGCTAAATTCCGTTGATTTAACCGGGCAGCCTGCAGGTTTATATTATGTAAATGTGATCAGCAATGGCAAAATCAGT
>Ga0335397_10005301_pt1 | contig 16895 bp, 17 predicted proteins | sample MAT04_FD_205740 | JGI IMG/M metagenome (GOLD analysis project Ga0335397, IMG submission 205740) | Freshwater microbial communities from Lake Fryxell liftoff mats and glacier meltwater in Antarctica - MAT-04 (spades assembly) (version 2) ... | reverse complement strand
CTGCTCGAGCGGCATCAGTCGCTGGCGACGTCCAGCGCCTCGGCGAGGGTGAACGCATTCGCGTAGAGCGCCTTGCCGACGATCGCGCCCTCGACGCCGTACCGCACGAGGGAACGCAGGTCGGCGATGTCGTCGAGGCTCGCGATGCCACCGGAGGCGATCACAGGCTTGTCGGTGCGGTCGGCAACCTCGCGCAGCAGCGAGAGGTTCGGGCCCTGCAGCGTTCCGTCCTTCGTGACGTCGGTGACAACGTAGCGGGCACATCCGGCCTGCTCGAGGCGGTCGAGAACCTGCCAGAGGTCGCCGCCCTCCTCGGTCCAGCCGCGCGCCGCGAGGGTCGTTCCGCGCACGTCGAGTCCGACCGCGATGGCCTCGCCGTACTCTGCGATGACATGGGCGGCCCATTCCGGGTTCTCGAGTGCGGCCGTGCCGAGGTTGATGCGCTTGGCGCCGGTCGCGAGGGCGGCCTCGAGGCTCTCGTCGTCACGAATGCCGCCGGACAGCTCGATCATGACGTTGCCGCGCACCTGGCGGATGACCTTCTTGATCACCCCGTGATTGTTGCCGCGACCGAACGCGGCGTCGAGGTCGACGAGGTGGATCCACTCGGCGCCCTGGCTGGCCCAGTCGGCCGCGGCATCGATGGGGTCGCCGTAGTTGGTCTCGCTGCCGGCAGCCCCCTGGGTGAGGCGGACCGCCTTGCCGCCCGAGACATCGACCGCGGGCAAAAGGATAAGGCCGGGGGTCTTGTTGAACTCGCTCATGTGATCTCTCTGAGACTGTGGTTGGGGTGAACTCGACGAGCCTAGTTCTTGTTGAGGCTCGTGATCCAATTGGAGAGGAGGCGGATACCCGCGTCGCCGGATTTCTCGGGGTGAAACTGGGTGGCGGTGAGAGGCCCGTTTTCGACGGCGGCGAGGAATCGCGCTCCGTGCTCGGACCAGATCAGGCGCGGGGGCTCGAACGGGCGGGATGTCTCGAGCGTCCACTCTTGGGCAGCGTAGGAGTGCACAAAGTAGAAGCGTTCGTCTCGAATGCCGTCGAACAGCATCGAATCGGCGGGCGCCTCGATGGTGTTCCACCCCATGTGCGGCAGGATCTGGGCTGGCAGCTCGGTCACAGTGCCCGGCCATTCGCCGAGGCCCTCCGATTCGATTCCGCGCTCGACACCGCGTTCGAACATGATCTGCATTCCGACGCAGATGCCGAGTACGGGGCGGCCACCAGCGAGCCGACGGTCGATAAGCTCGGCTCCGTGGACGGTGCCGAGCGCATCCATGACGGCGGAGAATGCCCCGACCCCGGGCACGAGCAGCCCATCGGCCTCGGCGACCTTGCGCCGATCGGCGGTCAGCTCGACGTGTGCCCCGGCTCGCTCCAACGCCTTCACCGCGGAGTGCACGTTGCCGGAACCGTAGTCGAGGACGACAACGTTCGGAGTGGTCACGGCTACAGCGCCCCCTTGGTGGAGGGGATTCCCTGCACTCGGGGATCGAGCGCGACCGCCTGGCGGAGGGCGCGCGCGAAGGCCTTGAACTCCGCTTCGGCGATGTGGTGCGGGTCGCGACCGCCCATCACGGTGATGTGCACCGTGAGCGCGGCGTGGAAGGTGATGGCCTCGAAGACGTGCCGCACCATCGAACCGGTGAAATGGCCACCGATAAGGTGGAACTCGAAGCCGGCGGGCTCTCCAGAGTGGACGAGAAAGGGACGCCCGGAGACGTCGACGACGGCTTGGACGAGCGCCTCGTCGAGCGGCACGAGGGCGTCGCCGAACCGGGCAATCCCGGCCTTGTCGCCGAGGGCCTGGCCGATGGCCTTGCCGAGCACGATTCCGATGTCTTCGACGGTGTGGTGCACGTCGATCTCGATGTCGCCCTTGGCCCTGACCGTCAGGTCGATCAGTGAGTGCTTCGCAAACGCCGTGAGCATGTGGTCGAAGAACGGCACGGAAGTGGAGATGTCGGTGATTCCCGACCCGTCGAGATTGAGCGTGAGGTCGATGCTCGACTCGCTCGTCTCGCGCTGAATGTGCGCGGTGCGCTGACTGGTCATCCGTCAATCCTAGCGAGCGGGGTGCGGTCGGCCGAGCCCGGCGAGGGCATCGAGAAACGCCGTCGTCTCGGCCTCGGTCCCGGCGGTCACCCGAAGGTGCCCGGGGATCCCGATGTCGCGGATGATGATGCTCTGGGCGAGCAGGGACTCGAATACCGCGTGCGGGTCGTCCACCCCGCCGAAGAGTACGAAGTTCGCTGCGCTCGGCCACGCGTGGTAGCCAAGGGCCGTGAGTTCGAGCACGAGGCGGTCCCGCTGGCCCTTGATGTCGTCAACCATCGCGAGCATCTCGCTCGAGTGCGCGAGCGCAGCGATCGCGGCCGCCTGGGTGAGGGCCGAGAGGTGGTAGGGCAGTCGGACGAGTCGCAACGCGTCGGCGACCGCCGGGTCGGCGGCGAGGTAGCCGACGCGGGCTCCGGCGAAGGCGAACGCCTTGCTCATCGTGCGGGAGACGATGAGGCGCTCGCGGCCCTTGAGCAACGTCAGCGCGGAGGGAGAATCGGCTGGCGCGAATTCCGCGTAGGCCTCGTCGACCACAACGATGCCGTCGGTCGCGTCGTAGGCAGCGGCGATGGTCTCGAGCGCGACGCTGGTTCCTGTCGGGTTGTTCGGCGAGCAGAAGAACACGATGTCGGGGCGGTGTTCCCGGATTGCGCGAACGGCGGTCTCGGGGGAGATCTCGAACCCCTCGTCCCTCGCGGCGGCGATCCACTGCGTGCCCGTGCCTGCGGCGATGATCGAGTGCATCGAGTAGGTGGGCGGGAAGCCGAGCAGAGTACGCCCCGGACCGCCGAACGCCTGGAGGATCTGCTGGAGGACCTCGTTCGAACCATTGGCCGCCCACACGTTCTCGGCCGCCAGTGCGTGGCCGAGGTAGCGGGCGAGGCTCTCGCGCAGCTCAGTGAATTCGCGGTCGGGATAGCGGTTGACCGTGAGCACGGCCTCGGCCAGCGCGATGACAATGTCCCGGGCGACAGCCTCGGGTATCGGATGCGTGTTCTCGTTCACGTTGAGGGCGATGCGCACGTGCTCCTGGGGAGCGCCGTAGGGCGTCAGCCCGCGAAGATCGTCGCGGATGGGAAGGTCACTAAGCGAAGTCACCCTGCCAGTTTAAGGGCGCACCCGGTCGGGCCGTCACCGGGCATGGGCCGCCAGCGAGCCGGTCAGTCGGAGTACTTGGCGGGCAGGGCGAGCTGCTGGCCCGGGTGCACATCGGCACTGCCGAGCTGGTTGAAGTGCAGCAGATCAGACACGACGTCGCGCGGGTCGACGCCGGGGGCGATGGACTCGGCGAGCTGCCAGAGGGACTGGCCGCTGGACACCTGGACATAGTCGAAGGTGGTCGACGAGGACGAGTTCGACGCCACGGCCACTCCGCCGTTAAGCGCGAAGGCGCCCGCGGCGACCACGAGCGGCAGGGCCGTGAGGGCGGTCAGCACGAGGCGGCCTCGGCGGGTGAGTCGCAGGTGCGATGCGCGCACGCTCGGGGAAGTCGTCGAGAGACCCGTTGAACCCGGGGTGTGTGCCGTCAGCGTGCGTGAGGTCATTGTCGTGCCCTTCTGTCGACGAAAGCGATCGAGCTTTCGTATCCGGCACTCGGCCGGGAGTACCGGATACGAAGCTCTGTTCCGAACATACATTCGAATAGACCCGCAATCAAGTCAATCTTCGAATATTCGTGCCAACTTTTCTTCGACACAGTCGAAGATAGGTTTGGTAGGAGCCTCAATCGTGGATACAGTTTCGATTGTCTGGACCACACACAACCAGCGGCCACTGACATTGGTGATTCGCTCGGCCCCGACACCGCGCATACGACCCCGCCATTAGGAGCATTCGTGGACGAGAACCAGCAGGACAGGCCGGCTAGCGAGTCGACTGAGCGCGCGGGAACCCGCCGTCGCAAGAGCCTGAGCGAGAAGCAGCTGGCCATCCTCGACGCGATCCAGCGATCCGTCGCCTCCAGGGGCTATCCGCCGAGCATGCGGGAAATCGGCGATGCCGTCGGCCTCTCCTCGCTCTCGAGCGTCACCCACCAGCTCAATCAGCTCGAACTGAGCGGCTACCTGCGCCGCGACCCGAACCGGCCGCGGGCCCTCGAGGTGCTCATCGATCTCCCCCGCGCGGACTCGGGCACCGTGTCGGACAGCCCGACTCCGGTTGGAGATGCGGCGATGGTGCCGCTCGTCGGAAGGATCGCGGCCGGCATCCCGATCACAGCCGAGCAGCAGATCGACGAGATCTTCCCGCTCCCCCGCCAGCTCGTCGGGAAGGGCGACCTGTTCATGCTCAAGGTGTCGGGTGACTCGATGATCGATGCGGCGATCTGCGACGGCGACTGGATCGTCGTGCGCCAGCAGAAGACGGCGGAGAACGGCGACATCGTCGCTGCGATGCTCGACGACGAGGCCACAGTGAAGGTGTTTCAGCAACGCGATGGACACACCTGGCTGCTGCCGCGCAACTCGGCCTTCGCGCCGATCCTCGGCGACTTCGCCGAGGTGCTGGGTAAGGTCGTCGCGGTGCTCCGCGCGGTCTAGCTAGAGGTTACTGATCGCCGTCCGGCGCCGCTCCGCGGCTCAGACGGCCGGGGCCAGCACGAACTCAGTGACGGCCGCCTGGAGCTCCTCGTCGACGAGCACGTGCATGCGGGTGCCGCTCTCGTCGTAGCGGGTGTCGAGCACGCGCGCGTGGTCATGCAGTCTGGTGACGACATCGCCGCGGTTGAACGGGATGAGCAGGTCGAGCTCGATCTCCGGCACGGGAAGCAGCTCAGAGATCCGCGCCAAAATTTCGTTGACGCCCTCGCCGGTGCGCGCCGAGGCGAAGATCGCGCTCGGTTCGAGGCCCCGCAGTACGAGCCGGTCGTCCTCGTCGATGAGGTCCGACTTGTTGAACACGACGATTTCAGGAAGGTGGCGTGCGTCGACCTCGCCGATCACATCGCGCACCGTCGTGAGCTGGCTCGCCGGGTCGGGGTGGGAGCCATCGACGACGTGCACGATGACATCGGCATCCGCAACCTCCTCGAGGGTGGAGCGGAACGCCTCGACGAGCTGATGGGGAAGGTTGCGCACGAACCCCACGGTGTCGGTGAGCGTGTACGCGCGGCCGTCGGGGGTCTCATTTTTGCGCACGGCGGTGTCGAGGGTCGCGAAGAGGGCGTTCTCGACAAGCGCTCCTGCGCGGGTGACTCGGTTGAGCAGCGACGACTTGCCCGCGTTCGTGTAGCCGGCAATCGCCACCGACGGGACAGCGTTGCGCACCCGGTTGGCCCGCTTCGCTTCACGCGACGGCTTGAATCCCTCGATCTGCTTGCGCAGTCTCGACATGCGAGTGTGGATGCGGCGGCGGTCGAGCTCGATCTTCGTCTCACCCGGGCCCCTCGAGCCCATGCCGTTGCCGGCGCCCACCTGGCCACCGGCCTGGCGAGACATCGACTCCCCCCATCCGCGCAAGCGTGGGAGCAGGTACTCGAGCTGGGCGAGTTCGACCTGGGCCTTCCCCTCGCGGCTCTTGGCATGCTGGCTGAAGATGTCGAGGATGACAGCGGTGCGGTCGATGACCTTGACCTTGACGATGTCCTCGAGCGCACGCCGCTGGCTTGGGGCGAGCTCGCCGTCGACGATCACAGTGTCGGCGCCGGTTGCCGCGACGACGCCACGCAGCTCCTCGGCCTTGCCCTTGCCGAAATAGGTGCTGGGGTCGGGGTTCGGCCGGCGCTGGAGCAGCCCGTCGAGGACTACCGCTCCGGCGGTTTCGGCGAGGGCGAACAGCTCGCGCATGGAGTTTTCGGCCTCGATGACGAGGCCTTGGCCGTAGATGCCGATCAGCACGACGCGCTCGATGCGAAGCTGGCGGTACTCGACCTCTGTAACGTCTTCGAGCTCGGTCGAGAGCCCGGCAACGCGTCGCAGCGCCTGGCGGTCCTCACGCTCGGACTGGTCACCGTCGTGCGTGTTCTCGCGGTTCTCGTCGAAGCTTCGCGGCTGGAGAGCCTGGGCTCCCTGCGGCGTGAAGATGGTGTAGCCGGCGGGTTTCGCCGACGAGTTCGAGAGCACTCTGTCGATGACGTCGTCGTCATCGCCGTGCTGCATAGGATCTGCTTGAGTCATTGGGTTAACCCTAGCCTCTCCTCTTTCGGTAGGTTCTGTTAAATGACCAGCCAGCACTACTTCTCAGCGAAGCCCGAGAGTGAGCTTAAACTTCGACGTTTCACGGTGACTCTCGCCGGCCGCGAGGTCGAGCTGACGACCGCAGGCGGCATCTTCAGCCCCGAGCGCATCGACGCCGGCACCCAGGTGTTGCTTGCGAGCATCCCGAAGCCGCCGCCCGGTGGCAACCTGCTCGATCTCGGCTGCGGTTGGGGACCGATTGCGCTCACCCTGGCGCTTGAGTCGCCGAACGCCACGGTGTGGGCCGTCGATGTCAACGAGCGCGCTCTCGATTTGGTTCGTCGCAATGCCGCCGAACTGGGCCTCACGAACGTCAACGCCTGCCTGCCCGACGATGTTCCCGCCGATATCGGCTTCATGACGATCTGGTCGAATCCGCCGATCCGGGTCGGCAAGAACGAGCTGCACGGATTACTTGAGCGTTGGCTGCCGCGGCTGGAGCCCGGTGCGGTCGGCTGGCTCGTCGTACAGCGCAATCTCGGCTCCGACTCGCTGCATCGCTGGCTCGAGGGCTCACTGCCGGAGGATTGCTCGGTCATCCGCTCGTCCACCAGCAAGGGCTACCGCGTGCTGCGGGTGCGGCGCCGGTAGCGGTAGGCCGATGTGCGCTACAGGCTGAGGTCGCCCTCGAAGACGAGCTCTGCCGGACCGCTCAGCGCCACGTGCTCGCCGTCCTGCGTCGCGAACATTCGCACGCCGAGTGTTCCTCCGGGCACCTCGACCCTCCACTGGTTCGGTGCGCCCGCGCCCGCCCAGTAACGGGTGGCCAGTGCCGCCGCGGCGGCCCCGGTGCCGCAGGAGAGCGTTTCACCGCTGCCGCGCTCGTGCACCCGCATGCGGATGTGGCCCACACCATCGGTCACGAGCGGCTCCATCGGCACGACGAACTCGACGTTCGCGCCCTCGGGCGCCTCCGGGTCGAGGATCGGGATGAACGAGAGGTCGGCACTGTCGAGCTCCTCCGCGCTGGCGAGGGCGACGACCACGTGCGGGTTTCCGAGGTTGATGCCCAGTCCGGGACGGGCAACCTGAAGGTTTTTGGCACGCACGAGCGGCTCGGTGCCGTCGAGCGACCAGCGGCCGAGGTCGACCTGGTACCCGCTGCGATTGCCCTGCACATCGCGCACGCCGCCGCGGGTTCCGATGACCATTGTCTCGCCCGGGCCGAGCTCGGCGAGGCCGTTGTCGACGAGGTAGCGGGCAAAGACGCGGATGCCGTTGCCGCACATCTCCGATGGCGACCCGTCGGCGTTGTGATAGTCCATGAACCATTCCGCCGAATCGTCTTCCGCGAGGGCTGCGGCCCCCTCCGGCAGGCTTCGCGAGCGTACGGCACGGATGACGCCATCGCCCCCCACACCAACGTGCCGGTCGGCCATGGCGGCCAGCTGCGCCGCGCTCAGGTCGATCTGTCCGTCGGGGTCAGCGAACAGCACGAAGTCATTGCCCGTGCCGTGGCCCTTGGTGAAGTGGATGGTGATGCTCACTCTTCAATGTTAGCCAGAACGGTGGCGGCCAGAGCGCGGTCGATGGCGGCGGCGGTCACCGGCCCGCCATCTGCACCGGCACCGGGCGCGGCGCCGCCGGTGAACCAGGTCGTGCCCGGGTACCGTCTGAACCAGCCGACCTGGCGCCGGGCGTAGCGGCGCGTGAGCGCTTGGGTCTGCCCGATCGCCTCGTCCTCCCCGAGAGTGCCGTGCAGCTGGGCAATAGCCTGCGAGTAGCCGATCGCGCGGCTGGCGGTCACCCCGCGCTCGAGGCCGTGGCCGATCAGGGACTCGACCTCGGCGAGGAGGCCCCCGCTCCACATCATCCGCACCCGCTCATCGAGCCGCGCGACGAGCTCGACGCGCGGAACCTGCAGGCCGAGCACGGTGGTCGGCGTCCAGAGCGCAGACTCGTCGGGCAGCCCCGACCCGAAGGGCTCCCCCGTCATTTCGATCACCTCGAGGGCACGCACGATACGCCGGCCGTTGTGCGGGCCGATCGCCGCCGCCGCCCGGGGGTCGAGCTCCGCCAGGCGGTGGGAAAGCGTGCCGGGGCCCGCCTCGAGCAGTTCGGCCTCAAGACGGGCGCGGATGACCGGATCGGTGCCGGGAAACTGGAAGTCGTAAATGACCGACGAAACGTACAGGCCGGATCCGCCGACGAGGATCGGCACGGCGCCGCGTCGGCGGATCTCGCCGATGGCCGTGCGGGCCGCGAGCTGATAGTCAGCGACGCTCGCCTCGTCGGTGACGTCGAGCACGTCGAGCAGGTGGTGCCGGATGCCGCGCCGGTCGGTGACCGGCAGCTTGGCCGTGCCGATATCCATGCCTCGGTACAGCTGGGAGGCATCCGCGTTCACGATCTCGGCCGCACGCCCGGCATTCGCGAGCCGCTCCGCAATGTCGAGGGAGAGCCCGGATTTGCCTGTGCCGGTGGCGCCGACGACCGCGATCAACATGGGCTCTGGCCGAAACCCGATCAGCGTTCGCCGTCGGCCGCGTCGTAGATCGGCGCCGTCGACACGCGCAGGGTCGGCAGTCCGAGCGAGACGCGGCCCGGTGTCGACGGTGCGGAGCCCGCGGCGGGAGGCACGCCGCACGAGGCGGCCTCGGCGCGGTCCCACGCGTCGCCGGCGCGGGTACGGCGGATGGCCAGCGGCGAGTGGTCGACGCTGTCGGCGATGAGGTGGAACGGCTTGGCGGCGCTGATGACGACGGTGACGATGTCGCCCGGGCGGGGAATGTCGCTGTGCGGCGGCACCTCGAAGTGCACGAGGCGCGAGTCCTCGGCGCGGCCAGAGAGCCGGTGGGTGCTCGCGTCTTTCTTGCCTTCGACCCCGACCAGCACATCGACGGTCTGGCCGACAAGTTTCTGGTTCTCCTCCCACGAGATGCGGTCCTGCAGGGCGGTGAGGCGCTCGTAGCGCTCCTGCACAACGGCCTTGGGGATCTGGTCGGGCATCGTTGCCGCGGGCGTTCCCTCGCGGATCGAGTACTGGAACGTGAACGCCGAGGCGAACCGTGCCAGCTCCACCACGCGCAGGGTCTCCTGAAAGTCCGCCTCTGTCTCCCCGGGGAAGCCGACGATGATGTCGGTCGAAATCGCAGCGAGCGGAATCTTCGCGCGCACCCGGTCGAGGATCCCGAGGAACTTCTCGGATCGGTAGCTGCGGCGCATGGCCTTGAGCACGCGGTCGGACCCGGACTGCAGTGGCATGTGCAGCTGAGGCATCACGGCATCCGTCTCGGCCATCGCGTCGATGACGTCGTCGGTGAAGGCGGCGGGGTGCGGGCTGGTGAACCGCACCCGCTCGAGTCCCTCGATGGTTCCGGCCGCACGCAGCAGTTTCCCGAATGCCTGGCGGTCTCCGAACTCGACCCCATAGGAGTTGACGTTTTGGCCGAGCAGCGTGACCTCGATGGCGCCGTCGTCGACCATGGCCACAATCTCGGCGAGGATGTCGCCGGGGCGGCGGTCCTTCTCCTTGCCGCGCAGTGCCGGCACGATGCAGAAGGTGCAGGTGTTGTTGCAGCCGACCGAGATCGACACCCAGCCGCTGTGGGTTGACTCGCGCTTGGTCGGTAGCGTGGAGGGGAACACATCGAGCGACTCGAGAATCTCGAGCTGAGCCTCTCCGTTGTGCCGCGCCCGCTCGAGCAACGCCGGCAGCGATCCCATGTTATGGGTTCCGAAGACGACATCGACCCAGGGTGCTTTCTCGAGGATGACGTTCTTGTCTTTCTGGGCCAAGCAGCCACCGACGGCGATCTGCATGCCCTCGTGTTCCCGTTTGACCGCGGCGAGCATGCCGAGGTTGCCGTAGAGCTTGTTGTCGGCGTTCTCCCGCACGGCGCAGGTGTTGATGACCACGACATCCGCCTGCGCGCCCGCAGCAGGAACATAGCCGGCGGCCTCGAGCGAGCCGCTCAGCCGCTCGGAGTCGTGCACATTCATTTGACAGCCGAAGGTGCGGACCTCGTAGGTTCGCGCTGCGGCAGCCTCGGACGCGGCGGGGGCGGATGCTGGCGCGGTGATGGTCATGATGCCAAAAGCCTAACCCGCGTGGCGGCCCACCCGTCGTGACGGCCCACCCGTCGTGACGGCATCGGCCGTGAATCCCTCCGGGAGGGTCCGGCCGGGCCGTCAGCGGAAGCGGACGGCCGAGCCTCCCGCGTCGAGCGCCTCGTCGACGGCGGTGCGGATGACGCTCGACGGGTACCCCTTGCGCATGAGGAACGCCGTGAGTCGGCGCTTCGCGGTGGTCTGGTCGAGCGACCGCAGCTGCGGGGCACGCTTGTGCGCTAGCTCCTTGGCGCGCTCGAGTTCGCTGTCCTCTCCGAGCTGTTCGAGCGACTCTTCGATCTGCGCCGGATCGATGTGCCGGCGGCGCATCTCCGCGACGAGCGCGCTGCGCCCGAGGCCTTTGCGCTCGTGCTGGGTGCGCACAATGGTCTCGGCCAGCGCCGCGTCGTCGATGAGCCCGACTCCGGCAAGCCGGTCGAGCTCGGCCTCGACCTCGTCTGGGTCGAGTTCCCGCGCCACGAGGATCTGCTCGAGCTCCCAACGGGACATTCCGCGACGCGTGAGCGCGGTCATGCTCACGTTGGCCGCGCGGTCCGCCCGTCGTGCTGCGGCCTGCTCCGACGCCATCTCGGTGACCTGCTCCGGTTCCTCTGGCAGTTCCTCGAACGCCACCTTGCGGATCGGCGTCACGGTCGCGAGAGGGACGCTTTCGCCACCGCCGGTCGGCTCGACGTACCAGCCGTCGGTCGGCGGCGTCACGATACTGCCCCGGTACTGATCGGCCGTGGGTTGGTAAGCCTGATCGGACGCCGCGTCATTCTCAGACCGCCTTGCGCGAGGCGAGCTTCTTCTGGATGGGCTCGACCGCCGCGGTCTTCGCCGTGTCGACCGCCTTCGCCGAGTCACCTGCCACCACCGCGGGTGCGTTCGGGTCGGGTGCCATTCCGAGCTTGATCATGATCTTCTTCTCGATGTCGAGGGCAATCTCGGGGTTTCTCAGCAGGAAGTTGCGCGAGTTGTCCTTGCCCTGACCCAGCTGGTCCCCGTCGTAGGTGTACCACGCCCCCGACTTGCGCACGATCTCGTGCTCGACGCCAAAGTCGATGAGGCTGCCCTCGCGCGAGATGCCGACGCCGTAGAGAATGTCGAACTCCGCCTGCTTGAAAGGTGGCGCCATCTTGTTCTTGACTACCTTCACCCGGGTGCGGTTACCGTAGGCCTCTGTGCCATCCTTCAGAGTCTCGATGCGGCGGATATCGAGGCGTACCGACGCATAGAACTTGAGCGCCTTGCCGCCCGCGGTGGTCTCGGGGCTTCCGAAGAACACCCCGATCTTCTCGCGAAGTTGGTTGATGAAGATCATCGTCGTGTTGGTCTGGCTCAGGCCACCCGTGAGCTTGCGCAGCGCCTGGGACATGAGCCGAGCCTGCAGACCGACGTGCGAGTCCCCCATCTCTCCTTCGATCTCCGCGCGCGGCACGAGGGCGGCAACGGAGTCGATGACGATCAGGTCGATCGAGCCGGAACGGACGAGCATGTCGGCGATTTCAAGAGCCTGCTCGCCCGTGTCGGGCTGGGAGACGAGGAGGGCGTCGATGTCGACGCCAAGCTTCTGTGCGTAGTCGGGGTCGAGCGCGTGCTCCGCGTCGATGAAGGCGGCGATGCCGCCCGCCTTCTGCGCGTTGGCGATGGCGTGCAGCGTGAGGGTCGTCTTACCGGAGGACTCAGGGCCGTAGATCTCCACGATGCGGCCGCGGGGAAGCCCGCCGATGCCGAGCGCGACATCCAGGGCGATCGACCCGGTGGGGATCACCGCGACGGGGGCGCGCTCGTCGCTGCCCAGCCGCATGACGGAGCCCTTGCCGAACTGGCGGTCGATCTGGGCGAGTGCTGTTTCGAGTGACTTTTCGCGATCTGCTGCTGATGCCATCAGAGGCTCCTTGGGTTGAGAGGGTTGTGCGCCTATAGGCTGCCGCTTCACTGCCAGGCCGATGTTGCAGGGCCCGGCAGTCCGCGACAAGGCTGGTGGTACGGGTGGTGCTTGTCGTTGGTTCGTCTCCAACAACTGCGACTGTACGCTCGGGGTCCGACATTCCTGTCGACCTCACCGGCATCAGTGCGCAGGCCGTCTTCGATTGCGCCTGTGTAGGAGCTTAGTAAGAACCGAACAAACGTTCGACCCTGAAGATGCGCGTGTCGCACATTCACATCCTCGACCGGGGAGACACAGGCGGGCGGCACGCGAGTCGCCCACAAGGGCGGCATCCACATCCCCACAAGGGACCTAAGCGGGCAGCTCGCAGTAGTGGCTGGCCACCGGCCGGCGGCTACCGCTTCGGCAGTTGCCCTACGCCGTAACGTCGGTTGGGGGGAACGTCGGTCGCCGAGCAGAGGGCGACCCAGATCTCTTTCGTGTCGATGCCCGCGGCTATGGCCTGCACCGCCGTGCGGTCGCCCAGGGCGCCGAGCACGAGATCGCGCGTGACGGTGCGCCCGTATCCCTCGCCGAACTCGTCGGCAACTGCCTGCCAGAACTCGCTCACTCTCACCCGATAACGCTAGCAAGAGCGACGGGGCACGCACTACACGAAGCGCTTGCAGCAGGTCGGATGCTGGATCCCCGTCCGACCCGCGAGAGCGGCGCGGCGCGTCGCAACATCGAAGGCCGCGACGCACGCCAACGACAAATGCCCCGGCGGTGAGGCCGGGACATTCGATCGACTGGGTGTGTTCTAGCGGACAGCGAGGTCGGCGTCGAAATTGGCGACGAGGTCATCGGGAACGGTGTCGGGGATCCGATTGAGACCCTCGATGACGGCGAGGCGATCGCCAACTTCGCGCATGATGACGGATATGGGAGTGTCGAGGGCATCTGCAACAGAAGCAAGGATCTCAGAGCTGGCCTCTTTCTGGCCCCGCTCCACCTCACTCAGGTATCCGAGAGCAACACTGGCCTTGCTCGCGACCTGACGAAGAGTTCGACCCTTCTGCAGGCGGAAGTCCCGGAGCACATCTCCGATTTCTTGGCGTACTAGTACCATCTGGACTCTCCTCCTTAGATGACTGACCCGTGTTGTAGATGCGTGCCAGGTGTTGCGGTGACGCAACTCCTGATGACCCAAACTCTATCGAGAACAATCTGTGTGACGCTTGTTAATCACTCCTATGTAACGAGATCGAAACGCGAATCATTCCCCGCGATAGCTAGCCGAGGTGCAGGAGTCTGGCCAGTTCACTGAGTGATTCGGAGACGACGCCCATTCGGATGTCTGCGCGAGAGCCCGGTAGCTGAAGGTGGAGCACTTCTACCCTGTCGCCGATCGCGATTGCAACGTAGGCCTCCCCGGCGGGGTGTCCGTCCTGGGGACCGGGGCCCGCGACGCCGGTCGTCGCGATGCCGATATCGGCGGGGGTGGTGTCGATCGACAGCATCCGGCGCACGCCCATCGCCATTTGTCGGGCCACCTCCGGGTGGACCGCACCCTCAGCGGCGAGCAGCTCAGCCGATACCCCGAGCAGTGAGCGCTTGAGGTCGGTTGCGTACGCGACCACTCCCCCGCGCACGACGACGGATGCCCCGGGGACCGCCACCAGCTCGGCGACGAGGAGGCCGCCCGTCAGCGATTCAGCGACGGCGACCGACATCTTCCGCGCGGTCAGCTCAGCAACAATTTCCTCAGCAAGGCTCACGCCTGGGCGCCAGGACGGTTGCCGCGATACGCCTTCCACAGGTAGTCCGCGCCGGTGACGACGGTCACGATGACGGCGAGCCCCATGACGATCGCGTTGACCCAGAGGATCCAGTCACCGACCACGAGTTGCAGCGGGAAGAGGTAGAGCGAGATCGCGACGGACTGCAGCACGGTCTTGAGCTTGCCTCCGCTCGAAGCCGGGATGACGCGGGTGCGTAGCACGGCGAAACGGAAGGCGGTGATGCCCAGCTCGCGCACCATGATGATGGTCGTGACCCACCAGGGCAGCTCGCCGAGAATCGAGAGTCCGACCAGGGCGCCGCCGATGAGCACCTTATCTGCTATCGGGTCCAGGATCTTACCGAGATCGGTGATGAGGTTCTGGCGCCGGGCGAGCAAGCCGTCGACGCTGTCGGTGATGATCGCGACCACGAAGAGCACGGCCGCGATGATGCGCAGCGGTCCCAGTGCGCCGTCGTCGGCGAGCAGCAGCCAGATGAAGGCCGGCGCCATCAGGATGCGAACGACGGTGATGATGTTGGCGATGTTGCCGGAGCTCGCTGGGGTGTCGCCCGACCGGACGACCCTGCCGCGCATCGGATTGGCGCGCCGGGAAGCCGGTTCGCCGGATGGATCCGAGGGCTCTCGATCAGTCGCCACGGCGCTACTCCCTGCCCGTCAGGCCCCAGGCGTCCTCGTCCGAGGCGTCCACCTCATCGTAACCGGTCGTCATCTCGCGAACCGGATCGATCAGGGGGTTGTCGAGCCGGTCTGCGTCGCCCGAGCGTCCCGGCCGCGGGTCGGATGCCGCAGCCTGCGCGGCTGGCGCATCCTCGCCCCGCAGCCGCGCGAGCACGCCCGGGAGCTGTTCCGGCGTGGCGAGAACGTCGCGCGCCTTCGACCCCTCGGAGGGCCCGACGATCTCACGCGATTCGAGCAGGTCCATCAGGCGCCCCGCCTTCGCGAAGCCGACCCGCAGCTTGCGCTGCAGCATCGAGGTCGATCCGAACTGGGTGCTGACGATCAGCTCGGCGGCGGCGAGGAGCACCTCGAGGTCGTCGCCGATGTCGCCGTCAACGACCTTCTTTTCGGCGACCGCTGCGACGTCCTTGCGGTATTCGGGCTGGGCCTGGCGGGTCACGTGCTTGACGACAGCGTTGACCTCGCTCTCGGTGACCCAGGCGCCCTGCACCCGGATCGACTTGGAGGCGCCCATCGGCAGGAAGAGCGCGTCGCCCTGCCCGATGAGCTTCTCGGCGCCGGGCTGGTCGAGGATCACGCGACTGTCGGTCATACTGCTCACGGCGAAGGCGAGGCGCGAGGGCACGTTGGCCTTGATGAGGCCCGTGACGACGTCGACGCTCGGGCGCTGGGTGGCGAGCACAAGATGGATGCCGGAGGCACGGGCGAGCTGCGTGATGCGCACGATCGAGTCCTCAACGTCGCGCGGGGCGACCATCATGAGGTCCGCGAGCTCGTCGACGACGATGAGCAGATACGGGTACGGCTTGAGCTTGCGCTGACTGCCGACCGGCAGCACGACATCGCCAGCGGATACCGCGCGGTTGAAGTCGTCGATGTGGCGGAACCCGAAGCTCTCGAGGTCGTCGTACCGCATGTCCATTTCCTTCACGACCCAGCTGAGCGCCTCCGCGGCCTTCTTGGGGCTCGTGATCACCGGGGTGATCAGGTGCGGGATACCCGCGTAGGGGGTGAGCTCGACCCGCTTCGGGTCGATCAGCACCATGCGCACCTCGGCGGGGCTGGCATGCATCAGCAGCGAGACGATCATCGAGTTGACGAAGCTCGACTTGCCCGAGCCGGTCGAGCCGGCGACGAGCAGGTGGGGCATCTTCGCAAGGTTTGCGACGACGAAGCCGCCCTCGACGTCTTTGCCGAGGCCGACGGTGAGCGGATGCTGGCTGCTGGTCGAGGCCTTCGAGCGCAGCACGTCACCGAGCGACACGATCTCGCGATCGGTGTTCGGGATCTCGACGCCGATCGCGGAGCGGCCGGGGATCGGCGAGAGGATGCGCACCTCATTGCTCGCGACCGCGTAGCTGAGATTCTTGTTGAGCGCTGTGACGCGCTCGACCTTCACGCCGGGGCCGAGTTCGATCTCGTACCGGGTAACGGTGGGCCCACGGCTGAAGCCTGTGACCTTCGCGTCGACGGCGAACTGCTTGAGCACCTCGGTGATCGCGCGCACGATGACCTCGTTCGCCTCGGAACGCGACTTCGGCGGGGTGCCGACGGCGAGTGTCGACACGGCAGGCAGCCGGTACGGCGCCACGGGCGGCTGCGGGCCGGTCGCGACCGCGAACTCCCCCGCCGCGCCCTTGGTCGAAGCGCTATCGGCAAAGCCGGGCAGCGGATCGGCGACGCTGGGCCCGGAGTCGTCCCTGATGCCGGTCGGGTGACCCTCGACCTCACCGGTAAAGCGCTCGAGCGCGCCCTCGGCCTGGACGAGGTCGGCGAGCAGGGCGGCCGCTGCCGCGCGCTCGGCCCGCTCAGCGTGCTCAGCCTTCTCGCGCTCCGCGGCGGCGTCGGCGGAACGGTCGATGACCTCGGTCTCGTCGCGTGCACGCACGATGACCGGGGTGTCGAAGGCCGGGTCGTCTTCGCGACGGGTCTTGTTGCGACGCCACCACGGCAGCTCGGTCTCCTCTCCGAGCCCGAGGTCGTCGATCGACCCGAAGGAGCCGGTCTCCGACTTCGCGGCCTTCTTCGCGGCTGCGGCCTCGGCATCCGGCATCTCGGCACCGAACAGATAGGAGTAGAGCTCTCGCAACCGGTGCAGGAGCCTGTTCGGCGGGGTCTTCGTGATGATGAACAGTGAGAGCACCAGCAGCACGATGACCACGGCCGTCGCGCCCGCGGTGGTGAGCACAAAGATGAGAGGGGCGGCGAGCACCCAGCCGAGGATGCCGCCGGCGATCGCGAGGTCGGGCACGCCCTCGGC
>Ga0335397_10005295_pt1 | contig 16904 bp, 20 predicted proteins | sample MAT04_FD_205740 | JGI IMG/M metagenome (GOLD analysis project Ga0335397, IMG submission 205740) | Freshwater microbial communities from Lake Fryxell liftoff mats and glacier meltwater in Antarctica - MAT-04 (spades assembly) (version 2) ... | reverse complement strand
AAACATTCTTTGCCACAAACCGGCCATTATTTGTAGTTTTGAATAACGAAGAAGAGTACATAGGAGTAATTACGATTACTGGTATTCTCGGTCAATTACTTGGTCATATCCCTGGTGAAGAATTTGACCAGCACAGTAATCCTACGGCTGTAGTTGAGCGTCACAAAAAATCACGCCAAGTGGCCGCTAATCACAAGGAGCAAACCGATGAGCACGAAGTTGAGTTTATAGACGAGCCAGAAGAAGATCTTCCAGAAGAGATCAGCGAGTCCGATGATATTAACGAAGAGCCAGCCGAAAAACCCGATTCTCACAAATAGCTTTTACCCCTAATAACTGATAAAATAACAGCTTAATGAGAACTTTAGCAAAAGATACAATTGAGCATATTGGCAAGACAGTGACCTTAAAGGGTTGGGTTAATACGCGCCGTGACCATGGCGGATTAATATTTATCGACATCAGAGATCACACGGGCATTGCACAGCTAGTTATTCAACCCGATGATGCAAAAATGTTTAAAGTTGCTGAATATTTGCGTGATGAATTTGTAATTTCTGCCACCGGGGCCGTAAGAGAACGCGCCGACGACTTAAAAAATTCGAACATCGATACCGGCTCGATAGAAATTAAAGTTGACCAGTTAGTAGTACTCAACCGTTCAGAAACGCCACCTATTCAGATAGAGGGCAAGGCCATGGCCCACGAAGAATCCCGCTTAAAATATCGCTATCTCGATCTACGTCGTCCCAAAATGCAGCAAATGCTCAAACAGCGGTCTGAGTATTACAAGGTTATGAGACATTACATGGAAGCTCAAGATTTTACCGAGATTGCTACGCCTATTTTAGCTAACTCCAGCCCAGAAGGTGCCCGTGACTTTTTAATCCCCTCACGTATTCACGAAGGTAAATTCTATGCTTTGCCACAGGCGCCCCAGCAGTTTAAACAGTTGCTGATGGTTGGCGGTGTTCCGCGCTACTATCAATTCGCTGCTTGTTTTAGAGACGAAGACCCCAGAGCCGACCGTTTGTACGGCGAATTTTATCAGTTAGACCTAGAGATGTCTTTTGTTGAAGACGGCGAAGAAGTAAGAACAATCATGGACCCTCTTATTAAAAACCTGGTTACTGATTTTGCAGGGAAAAAATTAGTATCCGACACGATTCCCAGAATTGTATACCAGGAAGCCATAGAAAAGTACGGTACAGATAAGCCCGACCTGCGTTTTGACATGGAGCTCGTTGAGTTATCAGACGAACTGAAAAATACTGAGTTTGGTGTTTTTGCCGGAGCCATAAAAGATGGCGGAGCAGTCAAAGCAATTTGTGTTAATAAGGCTAGCGAACTTAGTCGTTCGCAAATCGATAAGTTTACAGAAATTGCTAAAGCGGAAGGCGCCGGTGGATTAGCTTATCTAACATTTGAAGCTGGAGAAGTTAAATCGCCAATTGCCAAATTCTTGAAGCCAGAAGAGCTAAAAGCTATCAAAGACAAAACAGGTGCAGGAGATGGTGATGCTGTATTTTTTGGTGCCGACAAACGGCCGGTTGTCAACAAGGTTCTTGGTAGGTTGCGCTCAGAATTTGCGACTCATTTTGAACTAAAAGACCCTAATGTGATTGCACTAGCTTGGGTTGTCAACTTTCCATTTTACGAACTCGATGAGAAGACCAAAAAAATTGATTTTGGTCACAACCCGTTCTCGATGCCAAAAGGCGGGGTAGATGCATTGGAATCAAAAGATAAACTGAGTATTTTGGCAGACCAATACGATATGGTCATGAATGGTTACGAAATATCATCAGGGGCAGTCCGAAACCATAACCCTGAGGTTATGTATAAGGCTTTTGGCTCGCTTGGATATGACGAGAAGTATGTTGACGCTAAGTTTGGCGCCATGATTAATGCCTTTAAATTTGGCGCACCACCTCACGCTGGTTGTGCTTTTGGCCTAGACCGAATGTTTATGATCCTGATGGGCGAAGACAACATCCGCGAAGTGGTCGCGTTCCCCAAGAACGGCTCGGGTGTCGACACAATGATGAATTCCCCTAGCAACGTTGAAGACAACCAACTCAAAGACTTAAACATCAAAACAACCTAGTCTGATTAATTTTTACTCAGTGGAATCTGTTACAATTTTGGTATGACACAGATATTTTTAGTAAACGCAGCCCTAGTCTTTGTTTACATGACTATATTCTTCCTGGCCGCCAGAGCTCGTAAGCGGCTCGATACGGTTGATGTTGCTTGGGGATTGGGTTTTGTGGTGGTGGCATGGGCAACTTTGCTACAAGCGCCAACCTTTAGGTCGCAGCTTATCGCTAATCTTGTATTGTTGTGGGGTATACGTCTTGCCTATCATATATATTCCCGCCACAAAGGGAAGCCCAACGACAAACGATATGATGAGCTGAGCAAAAAGTGGAAGGGTAATTTTTGGTTGAGAGCTTACTTTTCTATATTCCTCGTCCAAGGAGCCTTGCTATTAATTGTGAGTCTTCCTATTGTTGTTGCGACTAACGACGAGCTTTCGGGCTGGGGTTGGTTGAGCATCGCAGGAGTAATTATTTGGTCAATGGGCTTTGTAATCGAAGCCGTTTCGGATAAGCAGTTGGGTGATTTCCTAAAACAGAAAAATCGGCCAAAAATTTTGCAAGAAGGACTGTGGCGTTATAGCCGTCACCCAAATTACTTCGGCGAATTACTGCAATGGTGGGCAATCGGTATTATCGCACTACAGGTAAGCTATGGCTGGCTTGGACTGATAGGTCCACTGACTCTTAGCATCCTGATGATCTTCATTTCAGGAATCCCGCCCATCGAACGCGCCAAAGCCAAAGACGCAGATTATCAAGCATATAAAAAGCGAACCAGCCCCTTGATCATCCTACCTCGCCGCAAGTCATCCTGAACTCGTTTCAGGACCTAATCAATTAAGTATTCCATGGCGGCTGTGCCGAGCATGCGCAATGAGCCTGGCGCTGTTGTTGTCGCAGTACAACATTAGCGGTGAGACATGTTTGAAGTATCAACTTGTTGGTACGAGTTGTTGAACCCATTGTACTGTCTAGACAACTATCGTCCCAAGTGAATGGAGGGCTCGGGAGTTTTGCCCCACTTTTACGATTAAAAGTGGGAGATACATAAAGGACAACTGATAGTAGATATAGTTATCGGTGATGTCTAAGCCACGGATAAGATAGATCTCTCAGCAAGCTCGAGATGACGGCGGCGGCCGGCTGATCGCTCATAGCTGTTAGGTAGCCTATGGGGTCCTGAAACGAGTTCAGGATGACGATTGTTTATTTGGTATGACGGGAGATGGAAGTAAAGACTATTGACCGGGTCCCAATTCAATACTGAAACAAGTTCAGCACATGGATTGGAATGACATTTCGGCTAAGTTACTTCATGGGTAAAGCGTAAGCTACTTGACGTTGCTGACTGATGACGTTAACCTAGATGTAGCTTCCTAAAACAAAGCACAAAAAATATGAATTTATACATTGCACCAAAAAAACGTTTTAATGCGCTTGCCTTGAGCATGCTTCGTCACCTATCGTAAAATATTATCAGTAGTTGTAAGGGGTGTTTTTTGCTAAACTGAAGCAAAAGGATGGGCACTATGTTGGGTAGGAAGGGTGAGGACGCAAAACCAAAAGAAGACGAGGCGCTAGTTAAGCGTATCGATGAGATGATGGACCCTAGAGCTACAAAAGCTTCTTCTGCGCCAACAACCGCTAATGCCGAGACACCAAAGCCAACGGACACGCCACAACCTCCACCATTAGATATTTTTAAAGAAGCCAAAACGGCACCGATTGTACCGGGAACAATAACTAAGCCAGAAGATTCTAAAGCCCCGACTCCAGCTAAGGAAATTCCAAACAAAACAGAAGATAAGCCCGAACCAGACCCATCTGCAGAAAAGGAAGTTGATGAAGAGCCCGAGGTAGCACAAATTGTAGAGCAGTCTATAGACGAAAAAAATTCTGAGATAGAAAATCCAGAAACCGATAAAGCCGTAGAAGACATAGTAGCAAAAGAGGGCGATACCGTCTTGGATGTAGAGGATAAGGCTATCGAACGCGCCAATTCGGCTGTTAGCGACAAGCCAAAAAAAGACTCCAAACTTAAAAGTATTCTTAAGAGTAAACGGACATGGTTAGCTATTACGGCTTTACTGTTGATACTATTTGCAGTGCCAGCTACTCGTTACACAATACTTGGACTATTTATCAAAAAGCAGGTTTCGGTTGTGGTTATAGATAGCAAGACTTCCACGCCCGTAAGTAGTGCAACTGTCGTTATTGCTGGCTCAAGCACAAAGACTGACGCCAACGGCAAGGCCACAGTTAAAGCGAAGCTTGGGCAAAGTGAGCTTAAAATCAGCAAAAAGTATTATAAAACTTCAACCAAGAAGTATTTTGTAGGATTTAAGTCGATTCCGCCAACCAAAGTTAATATCGAGGCAACTGGCCGTCAGGTGCCAATTACGGTGGTTAATAGCATCACTAATCAGCCCGTATCCAATGCGGAGATCAAAATACTGAATACTACAGCCAAAACCGACAAGAACGGCAAGGCGACAATAGTTTTGCCCACTAATTCAACAGATAATAACGCAGTAATTATAGCCAAGGATTACAACCTCAAAAAAGTTGGCGTCGAGGTAACCGATAAGGTAGTTAAGCAAAATACTTTCCAAATTACGCCTGCTGGATCTGTATATTTCTTGTCCAACATGGATGGCAAAATCGACGTTGTTAAAACTAGTTTAGACGGTTCTGGTCGCCAGGTGGTGCTTCCTGGAACTGGCAAAGAGGACGGCGCTAGCACTAGTTTACTGGTTTCTAGAGACTGGAAGTACGCCGTACTAAAATCTAAGCGCGAAGGTGCCAGGCCCTCTCTGTACTTGATTGATACCAGCAACAATAAAGTTACATTATTTGACGGCAGCAACTCAGATTTTGAGCTAATCGGCTGGAGCGGCAACAATTTTGTATATAATCTCACGAGTAATTCTATCCCTCAGTCTCAAAGTGGCCACCAAGCGCTCAAAAGCTATGATGCGGGCAAGCAACAATTGAACCAGTTAGATCAATCACAAGTTGAAGGCAACCCTACGAGCTATGCATACCAAACCCTCAACAATTTTTACATAGTCAACAACGTAGTCGTCTATAGCGTGCAATGGAGTGGTTATGATGCAACTGGAGCTGGCTATAACCTAACAGGCAAAAATAACGCTATTCGGGGTATCCAGTCTAACGGTCAAAACAAAAAGGACTATCAACCATTCGCTGCGCCTAATGTTGGCTTTATTCAATCAGTTCAGTCTGGCCCACAAACTGTCCTATTTGCTATTTATAACAACGAGAGCAACCGTTCCACTTACTATCAGTACAGCAATCAAAGCGTTGTTTCAGTCAACAATATCGATATGGGTGATATCAACAAACAATACCCAACTTATCTAGTTTCGCCTTCTGGTGATCAAACATTCTGGACCGAACTAAGAGACGGCAAGAATACGTTGTTCATAGGCGACGCTAACGCTAAAAACCAAAAACAAATCGCCACCCTCAGTGACTATGCGCCATACGGCTGGTTTAGCGATAAGTACCTATTGGTCTCAAAAAATAGTAGCCAGCTGTTCGCAATACCATCAAGCGGTTTTGTAGATAATAAGCAGCCGCTCAAGGTTTCTGATTACTACAAGCCGGCTACAACATTTACCGGCTACGGTTATGGCTACGGCGGTCTATAGGAACAATTGTAGGGTTTTTACGAAGAGTTACGATCTTCATATTGCCGTCTGCGTGGAGAGAACCGCGCCAAACCCGATTAGTTAGTCGATAAGGATTATCTAGCTTGATTGATTCTGCCTTTTTTACAAGCTTGGCTGTTTCTAGCTGTTTAACAATTAACTCTCGTTCCTGGTTGGTATCGGGATCAATCATGTGAGTTATTTGCAGATTATGACGAATAAAACTTATGCCCACATCTCGCGATGCGGCGCCCACCCAAAGCAACTCATCACCAAAAACGTGTGCTTTCCTGTGCTGCCAATGGATCGCTTTGATACTAAACTTTTTACTGTCATCGTAAGTAGTAGCCCAGTATCTTACGTGGTGTCTTTCGTTTGCGGAATCTTGGACAGGTATTTCGAATGCAATGTCTTGTTTGCGCCCAAATAAATAAAGAGAACTAACTGGCGCATTCGGGTATGAAAGGTTGAGTATCGAGCTAAACACTAATCGAGCAACGTTCCTCAGGCTGTGGCGGTCGGCCAAATGCCAACCAGCCTTTTCCATAGCCGTTATTAGTTCGCGCCTATTACCAATAATTCCAATATTCAGCGGGTCGGAGGCCAAACCATCTGGAGTAACACAGTAAAGTGGTAAATGTTTTGGAGGTCGAATAATTCTGTAGACTCTAATTAAAGCAGGAATCAGCACATATGCTCCGAGCACATATGTTGCAAACAGAGCTATAACAAACGGTAATCTTCGATCAAAATATGGCAGAATTGTTTGAACAGAAAAGTAGACGATGATCACACCGGGCACTAAAATAGCGAATCGTTTCGCCAACCGTATAATGAATTGCAACATTGATTACATTCATCATACATTGCGCGGGGCTAGTCGGACAGTAATTCCGACTCTTCCTTACATTAATAAGTCTGGTTTATGGCTGTAAAAAGCTTATGCTACAATGACTTGTATATGGATCCAAAATCAGACAAGCCGGCAGACAATTCTACAGCACCAGCACAACCAACAGCTATGGACGTTGTAGCGCCACCACCTACCGAAAAACCCGAGCCTCAGCAAAATACAGAACCATCGTCGGACGATTCAACAGAGAAGTCAGAGCCACAAGCGGAAGTTCACGACAAACCACCAGAAACACAAAAACCACCCAAAAAGAAAGGTAGCGGAGTTGGTTTAGCAATCACCGCTACAGTTATTATTATTCTTGGACTTGCCGGCATGGCAACCTACGCCTTTCTTCAAACTCAGTAGGTAATAGCCTATAATTAAAGGTTATGAAGAATATTGGTACTGTTGCTGCAAAAATCAATCTGACTGGTAACGTTGGTATCATCCCAACAGACACGGTCTACGGGGTTGTAGCTAGATGCGAAGATCACGTGGCTGTTAGCAAATTATACGAACTTAAGAGTCGTGAATCCAAGCCAGGCACGATTATTGCAGCCAACCTAGAACAGTTAGAAGATCTGGGTCTAAAGCGCCGATACTTAACTGCCGTCGAGCAGTATTGGCCGGGCCCTATCAGTGCAGTTATACCGTGTGCTAATCCAGAGCTGGCATATTTGCATCAAGGCAAGATGAGCCTTGCTGTTAGGCTGCCAGCAGACGAGAGCATTCAGAAATTATTGCTTAAAACAGGGCCAATACTGACCAGTAGCGCTAATCTGCCGGGTTTGCCCCCAGCTAATTCTTTAGCAGAAGCTAAAAAGTATTTTGGCGAGAAAGTAGATTTTTATATTGATGGGGGCGATTTATCCGACAGAAAATCATCAACCATAATCCGCGTTTTAGATGACGCCATAGAAGTCATCCGTCAGGGAACTGTTATAATTTGATTGAATTAAGGGGGACGGAATGACTTTCGAAGAATACCAAAAACAGGCCTTATCTACCGTATTATCGACCGGCGACGACTTTAAAGATCAGCTTCATTTTGTATTAGGCTTGAGTGGCGAGACTGGAGAAGTTGCCGAAAAGTTTAAGAAAATTATCCGCGACCATGATGGTGTGATCTCCGATGAAGACAAAGTCGAGCTTACCAAAGAACTGGGGGACGTCTTGTGGTATATTGCAGTTTTTTCTGATGCACTTGGCGTATCACTCGACGAAGTCGTTCAACAGAATGTGACGAAGCTTAGCAGTCGCAAGGTACGTGGTTCATTGGACGGAAGTGGCGACAATCGATGAGTAAAGGCACAACGCACATACCGGTTGTAGCTGTTTTTGTTATCAAAGCAGGTAAAATTCTAGCAGTATTACGCAAAAACACCGGCTGGCAAGATGGTTCATATGCTCCACCCGGAGGTCATGTTGAGTATGGGGAGAGCTATAAACAAGCAGCTCTGCGCGAGCTAAAAGAGGAGGTTGGCTTAGATTGTACAAAAGAGCAGCTGGAGCATGGCATGACGTTCCAGGAGTTTACGCCAGCAGACAAAGATCAAAGAACTTGTGTCGTATTTAAGCCCATAGACTGGTCAGGGGAGCCTTATAATGCTGAGCCGGAAGTACATGAGTCTATAGCATGGCTTGAGTTGAATAATTTACCCGATAATCTTACTCCGCAATTCAAAAAGACGCTCGAAGCCCTAAAGAACAACGTCACATATACAGAATACGGCCTAAACTAAGCTGAGAACTCTTTATGGAGCCAGTCGTCTAGTGAGTCGCCACCACCTCCGGCCATGCAGACAACCATATCGCCAGCTTCTAGGTGTTTTTGAATGACCTTCCTAAGTTCTGCATCACGCTCCATGGCTGTAGCGATCGAAGGATCTGATAGGTGTGTAATTAACTCATCAGGTGGAATAACTCTTTGATTTGGGTCTTCGCGGGCGAGGTAGCTAGGGATCCAATAAACGTGTTCGGCACCATCAAAACAATCGTTGTAATCATCCATCATGAAGTGTTGGCGACGGTTAGTTAAAGGCTCATATACTACGACCAGCTTTTGGGTCTTTTTGGCGGCTGTTTCTAGGGCTACACTCATACATCCACGAATCTTCTCGGGAGTATGGGCATAATCGCTGTACAAATTAGGTAGGATTTCTTCCATTCTTCGGCTTAAACCAGGGAATTGATTAATAATTTCGACCAACTTCTGCAGGGGCTCCTTGGTTAGTTCGTGAACTGCCTTCACAGCCAGCCAAGCATCCAAACGATTGTATTGCCCAGCAATTGTAATTCCGGCTTGGGACGGAGCGGCAGGGTCCAGCACTGCTAGTTTGTTATCTTCATGTAGCCCAAGGTAGTCGTTGTCCTCTTGCCACAGCAACGCCCGCTGTGTCTGTTCAACAAACTCCTTAAATGCATCCTGATAATCTTCGCGGGTAGGAAAGATTTCGTGGTGATCCCAGCTAACACCGGTAATTAGGCTCATATACGGCTCAAAAGCTAGGAAGTTTCGGTCGAATTCATCTGCTTCATAGGCAAAATAATGTGAATCTTTATCGTATTGCCCCATATCGCCAAAACTGATTTTAGCCCCAACAGAGTAGCTGATTGGCAATCCGAGCTCCTTAAACAGCCAGATAACCATCGATGTGGTCGTGGTTTTGCCGTGTGTACCGGCAATCGCAATCAGCTTTAGCTTTTTATCATTAAGGATTTGATTGAGTAGTTCATCACGCTTGCTGGTCTTGATATTTTGTTCAGCGCAAAACTTCAGTTCTGGTGCATCAGGATTTTCGAGTGTTAATGCTGAGCTGTAAACAACCCAATCGATTGATTCCTTAGAGTGAATAGCCTCAATAGCTTCACGAGTTTGGCCGATGTGAATGTCGGATATCCCGTGTTTACGGAGATAGGCGATATATTGTGAGTCCTGTTTGTCGGATCCAGAAACTTTATAACCTGCCTGATGAGCAATCTGAGCTAAAGGTCCGATGCCCGCGCCACCAATTCCCGAAAAGTATATATGCATACAATAAGTATCAGGTAGAAACTAAAAAGTCGCAAGCATCGTCTATAATCATTAGGAGTATGAATAAGCGGCATCTTCACCACACGTGGACAAAGTTGAGAAAGGTTAAGCCTTGGTATTTTTTGATTATTGCAGTTTTGGCAACAATCATCGCTGTATTTGCTCTTCGATCCAACAATCAACAGATGATTATCCTCCGTGACAAGGTTTACAGCGCCGATAAAGCCAATGGCGACACCGAGACAGCCCTGCGCAATCTGCAAAGTTATGTCACTACACACATGAACACCAATCTGAGCGCCGGCAAGAACTCAGTTTATCCGCCAGTCCAGCTCAAATACACCTACGACCGCTTAGTAGAGGCTCAGAGCAAGCAAACTGGCTTAACTAACGAACAGATCTACACAGAGGCTCAGCGTGTCTGTGAGCAGCAAAACTCAAGGGATGTATCAGGGCGCAATCGCGTTCCATGCATTCAGCAGTACGTACAATCTAGAACTACTATTCCGGAAGCCACGAGTGTGCCTGATGCACTCTATAAATTCGCGTTCGTCACGCCCAAATGGTCACCTGATCTGGCCGGCTGGAGTATTGTCGTGGCAATATTAGCCTATATGTTGTTTGTAACTAGCTTTATTGCCAACCGCTGGTTTAAAAAGAACACCTCCTAGCCCACCCCATTCGCCCTTACTCCGACTAACCCGTCATCCTGAACTTGTTTCAGGACCCATATGGCAACAGTGTGCTAGACATCACCTAAAACCATATCTACTATCAATTGTCTTTGTATATGTCCCACTTTTAATACAAAAGTGGGGCAAAACTTCCGAGCGCTCTTTAACCTTGGAGGAATATCAGTCAAGACCAACAATGTTTTGAACATCGGCTCTTAGCCGGCTTCATTCTTTACATAATTCTATAAGAATAGAACTCAGCAGAGTTCAAAAACAAATATTGTTGGTTTGACATATTCCTACCAGGGCCAAAGAGATGCTCGCACAGCCGCCATGGAATACTTAATATACTGGGTCCCAAATCGAGTTTGGGATGACGGGGGATTTAGATCTGCTCAAGGTTCAACGGGGTCCTGAAACGAGTTAATGATGACGAAGGAATTGTAGACCGACTAAAAACACCCCTCTGAGAAGGGGTGTTTTGTTGAGTACCGAAGTACTATTTAACTACTACTGATCTGTTCTAGTAGCTGGTGTTGCTGCGCCGTTGTTAGCACCGGCATTCTGAGCACTATTTGCGCTGTTTGTTCCTGCGCTGCTACTCTGATCTGCACACTTTTGACCGTTTGGATTTTGCTTTTCAAAGGTCTTAACTGCTGTTGCAACCTGACCACCGTCTTGGAGATTCTCCCAGAAAGTTACTTGGTCGCGGTTAATGATCATCTTGTCGAAAGGTTCGTGTAATTCACAACCTAGCTTTACGAGTGACACACTCGAATTTGCTGCCGCACCATTTGCTGCCGCACCATTTGCTGTTTGCAAGTAGTAGATGTTAGTTAGAACGAAGAATTTACTATTCATCGTAGAAACGTTACCAAAGTATACTTGCCCGGTATTTAAGAATATAGCCTGAAGTTTATTTTTATCTACATAGCTAGATTCTTTCTTTTCTGTGCCATTTACGGCTATAACGATTATTGCAATCAATAGGATCGCCATTAACAGAGTGCCTAGTACTACAGCAATGCGTACTAATTTACCCTGACTTTTTTTATTACTCTTTTTACCACTGTTGCTAGCTGGGGCAGTTGCACTTGGATGTGCGCCTGGTGTAGCTGGCTGTGGCTGTGTATTGCGGTTCGAAAAATCCATAGGTTTTCTTAATCTCCACCTTTTTATTACTTTTATGGTTACTGAACCAGTGTAATACAGGCAACACGTCTATGCAAGTAAAAAGCTTGTGATTATGCACAGGGGTGAAAATGCTTGTTCGATCATCCAAATGTTCACATTACTCCAGTCGTAATCTGATACTAGGGGTTGACAAAGAAATTACCACCAGAGTATGTTAGGGGTACACTAATAACGGTAAGAGAGGGAGAATCAAATATGGCTTACAAGCACACTAACTCTAAAGGTGTAACGTACTACTTAAACTCAAAGGCAGTTGTACTACGTGGCGGCAAAGAACAGACTATCTATTACTTCAGCAAGGACCAACGTCCTGAAGCTACTGACCTACCAAGTGGCATGGAAGTAAACGAAAATCCTCGCAACGGTTTCCTAACTGTTAAACGAACTAGGTAACAACCTTACTTAGCTAGGATAGATATCCGGCTCCAGCAATGGGGCCGGTTTTTTATTACTCGATAAGAGGCATCGATAAATTGAGTGAGTCCTCTATTGCCCTATGTCTATCTTGAAGAGGTAACCCTGGAGCCTTAGAGTTGTCTTTGTCTTCTGAGTTGATCACGGGTTTGTCTAACGTTTGCATATCTGGTTCGGTTGACATCTCTTTACTTTGCTCTAGAGCATCTTTCTCGTTTCTATCACCACCATCAGAAACTCGAATTCCGCCAGCAGCAGCAAAGACAGTAAATAACGAAATCGCTAAAAAGGTCTGCAGATGGCGTATTTTAAGCTCACGGGGGCTTAACTGCACTTTTTCGATCGTAGGTCGCTCGTGTGACGTCATGTGTAAACTCCTTGCGCTAGTAAATATATTATATAACTGATAACAAGTTATTGCCAGACAGAGTTTATAGCACATAAAAGCTAACAGCAGATCGACACTACTCTTGCGCCAAATGACTCGGCCAAGATAACCACGAGAGGCTATATTGTAAGATTTGATAAAAAGTGGTATAATGTATTCAATTATGACTGAGCAATTAGGTCTGGCGTACCCAATCGTCGCACAACTGGACATTTCAAAAGGCGTCTATGACGTAGAAAATCTTCAAGAACTTGAGATAGATCCAGATCAACGCCAGAATCTGCCTATGCTAGCTGGCAGGATCGGGGTTGCTATGGGTGTCGAACCTCGGACAACAGTTACAGATAACACGCTTCGGGTTGGCTTCAGAGATTTTAGGAATGCAAAGCCGTCGTATTTACAAACGGGACTTATTATTGAGCCAGGCGATATAAGGTTCGAGAAAGCCCAACAGCTTGTTGTTGCTCGTCGTCAAGAAACCGAACTTAATTTACAAGGCATCGTTCCAGCCACAACTGGTGTTGTGTTCCCAGCAGACGAATTTAAAATCGTTGCACGTAATGCACGAGATTTCGCAAAGCATATCCAAGCTACAACTCGTAGAGCAAATGAGGGTAGTTCTCAAATCGATCACGATGAACTAGAAAAAAAGGTTCAACGTTCGGCCGCCCACGCCCTCAGAGGCAAGAAGGAAGGTATGGAGAAGCTCGACTCTGAACTTATTGAACAGCGTCAACTCATGGGTAAAATGTATCGTGATTCAAATCATATCTGGCGCACCGCATACCTAGCCAAGAACCTTAACCAAGATCGTAAGCGTGCCGACGAACTGATTCATCGTACTGCCGAAACTGCGACTATAAACCTAAACCTAGGGACTAGGGAAGTGAGCAATATGCATCGTGCTTTGGCATCCGAACTTTACCGCAGAGGCTCCAGTAAAGAGTTGGCACAGAGTTGGCAACGCAGCGTAACTTGGGTTGCTCTACATCTGAATGCCAAAAGAGGTAAGCTCGATCAATCCATCAAGGACTGTAATGCAGAATTTGCTGATTTCGCAGGCTATATCCCGACTAACACCAACAAAGCATAAACGCTATTGCAAAATAAGCATAAACATGATAGAATACTAATTATGACAATAGAAAACAGCGAACCAGAAAAGACCCAAACTCCGCAAGGGGACATGGATCCAGAAGCCGAAAAACTATATGAACTCGGCCTAATAACTTCTGGTGAGGCACGGGCGCGTTCCGAACCATTCTCAGCTTCAGGAGTAACCGCGGTTGCTCATGAGGTGGAATTTATACCTAATACTCCCGATGCAGCACGAGAGCGGTCCGATACGTACAAAAACGGCAGGACAAAAGTTAAAGGGCGTAGAACTCCTCGCAGGCTGATGCAGGCCGATCAAGAGCCAGGTCCTTGGGGGACTGGCTCATAAGCCATTTCAGTCTGTCAAGTAGGGAATTTTACTGCAACGCTTAAGCTTTTCGGATATTATGTAAGAGAGGTCCAGAAACCCTTGCATTATTAACTTAAGCATGTTATAATGAGATTAACTATGTCCCCGAAAACTCTAGAATCATCACTACCCGAACAACCACCTGAAAGTAATACGGACGCCCTTATGGCTGTAGGCGATACGCGCCGAGGCGAAATAATAGCTAAAAGAATTGCTCGTTTGGGAGGCAACGAAGAAGTACCCTTCATTGATCGTGTACACGACGAAAATCAACGCAGAGACCCGGAAACTACTGCTGCGCCCACACGATATTTAAAACATCCGCACCTACGTGGTTTTTTGAAAAAACTCGGACCACGTCACGATGCTGGCAAGAAGTAGCTAACTTCTTTATAATTGAATAACAATGAGCGTATATGATGGCTTACCGAAGCCTTTTTTTGTTTTAGCACCCCTAGATGATGTTACCGACACCGTTTTTAGGAGAGTAATAGCAGGTTGTGCCAAACCCGATCTGTTTTTTACTGAATTTGTGAATGTTGACGGGCTGCAAAGCCCTGGGCGACCAAGATTGCTAAAGAAGTTGCGCTTTACAGCCAACGAACAGCCATTAATCGCCCAAATATGGGGCAAAGAGCCAGACAATTTTTATAAAACGGCTCAGCAGATAGCCGATGGTACGTTTGCTAAAGAGTTAGGTCTGCCCGAAGGCGTCAATTTTGCCGGAGTTGATCTAAACATGGGTTGCCCCGACAAAACAGTTGTCAAAAACGGTGTTTGCAGTGCCTTGATGGAAGATCGGGAGTTAGCAGAACGCATTATTGACGCAACATCTAAGGGCTTAGATGGCCGATTACCTCTTAGCGTCAAAACTCGTACCGGCTTTAGTGAAGTTGATCTAACGTGGCATAAATTTTTACTGGGCAAAAACCTTTCTGCCCTAACCATCCACGGCCGCACCAAACAGCAAATGAGCAAGGTACCAGCCGAGTGGGACGTAATCAGGCAAATCCGTGAGCTCCGCGACCAAATAGCTCCCCAAACCTTAATTATTGGCAATGGCGACGTTCAAGATCGTTTACAAGGACAGTCCTTGCACCAACAGAGTGGGGTAGACGGAATAATGATTGGCAGAGGCATTTTCCATGACCCGTTTGTGTTTGCCAAGGACAGTCCTTGGGCAAATTACACTCCCGAGCAAAGGATAGCTTTATATAAAAAACACGTTGAGCTGTTTGCCGAGACTTGGCAAAACCGGGAGCGACCAATCCACACACTCAATAAGTTCTGCAAAATATACATTAATCACTTTGATGGCGCCAAAGAACTGCGTGAAAAGCTCATGCAAGCCACCAGCACCGACGAATTACTGAAAGAGCTAAGTAGTCACTAATCGTTCGTATGTGCCAATAGTTCGTTCAAGGTTTTCTTTGGCCTGATTGCCGAACTGGAGACGGGCAGCGTCGGTAATAAAAAGACTCTCTGCTGAGGCGAAAGTCTTGAGTACAGCCAATCGAGCTGCATGGTAGTCAGACGGCTCTACGAAATTGAACTCTTTTTGAATATTGGCGTCATATTCATCAAAAACTTCTGGCGAGCTACCAAGAATGCCCATATCGGCATCTAGTATAAAAGCTTGATCGGTATCACTGCCGTCGTAGGCATGGTCAATGGTACTTAAGATGTTTCGGTTAATTCTTTGGAGCGTCGCCTGACCGAGAAAGGGCGCATATTGCTCTTGTGTAAGTATGCCACTTAGCGCTTCGTTAATCCCTGGTTGAATCCCTGGTTGGTAGAGGGAAGGAACATACATGGCGTCGTGACCGGTCACAGCGATAAAAACTTCCGTAGGCCGTTGTAATGATTCGGAGTTTTCATCTAGGAACTCAGCCATATCGACTAAGTGGTCCAGGTTATGATGCTTGCGCCAAGGCTCAGTATATCGAGTCAATAAAGCAATAGCAGCAGCGTCGCTTTCTTCTGGCTTCACGCCAGGAATTTGCAGGTATTCACCGTAGTCATTCAAAAAATCTTCAGGGTATAGCATAATGATATATTACAATAAATTTGCATTATCGTATAATAACTCTAATATTAAGTGTAGATACTAAACGGGAAGTTATGGCAGTAGAACAACTATCTTTAAAACACGGATTATATGCAGGTTCGTTTGATCCTCCTACAACAGGACACTTGTGGGTTATAGAGCGAGGCGCCAACCTATTTGATGAGTTGCATGTAGCTGTAGCGGTCAATCCAGACAAAAAATCCAGTTTTACTCCATCTGAAAGAGTAGAAATGCTCGAGGATATGACTAAGGATCTAGGTAATGTTACTGTTAGCGACTTCGAAAACATATACACAGTTCGTTATGCAGAAGAATTGGGTTGTGGCTTCATGCTAAGAGGCTTACGAAACGCCAGAGATTTAGACGATGAACAAACTCTTGTAGCAATGAATCGAAATATTGCACCGGAGATCGAAACAGCTTTTTTGTCTGGTCCCGATGATTTGTTACGAGTTAGTTCTAGCGCCATTAAGAGTATGATTGGCCCCGAAGGCTGGGAAAACGAGGTCCAGCCGTATGTTAGCAATCTTGTCCTAAATGCTCTCAAGCAACGCTTTACAACCGAAAAATTAAATTAAAACATTTTTAATAGCTATTCAGTAGAGATATATTTTCTGCACAGCTGCCCGAAAAGTCATTCCACTAGCCATGATTATGGCAAACCTGAATTTAGCAAGGACAGTCCTAAGGCAGCTTGCTTAGTGATTAGGCGGCTTCAGGCCGGCATCCACAATCGTTTGTATCGGAATATTGCTATTTTTTTGATCGTACTCTGCCCGAAAAAAATTCCCACCTACACCTTCTATAGCAATCTGGGCTGTAGCTCGAAGTAAGGGGCCAGAAACAAGTTCTGGACTTATAGCGTCTACTGTCACAACTGGTTTTTCTTTATCTGAACCTTCGACAGTATACGACAATAACTCACCCGTATTTTCTCCTAGAACTTTAATCTTTTTGGCTAAAGGGTCTGGCTCCGAATCTGCTGGATCACCAGCA